>Ga0302177_10000444_pt1 | contig 32460 bp, 23 predicted proteins | sample I_Palsa_E1_2_FD_198780 | JGI IMG/M metagenome (GOLD analysis project Ga0302177, IMG submission 198780) | Peat permafrost microbial communities from Stordalen Mire near Abisko, Sweden - I_Palsa_E1_2 | ecosystem: Environmental > Terrestrial > Soil > Palsa > Peat permafrost | place: Sweden... | reverse complement strand
CAGTCTGGAACGCTAACGCGGCCACCCCGGTCAGCAGCTGGGTCCGGGCGCTGACATCGGCGGTGCGCGCTACAGCGAGCGCGCGTTGTGCCGAGACTACATCGATCTGGCTGCGCACGCCGTAGTTGTAGGACTGCAATGCCGCGTTGTAGGAAGAAGACGCCGCCTCGAGCAAAGCGGCTGCCGCTTTTTGTTGACGGAGCGCGGTGCGCGCGGTGGAGTACGCGGCCCACACTTCGTTTTCTACCTGGTCGCGTATTGCATCGACTTCGGCGGCAGCCTGTTTTTGATCGGCTTTCGCGCGCGCTAGCCGGCTCTCGCGCGCGAACCCGTCAAACAGGGTCCAGTCGAGGCTCAGTTTTGCATTCCAATATTCCTGGTTGGCTGAGTAAACGCCGCTCGCCTGATTCTGCGAAGAATAGTTTTTAGCCAGGCCGGCGGCGCCCCCGATGGTCAAGGTTGGCATATAGGCCGACTTCGCTTCTTTCACTTCAGCGTGTGCGGCCCGCAGTTCTGCCACTCGCTGCATAAGATCAGGCCGCTGGGCAAGTGCCTTATCGATGGATGTTTCGACAGTAGCCGTCAACTGCTGCGGGATGGTCAGCGATTGAATGCTCTCTACCTGCAATGGATTAAGCGGCGAAATACCTATGGCCGTGGCAAGGTCGCCGCGCGCGATCTCAGAGGCGCCAAGCGCCGCCTGCAAGTCATAATCCGCCTGCGCCTCGGCGCTCCGCGCCTCCAGTACATCGGGCAGAGTCGCCAGCCCCAGGGCGAGCCGCGCCTCCGCCGATTGCCGCACCGTCTGCGCATTGTTCAGGTTCGCCTCCGCGGCGTCCTCTTGCCCCTTGGTGTTGAGCACCCGATAGTACGCGGCCATCACCTGGTAGATGACCTTGCGGTGGGTGTCGTTGAAAAGGAAATTGGCGGCAAGGAGATTATTCCGGCTGATAGCAATCTCGTCGGTGCGCCTGCCGAAATCAAAGATGGTGTAATCCAGCTCCAAACCGGGAGAGAACGTCTGTATCGTCTGGCGATAGTAAAGGGGCGCAAAGAAGAGATTGTCGCGAGCGCTTTGCGCCACCGCCAGGGCGGCCACGGTCGGATAAAGAGTTGCTTTGCTGACCCCGAGTTCAGCGGCGCGGACCTTCGCGTTTTCCCAGGCCACGCGGGTTTCGGGGTTGTTTTGCTCAGCCAGATTGACGAGCTCCGCCAGAGTATAAGTCTTATTCGGATCGGGAGCGAAGGCTGGGACGGAACGTGGCGGTGCTGTTACCGGCAGATTTCCTTGCCAGGGCTGGCTTGGTGAAGCAGGCGCTCTTTGGGCACTCGAAGCCGCTCCCGCGAGCAACAGGGCGAGCATGGTGATCGAGTTGACGAAAAGTCGCTTCATTCCCCCACGCGCTGAAACTCAAAGTCGATTTCCTATAGATGTATACCTGAGTCGATGGTCGTGCACATCAATAAGGAAATTCGAGCAACCGGATGATAGCATTCCGATTTCGGCGGTGAGGAGAATGAGGGGTGTGGGGCTTGTGATCGTGCCCGGGCGAAAGAACCGCAGGTCCCTCCACTACGCTCCTTTGGAGCTCCGGTCGGGATGACAATTCTGTTGCAGGGGTCAAGTATTTCTCGCTGAAGCTCTTGCGGTACGACAGAATTGTCATCCCGACCGGAGCGAAGCGTAGTGGAGGGACCTGCGGTTTTTTTTAGCTGGAGAGGAAAACGGGCGGAGTTTTTGTCCGCCCGTTTTTCGCCAGGGGCTACAGGAAGCGACTACCGATAGGCATTCGCGATAACTACTTCCAGGTTGAGAGGAGTAGCAATGGGTTGATTGCTCACCATGCCAGGCGTGAAGCGATACCGACTCACGGCAGCAAGGACGCTAGCGTCCACTCCCGGTGAAGCCGACCTGACGATCTTCAGATCTTCGGGTTTACCATTCTTGTCAACGACCATGCCCACAACAACCGTGCAGTTGTTGGTGAACAGGCGCGCGGTGCTGGTTGTATCTGCGACCACGTCAACGGTATAAACCAGCTTTGGAGCGATGACCCCAGTGGAAATGCGCTTGACTTGCGGCGCAGGCCCGTTACTCGCGACCTGGGTTTGTGCAGGCGTGTTTGCCTGAGCGTGAAGCATAAAAGAGGACAGAGAGAGGATGGCCACTATTACTTTACGCATATAAGTAGATCTCCAAGTTAGAGGTGCCCGTCACCAATCTATCGTCGCTATCACACGACTGTCAAGCACTTTTTTAAGGATATTGAATTCATTAGTTATTTTTCACATTTGTTTACTAAGAAGTGACGCTCTCTAAAAAATTCGCTTATTCACTTTAAAGCTGGCGAGGCCGCGGACGACCGCCACGGAACACGCAACAGAAGCGGTGACGATTCTTATTTGGAGGGTGGGGTGCTTCGCGGAAATGATCTGGCTAAGTAGCCGCTGATCTGGTCGAACTCTTCGTCGCTGGCAACAGCTCCGCGTGCGGACATATTTTGCACCAGGCTATTCCAATCCTGCGCGCTCAGCCGTTGGCTGGCTGCGAGGTCGGGTGAGTGGCATCCGGAACAGACTCTTACCGTAAGGTCGTGCCCGGGTCCAGGCGGCAAATGATTCTGTGCAGAAGACGGCGCAGATGCGGTAATCGCGGGCGCGGCGCTCTCGAAAGCGTTCTGCGGAGGAAGGGGCACAGCTAACGTGTCTGTGCTCTCACCACCCGATAGGCTGAAGACCACGAGTGCATCCCCGGCCAGCGTTGCACCTATCCCGAAACCGCCGGTAGCGACGACGGCAATGTATTGCTGCCCTTTGGCATCCGCGTAGGTGACCGGAGTGGACTCCGCGGAAGCGGGCAATTTTATTGTCCAAATCTCTTTGCCGGTTCTGGTCTCAAATGCACGGAAGCGAGCATCATCGGTGGCGCCGACGAACGTCAGGCCACTGGCCGTAACGATTGCGCCGCCAAGGCCGGGACGTCCGGTATTTTGTTTGCCCGCAGGCAAACTGTCGGTCACGCCCAGGGTGCTCCGCCAGGCAATCTTTCCCGTGTTCACATCCACTGCAACCAGCTGTCCCCACGGCGTAGGAGTGCAGGGCAGATGATTGCTCGGGTCCCAGAAGCGAACGGTACCGGCAAGCGGCCCGGAGTTGACATAGCTGCCGTCAGGATTACGAATGATCCGCATCGGCTGGGCCAGGTTGTTTATATTGACGACAAACAAACCAAGCCTGGGGTCGTAGGCTCCGCCGTAATAATTTACTCCGCCCTGCGTGCCTGGCAGGCCCACGGTGTAGCGGTCCAGCGCAGTCGGCGTGTAAGGAACTGCACTCAACAGCATGTTGTTGCTGTCGACGTATTGCTCGCACCACGCCTTATGTTCGGGCGTGTCTTGGTAAAGGTGGTCACGGCTCAGCGTGTTTTGCGCCAGCGGCTCGGGCAAAAGCGGAAAGGGCTGGCTTCGAGAAGTCTGCTCTCCGGGAACATTACTCTGCGGGACAGGCCGTTCCTCAACTCCGTAGATCGGCTTGCCGGTGACCCGGTTAAGAATGAACATCAGCGCATTCTTGTTCACCGTTGCCACAGCGGGGATGGTCTTCCCGTTTCGCTTTATATCAAACAGTGTCGGTGGCGTTTCCAGGTCCATATCCCAAATATCGTGGTGAACCACCTGGAAGTACCACAGCAGCTTGCCGGTGTCTGCCTTGACTGCGACCAGCGATGAGCTGAAAAGGTTGTTACCGGGGCGATCCACGCCTACGCGGTCATTGTTGGGCGCACCAAAGGGCATGTAGAGAATGCCGCGCTCAGCGTCGACGGTCATGTAGCCCCACACGTTCACGCCGGAACGATCTTTCCAGCTGTCCCCTGCCCATGTCTCATGGCCTGCTTCGCCCGGGCGAGGCACGGAGTGAAAGGTCCAGACCAGTTTGCCGGTGCGCGCATCCCAGGCGCGAGTATCGCCGGCGGGTCCCGCGCCGCCGTTCAACCCGCCCGGACCTTCCCCCGGTCCGGAACCGGTGATGACCAGGTTCTTGTAGATCAGGGGTGGCGTAGGAAGGATGTAGGTTTTATCCTTGCCGGTGGTCATTACCTCGGGAGTCTTCAGATCGACCATTCCGTGGTCGCCAAAATCAGGATTGAGCTGACCGGTGGCGGCGCTGATCGAATACATTCGGCCTCGACGGGTGCCGAAGATAATTGCCGGCCCGGCACCCTCCCCACCGGGCCAGTAGTTGGCTCCGCGCACCGATGCCTGGTCGCCGTCGGGGATCTGAAACACCCACTGTTCGTGTCCGGTCGCGGCATCGAGGGCAACTACCCGGCTATACGGAGTCACCACGTACATGGTGGCGCCCACCACCAGCGGCTGATCCTCTGACGGATGCAGGCTGGTGCTGCCGGCGGGCCTCATGTGGTAGACCCACGCCACCTTCAGCTGGTTCACATTTGCGGGCGTAATTTGCGTCAGTGGGGAGTAGCGCGTGCCCCCGGAGTCTCTCCCCGGCATGGGCCAGTTAGCCCCTGTGTCGAGTGCGACGCCAAACGCCAGCAACGGCAGCAACGACAGCACACCAATCAGCCCGTGAGCCCTCTTCAAAGCGAAGCACCTTCTGTGTTGAGTGTGGCTTTCAGTCTTTCCTGAATGCGTTCCTGCTCCCGTTCCCGCCCGGCGCGCTCCGGGTTGAGGTAAAGCCAGCATAACGCTGCGATCACATCCGAAGCGATCATCAAGTGGATCAGGGCGGCCCAGTTGCCGGCGGTCCTCTGCAGGATCAAGCCGCCGACAACCGGCATAACAAAACCGGCAAGATTGCCCAGCATATTCATGGTGGCGGCTACCGTGGCTGTGTAGGACCCGCCGATCTCCACGCAAGCATCCCACGAGATTGGCATGGTCAGGTCACTGAAGAGGCTGGCGAGGCCCATACAAACCATGGCAGCGGTCACTGCCTGCGTCCGCGAAAAAATATACAACAACAGGGCGGTACCCATAAGGCCAAAGAAAGCGATCCTGCGCCGCGGCAAACCAGCAGGAGCCAGCCCGGTCAGCAACGAACCGACGCCTCCGAACAACAGCGGGAGCACCGACAAACCCGCCGCGTGGGCCGCCGTCAGGCCGCGGCCCTCGCGCAAATACGTTGGCAGCCAGGTGATGTAGAAGTACCAGGTGAACGAAACACAAAAGTATTGCAGGCACAGAACCATTACTTCGGGCGTGAGCAGCAACGACAGCCACTTCTTCTGTCCCGCGTGGTGGGTCATCATCACCCGCGATTTCTCGAGTAATTCTTTTTCGGCATCGTTGACGGAAGTGTGCTGGCGAGGATTGTCCCTGTACCAAAGCCAAAATATGGCGCACCACACCAGCCCCAGCGAAGCGAAGCCCACAAAGGAGAATCTCCATCCGATCCATCCGATGCAGGCCAGCACCAGCGGCGGTGTGGCTGCCCCGCCCCAGCGCGCAAATGCCCACAGCAGGGCTTGCGCGGTGACGCGCTCGCGCGCCGGCAACCACATGCTGAGCATGCGGGTGAGGATGGGGAAACAACCCGCCTCACCGGCTCCGAACAGGAAGCGAATGACCCAGAGAGACACGAAGTTCCAGGCTGCGCCGGTCAACGCGGTAAACATCGACCAGCCCAGAACGATTTGCATCAAGACCCTGCGGACGCCGATCTTATCGCCCAGCAAGCCGATGGGAAGTTCAAATAAAGCGTAGGAGAGGCCAAAGGCTCCGAACACCAGCCCCATCTGCGCCTTGTTGAGGTGCAGATCATGGGAGATGGGACCAGCAGCCTGGGAAATCGCAACCCGCTGCACGTAGGAGAGGATGGCGAGACCGATGGCCAGTACGACAATGCTGTACCGCGTTCGACTCGCCTTCATCCCCGGCCCTCTGTGGTAGAAATCCGCCCGGTCAGGGTACCAGCAAAAACGGATGCAGGGCGAGCGGTATCATCTTGAGATGAAGATTGACCTATCGGGCCGGACGGCCGTGATCACCGGAGGCAGCCGCGGTCTCGGCGAAGCCATGGCAAAATCTCTTTCCCAGGCGGGCGCCCAGATTGCGCTGGTAGCCAGGGATGTCCAGCGACTGGAGTCGGTGCGTGACGCGATCACGGCGGAGGGCGGGACAGCGGCCATCTTTACCGCCGATGTGACCCGGGAAGAGGACGTGGCCGCGGTAGCGCGCGCTGTCACGGAGCGCTTCGGCCATGCGCAGATTCTGATCAACAACGCGGGCATCAATATCCGCAAACCGGTCGTCGATTTTCCTCTGCATGAATTTCGCAGCGTGGTGGACTCCAGCCTGATTTCTACGTTTCTCATGTGCCGGGCTTTTGTTCCTGGGATGAAGGGCACCGGCTACGGCCGGGTGGTGAACATGTCTTCCATCATGGGCCACATCTCGTTGCCTGGGCGTACTCCTTATTCTTCTGCCAAGGCGGGTTTGCTCGGCTTTACCCGCGCCTTGGCGTTGGAAGTGGCCGAGGAAGGAATTACCGTGAACGCCATCAGTCCAGGCCCAGTAGCGACCGACATGAACACGGTCATCATGAATGATCCCGAAGCCAATGCCCAGTTCCTGGCCAACGTCCCCGTTGGGCGATGGGGTAAACCGGAAGAGATCGGCGGGCTCGCCTGTTACCTCTGCTCGGAGCTGGCAGGGTTTATCACCGGGACCGACATCTTGATCGACGGCGGCTGGACTGCTCAGTAATGGAGCCTTCTCAGGCGCCGAAAAAGTCGCTGTTGCGAATAGCCCTGAGCGGCTAAAGCCGGACCTGATTTCGATCATACGGGCTGAAGAGTCTGCGCGAGAAATCGGTCCTGGAAGAGCACAGAGTCAGCAGCATTTGCGAAGGGCGTCTCAGCCGCAAGAGCAAAGGAGCCGTTCGGAACTCTGTCCATCCAAGTCGCTAACCTTCCGAAAAGTAACCGCCCTCCCCTTGTCATCCCGACCGAAGCGAAGCGAAGTGGAGGGATCTGCAGTGCGCCTTGCGGCCTCATCGAATCTGTCTCACCCGCCGGCGGCTGAACTTCCTAAGTTAACTGCTCGGCTTCGTCATCCCGAACGGATGTCGATGGCTGCGGCCACCTAACGGAGACCAAAATGGCGCGGACGAATTTTGAGTGGGTGGCCCAGGTCTCGCTTTTGAGACCTGGGTGTTCCGGCCGATTCGATGAGGCCGCTAGGCGCACTGCAGATCCCTCCACTTCGCTTCGCTTCGGTCGGGATGACAAGGGGAGGGCGGTTACTTTTCGGAAGGTTAGCGACTTGGATGGATAGAGTTCCGAACGGCTCCTTTGCGAAGACTGCAGATCCCTCCACTTCGCTTCGCTTCGGGATGACAAGGGGAGGGCGGTTACTTTTCGGAAGGTTAGCGACTTGGATGGACAGAGTTCCGAACGGCTACTTTGCGAAGACTACAGATACCTCCACTTCTCTACGCTCGGTATGAAAAGGGAAGAAGAGTCATCCTGGTTGGAGTTGCTAGATGGATGCACCAGATGATTTTTCTACGAGTACATGCCGGCACGCTTATCTCTGTGCTCGTGGTCCGGCGAATCGCCGGCGGCCAACACCGCCGCGGCCAGCTTCGATGGTTGAGAGGGAGAAATAACCACATGCGGATTATGGAGCACATCGATGACTCGCTCGTACAATCGGTTGCGCACCTTGAGCCGCTCCGAGGCCCGGGTTACGTAACGTATCAGCACCTCGACCCCCGCGCCGGCAGGACGCATATCCACTGACGAGCTCGCGCTGGCATGGCTCATGCCGCTGTGCCGCGGAACCCGCTTCCATTCCTGCTCCGCGAGCCGGGCATCCTGCTCTGTCTCTTCCAACACCGCTTTCTGAATGAGCGCCACCTTGGCGTATGTTTCCGTAGATTGTGGAAGACTTACCGAAATCTCATCCCACATCCATTGCCCGACGGTAGAAAAATTGAAGTACTGGCCCGTCACCGCGTAATTGTTGATGAAGGTTGCGCGGCGCCCGGTGGGATGTCCTTTATCGGCCCAGGCACGGTTTTCAAGGATCGTGGTCCGGAAAAGATTGATCTCAATCACCTCGCCGGCGACCCCATTGATCTCCACCCAGTCCCCCACACGGACTCCGTTCTTGCCCATGAGAATGAACCAGCCGAAAAACGCCACAATGAAGCTTTGCAGGGCGACGGTAAGGCCCGCAGTCGCCAGACCGAGGATGGTGGATATCTGGCTGGGCACACCGAACGTGACCAGCAACACACAGATCGCGCCCAGCAACTGCACACTGAGCCGCAGAATCGTGCGCAGGGTTTGCATCCGCCGGCGCTCCAGTGCACGGCGCTCCAGCAACGCCACCCCTGCGGACTCGACAAGAAGCGCGCAAATCAAAATAAACGCAATACCAGCCAACGAGCGCATGGCCATGTGGGTGACGATGCGGTGCTGCAGCATCACCTGGTGTGACCACTTGCTGTAAACGGCCGCGAGCTGCTGCTGGGTTTGGATGCGGTCGTCGTAAATGCTAAGAAGCTGGCGCTGTTCCCTTCTCTGCTGCAGGCTGGCGAGCCTGGCAGCGCTTGGCTTGGCTACGTTGCCGGCCGCAGCGTCCGAACTGGCCTCAGCCTTGGCTTCGAGCGCATTGTGCTGCACGGTCAAAGCGGCTGCGTCCAAGTGCGCCTGCTGTACCGCCTGCTCGATCAATTCGTGACGGCTGCGCTGGCCGAACCAGGCCTCAACCCGGTGAGCAAGTGTGCCGTATTGCCGGGTGGAAATAACCGCGACCTGGCTGTCGCTGCCCGACTGCGCATTCGTCTTGCTCATGGCGGCTTCGTGAGCCGAAAGCTCCTGCTGGATCCTGGTGCGTACGTCGCCCGAAGCCCGCGCGAGGTCGTGCTCGGCATCGTTCAGTTCATCCTGGTCAAGTGCGAGTTGTGCCTGAGCGATTTTCAGATCGTCCGCGGCTGTTCCTGGCGTCTGGGTTAAGCTCTGCACCTGCGCCTGGTCGTCTTTGGCTGCCGCTTGCAGCTGTGCCACCTTCTGGGTAAGCTCCAACGCTTCCCCCGTAGGCACGACGCGCTGTTCGCCGGCCTGGCGCAAAGCCGCCGCAAACGCCTGGTTTACCTCGTGATCGGCTAACCGTTCGGCCTCGTGTGCAAACTCTTCTTCTTCCTTGCTGACGGCGAGCGGCGCGAGCGCCTGGGCAATCTGCCAGGGATGCAGGTCGACGACCGTGGTCTGAGTGGAAGTAGCGGTATCAGCCTGTGCTTTCCCTGCCTTGAGAAAGGGCAAATGAGCCATCGCATCCCGGGTGGTCCAGGAAAACGTCACGCACAGTACCAGCAGGCCGAGAAGAACAAGCAATGAGGCCCACCTGGCCGGCCCGAGCATGCGTTTGAGCGCGGTATGCTCTTCGGTTTTGGAAGGCGCCAGGTCGGTTGCCATGGGTAATTCTGGCAGTTCACCCGGGACTGAAGTAGACCTCGGTAGTTGTAGCCGGACGCCTCTCATCCGGCAACAATGCTGCGCTTTTCTTCTTGACTGGGCTCTTTATACTCGAAGCGCATGAACCGCCGCGATTTCCTAGCCCGAAGCGCTCTTGCCGGCGTCGCACTAGCCACCCCCGCAGCGTTCGCTGACTCGCCGGCGGCGAGGGCAACGGTACGCATCGGGGCTCCATTGTGTACGATCGCGTCTGATTTTATGGGCCTTGGTTATGAGATATCCTCCATAGCCAGATCTGGTTTGCTGAGCCCAGCGAATCGTACTTATGTGGAGTTGGTGCGGACAATAGGCCTTGAAGGTGTCGTGCGCGTAGGCGGGAATACCGCGGACTACGCGCGCTACTCTGCGATGGCCACACCCGTTTCCAGTCCCTACGGAACCACGGTTAATCATCGTTCATTAGAAGAGCTGGGCCTGTTCCTCGATGCCACTGGATGGAAATTGATTTGGGCATTAAACCTCGGCAGCGGTTCAGTGGAGGACGCAGTTGCCGAGGCGAAAGCGGTGGCAGCCGTCGCGGGAAACCGGCTACTGGCCTTCGAGATCGGCAACGAGCCTGACTTGTTTTCTCACGAAAAGCATCGGCCGCCAGGCTATGACTACGAGCACTGGCTAGCCGACTATCGCCGCTACAAGACCGCCCTTCGAGCCCAGCTCCCGGGCATTCCATTGGCCGGTCCGGACGCCGCGGGCAAGACCGAATGGGTCAGCCGGTTTGCTGTCGACGAGGGCAAAGACATAGTTCTGCTCACCCACCACTACTACCGGGAGGGACAGAACCCTGGCAGTACGATCGAGAAGTTGCTGGGTGTGGACCCGAAGCTTCAACCACAGCTCGATCAATTGCGCGCCGCCTCACAGCTCTGCGGTGTGCCGTATCGTATATGCGAGGTGAACTCCTTCTCGGGCGGTGGGCGGCCCGGGGTGAGCGACACCATGGCTTCAGCCTTATGGGTGCTCGACTATATGTTCACCCTTGCATGCAACAGCTGCGGCGGGGTCAACATGGAAACAGGTGTGAACCAGCTCGGATTCATCAGTTCCTACTCCCCCATCGGCGACGACGAACAGGGGCATTATTCGGCTCGGCCAGAATACTATGGCATGCTCGCCTTCTCGCTCGCGGGCCGCGGCGAGTTGATGCGGACGGAAGTAAGCCCCATCACCGCGGAAATCAAGACCTACGCCACGCTCTCCAAAGCGGGTTCCCTGCAGCTCACGCTCATCAACAAGGGCGCGACTGGCGCTATCCTGCGCCTGGATACAAAAAGTTCCAGCCGACAGGCCTCGGTGATCAGGCTCGAGGGCCCCGCAGCAGATGCGAGGACGCAGGTAACATTGGGTGGCGCAGAGATCACCGCAGCCGGCACGTGGCAGGCTTCGAAAAAAGAATTGCTGTCAGTGAACAGTGGGCAGCTTGCGATTCCGCTCGCCGCGACCAGCGCAGCGATACTTAATTTTCTATAGGGAGAATCTTCTGAAGATGAAAGAACCAGTATGTATTGTGCCCGCCGGGGACGTGTGCGGCGAGGGCGTGCTGTGGGATCGGGATAGCCAGTCCATCTATTGGACCGACATCAATCGTTTTCTCGTGCACCGCTATTCGTTGCCGGACGGCGCGGTCAAAACCTGGTTTTTTTCTGAGCCCGTAACCTGCGTGCTCCAGACCAACCGTAAAGGCATGCTGTGCTTATCTCTCGGTTCAGGTCTCGCGCTTTGGGAACCCGCCGGCGGTAAGCTGCATGCAAAGTTGTTTTCCCTTCCCGGTTGGCCTTTCGTTCGCTGCAATGATGCGGGGATAGATCCGGGCGGAAGAGCGTGGATCGGGTCGATGCGCAACAATGTGAAAGAAGACGGCGCTCCCTTTGAAGCAGGTGGGGAAGACGGTGTTCTCTACCGCGTCGATGGGACTGGCGCATCTACAGAGTGCCAGCGGCAGCTGGGGATTTCGAATACGCTCGTTTGGAGTCCGGACCGGACCAAATTCTACTTTGGTGACTCGCTCAAGGACTGCATCTGGTCCTACGAGTTCGACCTGGCAACGGGAAATATCCGCGGCGAGCAGCCCTTCCTGCAGAACTTTAAACGCGGAGCGCCCGACGGTTCGGCCATGGACACGGATGGCTACGTGTGGAATTGCCGTTACGGCGGAGGTTGTATCGTGCGTGTGGCTCCGAACGGAACGATGGATCGTGTGATTGAAATGCCTGTAAACCGGCCGACGAATTGTACCTTTGGAGGCCCGGGCGGCAATGTGCTTTACGTCACCTCAGCCTCGTCCCAGTCCGGGCAGTGGGAGCGGTTCGGGGGTGGCCTCTTTGCGCTTGAGACCGATGTAACCGGGATGCCGGAAAATGAATTTAAAGTGCCCTAGAAGGAAGCTGGCCGGTTAAAGACAGAAACCGCAGACGCACCACCAGATGGTGGAGAGAACTGCGGTTTCTTGTTTTGCTGCGACCGCGCTTATTTTAGTTCTGAAGCGTGATCGTTACTCCATTCGCGGTGAACGCATTGCTCTTGACGGTGATCGTGTCGCTTACCGCTGTTGTTGAGCTGGAGTATTTGTAAGTCAGGCTGCACTTACCGCCGGCTGCGACTGTTCCGGTGCAACCATTACTGGTGATTGAGAACGGGCTGGTTGGCGCCGTAACCGTTATGTTTTGCAGCGGCAGGTTCCCTGTGTTGGTGATGGTGGTGGTGAGCGTCTGGTTCGCGGCGGTGAACGTCATCACACCGGCGTTCACCATCAACTCATTTACAGTTCCGTTGAGATCGGTGACGAAGATATCGCCAGAGCCATCCATCGTGATTCCGGTCGGGTTGACGAGTCCAGTGATCGGTAGCTGCGTGGTTTCGTTGGTGGCCGAGTGATTGGCCGGCACCATGAGCACACGCGGGCCGCTATCGGTGAAGAACAGATCGCCGTTGGGATCGAAGGCCATACCTGCAGGCGAGTTAAAGGTGCATGGGCTCACAGTACCGTCGCAGGGCGAGAGGGAGATTGCTGTCCCACCTGCGCCGCTGAGCGGAACCTCGACAATCTGGCTGGTGGTGGAAGGTGAAGCCTGCGTTCCTCCATCGGCCACGTACAGATTAGCGCCGGCGTTGTCGATCGCCAACCCTTGCGGGAAGAGTACGCTGGCGCCGAGGTTGAGCAAGCTCGGGGTGTACGACGCGTAGGTTTCTCCGGGAATCATAATGACCCGGCCTGTCGCGGCTGCGTCGGCAATGTACTTGTTGCCGCCAAAGTCGATGCCGGCCGCCAGCGGAAGCGTCAGGGTGTAGCTGCCGGTCCCTACCGTCGTTGCTGCCTTGGAGGGATTGAAGCTGACCACTTGCGCCGCATTGGCGTCCGTCACTAACATGTTGCCGAAAGCGTCGAACGTCAGGTCACTGGGATAAACCAGCGTGGTGGGGCTGGCTGGAACCCAGGTACTCAACGTGCCGCCGCTAAGCTTGTCGATTTGGCCCACATTCGGCGAACTGGTCGTGTACGTACCGTTGCCGATGTACAAGTTAGCGTTGGGAATGTCGTTCGGGTTAAAGGCCAGGCTCTGTGGCTGCATCAGCGCATTGTTTAGTACCAACGTCCGGGCACTGCTCAGTGAAATTTGAGCTGCGGATCCCAGGCCTGAAAGGAACAAATAGAGATGTGGTTCAGCGGTTCCTCCGCTAGGAGTGAAGTCCACCTGAATCGCTCCCTTACGAATGCCCGGTAATCCTGGCGTGAAGGAGACGTTGAAGATGCAAAGTGTGCCTTGTGGCAGAGGCTGGTTGGCCAGCGCCGTAGGCGTCGAGCCCTCGTAGCACTGGACACCGTTATCTTTGAAGTCAGTGATTGATCCACCAGCCGGGTCGTAATTGTAGGACAAGGTACCGGCCTGAGTGAAGGTGTAAGGCACGTCAAAGGTACTCACAGCCGCCACAGTGGTGCTTTGGGCTTCGAATACCGGCTTGAGCAAGCTAATGCTCGCCGTATTGCTGTTGGCGACGTAGTTCGTGTCGCCTGAGTAACTGATAGTTACTGTGTTCGCTCCGGGGTTGAAGTAGAAGCTGTTTACGCTGAGTATTACGGACGAACTCGAACCTGATCCCGGCGTGAGCGTGCCGGTGGCCAGGGTCGTGGTCCCAGATTTCACCGTAACCGTCCCTGTTGGAGCAGCATGGTTTCCATTAATGGTGACGGTGTACGGAGTTGGTTGGCTGAAGTAGCAGCATTCGGCCGTGGGATATCCAGCGGATCCACCGACGGAAGTCGCGCCGGTCGTACCGACCACCAGCTGCACGGTTCCCGTCACACTGTTGAAGTCAGTTGTATTGGTTGGAGTAAACACTACTTGCAAAGTGTAGGTGCCAGCCAGCAGTACCTGTCCGGCTGCCGGAGCTGTGCCGGGAACAACCGTATAGTTATAGGTCCCTGCGAGAGCGCTGCCCTGGAAGGTAACAGTAGCATCGAGCTGGGTTCCGCTCAGTGGGGTGCCGGTCGGGATCGCTTCCGGCGTGGGCCAGTTAAGGATCGGGGTAGCCTTGGTCACGAGGATGGTCGTGCTGCCGCTGGCCGTAGTATAGCCTTGGGCGTCGGTTGGCGTGAACACGACCGATAGCGGGTTGGTGCCCACTGGGAGAATGGTACCCGCGGGCGGTGTGTAAACGTAGGTGCCAGGCACAGCAACCTGGGTATTGGTGCCGAAGCCGAGCGCCATGATGACCACGTTCCGGTTATTAGGCAGAGTGACACTCACTAGCTGCCTGGTGGGATCCGCTGGAATTTGGTAACCGTAAAGGTTGGCAGAAGCAGTGTTGCTCCCACCATTCTGAAGGTTGATGCGGTTGGTCTTAGCAACTATTGTTTCTCCGCCGTAAGAGCCTCCTCCCCGGGTCCAGGAGCTCATGCTGATGGTTTGGGTCACCGGGTTGCCGGCATCGTTATAGGTAAGAATGAAAGGCGCGTTGGGGACGTTGGTGACCCCGGCTCCAATCAAATAGACGGTGGAGTAATTTCCAGGCTGCGCCAAGGTGTACGCCGCACCACTGGTAAGTGCGTTGGGAACCGTGGGCTGACCCAGGGTGAAGGTTGTGCCGGCATAATTCACCTCGCCGTCCGTTGCCGGCGTACCCAGGTTCAACTGGTTGTAGGAGTAAGTATTACCGTTGCCATCGAAGCCTGCAAGACTATACGGTGTACCGTTTGTAGACGTCGAAATCACTTTCACCGAAGTAGTAGGAACGACCGGCGTCGGTTGCGCTATGGCCATAGCAACCGCGTCGAGCTGGGTTGAGCTGAGCGGCGTCCCGTAAGTGATCGGGGCCGGCATTGGCCAAGAAATCGTCGGGGTTGTGATCGTAGCCGGGGCTATTACCTGCAGGTAAACAGTGTCGCTGGCCGGAAGGTAATCCGCAGTGTCGGTCGGGGTGAACGTCACGCTGAGCGGGTCAGCATTTCCCACCGGCTCGATGGTGCCCGAGGGTGGGTTGTAAACGTAGGTTCCCGGTATGGACGGCGTAGCGAGATCCATCGACAGCATGACGATATTGCGGGTATTGGGGAGCGTGATGCTCTTCACCGTCTTGGTTACATCGAGCGAAATATCATAGCCGTACAAGCAGACTGAATCCGGCTGGGTGGTTCCGTTCTCGTAATTTCGTTTCTCACTGCAGTTGATCACAGACTCGCCCGGCCAGCCTGCGGCATTAAACCAGTCACTCATATTCTGGTTAAACACAGTAGTGCTGTTGTCCGTGTAGGTCACAGTGAAGGTCTGGCCGGCGGCGATGTTATTCACCATCGCGCCCAGCATATACAAATCGGTAAAATTGCCGGCAGGCAGCGGGATGGTCAGCGCTGTCGTCGCATTCAAGGGGGTGGCAACCGCGTCCGGTGCATTGGCGGGCCCAATGTTGAAGGTCATGCCGTTCCACACTAAGGTTGAGGCCGTCGTTGCGCCAAGCGTAGTAGTGGAGTAAGAGTATCCATCGTTATCGAAGCTCTTCGCAGTCGTATATGTGGAACCCGGGGTGTAGATACCGTAGACGTTGTAGGGCAGCGGTACTGGGATGGTGCCGGAGGTCGCGGTAGCATCCAATTGGAAGCTGCTCAGCGCTGTTCCGTAAGAAATCGGGGTAGGTGTGGGCCAGGTAAGAACCGCCGCGGCCTTGTTCACGACCAGCTGTACCGTCGCTGTCTGGGTTGCGTAAAGCGCATTCTGCGGAGTGAAAGTTACAGAAAGAGTCTGCGTTCCAGCGCCGAGCACTGTGCCCGCGGCGGGAGTATAGACGTAGGTACCAGCCAAAGGTAGCCCGTTGACTGTATCCGTCGCATCCAGTTGTAAGCTGCTCAGCGGAGTTCCATAAGTGATCGCGGCGGGAGTGTTCCAGGTCAGAACCGAAGGGAACAAGGTGGAACCGGTCACCGGGGGAGTGCTGGTACTGGCGGCAAAGGCGCAATCACCCGCATACGAAGCGGTGAAGCTGTCGGCAGCAGAGAAAGGAAGCGTCACATTCAGCACCGCGACCCCACTGTTGAGGACGGCGGTGCCAAGGACGGTCCCATTATTCGAGAACGTGATTTTTTCCCCGTTGGTGGTGGTGGTACCGTATGCCGACGGAGTAAGTGTGGCCTGCAATGTGACCTGCTCGCCAACAAAGTTATTCGCCGGCGTGACCGTCAGTGCGAGCTTCGTCGCCTCAGCATTCGCGGTGAAGGTCTGCGGCGCCGAAGTGCTTGACCCGTAGTTACTGTCGCCGCCATAGCTGGCGACCACGTTTTGCGGTGTGGTCGTGCATCCATTGATGGTAATGTTGCTGATCGATGCCGACTCTGATTGGCCAGATAGAAGCACAGTCAGACCGTTGCCGGTGACGGCGGTTATATCCACCCGATCGTCGCCATTGATATCACCCACGGTGGCGAAAATAGAAGCGGTTCCCAAACTGTAATAAGTGGCCGCCTGAAAGGTACCCGTGGCGGTACCCAGCAATACGCCGACACTGGTGCTGCCATTCGCGGAGATAATGTCCGGGTTACCGTCGCGATTGAAGTCTCCAATGGTCAGATAGTACGGACCACTGTTCATGGGGTACTTGACTGGGGCCGCGAAGGTGGGGGACGCTGTCTTCAGGTTAAGCGAAATATAAATTTGGTTATCCGGGGCGCTGGTAGTTGCCAGGTCCGGCCATCCGTCCTTATTAAAATCACCCAGCGCAACCGAACCTACCTGGCTGGAGCCGAGGGGGACGGGGATATATGTCTGGAATGTTCCATCGCCGTTGCCTAACAGAATGCTGGCCGAACCGGTACCGTCCGAGGCCACTGCAAGATCTAGAAATCCATCCTGGTTGATATCGCCGACCACGACATTCCAGGGCGAGGTGCCAACCGTATATGGCACTGCCTTTTGGAATGTCCCATCGCCATTCCCGAGTAGAATCACAACCTGGTTCAGACCAGCATTGGTGGCCGCCAGATCGGCCACGCCGTCACCGTTGAAGTCACCCGTGGCCAGTAGTCTGGACGCTGTGGGGGCGCTCCCGGTAACCCCCACCGGGAAATTCTTAGGAGTCTGGAAGGTTCCGTCTCCATTGCCGAGGTAGATGTTGATGCTGCCGATGGAACCGGGGCCGGATGCGCTTAGTACCGCCAGATCCTGCTTGCCATCCTGGTTGAAGTCGCCCGCCACTACGGAGGTGGGCTCGAAAGGATAGGCGGGCGTAAGCGACGTTCCGTTGTAAAAGGTGCCGTCGCCCCTGCCCAGCAGGATGACGATCGGACCGCTGTTGGTGGGGACGGCAAAATCCGGCCGGCCGTCACCGTTGAAGTCGCCTTCCGCCGGGCCGTTGGTGCCGCCGGTTTGGCCGTTATTCATTCCCGTGATGGGGTAATTCGTCGGAGCCGTGAAACCGTTCTGCAGAGTCGCGGGATTGAGCGCCGCGGAACCCAGAACAAAATTGGAGGTGGTATCGGTGAAGGTGACAGTTCCCGTGGGCGCCGAAGGGCCGAAGGCGGATACGGTTCCGGTAAAGGAGTAGGGCCCGGTGCCGGTAGTTGTCAGCGCCGTCGCGGACGCATAGGGAATGGCAAAGGGCACCGACTGAGCAGGGGAGGAACTGGTAGCAAAGAAAGAGGTGCCGCTATAGATGGCTTGGAATTGATGGGTTCCCACTCCGCCGACTTCCGTCTCCAGAATCGCCGTGCCCGCATTGCCGTTGGTAGATTGAACCTGAACCGTGCCCAGGACTTCGCTGACCCCGTTATAGGTATCAGTGAAGCTTACAGTTCCTCCGGCCACAGTATACTCCGTGGCCAAGACCTGCGCCGTCAAGGTGATCACCGCCCCACTGTTGGGGTTATCGGGTGCCGTCAACAGGGAGGTAGTCGTCGACGTCAATGCCCATGCAGGCGCAGCCGTCACCAACGCGAGAGCGCTCAACAGCACTGGCACCAATCGGCCAAGAGAGATCTGTCGGGGATTCAAACGGCGCCTAAGAGCTACGATGGGAAAGTGCGTCATGGGTTTTGAAGCTCCAATTTCTTATGTTTTTATCCGCCGGCGTGATCTAAAAGAAGCGAACGCCGGATAAAGAAGGCAGTAGTACATCGCAGGGGCCTTGTTGGCGCACCTATCGTCACGAACTGTTGCAGTTAGCATCAACTGCTGGAGAATACCTTTGCTTTTGACACATTGTTATTACCCTTATGGGGGATTTAGCAACGGTGTTCAACTTTCAGCAGCAGGAAAGTTCTTGCTTGCAACTTCCGGGAACAACGGCCTGGGTAACACTCGCGAATTGACTGCTCTGTCATCGGCGATCGAGTCACTGGTATCCTTCCCGAGGACAGTCAAACAGGAGCGAGCACAGAGCGAACTTCCCTATGGACAAGAGAGAATTTTTAAAAACATCCGGCGTTTTCCTTGCCGGCACGATTTTGTCGCCCTTTGGGTCGGGCGAGCAGCCAACCGCGCCGCGGACAAACTGGTCAGGGAATTACACCTACAGCACTCGCCAGCTGTTTGAGCCTCAGACCGTTGAGGAAGTGCAGGCGGTGGTCAAGCGGACCACGAAGATACGGGCGTTGGGCGCCCGTCACTCTTTCAATGGGATCGCCGACAGCACCGAAAACCAGATCTCGCTGGCCCACCTCAACCAGATGACTCTGAACCGGGAGGCGGGCACGGTGACGGTAGGAGGAGGGATAACCTACAGCGAGCTGGCTCCTTATCTTGAAAGCCAGGGTTACGCCCTGCCTAATCTGGCATCTTTACCTCATATTTCGATTCCTGGTGCAATCGCCACAGCCACGCACGGCTCGGGTATCAAGAATGGCAATCTGGCCACGCCCGTGTCCGGGCTGGAGCTAGTGACGGCCGGGGGTGACTTGCTGACTCTGTCCCGGGAGCGGGATGGGGATCGCTTCCACGGGGCGGTGGTGAACCTGGGGGCGATCGGCATCGTGACCAAGGTCACGCTCGATGTGCAGCCTACATATGAGGTTGCGCAGGTGGTCTATCAGAACCTGTCCATGGATAAATTGGAGAATCACCTGGACGAGATCTTTGCCAGTGCCTACAGCGTGAGCCTGTTCACGGACTGGCAGAATCACCGCATAACCCAGGTGTGGGTGAAACGCCGCCTTTCCGGGGAGAGCGCACCGCACTTCGAGCCCGAGTTGTTTGGCGCCACATTGGCCACGCAAAAGCTGCATCCGCTGGCCGGGCACCCTGCCGAAAGCTGTACCGAACAATTAGGCATCCCCGGACCCTGGTACGAACGGCTGCCCCACTTCCGCATCGGCGCCACCCCCAGCAGCGGGCAGGAATTGCAATCCGAATACCTCATTCCCCGGGAGAAGGGTTACCAGGCCATTCTGGCCGTTGAGCAGCTGCGAGACCACGTGACTCCCCATTTGTTTATTACGGAGTTGAGGACCATTGCGGCAGATGATTTGTGGATGAGCACTGCCTATCAACGGCCGTCGATGGCTATTCACTTCACGTGGAAGCCGGAGTGGCCGGCGGTGAAGAATGTGCTGCCCATGATTGAAGAGAAGTTAGCGCCCTTTGACGCCCGTCCCCATTGGGGCAAGCTATTTGTCATGAACGCTTCGCGGATCAAGCCGCTCTACCCGGAAATGGCGAAATATCAAGAACTTCTGGCCCACTACGACGCTAAGGGCAAGTTCCGCAATCGCTTCATTGAAACCAATATTTACGGAGCTTGAACAGCTATGAACTGCCAGGGTTGTCCCCTGAGACAAAGACTCTTTAGCCTTGGGGGGTGTACAGAATCGTCCAAACGAAGTGGGTTTAGAGTCAGTGTGAGCCTTTTCGCCACAGGAAAATAAGCACAGTTTTTCCGCGGCCTGAGTTGCAGACCCTGGGCTTCGGGCCTGATGGAGTTGTCCCTTCGGACCTGGTCGTTGGGACTGGGGTCGCGTTTAGCGGATGTCTTCTTCCGGCTCGCGCAACACTTCTTCCTCGATCTCCATGTCTCGATACTCGTGTGAGTCGAATACCTGGCCACAGTCCAGACATTCGACATATTCGACGTCCTCTTCACGCGCTACGACGCGCACTTTGGGGTGTTTGCAGGCGGTGTCCATCTGGGGATCTGGTTGTGAAACGTGTGCTTCTCGGCAAGATTGTACCCGCCGGGTTCCGCCTGTCAAATGAGTTTCTGCATTTCCCATGACCGACGGGTGTATTTTCCTTGAAATGAAGAGCCTCTGAAGTTAACTCGAGAGTTCGGTAACGGTACGCACCTGCTCCGGCTTGAGGCCGGCATCCTCAAGTTTGCCAAAAATCATTTTTCCCGATGCCGTCTGCAAGACGCTGGTCACCGTGATTTCCACGGCACGTCCAATCATCCGCCGTGCATGGTCGACCACCACCATGGTCCCATCATCCAGGTAACCAACACCCTGGTTGTATTCCTTGCCCTCTTTCAGAACCAGGATGTTCATCTTTTCGCCAGGCAAGACCAGCGGCTTCAAGGAATTAGCCAGATCGTTCAGGTTCAGCACGCGCACGTGGTGCAATTGGGCCACTTTGCTCAGATTGAAATCATTGGTCACAATGGGAGCGGTCATTTTCTTCGCCAGTTCGATCAGTTTCAGATCTACTTCGCGCAGCTGGGGAAAATCGTCTTCAATAATCTGTACGGAGAGCAGGGGGTTAGCCTGCATCTTCTGCAAAATATCCAAACCTCTGCGCCCTCGCTGTCGGCGGGAATTGTCAGAGGAATCAGCGACTGCCTGCAGCTCGCGCAACACAAACTCCGGCACCAGCAGCCTTCCCTCGAGGAACCCAGTGTCCACCACATCTGCTATCCGGCCATCAATGATGGCGCTGGTGTCGAGAATCTTGACGCTGCGCTTACCGCCCGCCCCTCGTTCGCCGGCAAAGAGTTCGGCCAGGCCCCCGGTAAAGTTCAGCAAGTCACCCTTGCTCGCCCCGACCATCAGCCCGATATAGGACATCAGCATGAGGACAAATAGCTGCAGCAGAGCCCGGGTTCCCCCCGGTGGCAAGCTTCCGCCCAACACCATGCCGAACAGGGCCGCGCCTGCGATCCCCAACACACTGCCCAGCACCGCGCCCAGAAGGCGCTTGATGCTCAGCGCGCGAACGCGCAATTCGAAGACGATCACCGCCGCCGCAGCAACCGCGCCCAGGATCGCCGAGGGCCAGGGCTGCAACCCGAAGGGCCGAAAAAAGAAACACGCGGCGGTAAGAACGACAATGAATAGTACGCGGATGACTGCTAGATCCATGGGGCTCCAGGCAACCACCGGAGTATACCGATGGCGCGGGCTTCGAGGCAAAAAGAAATCCCGAAGCCGCCTTACAGCGGCTTGGGATGGCATGATTCAATGTGCTTCGGTAACCCTTAGTATTTGGGTACTCTTGGATCGATCTGCTCGCTCCAGGCCTGAATTCCGCCGGCCAGGTTCTTTACTTTAAAGCCGGCCTGCTGCAGGAACTCAGCTGCCTTCTGGCTACGGCCGCCCATCTTGCAATGAGCGACAATCTCCCGCCCGCGGTCCAGCTCCCCGACGCGTTTCTGCAAATCGCCCAGGGGAATGAGATAGCCACCGATCTCCGCAATCTTGAATTCATGCGGTTCGCGGACATCGAGCAGGAAGTAATTCTTGCCCGCGTCCTGCTGCTGCTTGAACGTAGTGACATCGATCTGCTCGATACCATTAACCTGTACGGCATCCTTGGCCGGCGGAGGCTCAATTCCACAGAACTGCTCATAGTCGATGAGCTTGGTCACCGTCGGATGGGTGCCGCATACCGGGCAATCCGGGTTCTTGCGCAATTTCAGCTCCCGGAAACGCATGCCGAGCGAATCCACCAACAGCAGGCGCCCGATCAGTGGGTCACCCACGCCGAGGATCAACTTAATGACCTCGGTCGCCTGGATAATACCCACCAGCCCGGGGAGGATGCCAAGCACCCCGCCTTCGGCGCAGGAAGGTACCAGTCCCGGTGGAGGCGGCTCAGGATAGAGGCAACGGTAGCAAGGTCCCTGCTCCGTGGCGAAGACACTGGACTGTCCTTCGAAGCGGAAAATCGAACCATAGACGTTGGGCTTTCCGCTCAAGACGCAGGCGTCATTGACCAGGTAGCGGGTGGGAAAGTTGTCGGTGCCATCGGCTACGATGTCGAAATCCTTGAATATCTCCATGGCATTGGAGCTCAACAACATGGTGTTGTACTTCACGATATTCATGTGGGGATTCAGGGCTTTGAGCTTCTCTTCTGCCGAATCGAGCTTGGGCCGGCCTACGTCTTTGGTGCTGTGGATGATTTGCCGCTGCAGGTTGCTCGAGTCGACGACGTCGAAATCGACCAGCCCCAGCGTACCCACTCCCGCCGCAGCCAGGTAGAAGGCCAGGGGCGAACCCAAACCGCCGGTGCCCACACAGAGGACCTTGGCTGCTTTGAGCTTCTGCTGCCCTTCCATACCCACCTCGGGCAGGATCAGGTGGCGGGAATAACGCGCGATTTCGTCGTTGTTGAGCGACGGCAGTGCCACCGCGGGAACTTCAGTTAGGGTCGCCATGTCTACTCCTCCGGCAATCGATGGGATGATTGACAAGCTGTCGCTGTCCTTGACTGCCGTATTCTCTTTCTCGCTCAGATAGCGGATGTCTTCGTCGTTCAGGTAAACGTTCACGAAAGCGCGGAGCTTGCCATCGTCTGAATACAGATGCTTCTTCAGTTCCGGATGGCTAAGGGTTAGTTCATCGAGCGCCTGGCCTACGGTCGCGGCCTCTACCGCCACCGTGGCCTGCTTGGCCACAAACTGACGCAAAGGGGTAGGGATGTGAATCTTCATTCGTCCAACTCTCTCTCTTATCTCGGATGTGACTAGGTGTCGGGGACCGGCTTGGGGACTACGGGGGCCGGCGGTCAACAGCGTTCGTGCCACAACGCTATTTCTTCGTCTTCAAACCGTTTGTCGTCTTCGCCCGTTCCGGCGAGAAAAAATGAGTTGGTCTGCTCGGCTTTGCCTTTGTCGACGCTGGTGATCACGTAGGAGCAACCGAACCAGTGCGCTTCGTTGAGATCGGTCGACGACCAGCGCGCAGGATGGTCGGGATGCGAATGATAGAAGCCGACTATGTCCAGATCGCGCTCCCGCGCCTGTCGCTGGATGGCGATCAGCTCCTGGGGCGCAATGTGGTAGCGATTGTGGGCCGAATCAGTCCGTGTGTTGCCGGCCCGGACGGCCAGTTCAACCTCATTGACGCCATCCAGAGCCTTCCCCAGCAGCACTCCGCAACACTCATTGGGATAGGTTCCCTCGCCGTGCTCGCGCAACTGGCAATAAACCGGGTCACAAATCTTCAGCACCGAACTAGCCATTATTCTTCCCAAAATCGCTCACTCAGATACTTGTCAGCCGAATCACACAAAATGGTCACGATCACCGCGTCTCTGCCCGCGGCGGCTTCTTCTTCGCCGATCCGCAAACTAGCTGCCACCGCAGCAGCCGCGGAGATGCCCAACAACAGACCCTCTGACCGGCCCAAACGCTTGGCCATCTCGTAGGCTCCCTCGGTCGACTGCTCCACGTGGCGGTCCGCCAGACCGGCATCGTAAATGGGAGGCACAATCGCAGTGGCCATATACTTTAAACCTTCCAGCCCATGGAACGGTGAATCGGGCTGCATGGCAATGCACTCGATCCTGGGATTCAGCTCCTTCAGCCGGCGGGTGGTCCCCATGAACGTTCCGCTGGTACCCAGTCCGGCTACGAAGTGGGTGATCCTTCCCTCTGTCTGCTGCCAAATCTCGTTCGCCGTACCTTTATAGTGTGCCTTCCAGTTGGCCTGGTTGCCGTACTGGTCGGCGTAATAATACCTGGATTTATCCTGAGCGAGTTCACGCGCCTTCAAGATCGCGCCGTCGGAACCATCCGCCGGATCCGTCCATACGATGTTCGCCCCATAGGCGGATAGAATCCGCTTCCGTTCGGGGGAGACATTCGACGGCATACATAGCGTAACCGGAAAGCCTTTGGCCGCGCCCAGCATGGCGTAGGCGATGCCGGTATTGCCGCTGGTCGCATCCAGCAAGTGCTTTCCAGCGAGCAGGCCCTGGGCCTCAGCTGAGGCCACGATTGCCGATGCCGCTCGATCCTTAACGGAGCCACCCGGGTTTGCCCATTCCGCCTTGCCTAGCAGGGTGATCCCTGGGAGATGGCTGGTCAGCCGATCGAGGCGCAGGAGGGGGGTATTCCCAATCCGTTCCAGGATGCTGGCGCCCAGAGTACGCGGCGTCGAGTTTGCTTCAATTTGGACTTCGGTTTGCATTTTTTCTGTGCGTCCAAGCACGTTGCGGCGATCAACGCCGTGTGCGAAAGTAAAGTGAAGCACTTCCAGTGTAGCTGCCGGTCAAAAACCAGGACAATCCGTAGTCAGTCGCAAGCCATGCGAACAAAAGTACACTTCCTGAATTTCGAGCAAGTCTTAGCCACGTTGCGCTCCCTCGCATTTGATGTAGCGCCGGTGCCTGGGGTCGCAAACCAAGTCCTGATACGCAAATATGGCGCCGGCGCGATCCTGGCCCAGGCGGGGGAGCCTTCCGGTCCAGACAAGAAGCTCCCGCACACCGCGGTGAGATGGAGGGAGCGTCCGGGATACCTGGTAGCCGGTGAAGTCGCCACCCTGCTCGATCGCGGACACCAGAAGTTCTGGAATATCAAGCGGCTGGAAGTTCCGGCAACCGCGGAGTCTCTGCAGGCGGTGCATCGCTTTGCCGAGGAGCTGCGAGAGGTGATCGGCGAACCCAGTTTGTATAACGAATCCCTGGGTACGACCAGCGATAGCTATTTATATGATCGCGTCAAAGGGCGTGATTTGCCGGTTGCTGAGCGACCCGTTCCGGCGTGGGAATTGCCTCCCAAGGTGTAGGTGGGCGTCGGTCGCCCTAAGCGACTGTTCGGGTGCCCCATCCTTCGCGCCCTTTGCGAAGGGTGGGATACGGGGATGCCGGCGCACTTCACAGATACAGTTGGTTTTCCCACCCTTCGCGAAAAGCAGCGAAGGATGGGGCACCCGTCGATCGGTGACGGGGCTTCGCTCCTAATGAACAAACGGTGGGATCCTGGACTGACGGCCGTCGAAGGGCTTCGCCCATCGTTTTCGGCCCACGTACGCTGCTGCGAACATTGAGGCACCCGTGTGGAGCTGTGGGACCCGACACAGGCTTGAGGGGGAGACCTGCGGTATCGCCCATCGGTGCGGGGATAGAGCCCGAAAGTGATGGCGCGATAGAGTTCAAACGCTACTTCCTGGATCGCTCCCGCTGTAGTTCCCGGTAGACGTCGCTTTTCGATACGCCTCGCTCTCGCGCGATGCGCTTCAGTGCGTCCTTCTCGTTCAGGCCGTCGACTCCTGTCAGCTGCTTCAGCTGCTGCACAACACTGCCTCCCGTTACAGCTGGCCCGGCGGCGGTCGCCGCCTCGATCAACAGCACTATTTCGCCGCGTACCCGCTCGCGTGAGGACAAGGCCAGCCGCACTTCGCTCGCCGTGCCACGTAAAAATTCCTCATGGATCTTGGTCAGCTCGCGCGCTACCACCACGCGCACTTGGTCTCCCCACGCGGCTTCGACATCGGTCAAGGTATCCAGAATGCGATGGGGAGCTTCATAGACCACGATGGTGAGGCCCGGATTCGTCGAGGCCAACGTTTCGAGCTCCGTCCGGCGCGCACCTGGCTTGGCCGGCAGAAATCCTACATAAAGGAAATGCTCCGTATCCAGGCCCGAGGCGACGAGCGCACTCAACGCCGCATTTGCTCCGGGAATGGGGATCACGCGGACACCCGCTGCCAAGGCGGCCCGGACCAACTCGAACCCGGGATCAGAAAATGCCGGCGTGCCCGCATCGCTGACCACCGCTACACGGCCACCCTGCAGCAATAAGGCGATCAGCTCGACTGTCCGCGCCTGTTCGTTGTGCTCGTGATAGCTGAGGGTGGGTGTAGCAATATCAAAGTGGTTCAGCAGCTTTTGCGTCTGGCGCGTATCCTCGCACGCAATCCGGTCAACCTCTTTCAACACCCGCAGGGCGCGCAGTGTGATGTCCTCGAGATTGCCAATGGGCGTAGCAACCAGGTAAAGCCCGGGATCGAGCAACGATTATTCCTGGCTCTGGCGACGCAATTTTCGGCTCTCCGCCAGCAGGCTCATGGAGTGCATTAGATTTTGCAGGGTCACAATACCGACAATGCGCTCGCCTTCGGTCACCGGTACTAACGAGAGTCCGCGGCCGGCAAAGCGGCTAATGGTCGTGCCTAATGAGTCCTCGGGTTGAGCCACGTGGAAGCTGCGCGACATCACCGCCTGCACGTAGCCATTGCCTTCACTGCGCAACGCGGAAAGAATGCTTTGGCGCGAGATGATGCCCACCAGGCTGTCGCCACGCACCACGGGAAAATCATCCTGCAAACTGTGAATCGACTTGTGCAGCGCATCTTCCAGCGTGTCTGAGGGAGCCAGCATGGAAAACTCAGTCAGCATGATGTCTTGCATGTTGACCGTATCGACCACACTTTGGAAGAGCACACCCTGGTCCTCCAGCTGAGCGCCGATCAGGATAAAAAACCCTGCCAACAGCAACCATGGGTTCATCAGCACCAGACCGCCAATGATTGCCGCCATGGCCAGGATCTGGCCCAGACCCGTCGCCACGCGTGACGCCTGTGCCCTGCCCTGCGCTCGAGCAACGCCTCCGCGCACCACCCTGCCGCCGTCCAGCGGATAGGCGGGCAGCAGATTCAGCACACCAAGAAAAACATTGAACCAAACGATACTGCGAATGAGATGAGTCGGGGTTATCCAGGGACGGTCGAGAAGATTCAGAGTGGGCGACATGCCCAGCACCAGCATGGCCACCACCAACGCAAAACTCAGGTTGGCCAAGGGGCCGGTCACTGCCATGCGCCACTGGATTTTGCTGGCGCCTGCATTCTCTGCGCTCTCGGCGTTGGCGTAAGCCAACAGGCCACCGATCGGAAGCAGCAAAATATTTCTCAGTTGTAGTCCGTGATAGGCAGCCACGATCATGCGCGCCACTTCGCGTACCGCTACCGCACTCAGCAGCACCAGCCACAAGCCCACTCCACGAAACATGGTGAGATGGACACTCTCGGTGTACGCCATGCAGATGCCGAGCAGCAGAATGAAGAAGGTGTGAATGCGTACCTCCACTCCCATCCATCGGCCCAGCGGAAATGACCATCCACGCATTGCGTTCGTCCTTGATCCTTATTGTAGAGCTTGCCGCTTCCCCGGCTACGAAAGGATTCATTTACCATCAAATCCGATGCGGGTGATCGCCGGCACATACCGTTCGCGGCGGCTGATCGCGCCCAGCGGGCTCGCCACCCGGCCAACCAGTGATCGGCTACGTGAAACCCTGTTTAATGTGCTTGCCACTCGGGTCGACGGCACTGTTTTCGTCGACCTGTACGCCGGCTCGGGAGCAGTCGGCATCGAGGCTTTCAGCCGCGGTGCAAGCTTAGTCTGCTTTGTCGATAAGGCACCCTCTGCAATGGCGGCGATCCGTAGCAATCTCGCTGCACTCGGCATCCATTCCGGCTTCCAACTTGAATCGAGCAGCGTTTCCGCCGCGCTGGGCCGTCTCTCCGCAGCGGGGCTCATCTTTCTGGATCCGCCCTACGAGGCCGCGAGCGAATACGAGCGCACACTCAGCACCCTCGGTCAGAAGGCTGATTCCCTGCTGACTCCTGATGGCATCGTCGTCGCCGAACACAGCCGCAAGACTCCGTTGGCAGAACATTACGGCGCACTGCAACGGTATCGGGTGCTGGAGCAAGGAGACGCGGGTTTGAGCTTCTACAGCAGGTAGCCTCCGCCGCTGTGCTTCCCGGTCTTCAGATCGACCTCAAACGGGAGTTCCTGATCTGTTTTCATCTCCCATCCGAATCCCAGCAGCGTTTCTCTTTGAATCGATGTAATACGGATTCCATCCCAGCTCAGCCGCCCGGTTTGCCAGGCCTTCCCTTCCGGCCCCCAGGCAAGCAGCGAATGAAAGCTCGAGAATATGAGCAGATTTTGCTCCGCAGCCGTGGCGATCGCGGTCACGGGCCGATACACCACCTGTTCCCATCTCGCGGGATCCCGAGTGTCGATCAGATAAGCGTATCCACCGGCAACAGCACAGATCGAGCCAGCATCAGGACAGGCCCAAACACCACTGGGCACACCAGACCCGGCAAATCCCAGGGCGCAGGTGGCTAGAAACGGAGCCGAACGCGCAGGGCGGATCATGATCTCCAGCGCGCCATGCTCCACTTCTTCAACCTGCACGGGATAGACGAACTGCCGGCTGGGCAATATCAATGGGCGGCAGGCAAGCACCTCCGCTTCCCATTCATGAGCAAAGGTGGAGTCGATCAGAGTTTGCTGTCCCAAAGCTCTACCCGCTCCCGCACACTCAACACATGGGCCGGCAGATCGAGCCGGCTGCCCTCTTCGAACAGTGGAATCAGCTTGTCGAACTCGGGACCAGAGTGCGCTCCGGTCAGGATGATCCGTACCGGGTGAAAGAGATCCTTTCCTTTGACTCCAGTTTCCACCTTGACCTCGTTCATCAATTCCTTAAAACGCTCCGCAGTCATCGCGCCAGCTTCGGCGCGGACCTTCGCCTTAAACGCCTGCGCTACTTTCACTCCTGCTTCGGAGTTGAGTATGGCGGCGTCTTCCTGCGTGGTCTCTGCGATACCCCAGACAACCGCAGCCCTTTCGGGTAGCTGCTGGAGCTGGTCAACGGCCGGCAGAAACAGGGAGAGCACGCGATCGAACCAATTGACCACTGGTTCAATCTCGGATTCCGGCAGTAAATTGAGTTTCGCGAAGTAGTGCCAGGCCAGTGCCCTCAACTCGGGCAAAGGAGAATGCTTCATTGCCTGCCGGTTAAGCCAATGTAGCTTGTCCCAATCGAAAACCGCCGGAGAAGGGGTCACGCGCTCGAGCTTGAACTCCGCGATCAGCTCCTCACGAGTGAAGGTCTCCCGCGTTCCTCCTTCGGCGCCCCAGCCAAGCAGGGCGAGATAGTTGGCTAGCGCCTGGGGGAGAATTCCCATCTCGCGGAAGCTGGCCACCGAGGTGGCTCCGTGACGCTTCGACAAGCGTTCACGATCGCTGCCCAGGATGGTCGAGAGATGAGCAAACTGCGGCAGGCTCCAACCGAATGCCTGATAAATCGCCACTTGCCGGGGAGTGTTCGAGATGTGATCGTCGCCGCGAATCACATGCGTGATCTTCATCAGCGCGTCGTCGACGGTGACTACGTAGTTGTAGACCGGGATGCCGGAAGAGCGAACCAGGATAAAGTCACCCACCGCCTCGCTTAAAAACTCCACGTCGCCGCGAACGATGTCGTGGAAGCGCAGAGGCGCATCGGGCACGGCCAGCCGCACTGCGAAAGAGTCTCCGGCAGCCGCCCGGGCCGTGGATTCGGCCGCAGTCAGCGTTCTGCATTTACCTGAGTAAACCTGCGTCCGCTGCTGGCTGAGAGCCAGCTGCCGCTCCTGCTCCAGTTCCTCCGCGGTACAGAAACAACGGTAGGCTTTGCCCTCCTGGAGCAGCTGCTCGGTATGCTCGCGATAGATCTCCAAACGCTCGCTCTGGCGGTAGGGCGCATAAGGGCCGCCGATCTGCGGCCCCTCCTGCCAGTCCAAGCCCAACCAGCGTAAATCTTCGATCAGCTGGGTTTCGTAGCGGACCTCGCTCCGCTCCACGTCGGTGTCTTCGACGCGGAGTACAAAGTCGCCTCCGTTGTGGCGGGCGAAGAGCCAGTTGTAGAGCGCGGTGCGGGCGTTGCCCACGTGCAACATACCTGTGGGTGAGGGTGCGAAGCGCACCCGAGGGATTGGGTTAGGCATAGCTGTATTGTTCGTCATTTGCCGAAAGATGAGTACTGCTTCTCGTAAATTGCGGGCGTCCGCAAAAAAGTGCGAAAAAAGCGCAAAAAGCGCAAAAAGGGTCCCGAGATTCCAACTAGCGGAAGTGCTCCCATCCGGCAGCCGCCAGTTCAGTACGGACACCATCGCGATCCAACGTCACCTGTGGCCCCTTACCGCGCTTCTTCATCCTACCAATGGGGTGTACTGAAACTCCGCCCAACTGCTTTGGTATCAATATTTTAGGAGATGCAGCGAAGAGCAGCTCATAATCTTCGCCGCCGTGCAGCGCCTGCTCCAAAGTCGCACGAGCGTCCACCGGGAGTGCCGCGGCGTCAATTTCCGCCGCCAGGCCACTCTCATCGCATAAGTGGGCCAAGTCGGTCGAGAGCCCATCGCTCACATCAATCGCAGCCGTTGCCAGCCTTCTGGCCTTGCGACCGGCTGCCAACCTCGGCTCCGGATAAAGATGTGGGTGCCCCGCGGGAGACGCTCCACTGAAGTTGGCCGGCTGCTGCTCCAGGGCGAGCAACTCTGCTGCAGACCCGCCCAGGGCCCCAGTCACATACAGCACGTCTCCAACCCGCGCGCCGGAGCGCAGAAGAGCCTCTCCTTTGGGTACGCCCCCTACCAGCACGATGTCGGCAATCACCATCGGGGCCTTTGCCGTATCTCCACCGGCCAAGGGGACCTGGCAGCGTTCCGCCAGCGCCATGAGGCCATTGAAGAAGCGCTCCATCCACTCTCCCGCGAGCTCTTCGGGAAGTGCAAGGGAAAGAAAAGCTGCTTCCGGGCGCGCCCCCATGGCCGCCAGGTCGCTCAAACCGCGTGCCAGGCAACGGTGGCCCACACTTTCCGGGGGATGCCATTGGCGATTGAAATGTACATTTTCAAGCGAAAGATCGGTGGTGACGACCACTTCCTGATTCCTCCGCGGCCGGAGTAATGCGCAGTCATCGCCAATGCCCAGCGAGAGCATCCCCTTCTTGCGCCTGCCCGTCTGAAGGGCACGTTTTCGGATTGTTGCGATCAATTCCCGCTCGCCAACCATGCCGCAAGCATACCGGCTAGTTATCAAAGCAGCAGCCCCAGTCCCACTTTCCGGGTTTGACCCAGTAGATTCACTCTGTTAGGTTCAAGACTCGACCTTTGTGCAAAGTGCCAGTAAACCGGGGTAGGCGCTGGGCTTTGGGCTTAGGTTATTTCCCCTTTAGAGTGACTGCGTTGCGCAAGCGTTACTACATCATCTTTGTAGCCCGTCAAGAAGACGGTGAACTGCGCAAGATCCCCATCCCCTTGCACTACGCCTATGTTTTTGTTGCGGCGGCCGTGATCGGTCTTTTTACGATCACCGGGATGGCCGGGTCCTACAGCCGTATGCTGCTTAAAACAGCGCGATATAACCAGGTACGCACCGAGCGCGAGACGATTCGCCACGACTATCTGCAAATGGAACAAGTGGCGCACGAGAAGGATGTTCAGGCGGCTTCGCTCGGCTCTCTGGCCAGCGAAGTCAGCGCGCTTTACGGTCTACGGCAGAGCCGGGTAGGGAAAGCGCCTTTGCACCTATCAGCCACAGCTAGCCCGAGTAACACTGACGGAATCAGCGATCAGCAGTACAGCCAGTCACTCGACCAGCTCCTGGCCCTCCGCTCTTCCGCAATGTCAGGGGAGATCATGCACGGCCTCGACTTCTCCAACCGGTTCCCATCTGGCTTCGGCGGGCCGGTGAATGTGGCTTACGCGCCGTCTATTTGGCCAGTTCAGGGAATCGTAACCAGTTCCTTCGGCGCCCGTATGGATCCATTTAAGGGGGAGGGCGCCTTCCACACCGGAATCGACATTGCGACTAACAAGGGCGACGCCGTACGCGCACCTGCTGACGGCACCGTAATCAAGGCCGGCATGGGCACGGGGTACGGACGCGAGGTAGTTGTCGATCACGGCCACGGAATGCAGACCCTTTATGCCCATCTCTCCGGATTTGCGGTCGTCGCCGGCCAGGACGTTCGCCGTGGCGACATCCTCGGCTATGTGGGTTCTTCGGGACATAGTACCGGTCCTCACCTGCACTACGAGGTCCGCATCCACGACACCCCGGTGAATCCTTCCAAGTACCTGCATGCCGCCCCAGTGCGGCAATTAGCGAGCACCCCATCCACAGCCACGCCTATCACTTCGGGCGGCGCAGACTAAAGCCGCGCTTCTCCCTGCTGTGCTTCTGCCTGGCACACCTTTGCCTGGCGCAGGCGATCACACATTCCCCAGGCTTTGACAGGAACGACTACCCCGGAGACAAGCTTCTACCGGAGTTGCATCGTACTTTCTCCTACACCGGATATTGGCTGAACAATCCGCCGGGGGAAAACGGGAATACGTGGACGGGCAAGCGGGAAATCCTGAAGCGAAACGGTTTTGGCTTCATGATCCTGTTCAATGGGCGCCTGGATACCGAGCTTAAAGGCAGGGATGCGGCGGCTCTTGGGGGCTCCGACGCCGCTGCGGCGATTGCCGG
>Ga0302177_10000443_pt1 | contig 32478 bp, 31 predicted proteins | sample I_Palsa_E1_2_FD_198780 | JGI IMG/M metagenome (GOLD analysis project Ga0302177, IMG submission 198780) | Peat permafrost microbial communities from Stordalen Mire near Abisko, Sweden - I_Palsa_E1_2 | ecosystem: Environmental > Terrestrial > Soil > Palsa > Peat permafrost | place: Sweden... | reverse complement strand
GCGCGTCCGGCTCGGATTTCCTGGTCGGACTGCAGGCGGGCTACGAGACGTTCGCGGCGCTGGCCGATGCCGTGCCCCTCCGGGACCGCGGCTGGGACTACCCGCTGTTCATCGGGATAGCCGCGGCGGTCGGCGGGGCGGCGCTGCTCGGCCTGAACGTCGAGCAGACCGCGAACGCGATCGCGATGGCGGTCACGCCGGCGGTACCGCTCGGCGTCACCCGGGCCGGCCAGCTCTCCAACTGGAAGGGCCTGGCCTCGCCGTTCTCGGCCATGACCGGGCTGCTCGCGGTGCGGCTCGCCGCCCGGGGGATCACCGGTCCGCCGCGTGCCATCGAAGGGGTGCGCGGCCTGTGGTCGCTGGTCACCGGCGAGTTCTCGGTCGATGCACTCGGACGGCCCGTCGACGGGCTGTCGGCCGCCGAGAGATCCGCCTACAAGCTGAGCGTGGCCGAGTTCAACGCGCAGGGCGCCGTCCGGGAGTTCATCAAGCTGCATGACGAAGGCCTCAAGCCGGACGACATCGAGTCGATCAGGATCGGGACCTATTTCATCGCGTGGAGCGAGATCGGCGGCGGTCAGGACGACCATGCGCAGAAGTGGGACCCGCGTAACCGGGAGACGGCCGATCACAGCCTGCCGTACATGTGCGCGGTGGCCCTCGTCGACGGGCACGTTCAGGCGGCGAGCTACCTGCCGGAGCGATTCGGAGACCCGTCCCTGCGGCCGTTGATGGACAAGATCGAGGTGGTCGAGGACCCGGATATCACCGCGCACTGGACGCGCAGGCCCGCCCACGACATCACGATTCGTCTCGTGTCCGGCGAGATCCAGCACATCCGGGTCGACTTTCCGCGAGGACACCCGGGTAACCCCGCGACCCAGGCGGAACTCGTCGATAAGTTCAAGGCCCAGGTCGAGCCGGTCGCCGGTGTCCGCGCGAGTGATGACCTGCTCGCTGTCCTCGCTGACCTGGATGCGCTGCGCACCCTGGCCCCGATGTTCGACGCGCTTCGCGTGCTGAACCCTGCATCATAGTTCCGGAGGAACGAATGCCCGCAGTCTCGGCGTCGCTGAGTTCGATTCAGGTCGGTGACATCTCGATCACGTATCTGCCGGATGGTATCCATCATGTCCGCCCGCTCGCCCAGTACGACGGCGCGGACGAGGCCTTCTGGGCCAGTCGCGGCCACGTCCTGGACTCCGATGGCTGGCTGGTCATGAGCATCGGCTCGCTGCTGGTCAGAAACGGTGACACGAACGCGCTCATCGACCTCGGTTTCGGACCGCACTCAGTGGACATCGCAGACCTGACGGCCGGCACCCATGAAGGCGACCTGGTGGGCGGTGACCTGCTCCGGAGCCTGGCCGCGATCAACCTGGCGCCGGCTGACATCGATGCCGTGCTGTTCACGCATCTGCATCCGGACCATATCGGCTGGGTTGACATCGATAACGAACCGACGTTCACGAACGCGTCCTATTTCGTGGGCGCGAAGGAGTGGGATTACTGGCGATACGGACCGGAGGCGGGGACGCCAAGGGCACCTACGCCGGCGCGGCAGGCACAGCTAGCGAAGCGGATATCACTGATGGGGGACCTCGAGACCCCGGTGCCCGGAATCACCGCCGTCGCGACCCCCGGGCACACGCCGGGCCACCTCAGCTTCGTGGTGTCGTCGGGCCCGGCGCGGGCCGTCATCCTCGGTGACATGATCCACTGCCCGGTGGAAATCGGGCAGAGCGAACTGGACTTCGTCTTCGACGTGGATCCGAAACTCAACCGGGAGACGAAGGCGCGGATCGAGCGCGAGCTGGCCCAGCCGGACACGGTAACGGTGGGGCCGCACTTCCCGAACCTCGTCTTCGGGCGGGTCCTGCCGGGCTCCGCGCCGCTCAGCATCGATTTCTCGCTGTCGAGGATTCTGGCATGAGCGACGCCGGGCAGGTCAGGACGTACGACCACTTCATCGACGGCGCGTGGACCGCGCCTGCGGGCGGGAAGTACCTGCAGACCACCGACCCGTACTCCGGGCAGGTCAGCGCCCGCTTCGCCGATGGCACCAGCGAGGACGTCGACCTAGCCGCGGCCGCGGCCTGGGCGGCGTTCAGCACGACCTCGTGGTCACGTCGGCCGTATGAACGCGCGCGGCTGCTCCGGCGCCTCGCCGATCTCATCGACGCGGATGCCTCCCGGCTGGCCGCGGTCGAGAGCGGTGACAACGGCAAGACGATCCGCGAGGAACTCGGCATGTACGGCGCGGTCGGCAACTACTTCCGGTACGCGGCGTCGCTGGCTGAGACGCTGACCGGGGACGTCCCCTCGGGCGCGGATCCGTCCGTGCTGAGCCTGACGCTGCGCGAGCCGTACGGCGTGATCGGCGTGCAGACGCCGTGGAACACGCCGGGCGTCCTCATGGCCCAGCCGGTCGCGCCCGCGCTCGCGGCCGGGAACACGGTCGTGGTGAAGCCGTCGGAGCTCGCGCCCTCGTCGATCCTTGAGCTGGCGTCGCTCTTCGCCGCGGCCGGGTTCCCGCCCGGCGTCTTCAACGTGGTCACCGGGCTCGGACCGGTGGTCGGCGCCGCGCTCTGCGCGCATCCCCGGGTCGCGAAGCTGACGTTCACCGGGAGTCCCGCGGCAGGCCGACTGGTAGCCGCGCAGGCCGCGCAGCGGCTGGTCCCGGTGACCATGGAGCTCGGCGGCAAGTCGGCGAACATCGTGTTCGCCGACGCGGATCTGGACTCCGCCGCCGCGGCGGTGGCGGCGGGCTTCATCGCGGCGGGCGGGCAGAGCTGCGTCGCGGGCTCCCGGGCTGTCGTCCATGAATCGATCTATGACGACATGGTCGACCGGCTGGCCGCGCACGCCAAACAGGTGCGGATGGGCGACCCGGCTGAGCGCGACACCGACATGGGACCGGTTTGCACGCAAGCCCAGTTTTCCCGGATCGCCAACCTGGTGAAAGCCGGCCTCGACGAGGGTGCGCGCCTGATCACGGGCGGGCATCAGTCCGCCGACCTCGACGGCACGCTGTTCTTCCCGCCCACGATCCTGGCCGACGTCTCCAATCAGATGACGATCGCGCAGGAGGAGGTCTTCGGGCCGGTCGTGTGCGTCATCCCCTTCCGCGATGAGCAGCATGCGGTCGAGATCGCGAACGACACCGTCTTCGGCCTGGCCGGCGGAGTCTGGACGCGTGACCTGGACCGGGCGCACCGGGTGGCCCGGGCCGTCCGCGCCGGGACGATCTGGGTCAATCACTACCGGCGCGGTGATCCAGCCTTCCCGTTCGGCGGATACGGAGAGAGCGGCTACGGCCGGTTCAGCGGAATCGACGGATACCGGGAGATGACGCGGGTGAAGAGCATCCAGATCCTGACCGGAGCGGCGCCGACCGGAGGGTCCTCGTGATCTACACCACCGGCGTCAAGCACGTCGCGAGGTTCTGGCTCCGCAGCCCCGACGATAGACCGGAGATCGAGCGGCGTGTCGCCGAGCTCGCGACGCTCCCGGAGGTGATCGACATGATCGTCGGCCCGCCCCTGGACACGGACTGGTCGGACCGACTCGACACGTCCTATGACCTCGGGTTCATCGCGACCTTCAAGTCTCGCGAGGCATGCCTGGCGTACTACGAGGCGGAGCGGCATCAGCGTATCGCCGGGGAACTGCAGAAGATCGCCGAGCGGATCGAAGCCTTCTACGTCCAGTATTGATGCCTGCCGCCGGCGAATCCGGGCGATGATCCCGGCTCAGTCGGCGGCGGGTTCCGAGGCCGCGACCCAGGCGCTGCCGAGAACGCTGATGCCGCCGTCGATCACCATCGACTGGCCGGTGATGTAGCCGGCCCGCGGCGAGGCGAGGAACGCGATCAGCTCGGCCACGTCCTGCGGCGACCCGCTGCGGTGCAGCGGGATGACCCGGCACATGCGCTCGGCCATCGTGTCGTACTCCGGGCCCAGGCTGCGCCGCGCGCTGACGGTCTCGATGAAGCCCGGGACGACGGCGTTGACGGTAATCCGCCTGCCGCCAAGTTCCACCGCGAGATGCTTGACCATCTCCTCGCCTGCCGCCTTGGCCGGCCCGAGCAGGCCGTATCCGGGGAACACTGCCCGTGCCTGGGCTCCAGAGACGTAGATGATCCGCCCCCCGTCGCGGAGCAGCCCGGCGGCGTGCTGCAGCGAGAGAATCAAGTTGAGCACGGTCTCGCGGTAGGTGCGCTCGGCGTGGCGCGGCTCGGTCTCGAGCAGTGCACGCAGCGCGGTCGAGGCGGCGTTGGCCACGAACACGTCCAGCGCGCCGAATTCGGCGCGGACCGCGGCGAACATCGAGTCGACATCGCCCGCATCGCCGAGGTCGGCCCGCACGGTGACGGCACGGGCGCCGAGCTCCTTAAGCGACCGTGCGGCTTCCTGCGCTCCGGCTTCATCACGCCGGTAGTGCACGACGCACGTGTAGCCGTCCCGGGCGAGCGTCTCGTTGACCGCCCGCCCGATTCCCCGTGAGCTGCCGGTTACCAACGCGAATTTCTCTTCAGGCAAGCCGTAACCTCCCGCTGGTGCGGACCCTCCGGGTCAGTATGCAGCGCGTTCCGCCCAGGTAAAAACCTTGCCTCGCCCGGAGATGCTTATGATACCATTATAATCGTGCGCATCGATTCTGTGCAGTCTTTCTTGGCTGAGTTCGAGGGCTGGCTGGAAGGGCTTGGCATACCCCGCCGGCGACCGGATCAGGTCGGCGTCGGCGACTTCTCGGTCGCGGTCTTCGACGACCAGACGCCCGAAGAGGAGCGCGCCGCCGTCGACCGGGGCCGAGCCTGGGAGGGGACCAAGTACGACGCCGGCTGGGGAGCGGTGGACTGGCCATCACGGTTCGGCGGACGCGGGCTGCCGTCGGCGTTCGCCGCGGCGCTGCGCACCGCCGAGCAGGACTGGGAGCTGCCCCGCCGCAACGAATTGTTCGCCGTGACCCAGCACATGATCGCGCCGACGGTGCGCGACTGGGGCACGGATGAGCAGGTTGAGCGCTTCGTCCGCGGCCTGCTCCGCACCGACATCATGGCGTGCCAGCTGTTCAGCGAGCCCGAGGCGGGCAGTGACCTGGCTGCCGTCCGGACCCGCGCGGTCCGCGACGGGCGGCACTGGGTGCTGTCCGGGCAGAAGGTCTGGTCGTCCATGGCCGCCTGCGCGCAGTACGGGGAAGCCATCTGCCGTAGCGATCCGGACGCGCCCAGGCACACGGGGCTGACCGCGTTCCTGGTTCCGCTGGACCTGCCCGGGGTGACGATCAGGCCGATCCGGCAGATGACCGGCGGCGCGTCCTTCAACGAGGTCTTTCTCGACGAGGTGCGGGTGCCGGACACGCTGCGGCTCGGGCCCGAAGGCGGCGGGTGGCAGGTGGCCTTGACCACCCTGTCGGCTGAACGCAGTGACTCGGGCAGCCTCGGCGCGGGCACCGTCGACAAGCTGCTGGCCCTGGCCCGGCACCGCGGCCTGTCCTCGTCGGCCCTCGTGGACGAGATCGTGCAGCTGTGGATACATGACCGGGTGCTCGCCCTCAACAACCAGCGCACCGTGGCCGAGACGCAAGCGGGGCAGGCGGCGGGCGCGCAGGGATCCCTGGGCAAGCTCGCCGCCACGATGAACATGCGGCGCACCTCCGACGTCATCACCGCGCTGCTGGGCGACGAGCTTATCGCCGACACCGGCGAGTGGGGCACCTTCGCCTGGACGGAGCAGGTGCTCGGAGCGCCCGGCTACCGGATCGCCGGCGGCTCCGACGAGATCCAGCGCACGATCATCGCGGAGCGGGTTCTCGGGATGCCCCGTGGCTGACCTCGTCGAATCGGCTGAGCAGGCGGAGCTGCGCGCTACCTTGCGCCGGCTCTTCGGCGGACCGTCCGCGTGCCTGGCCCGTCCGGAGCCCGACGGTGACAGCTACTACGACGAGAAGCTGTGGGGCGTGCTCGCCGGGGAGATCGGGCTCTGCGGCCTGTCGCTGCCGGAGCGATACGGCGGCTCAGGTTACACTCGCGCCGACCGCGCGGCCGCCCTGCACGAAATGGGCCGCTGCCTGCTGCCATCGCCGTTCCTGGCCAGCGCGGTCCTGGCCGCGGAAACCCTCCTGGCGACGGGCGACGAGGATCTCCTGACCGGCATCCTGCCCGGGCTGGCCGCCGGAACGACCCTGGCCGCGGTGGCCTACCAGGAGACGCCAGGCGGCGATGGCCGGCCGGTCCGCGCCGTGCGCGATGGCACTGGCTGGCTGCTGACGGGATCGCGTTCGTTCGTCCTGGACGGCAGCCAGGCCGATCTCCTCCTGGTCCCGGCCGGGACGGAAAGCGGAAGTGCGCTCTTCGCCGTGGACGCGGCCGCGGCCCGGGGGCTTTCCCGGCGTCCCATGCGCACGCTCGACCCGAGCCGGCGGCAGGCCCGGCTCGATTTCGCGGCCACGCCCGGACGGCTGGCCGGCGCGGTCGGTGCCGGTGCGCACGCCGTCCGCGAGGGCCTGGCGCACGCGACGATCGCGCTAGCCGCCGAGCAGGTCGGCGGCGCCGAGCGCTGCCTGGAGGAAGCCGTCGAATACGCGGGCATGCGTCGGCAATTCGGCAGGCCGATCGGCTCGTTCCAGGCCATCAAGCACAAGTGCGCCGATCTGCTCATCTTGGTCGAGTCAGCCCGTTCGGCCGCCCGGTACGCCGCCAGCGTCTCGTCCGGCCCGGGGACCGACGAGGACCTTTACTCGGCCGCCGCCCTCGCGGGGGCTTACTGCTCAACGGCCTACTTCACGGTGGCCGCCGAGAACATCCAGATTCATGGCGGCATCGGCTTTACCTGGGAGCACCACGCCCACCTGTACTTCCGCCGTGCGAAAGCATCCGAGGTCATGTTCGGCACGCCGGCCGAGCACCGTGCCGTGCTGGCCCGCCACCTCGGCCTGCCCGCCGGCCCGGCACCCGGGCGGTAGAGGCAAACGGTAGAGGCAAACGGTAGAGGCAAACGGCAGTGGAAAGAAACGGTAACGGAAAGGCTGCCGACCTGATTCGCGGGACCAGCACCGTCCAGGGGTCGTCCCTCGCCGCTCATCAACAGGAAGGTCTGTCGTGATCACATTCGATCAGCTGTTCATTGGAGGTCAGTGGCGCGCACCGGCCAGCAGTGACCTACTCGAGGTCCGGTCGCCGCATGACCAGTCGCTGGTGGGGACCAGCCCGGCGGTGACGAAGGCGGACGTCGATGAAGCCGTCGCCGCTGCCCGTAAGGCGTTCGACAGCGGCCCTTGGCCGCGGATGTCACCGTCGGAGCGGATCGCGATCATCGAAAAGTTCAACCAGCTGCACGCCGACCGTGCCACCCAGCTCGCTGGCCTGGTGACCTCTGAGAACGGCACGCCGCTATGGTTCAACACCGACGCGCAGCCCGGCGTGGCGGCCCAGACCGACGCCTACATCCGGGCCGCGAAAGACTTCGAATGGGAACAGCGCGGCGGCGAGGCGGTGACGACGCTGACCGTTCGCGAGCCGATCGGTGTCGTGGCCGGCATTGTCCCGTGGAACGCGCCGCAGTATCTCGCGATGGCCAAGGCGATCCCGGCCCTGCTGGCCGGCTGCACCCTGGTCCTCAAGCCGTCGCCCGAGACGGCGCTCGACGGTGCCCTGTTCGCCGATATCTTCACCGAGGCGGGCCTGCCCGAGGGCGTCCTGAGCATCTTGCCGGCGGACCGCGAGGTAAGCGAGTACCTGGTCTCCCACCCGGACGTCGACAAGATCTCATTCACTGGTTCCACGGCGGCCGGACGCCGTGTCGCGTCGATCGCCGGCTCGCAGCTGAAGCGGATAACGCTCGAGCTGGGCGGTAAGTCGGCCGCGATAGTCCTCGACGACGCGGACGCCGGAACCGTCGCCGAGGGCATCAAGTACGCCGCGCTGCTCGTCAACGGCCAGTCGTGCATCGCGCACACCCGGATCCTCGCCCCTCGCTCTCGTCACGACGAGATCGTCGAAGCGATCACGGCCATGGCCGAGGGCGTGACGGTCGGAGACCCGTCCGCCCCCGACACGTTTATCGGCCCGCTGATCACCGCGGTGCAGCAGCGCAAGGTGCAAGGCTATATCCGCTCTGGCCTGGACCAGGGCGCCAAGCTTGCCACCGGTGGCGCCGAGCCACCCCAGGGCGAGGTCTACCGCCAGGGCTTCTACGTCCGGCCGACGGTCTTCGGCCAGGTCGACAACTCGATGACGATCGCCCAAGAGGAAATCTTCGGCCCGGTGCTGTCGGTGATCCCGTACCTGGACGAGGCGGATGCCGTGCGCATCGCCAACGACTCGAGCTTCGGCTTGCACGGCGGCGTATGGAGCGCTGATGCCGAGCACGGCGTCGAGGTCGCGCGCCAGATCCGGGCCGGTGTCGTGTCGGTCAACGGTGCGTTCGCAGGCTTCGACGTGCCGTTCGGCGGATATAAATGCAGCGGCATAGGCCGTGCCTTCGGTTCGGTGGGGCTCAGCGAGTGTCTCGAGTACAAGGCCATCGCCGTCTGACCGTCCATCGTCGGCGACCCGGCCCGCCCGTGCGGGCTGGCCGGGACAGCACGGCTGGTCAGTCCGCCATCCCGCCGCCGACGCTGACCGCGGTGCCGTTCACGTACGAGCCCGCATCGGAAGCAAGGAATGCGATGACGCTGGCGACTTCGTCTGGTACGGAGCATCGGCCGATGGTCACCCGGGGAAACGTTGACTCCAGACTGGCCAGGCCTTTGGCGCCCGGCTGAGAGAGGGTCCGGATGGTGCGTTCGGACACCATGATGCCGGGGCACACGCAGGTCACCGCGATGCCGGACTTCCCGTAGTCCCGGGCGATGTTGCGGGTGAAGCCGATGACCCCGGACTTGCACGCGTTGTAGACGGCCAGTCCGTCGACACTGATCTTGCCACCCTCAGACGCGACGTTGATGATACGTCCGTGACCGGCGGCGATCATCGGCATGAGCACCGCCTTGGTCATGAGCATGGCCCCGATCAGGTTCACCCGGACGACACCGAGCAGGTCGTCGTCTTCCATCTCAGCGAAGCCGCCGTGCTGGCTGACTCGATCGCCGCTGGGCTTGATCGCCCCGGATCCGCCGGCGTTGTTCACGAGCAGGTCGACGCCTCCCCATGCCGCGGTCGTGCGCTCAACGGCCGCGCTCACCTGATCGGGATTTCCGACGTCCGCCGCGATCGCCAGCACGTCGACGCCCCATCGTTCGGCCAGATCGCTCGCCGCTTTTTCGGCGGCGTCGGCGAACACGTCGATGACGGCAACCCTGGTGCCCTGCTCGGCCAGGCGATGACAGGTCGCGTTGCCGAGGCCTTCGCCGCCCCCGCCCGTCACGATGGCTCGCGTGTGCCGTAGGTCAAGCAGGTCTGCCGTCGGCGTTGAAGCGCGGTTGAGCGGCAGCCTGTCCAGGGCGTATTTCGCGATCACCTCGGGATCGACGTTATCCAGGTTTACGGACATCGAAGGTAAGCACCCCTTTAGCTAATGTGAGCCGGTGAGATACCGATCAGCCCAGGCTGGCGTCGGCGGCGTTGATCTCGATCTTGCTCTCCGAAAGCAGGTCGGCTGCCTTCTCGCCCACCATGATCGTGGGCGCGTTGGTATTTGACCTGGTGATCCGCGGGAATACCGATGCGTCGGCGACACGCAGGCCGTCGATGCCGAAGACACGGAGCTCGGCATCGACGACGCTTCCGATACCGCAGGTCCCGCAGGGATGGTGCGAGGTCATCGCCGTCTCGCGCGCGTAGTGCAGGATCGCGTCATCGGTGAAGTCCGCCGGGCCAAGCTTCAGCCCGCCGATCGTGACCTCGCGAAAGGCCGGCTGCTCGGCGATTTCACGCATCCGCCGCATCCCGTCGCACGTTATCTCGCGATCGGCGGCCGTGGTCAGGTAGTTGTGCACGATTCTGGGTGGCGCGGCTGGATCGGTGCTCCGCAGCTCCAGGTACCCCGAACTCGTCGGCTTGGAGGGCCATCCGACGACCGACACTCCGTCCGCGACGACACCCAGCATCCCGCCGATCATCGCCGGAACGCCGTTGACCTGGAGGTCCGGAGCAGGGTGTTCAGGACGAGACCGGATGAAACCAGAGGTCTCGCCGACATTCGAGCTCACCGGCCCGGTGCCGTCGGCCGCGAACTGCGTGAATGCGGCCGGGGTCAGCTGGGAGTCCAGGGCGGGCAGGCGTGACTCGAAGGCCAGTCCGACCCGCAGGTGGTCCTGCAGATTGCGCCCGACGGGGAGGTCCTGGCGGACGCGCACACCGATCTGCTCGAGGTGGTGCGCGGGCCCGATGCCCGCCAGCAGCAGCAAGTGCGGCGAGCCGTACGCCCCGGCCGCGAGTACGACCTCTCGGTCCGCGTAGTAGTCGGTCAGCCGGCCGCCGCGTACGACTCGCACACCCGTGGCCCGGTTACCGTCAAAGAGCAGCTCGGTCACCTGCGCCTCGACGATCAGGGTGAGGTTTGGCCTGGAGCGGCATGGTCCGAGGTAGGCGCGCGCAACGCTGCACCGCCGGCCGGATCGCTGCGTCACCTGGGTGTAGCCAACGCCGTCCTGGCTGGCTCCGTTCAGGTCCTCATTCAGCGGATAGCCGGCCTGCTGGGCCGCGCGCAGGAACGCGGCGCTCAGCGGATGGCGGGACCGGCCGTCAGAGACCGACAGGGGCCCGCCCGCCCCGTGGTACGTGCTGGCTCCGCGCTCGTTGTCCTCGCTCCGCCGGAAGTAGGGCAGGACCTCCCGGTAGCTCCAGCCGACGGCGCCCGCGCTGGCCCACTCGTCATAGTCGGACGCGGCACCGCGCAGGTAGACCATTGAATTGATGGACGACGACCCGCCCACGACCCGGCCGTGGTTCAAGGTCATTATCCGGTCATCGAGTCCCGGCTCGGGGTCGGTGCGGAAGCTCCAGTCGTACGGTCCGTTCAGCAGCTTCGGCGCCAGGATCGGTACGTCCATCCCCGGCACCTCGTCTGGCGGTCCCGCCTCCACCAACAGCACCGATACCGATGGGTCCGTCGACAGACGCGCCGCGATCACGCATCCGGCCGAACCGGCACCGACGATTACGTAGTCGAACGAGGTCGCGCCGTCCCCTTCATTCACTGCCGCCTCCGCGGAGCTCAAGCTCGCTCCAGGTTAGATGAAAATGCGCATCATTACAATAGTTTCTCGACCCGAGCCTATTGCCCCGGATGCGCGCCGTGGAAGGCGCGGTGGGCGAGCAGGGTGTCGGCATGCTCGGTCATCCGGTGAATCAGGTCGCCGTGGAATTCGTAGACCCACACGTAGGAGTTGTGAAACGACGTGCCATTGTGCGTCCGGCCGTGCATGCGCTGCTCGACGACGGCGACGTCGTTCTCGACCGTCGTCCGTACGATCTCGCGGTGCAGGCTTGTCGGGTCGTAGTAGCGCGCGACACCGTCGGTCAGCCCCCACGCCACCGCGTCCCGGCCGACGACCGGATCGGGCACGAAGCTCTCCGGCATGCGGTGCTCGACGTCGTCGGTCAGCAGCGCCGCGGCCGCTGCGCGGTCGAAGTTCTTCCGCGCCCGGTGCAGAGCCTCCAGGATGGCGCGGATGTGATCAGCGTGCGATGTCATCGGACGTGCTCCGTTCCGTAATCAGGCCGAGCGCGGGCGTCCCGATGCGCCGGTGCATCAGAAATCCCCTGGTAGGGAGGCGAGCGGGTAATCGCCCCAGATCCAGCCGTGGCGCCAGGTTCGCTCGGCGATCCGCCAGCCGTCCGGCATCCGCCGCCAGAGGTCCTCGTACGCCCCGACGATCTCGAAGTGGTGCAGCTGGCCGTCGCGGCCCAGCATCCCGCACGGGTTGATTACCTTCGCCCGGCTGCGAGCCCGGCGGCGGCCGGTATCGAATTCCAGCAGGACGTTGGAGAACACGTGCTGGTAGTCGACGAACGCCTCGAGATTGTCCTGGTAGTACCGCTTGACCTGCACCCAGGAGCCTGCGATTCCGCCCGCCTCGGTCAGGTCGAAGCGCGTGTCCGGCAAGAAGACATCATCGAGTGTGTCGTAGTCCCGCGCGTCGAGCGCGTGCACGTAACGCGCGATCACCTGTCCGATCGCCAGGCGGTCGGCGATCTCATCAAGGGAGTACGAACCGTCGGTGGCCATTGGCTGGGTCCTTCCGGCACAGATCAGTGCGGTTTCGAGTCGCGGGGGAGATGCCCACGCTAGGGCGTTCCGTCAATTCTATGCGTATGATACGCCTATATACCACACGGTCCTGCGGAGGTCGTCCGGTCATGACAAATTCGGCTTGGGAACGGATTGCCGTGATTATCGGGTCCGGGGCCATGGGCCTGGCCGCCGCGCGCCGGTTGGGGCCGGCCTGCCGTCTGCTGCTCGCCGACCACTCGGAGGTGCGACTGGAGGCGGCAGTCCGCAGCCTCACCGAGGATGGCCACCGGGTGGACGCGATGACCGTGGACGTACGCGACGGCGCGAGTGTCGAAGCGGTCGCGGCGGCGGCTCGCGCCGCGGGAACCGTGACCGCCATCGTTCACACCGCCGGCGTCTCGCCGTCCCAGGCCACTAGCACGGACATCTTCGCCATCGACCTAGTGGGGACCGCCCACGTGATCGACCGCTTCCTGGGTGTAGCATCGCCCGGCACGTCGCTGGTCTGCGTGGCCAGCATGTCGGGTTACAAAACGCGTCTTGACCCGGCCCTGGAGAGCGAGCTAGACACCACCCCGACCGACCGGCTGTTCGACATGAACCTGTTCGATCTCGCAACTCCGGATACTGGCTTCGCCTATAGCGTCGCCAAGAGGGGGTTCAGCTCCGTGTCGCGGCTGCCTCCGGGCCGTGGGGCACGCAGGGAGCCCGGGTCAACTCTGTCAGCCCCGGCATCATCTGCACTCCGATGAGCCGACAGGAATTCGCCGGAGAACGCGGCGACGGCATGCGCTCGATCGTCGCGAACCTTGCTGTGCCGCGAATGGGCACTCCTGAGGACATCGCGGCTGCCATCGAGTTCTTGTGCTCGCCCGCCGCCAGCTATATCACTGGTATGGATCTGCTCGTCGACGGCGGGGCCACCGCCGCACGCCACTGGCCGTTTTCGCGGGGACCTGCAGGCTGAGCCGTTAGCGTGCGACATCGGGCTAGAACAAGGGTTCTATCAATGAGTCGGAGCTTGGCAACCCGATCGGCACCGCCGAAGTCGATCGTGCCGCCTTCGCAAAGCCAAAGTGGCAGCTGCGCTAACCCACCGGGAGACGCGGGGCCTGCCGGTAGCCTGATGTCCCTGAGCGTCAGAGTGTCTGGAGAAGAATGGACCGTCGGGCCGAGATGTGGTTCGGCCGGAGGACCTCACGGTGGCAGGATTGGCCGCTGGAGTAGTTGCTGGAGCTTAGGCAACGGGGCGGCACGCGGATCAGCGTGGTGATACCGGCCAGGAACGAGGAGCGGACGGTGGCCGGGTGGTGGCCGAAGCCGCAGGCATCATCGACATCGGCGGCGTGCCCGCCCGTCCCGGCGACGACGTGGACGCGGCTGAAGAGATCAGGCGCACCATCCCGTAATGCAGGACGAGGCAGCAGCCCGACCGGCCGGTCCCGACCTGCCTCCTTTGGGAGGCTCGCGAGCGGCCCGCGCCTAACTAACCCGTTGCGCGTGGGTCTGAGAAAGACCCTTTAATGCGATAAGTTCCCTGCCTGCACGATTTCTCAGGATAAGGGCAATGGCTGCCGCTACCGAGCCGCCACGGGATGAATGACCTGGCGGCTATGGCCCGGCAGGCCGCCTCTTCCGCTCAAGGTGTCCCGAAGTTTGGTGCCGATTATCATTGGCATGAATAAACGCTTCAGGCGGCCACGCGGCACCGTCGTCGGCGCCCTGCCGCGCCCCGGTCCGTCCTGATTTCCGATGGGAACATGTCAAATGCCCGAACTCGACGTAAGGACCCGGCTCGCCAACCTCGAGGCCAAGGAAGAAGTGCGCGAATTCATCGCGTCTTACTGCGCGATCTGCGACCGTATAGACAAGATCGGAGATCTTTTCGACCTGTTCACCGACGACGCCGTGCTCCGGAACCCGGCCGGAGTTTATTCGGGCCGTATGGCCATCGAGTCCTACTATGCAGGGTTCTTCGCCGCTGGCGTGAGGTTTTCCCGCCATCACGCCGTCAACCAGGTGATCACGATTCTTGAACCGGGCACCGCCCGACATGAATCGTATTTTATCGCGTTTCTCGGCCGTGTCGGCGAATCTAAAATCGCCTTCGGCCGGTATGAGGACCTCGTGGTCAAGCGAGAAGGTGTCTGGCGGTTCAAAGACAAACGTAACGATATCGTCGCGAACACATCGCTCGAAGCTGGCTGGGCTGAGGGCTTCGGCTCAGCAGGAGCGTCCTGAGATGGATTTCGGCATCATTCTCGGCGATATTCCCACTACCGTGTCAGAAAAGGATCACTTCGATTCGATCCTGCGTCAGGTCGAGGCCGCGCAACGGGCCGGCATGAACCACATCCTCATGGGCCAGCATTTCATTTTCGAGCGGTCACGCTGGCTGCAGCCGGTACCCGTGCTGGCCCGGCTGGCCGGCGAGCTCGACGCCCACGTCAGGCTCGTGACGCAGATCATGATCGCTCCTCTCTACCACCCGGTCATGCTGGCCGAGGAACTGGCGACCCTGGACGTGGTCACCGGCGGCCGCCTGTCCGTCGGCCTGGGCCTGGGCTACCTCCCCGCCGAGTACGAGCTGTTCGGGGTCCCGTTCAACGAGCGCGGCGCCCGGCTGAACGAGACCATCGAGATCCTCAAGCTGATGTGGACCCAGGACCGGGTGAGCTACCGGGGGAAGCACTTCGCCCTCGACGACATCCCGGTGCACATCCGGCCCGTCCAGCAGCCGCACCCGCCGCTGTGGATCGGGGCCGGAAGCCCGGCCGGCATCCGCCGCGCGGCCCGCCTCGGCGACGTCTGGCCGATCACGCCGCAGGTGAAGCCGGCCGACCTGGCCGGCCAGCTGGGTGCGTTCTTCGACGCCCGGGCGGAGGTGGGCCGGCCCAGGAGCGGCCGGCAGCCGCTGCGGCGCGAGATCATGATCGGCCGGGACCGCGAGGACGCCCTGGCCAAGGCGGTCGAGGCGGCCAGCCTCTGGTACATCAACATGGCCAGGACCGGGTCCAACTCCTACGCCGACCCCGAAGGCCTGATGGCCTCGATCCCAGGCGTGCTGGCCGGTCACTGGGTGCTCGGTGACGCCGGGGACTGCGCCCGCCAGCTGCGCGAGATCGGTGCCACGGTGCCGGTCAACCCCGTCATCACCCGCGCGAACTGGCCGGGAATGTCACCGGACGAATCGGTCGCCTACATCGAGCTGCTCGGCGAAGAGCTCATCCCCGCGCTGAAGGACTTCGAATCCGTGACTGCCCTGGCTTGATATCAACGGGTCAGGGTGCTACCTGATCAGCCCAAATGGGTCTACTTGAGCGTGCATCCAGCGTCGACAGGCAGCATGACGCCGGTGATATACCGGGCTTCATCGGAAGCGAGGAACAAGAGGGCATTGCTGATGTCGACGGTTTCCACCCAGGGAGTCGGAAGCGAATTGAGTCCGAAGAAGAGTTCCTTGACGTCGTCCAGTGTGGGCGCATCGAGCTCGGGGCGGAACACCTTGTAGGTGGTGTCGTTCAGGAGCATGTCGGTATTGACCGCCGTCGGATGCACGGTATTGACCCGGATGCTGTGCGGGGCGAGTTCTTGGGCCAGCGCTCGCATCAGCCCGACCACTGCGTGTTTCGCCGACACGTAGTGCGCCTGGTTCTGGAATCCCTTGAGGCCCGCCACCGAGCTGGTGATGATCATGGCGCCGCCGCGGCCGCCCTGAATCAGGTGCGGGATCGCGGCCTTGCACGTGTGCCACACCCCGGTCAAGTTGACGTCGATCACGTCCTGCCATGACCGCTCGGCCAGTTCCGCCGCGGACCCGTAGCTGAGGATCCCGGCGCTGGCCGCAACGATGTCTAGCCTGCCCAGCTGGGCGACGCCGTCGTCGAGAGCCTGTTTTAGCGCGTCGAAATCGCGCACGTCGGTCCGGCTGGCTACGATCCGCTGGCCGGCCGCCTTCACCATGTGCGCAGTCTCCTCCAGGTCCGCCTCCGTGGACATCCGGTAGGGCACGGTCTCCACCGGTGCGCACAGATCAACGGCGATGATGTCCGCGCCCTCTTCCGCCAGTCGCACGGCGTGGCTCCGGCCCTGCCCATGGCCTGCGCCGGTGATGAACGCGACCTTGCCTTCCACCCGGCCCATCGCATGCCTCCCCTCGTAGATTCACCTATTCGCTGGATACGCCACAGCCTTACCTGGGCTAGCCGAGCGAGCCCGACCTCTCGGCCCGGGTCACGGCCAGCGCCAAGAGCAGCACGACTCCCGTGAACACCGACGAAGCCCAGTCCGGCGCCCCGGCTAGGCCCAGGCCTACCGTGCCCGTCCCGAGCATCAGCACAGCGATGAGCGTGCCCCAAGCGTTGAACCGGCCCCGCTTGAGCTGCGTCGCACCCAGGAAAGCAGCGGCGAAGGCGTTAAGAAGGTATGGCGGCCCGACCGTCGCTGTTCCGGACGCTATCTGCGAGGTCACGGCGATACCAGCGACGCCGCCCGCCACGAGCGCGGAGACGAGCAGCACGATGAACCTGAGGCGCTTCACCGGAATGCCGGCCAGCCGAGCCGCATCGGGGTTGAAGCCGGCGGCGTAGAACCAACGGCCCGCCACGGTGAACTCAAGGACGACCCAGATGATGGCCGCCACGACGACCATGTACACGACGCTGTAATCGATCCCGGCGATTCCTGAGTTTGCGATGCCCCCGAAGAACCCGGACGACAACTTAGGGCCTACGATCTCGGTCTGGCCGGCGACCACGGTGATGGCCGCCAGGAGCAGGAATCCGGTCGCCAGAGTGCCTATGAACGAGTCGATCTTGGCCACCACGACGACCACTGCATTCAGTACGCCGATCAGGAGCGCCGCCGCAACGGTGATCACCAGTGTCAGTGGAACGGAAAGTCCCCCGCTGACCAGGAGCCAGGCGCACAGGACATTACAGAAGCCGAGGTTATAACCGATTGACAGGTCGAACACGCCCGCCGCGAGCGGCAAGACCAAGGCCAGCGCCACCAGACCGGTGATCGCGTCCTCGTTGAGGATCTGCTTGACCGTGGCGTAGACCGGGAAGGTACTCGGCACCCAGATCGAGAAGATGGCGATAAGCAGCAGCCATACATAGATCGCGCCGATGTTCTTGAACGACGCCCAGCCCAGACCTGCTCTGCGCACCTCTAGCGAGATCCCGGTCATGGCGTGTTCTCTGCCGTGGCCGAGTCCCCGGCTTCGGTCCCCTCGGTCGCATGAACGATCGCCCCGTACCTGACCTGGCTGCCTGCGAGCTCGCGGAAGATCCGGCCACGCCGGAGCACCAGGACCCGGTCGCACAGCGCGATCAGGTCACCGATGTCCGACGACGCGATAATCACGGCGAGGCGCCGTTCCGCGACCTCGGTCCGGATAACGTCGTACACGGCCTCTCGGGCGCCGATGTCAACCCCGGCGGTCGGCTCACTCAGGACGAGCACCTTCAGGGCCAGGCTGAGCACCCGGGCCAGGATGACCTTCTGCTGATTGCCGCCGCTGAACTTCGGCAGCGGCCGCTCCGGATCTGCCGGGACCACGTTGATCTTGTCGATCCAGTGGCCGACGAGCTTACGTTCCTCATCACGATGTACGATTCCGGCGGTCGCCATCCGGTCGACCCGTTCGATCGTGAGGTTCTCTCGCATCGTGAAGGGTGCGACGACCGCTTCTCGCAGGCGGTCCGCCGGGACGAAGCCGACGCCGAGACGCTGGGCGGCCCGGGGCGATGCCGGGGGGAGAACCTCGCCGCCGATCGTGACCTGGCCGCAGACGGGTGCGAAATAGGCTGACGCGAGGATATAGGGAAGCTCCTCGCGTCCCGAGCCGAGAACGCCGGCGATTCCCACCACCTCGCCCGGCCAGAGGGAGAGGTCGACGCCCTCCAGCCATCTTCCCGCCAGTCCGGTGGCGGTCAGCACCGGTGCGGACGTCCGATCCGGCCGGAAGCCCCCGGACTGCTTCTGTTCTACCCGGTGACCGACCATCAGGCTCGCGAGCTGACCGATGTCGACCTCGTTGGCGCGGTACGTGCCCATCAGATCGCCGTCGCGCAGCACACTGATCCTGTCTGCGACCGCAACGATGTCGTCTAGCCGGTGCGAGACGTAGATCACGCCCGCGTCGTGCTGCGATACCTCGCGGACAATGCTGTGCAGCCGGTCGACCTCGGAGGCGGGCAGGGACGCGGTCGGCTCGTCCAAGACGAGCACGCCCGATTTCTCCGCCCAGCCCGCCAGAGCCCGGACAATCGCCACCGCGGTGCGCTCGACCGGGGCCAGCCGGGCCAGCGGGACGTCGATGTCGATCGCCATCCCGAACCGGTCCAGCGCCCGGCGGGTCAGCTCCGCCTGCCGCTTCCAGTCGATGATCCCGGTCCGCCGCTTCACGTATCCGCCGCCCAGCGCGACGTTGTCGATCGCGTCGAGCTGCAGGACCAGGGCCAGCTCCTGGTGGACGAAGCGGATGTCGAGACCGTGCTCGGCCGGCACCGTGCCGAGCTCGAACCTCTCGCCGTCGAGCCAGGCCCGACTGCCCGGATCAGGCGTGTGATAGCCGGCCAGGATCTTGATCAGCGTCGATTTGCCCGAGCCGTTCTGCCCGACGAGGCCGTGCACTTCGCCCGGCCTGACCTCGATGTCGACGTGGCGCAGGACGGTACGGCCGGAGAAGGCCTTGGAGACATTCTCCAGCCGCAGGGTCACGGCTACCTGCCCCACAGCTTCGCGTAGTCGGCCTGGAGGTTGGCGATGTCCGAGTAGGGAACCATGGTCGGCGCGTTGCTGCTGTCGACGAACCAGATGGTCTGCAGCGCGTTCTCGTCCGGGGCCAGGGACTGGCCGGCCCTGTAGCGGGCGAAGGTGTCGATGTAGATGAATCCGTAGGAGGCCGAGTCGCCGATGTCGGTAGCCGTCGCCAGGCCCGTGTGGATGTACGACAGGGTGGTGTCCCCGGCGTAGTCGGTGATGATCTTCGGCAGCGGGCTCACGCCGGCCGCCTTCAGCGCCTGCGGAAGGCCGGTAGCGATCGGGTCGGAGGACGCGTAGACGCAGTCGACGCTCGGATCGGACCGAACGGCCCCCACGATGCCGGAGACGAAGTTCGTATCCGTGGCGGCGAAGTTGAGCACCTTGTACTTCATGCTCGGGTCCAGCCGCTTCATCTCCGCCTGGTAGGCCGTGAGCCGGAACTGCAGCACGAGGTATCCGCTCAGGTTGACGTAGATGGTCGTGCCCTTACCGCACCCGAGGGCCGTCAGCTCATCCGCCGTCACCTTGCCCAGCCGGTACGACGAGTCATGCGTGTACAGGCTCGCGATGATCGGGCCGAACTTCACGTCAGGGTCCTGCACCGTGACGACGGGAATGTGCATCGACTGCAGCGTGGCCAGTTCCGGCCGGGCGACTTCCGCCGACACAGCCGCGACGGCCACGCCGTCCGGCTTGTCCCTGATCGCGGTGCCGTACGCGGCCACGATCGCGTCGGCCGAGGGTGCCACCGTCAGTACCTTGACGTGCCATCGCAGGATGGTAGCGGCGGTCACGAAACGGCTCGCGATGACGGCGCAGCCGGGTGACGAGCAGGTGAGGAAGTCCAGCCTCTGGCCGACCGGGATGGGCTTGGCGATGGGCGCCGTCACCTCAAGGGTCGCCGGACGCTTCTGGAAGGGGGCCGCCAGCTGCTGCGCCGCCTGCATGACCGCGCTCATGTTGGGGCCTGCCTGGCTCGAGGCGTTCGAGGCGTTCGAGGGTGTCGCGGCGCTCGAGGGCGTCGCGGCGTTCGAGGTACCGCAAGCTGCGGCAACAAGACACGTCAGCGCGATAACGGCACCCGCCGCCGCCAGCGTCCGTGATCTTTTTGGCAGGCCCATTGCCATCTCCCGGGCGGCTCAAGACCGAGGGGTCGGCAAGTGCTGGACTGCACTCACGCTGTCGGTCACTAAAACCGACGTTACAGTGACTTTGTGTATGTATCACCATCCTGATGTGCGTGAGCTGGAGCACCGGCAGGACGCGATCGGGTCGAGTCGGCTAGGTCTTCCGCCGGCACCAGCTTCTTGTCGAACATGGCGGTCTCGAACATCATCGTGTCGCACCATTCGTGCAGCTCGACGATCCTTCCGTTGCGGACAGTGATGATCCAGCAGTAGCCATTCGTGCTCCAGCATTTCCCGAAGAAGTCGGTGTTAATGGCCTCGAGCCCGCTGTGGGTGCCCGAGACGCACGTCTTGCCGGGAACGGTCCACGTCATCTTGGGGTCGAGGACCTGGTCGAAACCGTCCCAGACCTCGTCCTTGTTGCCGGCCAGGAGCCCCACCCAGCGCTTGACGACCGCCTTCTCCTCTTCGAACATGCCCGCTCCTTCGCTGGGTCAGGGGGGCTGGTTCAAACGTAAATTCGTATCACGGATGCGTACAGCACGCCGAGCGGTTGTGAACCCCCTTCGAACCATACGCCCCTCTCGTCACAAGGGCTTTCTGGCCACCCCGGCCAGGCACCAGAACCTGCTCGGATCGCTGGGCACGTCGGCGGGGGAGTCCGGCCGCCACAGCGGGATGTGGACGAGCCCGGGATCGGTCAGCTCGAAGTCGCCGAACAAACGCGTGATCTCCGCCCGCGACCGCGTGTGGCTCCGCGTGGCGACGCTGCGGTTGAACACCTTGCCCGCGGCCTGCACCACCGCCGGCCGGCCCTCCGCCGTGCCGTGGCACACCACCAGGTAACTACCGGGAGCGAGCGCGTCGCGCAGCGTAGCCACGGCCCTCCAGGGGTCGTCCGCGTCGGCGACGTAGTGCAGGACGGAGACCAGCAGCAGCCCGGCCGGCTCGCTGAAGTCGATCAGCCGCCGGGTGTCCTCGTGGGCCAGGATCTTCTCAGGTTCGCGCAGGTCACCGTCGATGATCGCGGCGTTCTCGCGACCCGCCAGGATGGTCCGGCTGTGCGCGATCGCGACCGGGTCGATGTCGGCGTAGACCACCCGGGCGCCGTGGTTGGCCCGCTGGGCCACCTCGTGCACGTTGCCCTCGGTCGGTATGCCCGAGCCGATGTCGAGGAACTGGCGGATCCCGGCCGCACCGAGGAACCGCACCGCCCGGCCGAGGAACGCGCGGTTGGCCCGGGCGATCGCCCGGACCTCAGGTTCGACCGCCGCCAGCGCCCGGCCCACGTCCTGGTCGGCCAGGAAGTTGTGGCTGCCGCCGAGCAGGTAGTCATAGAGCCGGGCGATGTTCGCCCGCCTGGTGTCGACTCCTGCCGGTACCCAGTCCGGCTCGCCGGCCACGACCTGCCTCCTTAACGGGGACGGCTCGCGCGCAACCCGTTGCGCGTGGGTTCGAGAAAGACGCCTTTAATGCGATAGATTTCCTACCTGCGCGATTTTCTCAGGGTAAGGGTAACGGCTGCCGGTAACGAGCCGCCACGGGGTGCATGGCCGGCGGCCATGGCCCGGCAGGCCGCCTCTTCCGCTCAGGGTGTCCCGGAGTTTGGTGCCGATGCTGGTGGAATCACTAACGACCTCCGATGGTCAGCCCGTGCTGCCGCGGCGGCGCGAGCCGGACTTCGCGGGCCTGGCCGCGTTCACCCTGGATCCCGGCGGCCGGGTCGTTTCCTGGTCGGCGACCGCCGCGGCGCTGTTCGGGCACCAGGCCCGCGCCGCTATCGGGCGGGACGTGTGCGACGTGCTGATGACCGGGCCTGGCCAGCGCGAACTGGTCGGCCACGCGCTGGCCGAGGTCGCGGCCGGGCGGGTCTGGACCGCGACCGTGGCGGGCGGCTCTCTCGGCGAGGGCCGGTTCGCGTTCCGCTGGGAGCCGATGGCCGGGCCGGGCGGTGCCGTGCTCGTGGTCGTCCAGCGGGCCTGGCCGCAGCGCGCGCCGAGCTGGCTGAGCGAGGCCACGGCCCGGATCGGCAACAGCCTGGACCTCGCCGAGACCGCGTCCGAGGTGGCCGATGCCGCCGTTCCCTGGTTCGCCGACGCGGCCGGCATCTACGTGATCGAACGCCTGCTCGCCGCCGATGAGCTCGCCTCGCCCCGGATCGGGCCCGGGGCCGCGGTGCGGCGGCTGGCGGCCCGCCTCTCCGCCCAGATCGAAGCCGTCACCGGCGCTCCGCTACCCCCCGGTGAGGTGACCGTCCTGGGCGCGGACTCGGTTCGCTGCCAGGCGATGGCCACCGGGAAGCCAGTGCTGTCCTCCGGCGGGGCGCGGATCGTCGTCGGCTGCACGTCGTTCCTGGCCATGCCGCTGATCGCCCGCGGCGTCGTGGTGGGCTGCGCGGTGTTCGGGCGGGCGCCGGCCAGCCCGGCGTTCGACCCCGGTGACGTCGCGCTGGCCGGCGCGCTGGCCGCCCGCGCGGCGGTGGGCATCGACAACGCCCGCCTGTATGACCGGGAGCGGCGGACCGCGCTAGCGCTGCAGCGGGGCCTGCTTCCCGGCCAGCCCGATATCCCGGCGGGCATGGAGGTGGCGCACGCCTACCTGCCCGTCGGCGACCACGTCGTGGGCGGCGACTGGCATGACATCGTCCGGCTGCCCGACGGCCGCGCCGCGCTCATCGTCGGCGACGCGATGGGCCACGGCCCGGAAGCCGCGGCCGTCATGGTGCAGCTCCGCACGGCCGCCCACACCCTGGCCGAGCTGGGCCTGCCGCCCGGGCAGGTGCTGCGCAAGCTGGACGCGATGGCCGCGGCCATGGACGGGGCCATGGACACGGGCGCCACGTACAGGACAGGAAGGGACACGGCAGGACGGGACACAGCAGGAAGGGACACAGCAGGAAGGGACACGCCCGGAAGGGACACGCCCGGAAGGGACAGGGCCGGAACCAACGCGGCCGGAACGGACACGATGGCCGCGGGAACCGCGGCCCCGTTCGCCACGTGTGTCTACGCGGTGATCGACCCGTCAGGCGGCCCCAGCGGGATCGTCCAGGCTGGCCATCTGCCGCCCGTGCTCGTCCTGCCCGGCGGGGCGACCGAGGTACTCGACCTTCCGCCCGGACTCCCCCTGGGCCTGGGCGCCGGATCCTTCCAGGTCACACAGTTCAGCCTCATCCCGGGAGCCACCCTCGCGCTGTACACCGACGGCCTGGTGGAAAGCCGCACCCGGCCCATCGACGACGGGCTGGCCGCGCTCCGCGGCGCGCTCAGCTCCGCGCTGGCCGAGCCCGGCAGCACGCTCGACGGCGCCTGCCAGACGGTGACCCAGCTGCTGTGCGAGCAGGGCGAGGACGATATCACCCTGATGCTCGCCCGCACCCGCCAGTAGCCCGGCCGGACCTTGATACCACCGCCCGTTCGGCTGAATTTACTGAACGAACGGTGCCGCCCGCCCCCGGTTACCTATACCGCGCTCCAGATTGGGAGCACCTGACGGGGGCATGAGAAAGGCGTTGCTGCGCCGCGGCCATTGCGCGGCGGCCGGCTACTCGGGGGAGGGGACATGGATATCCGATCAGGACAGGAACTGGCCTGGGAGAATAAGCTCGCAAAAAGGTTCAATACCACTAATATCCCACTGGAATTCTGCCTGCTCCAAGCAGAAATTGCCGAAGCTTTCCACGAATGGCGTAAGGGCGGCACGAATATCGGCCAAGAACTGGCGGACGCCGCGACCGGCCTGCTGGGCCTGGCCGGGATGACCGGCATCGATTTGCAGGCCGAAATCGAGGCCAAGCTAGCCAAGAACGCCGCCCACATCTATCAGCGCCAGCCCGCCGACGCCCTAGCCGCCACCACCGGCGAGTCCGGCTAGGACGGGCGCACCAATGTCACATCGCTACGGCTGCAACCGCCCCGATGTCACATCGACGCGGTCAGATCTGACCGTGCTGGTCTCAGGAGCAGGCCGGCGGGGCGGGGGCCGTGGGGTGGGGGTACACCAGCGGGGGTGGTGACGCGCGCTTGGTGGTACGGTCGGCGACGTTACGAGCCAGAAATGAGGAGGGTCACGATGGCCGCACCGCTCCAGGTGATCGCGTTGAGGTTCAGCCGTGACGCCGGTTCCGAGGACAGGATCCTGGCCGAGGTCGACCGGCTACGCGGCCGGGGCGTTCTTCGCCTGCTGGACATGCTCTTCGTGGCCAAGAGCCAGGACGGCACCATCGAACGGCTGACCATCGGTGATGATGAGGACTTCGGCTCGCTCCTGGCGGCGGTCGTTCCGCTGGCGAACGGCGGCCCGGCCGGGTCGGCGCCAGCTGGCGGTCCCGCGGGCTTTGACCCGGCCGATGCGCGGGCTCTGGCCGATTCTCTCGAGCCGGGGACCGCCCTGGCCTTCCTGCTGGTCGAGCACTACTGGGCCGCCCCGCTTTTCGACGCGATCGCCGAGACCGGCGGCACCCTGATCGGCGAGGGCTTCCTGACCTCCGAGGCTGAGCTGGTGGTGGGAGCCGAGGTCGCCGCCATGGAGGAAGCAGCTGAGGTGATCGCCCAGGCCCAGGCCGACGAGGCCAGTGCCCTGCTCGCCGCGGCCGCGGCCCGAGCCGAGGCGGCCAAGGCCGTGGCGGATTCGGAGTGGATCCAGTCTGCCGCTGCCGCCGACGCGGTCCGGGCGCTGATCACGGCCGGGCTGGTGGAGGAGGCCGCCGCCCACGAGGCGGTCACGGCGCTAACCGAAGCGGGTCTGATCGTGGCGGCCGCGGACCAGGCCGCCGCTGACGCCGTAGCCGAAGACGCCGCCACCATAGAAGCCGCCGACGAGGTGGCCGCGGAGTCCGTGGCGGAGTCCCTCAGCACCATTGCCGCCGCCGACGAGATAGCCGCGGAGTCGGTGGCGGAGTCCCTCATCACCATCGCCGCCGCCGACGAGATAGCCGCCGAGGCGACCAGCGAAGCCGGGGCACGGGTCAGGGCGGCGTCGATCACCATGGCCGAGGCCCAGGTCCTCCGCTACCTCCCCACACCGCTGCCCTTCTCCGTTATCGCCGGCCAGCTGGGCATCTCCCGCTCAGCCGCCAAGGAGCGAGCGGCACGTCTCTATCACAGGCTAGGCGTCCACAGCCGGGACGAGGCGGTCACCCGGGCCCGCTCTCTGGGGCTGATCAGCGCCAAGTAACGCGAGCGCGTGCCAGCGTGAGGGCACGCTCCGGCGGTGCCGCCGGCGGCCGGCGCGCCGGGTCCGTGCGGCACAATGAGAGCGACGTCCGGCGCGGCCGCTTCGCCCTGGCGGCCAGCGCTCCGGGCTGAGCCGCCGCACCTGGCCAGATGATGATCTGCGGCCGGGAGGTTGGCATGGCAAGGCATCCGCTCATCGGCTATCTCGTGTGGCTCGTCCTGTTCGGCGCCCTATTCGCCTGGGAGGGCCTCGCGCTGGCCCGGGTGACCGGCGTCCCGACCCTCAGCGACGCCTTCCGCATGCTCATGCGCTATCCCGTCGGGCGCTGGGCGCTGTTCGCGCTCTGGCTGTGGGCCGGCTGGCACTTCTTCATCCGCGGCTGGCACTTCCTGCTCCGGGCCTAGCTCGTCGTGACGCCGGTCAGGGTACTCGCTCTGTCTTTGGCGGACCGTCAGGCCCTCGTGCCGATGGCCGCCGGTTACCTGATCCTCATGTCGGCGCTTGGTTTCGGCCTGCGCCGCCTGTACCGGCCAGGTCGGTCCGGCGGCGACGAGCGGCCGGACCCGGCGCCGGCTTCGCCGCCCGGCCCCGGGTCGCGGGCCGGCTGGGCCACGCTGCTCAGGCAGGTGGCCGGCACCGTCGTCGGCGGGTACCTGCTGCTGATGGCGGTCGTGGTCGCCTACTACTTCGGCGTCGCGCGGGTCGGGTCCGGTTTCCTGGAGAGCGCGGTCACCGGCACGGCGCTGCTGCTGGGACTCGCGGCCCCGGTATTCGCCGCCCTTTCCTGGCTGGCCGATCGCCGACGGCGCAGCTGACCCCACCCGGACGGCTTTCCGTCGAGTGTCGGCAAGGTCGCAAGCTTCCGGCAATACGCGGATACCGCACAGCTGCAGGACGTAGAAGGCGCACGGAAAGCGGTCGACGTTTAGTCCGTGCTGTCCGGCGGGAAGCGTGGATATTTTTTTCCGAATGTTGCTCGGTCGCTTTTTGGACTGTCAGGCCTGGATTCCCATGTAGGCAAGGTGTTGTGCGGCATAAGGCCTGAGCCGGCCCAGCCGCCGACTTAACGTCCGGACCTCATCCAAGAGTGTCACAAAACCGTCGTTAACGGTCAAACCGCCTCATGCCTGTAGACTGGGGGCAGACGGAGGCACTATGCGGACTGTAAATCACGGCACGATGCGGGGCACGAGGGTAGGGTCCGGTCCTGCCGGTGAGCCCAACGGCCGTGGAGCCACCGTCACCAAAGTCGTCGTGCCCTATTACTGCGCGAGCGGGCACCGGACGGCGGTGCCGTTCATCTGGACCGTGACGCCGCCCCCGGAGTGGGAATGCCGGGTCTGCTCGCAGCCCGCTGGGACCGACCCGGTCGACCCACCCCTCCGGATCGCGGCGCTCGCGGGCGAGAAGACCCACCTGGGGCGCGTCCGCGACCGGAGGACCGAGGCCGAGGGCGACGCCTTGATGGCCGAATCACTGGCCCGGCGCGACCACCCGGAAGACTTCAACGTCTGGGCCACGCCCCGCAGGCGGACGGTCTGACCCTGGCCGTCCCCGCCTAGCCGCAGGGTGCAGGGTGTCGGCGAGCTTCGACTGGTGCCGGCGGCGTGAAACCACGCCTAAGGCCGGGCCGTCCCGGGCCTATCCCGTGAAAACGACTCCTGCGCCCGATGCCTCAGGTGTGCGAGCCTTGCGCCAGGCGCGCCTTCGCCAACATCCCGGAGTTGACCGCTGTGAGACTCTCGGACAGCCCGGCCAGCAAAGTGCCGAGCTCCACGAGGTCGTCCAGGTCAGGCGCGGCGTCCCCGTCATCGAGGCGGTGCCGGGCCTCCCTGGCCGAGTTAAGCGCTTCGTGCAGAGCGCGGTGTACGCCGATCGTCGTCGGGTCGGTGCTGCTCATATCGCTCCCGGGCTAAGCCGGCGGCCTGTAGTCGCCGCGGACGTCCTCTGATCACTGACGGCCAGAATACGCAGAAACGGAACGGCCCGGGCCTGCCGCCCCAACTTCCGGCGACGCAGCGGGCTGTGCCTTTCCCATTCACGGCGAGCAACCCGGCCCACCCGCACCGCCAGGATCGAAGTCGGGCACCGGCGGCTGATTCCGTGTGCTCGGGGTCGCATGGCCGTGGCGGTTTAGTGCGGGGGTCCGGCGGTCAGGTGCACGGTGCTGGCGGTCTGCTGGCCGGTAGCGAGATTGGATGCCTACCGGAAACGGGTTTTCCTCGCAAAGGTACAGTAAACGCCAGGAAGTAGGGCGAGGATGGCCGCCAGAATTGGAATTACCGCCCTCAGGAGCCTAGCGGGAGATTGCGGTGTCAGCCTTTTTGAAATTTATGTATCTAAAGACGCGGGTGCCCTCTCTGAATCCTTGAACAACGATGGCCAGGAAAGGCTGGCCGTCCGTAACCGAGGGGGCCAGGCGTGAAACGCACACCCAGAGCCGTTATCGCGGCACTCATCATAACCGCGGCGGCAGCCGCAGCGCAGCTGCCGTTCTCAGTCCCTGCGCTGGCAAGTCCGGTGCCGCCAGTCCCGAACCGGGCCCTGTCCGGAACATGGGCGAACACTAATCCGGCGACCCGCAGTGTCGTGGATATCGTCATCAAAGACAACAAAGGCGGAATCGAGGTCGATGGCTTCGGAGCGTGCTCCCCGTCACCTTGCCAGTGGGGTAATGTCCCGGGGACCGTTTTCGGCGCGAATGTCAGCTCCGCGACCGGCAGCTCTTTCGAAGCCAACTGGAATTTCGGCTTCGCGCGTACCGTCCTGCTGGGAACACTCAACGGAAAGGAGCGTGTCCCGACGCTGACGGTCCAGGAATTCACGACCTTTACCGACGGCAGCGGCCGCGCCAATTACACCGTCACCGAGACGTTCGTCCGGGCCAGGCCCGTCACGGCGGCGCGTAACGGGACGGCCGCAGCGAGTTACCCGCTGGGCGACTCGGTGGCACCCGCGCGCTCCTTGCTGGGCACCTGGATCAACACCTCGCCCGCCAGCCCGGGCATCCGCAAGATCATCATCGGGCGCAACCCCGCCGGAACGCTCAGCGTCAGCGCATTCGGCGCCTGCACCCCGACGCTGTGCGCCTGGGGGAAGATCACCGGGATCACCTTCGGCACCAGCATCAGCTCGGCCAGTGGCCGGACGTTCCTGGCCCCTTACCAGTTCGGCTTCGCCAAGAAACTGGCCGACGGCACGCTCGACCGGGCGGGGACAGTCCTGACCGTGCAGACCTACACGGAATTCACCGACCACAGCGGCCGCTCCAACTACGTCAGCACCGACACGTTCACCCGGGGCTGACCAGCCGGACCGGCCCAAGGCGGGACCGATAAAGACAGGGCCGGCCAGAATCGCCCGGTCCGGCTCCGGAGCCGGGCCGGGCGAATACGCTCATCTGACGACGACCGCGGGCGCTGCTGGCTGGCCGGACGGCTACGCCGCGCGCTGGTTCAGCGAAGGGCGGAGGCAAGGACGTGTCTGTTGTCGCGCTGCGGCCGGTCGAGGACTCCGATCTGGACGCGCTGTTCGACCAGATGCGTGACCCGGCGTCGGTCTTGATGGCGGCGTTCACCGCCGAGGACCCCGACGACAGGGACGCATTCGATGCCCACATGGCCATGGTGAGAAGCTCGCCCGGCATTACCTTGCGGGCAGTGACCTGCGACGGCCGGCTCGTAGGCAGCATCTCCAGCTTCGTCCAAGAGGGTCAGACCGAGGTCACCTACTGGATCGAACGCGCGGCCTGGGGTGCGGGCATCGCGACCCGGGCCCTGGCGCTGCTCCTGGAGGAGGTGCCTGCCCGGCCGCTGCACGCCCGTGCCGCCAGCGACAATGCAGGCTCGCTGCGGGTCCTGCGGAAATCCGGCTTCAAGGTCATCGGAACCGAGACCTCGTTCGCCGCGGCACGGAACGACGAGATCAAGGAAACGATCCTCCGCTTGGATTAATACCCGACCGTGCTTCTGCCGCTATAGCCGGCGGATCCGGCGCCAGAGCCGGGCGGTGCCGCCGCTGGCCGGCAGCGAGGGCGACGGCGAGCCGCAATGCCGTGAATCCGCCTCCACGCCTGGCTGAAATGCCCACGATGTCACGTTAGCGGATCACGGATTCGCTGCACAGGAGCGTGAGCCCCGCTCTGCCGTAGCGCAGACCAGGGCACGGGCCAGGGATGTCACGGGCGCGACGCGCCCGCCCGTTCCGCGATTGTGGGTCAATACCAGCTGTGACGCTGGCGCGGAAGGGCGTTGCCCCGCAACGTCAGGCCGGAACCGACCGGTCCATCCCTCCGCCGCCACGTCAGCTCACCCGGGAAAGGGAGCAGCTCTTATGTCCAGCGAAACTGAAATCCGGCCCTTCCGCGTCGAATTTCCAGAAGAGGAGATCGCCGACCTGCGTCGGCGGATCGCGGCGACCAGGTGGCCCGAGCGCGAGACGGTGGCCGACGACTCGCAGGGCGTCCGGCTCGCGATGATGCAGGAGCTCGCGGGCTACTGGGGGACGGACTACGACTGGCGCAAGTGCGAGGCGACACTGAACGCGCTACCGAATTTCATAACCGAGATCGACGGGCTGGACATTCATTTCATCCACGTCCGCTCCCAGCACGCCGACGCGCTGCCGCTGATCGTCACGCACGGGTGGCCTGGCTCGATCATCGAGCAGCTGAAGATCGTCGAGCCGCTCACCAATCCCACCGCGCACGGCGGGAGCGCGGCGGACGCCTTCCATCTGGTGATTCCCTCGCTGCCGGGGTACGGGTTCTCCGGCAAGCCGACGGCCACCGGATGGGATCCCCCTCGCACCGCGCGTGCCTGGGTCACGCTGATGAAGCGTCTGGGGTATACCCGGTTCGTGGCGCAGGGCGGCGACTGGGGTGCGGCCGTCACGCAGACGATGGGTATCCAGGCAGCCCCGGAGCTGCTCGGCATTCACTCCAACATGCCCGGGACCGCTCCAGCGGACATCAACAAGGCGGTCGAGCGCGGCGACCCGCCGCCATCGGACCTGTCAGGCGAGGAGAAACTCGCGTTCGAGCAGCTGAGCAACTTCTACGCCAAGCACGTGGCCTACGCGCTGATCATGACGACGCGGCCGCAGACGCTCTACGGGCTGGCGGACTCCCCCGTCGACCTCGCCGCGTTCATGCTGGACCACGGCGACGGTACCGGCCAGCCCGGACTCGTCGAACAGGCCCTGCAGGGAACCCTGGCCAGCGCCCTGACCCGAGACGACCTCCTCGACAACATCACGCTGTACTGGCTGACCAACACCGGTGTTTCCTCGGGCCGTCTGTACTGGGAGAACAAGGCGGACTTCTTCGACGCCAAGCCCATCACGATCCCGTTTGCCATCAGCGTCTTCCCCCACGAGCTCTATGAAGCCCCGCGGAGCTGGGCCGAGCGCGCGTACCCGCACAACCTGATCTACTTCAACAAGCTCGACCGGGGCGGCCACTTCGCCGCCTGGGAACAGCCGGAGCTGTTCTCCGCCGAGATGCGCGCGGCGTTCCGGACACTGCGCTAACCAGGCCAGCAGGGCGGTGCGCAGGGCCCTGCGCACCGCCTGCTGGCACGTGACGACCCCGGCCGGGGCTGGCCGGGACCAGCCGGGACCAGCCGGGACTGGCCGGGGCTGGCCGGGGCTGGCCGGGGCTGGCCGGGGCGACTAGGCACGACCCCGCGGAGCTGGGGCTCAACGGGTGGGCCCTGTCCGGGGACTGGACGACGGAGGAACAGGCCACCACGCTCAACACGGCCAACGGAAGGATCGCCTGCCGCTTCCACGCCCGCGACCTCCATCTCGTCATGGGACCGGCGGCAGCAGGGAACTCCGTGCGGTTCCATGTGCTCGTCGACGGACACCAGGGGCTCAGGCCTACGCGTTCACCTTCGGCTAACCGGCGGTCAAGTGGTACGAACCCGCCCAGCATCACAGTGGTCACAGGGGCCACGCAAGCAGCAAAATGGAAAGACCGCTCCGGTTACCGCGGTGGATCCGGGCTCCGTGGCGGATCCGGTGCATCCCAGTGCCACATGTCAAATGTGAACGGACTGGCCCGGCCCGGCGGCTCGCCATCGAAGCGACGATACAGCTTCGACAGTAGGTGACGAATATTGCCCTGCTCCCGGTCGTCAGACCGGGGAGCAGGGCCGTAATCCGTCGGCCAACGGAATAGCCCCGGAACCCGAGCTATCGCGTTGGTCTGTTCGCCGGACCGGGCATAGATCAGAACCAATACATCCACCAGCACAGACAGAACCTTCCCGCCGCCGACCCCGACCGTGGAACCAGCAAGCCCAAGGGAGGCGACCCGCCCGCCCGCCCTCCTGGCGGCCCAGACCCGCCGCACGGACCGGTCGCGCTGTGGGGCACGCTCGCCGCTGCCGCGCATGACCCCCGTACCGTGCTGAGAATCAGTGCCGTCGCGATGATCATCGCGGCAGCCAGGAACGCGAACACTGCCACGGGAGAGAATGCACCGGCGGCCCACGGTCCCCCGGCCCGCCGCTGAGGAGCCGAGGCTCCGGCCGTAGCCCAGGCCAAGATATCCCGGTCATGCGCCTCAGCCGCTTAACGGCACGACCCATCTCCCTGAGGATAGGCTTCTTGGCGCACTACGGGGTGCGAGGGCGACGAGACGCCATGAGTAGGAGGCTTTGATGACTATCTGTCTAGGTGCTCTCTGCAGGGAGAACGCCGACGGGGACACTGTAGTGCTCGCTTCGGACCGGATGGTTACGTGGATGGGGCTCACTGAGTTTGAGCACCAGGTACCGAAGGTTCACCAGGTCTCTGCAAGTACCTGGGCGCTAATCGCTGGCGACGCCCTGGCTGGGGCCCGGATCGCTCGCGATGTGGCACGCGCAGCCTCTACCTCGGGCGTCAGCGTCGAGGACGTCGCTAATCTCATCGCGAACCGCTACGCAGAGGTCCGCATTGAGGCCGCAGCAGCGAACATCCTTACCCCCAGAGGTATGACACTGCAGCAGTTCTACCAGATGCACCAACAGCTGCTTCCTCAGATAACAGGCGGCATTGACACAGCCTTGGCTAACTACAACCTCGGTGTTGACATGATCGTGGCCGGGGTAGACGGCTCGGGTGGCCATCTGTTTACAGTAGGCAATCCTGGCAGCATGGCACAGTGTCACGATGTAATCGGGACAGTGGCTGTCGGCAGTGGCTTCATTCATGCGATTCAGTCCATGATCGGGTTCCGC
>Ga0302177_10000438_pt1 | contig 32588 bp, 29 predicted proteins | sample I_Palsa_E1_2_FD_198780 | JGI IMG/M metagenome (GOLD analysis project Ga0302177, IMG submission 198780) | Peat permafrost microbial communities from Stordalen Mire near Abisko, Sweden - I_Palsa_E1_2 | ecosystem: Environmental > Terrestrial > Soil > Palsa > Peat permafrost | place: Sweden... | reverse complement strand
AATCGCTCAGAACCTTAGGCGAATGGCAAAATCCTGGCAGCCACCACCATCTGATCTCGCGTTCGCAGCAACGTAAGAGGCAAACCGACCGATACGGAGATAAAAAGACTATCGATAACGGTCCGCCGCCGCAACCTACCGCGCCGGATGCTTCCGAGGGCCTCAGTAAAGCCGTAAATGTGCTGGATTAATGCGGTGTTTTTCAACGAAATAGGTCAGGTCCGGGCATCCCGTGTCGAGGGCCAATGACACTGACTGACCTGTTGGCACTTCTGATGGTACGGAAATTCGGTCCAGACGAATAAATGCGTACAATCAACTGGTTGCGCGGTGGCGTGAATCCCTCTCTCTCCGCCATTTTACCTGGTCGGGGATGTGTCCCGAATCCCAATCAGCGCATTCCCACTTGCGCAGCCGTAGCCCTTGAAGCCATCATGGTTCAATGGCTACCTCACCACCGCGCTCCATCGCCTCGCTGACCATTTCGTTCGGCCTGGTTGCCATTCCGGTGAAGCTTTACTCCGCGACGGTCACGTCGGAGCGCATCTCATTCAATCTACTGCGCAAGTCGGATGGCTCGCGCGTCAAGCAGCAGTACCTGGCAGTCAATGACGGCAAGCCGGTCGATCGCGCCGAGATGGTCAAAGGCTATGAGTTTGCCAAGGATCAATACGTGATGTTCAGCGCGGAGGAGTTGAAAGCGCTCGAAGACACGACGACGCACGCGATCGACATCGGGCAGTTTGTGCCGCTCGAGTCGGTGGACCCGATCTACTACGACGGCTCCTATTACCTCGCGCCCGATAAAGGCGGCGCCAAGCCCTATACATTACTGATGACCGCGCTGCGCAAGGCGCGGCAATGCGCCGTGGGCCGCTGGATATCGCGGGGCAAGGAGCATGTGATTGTCATCCGCTCATTCGAAGGCGGCCTGGCAATGCATCAGCTGCACTTTCAGGCCGAGGTACGCTCGATGAAGGATCTTGGGCTGGAGAGCGCGCCGGTGTCGGAGCCGGAACTGAAGCTGGCCCAGCAATTGATCGATCATCTGTCGGCGCCGCGTTTTGACGCGAGTGAGTACAAGGACGAATTCAAAGACCGCGTCGAGGCGGCGATTCAGAAAAAAGTCCAGGGCAAGGAGGTATCGCTAGCCGAGCCGCCGGCCGCTGCGGCCAAGGGCAACGTCATCGATCTCATGGAGGCGTTGCGCGCGAGTATCGATGTCCGGGGAAGCAGACCTGCCCAAATCAAAGATCGCAAAGCACCGAAGCGAGCCGCGGCCCCGAGCACGCGCAAAGCCGCGCGGCGATAAAATGCATGCGTACGAGGCGAAGGACCTCGAGCGGCTAGGTGTATCCACGGCTACAGTGCGTTCGCTGATTCGAGCCGGACATGTTCGGCCGGTGAGCGAGGCAGGCCGGTTTCACTTCTCGTTTCAGGATCTGATCGTGCTGCGCACCGCCAGTGCATTGCAGGCCGCACGAATTCCGACGCGCGCGATCAATCGCGCTCTGTCGAAGATCCGCTCCACTTTGCCCCATGGGGCGCCACTGAGCGCTCGCTCGATCGCGGCACTGGGCAAGCGCATTGCGTTCAAGCAAGGCCGTTCGATCTGGGAATGGGAGTCGGGACAATACGCCCTGGGCTTTGAAGCAAGCGCGAAGGGCGCTGCCGCGGTCAAGATCATGCACGAGCCGCAGCAATCCCCGGGCCGCGCTGCCGCCGAGGCGCAATTCGCGAGCGCCTACGGCCGGGAGGAGCAAGATCCCGTCGCGGCGATTGAGTTGTACCAGGATGCCCTGGCCGCTGATCCGTCGCATACGGAAGCGCGCATCAATCTGGGCAGGCTGCTGCACCTGCAGGGGCGCCATCAGGAGGCCGAAGCCACGTACCGCGGCGGTGCGGACACACCGGCGCTATTGTTGTTCAATCTCGCGGTGCTGTTCGAGGACCTCATGCGTCGGGACGATGCCATTGCGGCCTACAGGCAGGCGCTGGCGGTCGATCCCAGTTTGATAGACGCGCATTTCAATCTGGCCAGACTCTATGAACTCGCGGGTGAACCGCGCGCCGCGCTACGTCACCTGCTGGCTTATCGGCGCGCGCAGCGCTCCTGAGGCATGACGGCGTGGCCAGAGAGCCGCTCTCGGTCTATCAGCAGAAGCGAGATTTCTCGAAGACCGCGGAACCCAGGCTCACCACGGTCGCGCCGTCCGAGCGGCTGCGCTTCGTGATCCAGAAGCATGCCGCACGTCAGCTGCACTATGACCTGCGCCTGGAATTGGATGGAGTGTTCAGGTCCTGGGCGGTTACGCGCGGACCCTCGCTCGACCCGGCAGATAAGCGCCTGGCAGTAGAAGTCGAGGATCATCCGCTCGACTACGGCGATTTTGAGGGCACGATTCCTCGAGGTCAGTATGGCGGCGGTACGGTGCAACTCTGGGACCGCGGCTACTGGAGGCCAGAGGGCGGCAAGTCGCCGCAGGAGGCCCTGAAGCAGGGCGAGCTCAAATTCACGCTCGATGGCGTGCGCCTGCACGGCAGCTGGGTACTAGTACGGCTCAAGCAGGATCGGTACAACAGCAAGCGCACCAACTGGTTGCTGATCAAACACCGGGACGCCGCCGCGCGGCCCGGCGGCACGCAAGCGCTCATGGACCTGGATCGCTCGGTGGCTTCGGGCCGCTCGATGGAGCAGATCGCCCGTGGCAAGGGCCGCTCGCCCAAGCCCTTCATGCTGGCGGGGCAAGCTCGCGCGCGGCCCGACGCGGTCTGGCAGAGCGGGCAAGCGGCGAGCCGCAAACCGGCCCCAGTCAAGCCGCTGCTCCTCAAGGCCATGCCGCGCTATGTCGAGCCGCAGCTGTGCACGTTGGTTGATCAGCCGCCGGGGCAGCCGGGCTGGGTACACGAGATCAAACTCGACGGCTACCGGGCGCAACTGCGCGTCAGCAAGGGCACGGCCGCTGTTTACACTCGCCGCGGACTGGATTGGACCAGCCAATTTGCCGCGATTGCGAAGGCGGCACAAAAACTGCCGGACTGCCTGATCGACGGCGAGATCGTGGCTCTCGATGCGCAGCGCCTGCCAGACTTCGCAGCCTTGCAGGCGGCGCTGTCCGAGGCGAGTTCCAAGAATCTCATTTTCTTCGCGTTCGATTTGCTCTTCGAGGGGCGCGAGGATCTGCGCCGCCTCGCGTTGGCGGAGCGCAAGCGCCGGCTGCAGCAGCTATTGAGCGGCGTCGATACCGGCGAGCGCGTGCGCTATGTCCAGCACATTGAAGCCAGCGCCGACACGGTGCTGCAGTCCGCCTGCAAGATGCATCTGGAGGGCATCGTCTCCAAGCGACTCGATGCGCCCTATGTCGCCGGCCGCGCCGGTTTCTGGACCAAGGCAAAATGTCGTGGCGGCCAGGAGGTCGTGCTCGGCGGCTGGACAATGCAAGCGGGCCGATTTCGATCGCTCCTGGCTGGGGTCTACCATAAGGGGCACCTGGTCTACGTTGGCCGGATCGGGACCGGCTACGGCGGCAAAGTGGCGGCGCAACTGGTCCCGAAACTCAAGGCGCTTACGCGCGCCGAGAGCCCTTTCGTCGGCGAGAACGCGCCGCGCAAGGAGCCTGACGTGCGATGGCTCGAGCCTGCGCTCGTGGCGGAGATTGAATTCGCTGGCTGGACCGGCGGCGGCATGATTCGCCAGGCCTCATTTAAAGGTCTGCGCGAGGATAGGCCCGCGCGCGAGGTCGAGGCCGAGACGCCAATCACCGTTGGATCGGAGGCTGCGATGCCTGCTCAGAACCTCAAGACTCAAGCCAAGGCCGTCGCGCCCAAAGTGGCTCGACCTGGCGCTGCGGTCAGCATCATGGGTGTGAGCATTTCCAATCCGGACAAGGCGCTCTGGCCCGACGCCGGCGATGCGACACCGGTTACGAAGCTTGATCTCGTGCGCTATTACGAAACCATTGGCGACTGGATGCTGCCGCACCTCGCAGGTCGACCCTGCTCGCTCGTGCGCGTGCCCGATGGGCTGGGCAAGCAGCAGTTCTTTCAGCGCCACGCGATGGCTGGGATGTCGCGACTGTTCAGCCTGGTCAAGATTCGCGGCGACAAGGCACCCTACCTGCAGATCGATCGCGTCGAAGCTTTGGTCGCCGCAGCGCAAATGGGAGCCCTCGAGCTACACCCGTGGAACTGCGTGCCCGATGATCCGGAGGCCGTGGGACGCCTGGTGTTTGATTTGGATCCGGCGCCGGATCTGAAATTTGATGCGGTCATCGCCGCTGCCTTGGAGGTGCGGGATCGGCTCAAAGCAGCCGGTCTCGAGTCGTTCTGCAAGACCACGGGCGGCAAGGGACTGCATGTGGTTGCACCTTTGACGAGCAAGGATGCGGTCAAATGGCCGGTGGCCAAGAATTTTGCGCATATCATCAGCGCGCAGATGGCGCAGGACAGCCCGAGCCGCTACGTCGAGAACATGTCCAAGAGTCAGCGCGCCGGCAAGATCTTTCTGGACTACCTGCGCAACGATCGCACGGCCACAGCCGTGGCGGTGCTGTCGCCGCGCGCGCGCGCGGGTGCAACTGTGTCGATGCCCGTTGACTGGAAAGCTGTACGCCGCGGCCTTGATCCCATGCAATATACGGTCAGGAGCGCGCCGGCGCTGCTGCCCAAGGCTACTGCATGGGACGGCTATGACAAGGCGGCGCGATCTCTGGCGGCGGCGATTCGCACGATCACCCAGTCAGCGCCCGCCAAGAGGCGCAGAGCGTAGAGCTCACAGGTCACAATGACAGAACGCAGGAAGCGATGCGCATGGGCCAGCGGGGTCGATGCGGACTACACGCGCTATCACGATGAGGAATGGGGCCGCCCGTCGCACGATGAGCGGCACCTGTTCGAAATGCTGATCCTCGAGGGCGCCCAGGCCGGGCTGTCGTGGTCGACCATCCTGCGCAAACGGGCCAATTTTCGGCGCGCCTTTGCGAACTTCGAGCCGAAGAAAGTAGCGCGCTTCGATGCACGGCGCGCCGCCGCATTGATGCTTGACCCTGGCATCGTCCGCAACCGGTTGAAGATAGACTCTGCCATCACCAACGCGCGCGCATTTCTCAAAGTACAACGCGAGTTCGCCAGCTTCGATCGTTATCTTTGGTCCTTCGTCGATGGGCGCCCCATCATCAATCGTCCGCGCACGCGCAGTAATGTGCCGGCGCATGGCCCGTTGAGCGATCGAATCTCGGCGGATCTGACGCAGCGTGGATTTCGCTTCGTCGGCGGCACGATCATTTACGCCTATCTGCAGGCCGTTGGCGTGGTTAACGACCATACTCAAAACTGCTTCCTGTGTCCGAAGGCTGCTGCACGGAAAGGCAAGAGCGACTAGCACGATAGGGTGATCTGATGCGAAGCGGGGTGTCCACACTGCTGGCGATGCTGCTGGTCATCGCTGGCTATGCTGCTGCCGCGTGTGCGGACGAGGGAATGTGGACCTATGATCATTTCCCCGCCGCCCAGATGCGCGCGAAATATGGCTGGGCGCCCGGTGCGGCGTGGCTCAGGCGCTCGCAACTTGCCAGCATTCGACTGGTGCAGGGCTGCTCGGCGAGCCTGGTGTCCCCAGAAGGCCTGGTGATGACCAACCATCATTGCGTGCGCGCCTGTCTGAACGATCTGGCCGACGCCACACACGATTACCTCGTGGACGGTTTCTATGCCAGGAACCTGGGCGAGGAGAGGAGATGCCCGGCACTGGAGGCGAACCAGCTGCTGCAAATCACCAATGTGACCCGCACTGTGCAGGCTGCCACGGCAGGAAAAGCGGATCGCGCATTTCACGAGGCCGAGAGGGCCGCGAAGGCGCGCATCGAGCGCTCATGCGGCACCTCGGCAGACGTGCGCTGTCAGGTGGTGGCCTTATTCAATGGCGGCGTATACGACCTGTATAAGTACAAACGATATCAGGATCTGCGTGTGGTATTCGCGCCCGAGGAGAGTGCGGCGTTCTTTGGCGGAGACACGGACAATTTCACGTTCCCGCGCTACGATCTGGATGTCGCCTTTGTGCGAATCTATGACCACGTCAAGCCCTTGCGCACGGATAATTATCTGAAATTCGCGACCACGGCCGTCAAGCAGGGCGATATCGCCTTCGCCAGCGGTAACCCCGGCGGCACCGAACGCGAGGACACGCTCGCCGAGCTTCAATTCCAGCGCGATGTGGCGCAGCCCTTCGCTCTGAGCTTCCTGTCCGAACTGCGCGGCATACTCGGCGAGTTCGCCGGCAAGGGCGCGCCGCAGGCGCGCGCCTCCAAGACGCTGCGCTTCTCGATCGAGAATTCGCTCAAGACCTACCAGGGCAGGCAGTTGGCGCTGGCGCAAAGCACATTGATTGCCGACAAGGCACGCGAGGAGCAGCGCCTGCGTGAGCATCTCGCCGATGCACGCGCATGGGATGCCATAGTCGGTGCGATAACGCATGCGCGGGAGATTTTTGTGCGCCTGGAGCTGTTGGAGCATTTTTCGCAGCGCCTTTCTCCTTTGCTCGGCCAGGCGATGGCCCTGAACCGATACGCCACTGAAGCCGGCAAGCCGGACGGCCGGCGCCTCGAGGAGTACACGGACGCCAACCTGCCGACGCTGAAGCAGAGGATTGTCTCGCCGGCACCCATCCATGCTGAGCTGGAGCGAACCATGCTCGCGTGGTGGCTGCAGAAAGTGCGCGACAATCTGGGCAGCCGGGATACCGATGTGGAAGCGCTGATGCGGGGGCGCAGTCCCGAAGAGATCGCCGATGCCATCATCGGCGGCACCAGGCTCATGGATGTCGGCGTGCGCACCCAGCTGCTGGCCAGCGCTCCGGCGAGCATCGACGCGTATCAGGATCCGCTATTGGATTTTGCCCGAGCGCTCGATGCGCCGGCGCGTGCCGTTCGGGACGACTATGAGAACTCGGTTCAGGCAGTCATTACCAGGAATGCGGGCCTGATCGCCAAGGCGCGCTTCGCGCTGGCGGGCACCAGCGCCTATCCGGATGCAACCTTTACATTGCGGCTCTCATATGGAACGGTGATGGGCTACCAGGAAAATGGGCACGCGGTCGCGGCAACCACGAATTTCGCCGGTGCCTATGCACACGCCAGCCAGAGCGAGCCTTTCAAGCTACCGGTCAGCTGGATCGAGGCTGAGCATGGACTGGATCCTGACGCGAACCTGAACTTCGTCTCGACCAACGATATCGTCGGGGGCAATTCGGGCTCGCCGGTGCTCGGCCGTAATGGCGAGCTCATCGGGCTGATATTCGACGGGAACATGGAGTCGTTGGGCGGGTATTACGGCTATGACGGCGGCGTCAATCGGGCCGTAGCAGTCGACGCACGGGGCATCATCGAGGCCATCAGAAAAATCTATCATGCGGATCGGCTGGTGAAGGAACTATCGCCTTGAAACGTATTCTGGTCGGCATCAAGCGCGTCGTGGACTTCAGCGTGCGGGTGCGCGCCAAGCCGGATGGCTCAGGCATCGTAACCGACGGCGTGAAAATGAGCGCCAATCCCTTCGATGAGATTGCACTGGAGGAGGCTCTGCGCATGCGTGAGCGCGGTGCGGCTGACGAGGTCGTGGTAATTGGGATCGGGCCGCCGGAATGCCAGCAGCAATTGCGCAATGCACTGGCGATGGGAGCAGACCGCGCCATCCACGTACAGGCCGAGGGCATCGTCGAGCCGGCGGTGGTCGCTCGAGTCTTTCTGAAGCTCATCGAAACCGAGCAACCGTTCGCGGTCATTCTCGGCAAGCAGGCCATAGACGACGATAACGGGCAGACCGGGCAAATGCTCGCGGCACTCTGGGATCGGCCACAGGCTACCTTCGCATCGAGCATCAAGCTGGAGGGCGACAAGGCCGTCGTCGCACGCGAAGTGGACGCGGGGATCGAAACCCTGGAAGTGGATCTGCCGGCTGTCTTCACGACGGACTTGCGCCTGAATGAGCCTCGCTATGTCAAGCTGCCGGATATCATGAAGGCGAAAAAGAAGCCGCTGAGCACGCTGACAATGGCGCAGCTGTCCATCGATAGCGCCCCGCGCATGCAGCTACTGCGCTTCGAGCCACCGGCGCAGCGACAAAAGGGGATTCGCGTCAAGGACGTCGCCGAACTCGTCGCCGCGCTCAGAGCCCGGGGGCTGTTTCAATGAACAAGGTCCTTATCATTGCCGAGCATGACGGCGAGCGGCTCAATCAGAGCACGGCCAAATGCGTGACCTGCGCGGTGGCGATTCCCGACGCAGAAGTCACGGTAGTGGTGTGCGCGGCGGATGCCGCCTCTGTAGCGGCGCAGGCTGCCGCCCTGCAGGGCGTCAAGCGTGTGCTCAAGCTCGAGAATCCAGCCAACGCGCACGCGCTGGCCGCCCTACTGGCACCGCAACTGGCGGCGCTCGCGGTGGAGTTCTCGCATGTGCTCGCGCCCTCGACCACCTTCGGCAAGGATCTGCTGCCGCGCGTAGCAGCCTTACTCAACATTCCCCAGATCAGCGATATCATGGCGGTCGAGTCAGCGACACGCTTTCGCCGTCCAATCTATGCGGGCAACGTCATCGTGACGGTCGAGGGCGCCACCGCCCAGAGACTTGCAGCCACGGTCCGCGTTGCCTCTTTTGCCGCGGCCGCCGCGGGCGGCAACGCTACCATCGAAGCGCGCGCCTTGAATGTTGCCCTGCCAACGCATACGCGCTTCGTATCGGTCTCGAAGCCCCAGAGCGGGCGAGCGGACCTGCAGAGCGCAGCGCGCGTGTTCGCCGGCGGCAGGGCCTTCGGCAGCGCCGAGGGCTTCTCGATGCTTTATTCGCTGGCCGATCGCCTCGGCGCGGCGGTCGGTGCCTCGCGGGCGGCAGTTGATGCCGGCTATGCGCCCAACGAGCTGCAGGTCGGGCAGACAGGCAAGATCATCGCCCCGGAGGTGTATTTCGCGATTGGAATTTCCGGCGCGATCCAACACCTGACCGGCATCAAGGACGCGCGCACGATCGTCGCGATCAATAAGGATGCAGAGGCGCCGATTTTCGAGGTGGCCGATATCGGATTGGTCGGCGATATTTTTCAGATTCTGCCCGAATTGGAACGGCAACTGGCCGTGGCAGGGGCATCGGACGCGGGAGCTCGCAGTGGCGCCGGGCGGTGAGCCGGATCCGCAGGAGCCGCCGGAGCGCGACGGGCGCTCCACTGCACTGTTTGGTTTGATCTTCGCCCTGGCACTGGTCGTGGGCGGCTTAGTGCTCTGGCATATTCTGCACGGAGCATCGGCAATTCAGGATTGCGTCATGTCCGGACGAACCAACTGCGCGCCTATCGATTCCCCGGATAACCGCTGAAGGCTGGCTGAGAGAGCGAGGCTGATCTCGGGCCCGCGCGCACCGGGGTACGTGCCGGTGCGCCGCGCGCGACCGCCGCGAATGCGTCGGTGATGATCCGGTGCGCGGCGCGCCAACGCTGCTGCGCATCGAGCAATACCAGCCAGACACGATGGCCGGACTGCTCGGCCACTGCGATCAGGCAGTGTCCCGCCTGTGCCGTATAGCCGGTTTTGAGTCCCATGACGCCTTCGAGTCGACCTAGCAACTGATTGGTGTTGTGGAAGGTCAGAACCCGAGCCTTGCCGGTCGAGATGGCCGCTTGCCGCTGCGATACAATCTGTGCAACACGCGGATCGCTATGGGCGGCGCGCGCCAAAAGCAGCAGATCATTTACGGTCGAGTACTGTCCCTCGGCGTCGAAGCCACAGGGGTGCACAAAGTGAGAATCGCGCATGCCCAGCTGCTCGGCGCGCGCATTCATGCGCTGCGCAAAGGCTGGCATGCTGGGCGCAGCGTGCTCGACGAGCACGAGACACGCATCGTTGGCCGAGTGCATCAGCATCGCGGTCAAGGCGTCATCGGCCCGGATCGTATCACCGGTATGCAAGCCGACCCGTGGATGGGTGATATGTGCGGCCGCATGGCTTACCGGCAGCACGGCATCGGGCTGCCAATTGGAGTCCAGCACGACGAGGGCTGTGAGCAGTTTCGTCAGTGAGGCGGGTGCACGGTGCAGATCGAGATTACGGCCCCAGAGCAGACCACCATCGACGACGGCAGCGTAGGCCACGGCGGCGCTTGGATAGGGGTCGAGACTGTTACTAGCGTGCGGTGAGGCCCAGACGCTGGCTGCGGCACCGAGCAGCAGCCCCGCGAGCAGGCCATGGCCAGCGCGCTTCACGATCCGACGCTGCGCGGGTTTGCGCGCAGGGTGCGACACATTGAGCACTTTAGAAATGCCCTCCCTTATCATGACGGCAGTGTAGCGGCCGGCGCGCGCTAGCGGTAGATACTGCATCACAATCGGGGAGCCGCCGCACCGCCGAGCGGACCTTGATTGCGTCGCGCGGCCGACGTTTGCTCTAATGAGCTGCAAAGGGGGGGGGGTATTCGATGCAACGACTGATCCGCATGGTGGCTGGCACAGCGCTCGTAGCGCTGCTGGCGTGTGCGGCTGCGGCCACGAGCGCCCCCGACCCAGTGCTGGGAGGCTGGATTCTGAACGTCGCCAAGTCGAAATTCGGCTCCACACCGACTCCGACCAGTCAGCTGCGCACGTATACGCAGACTCCCGATGGCATGGAGGTGATCGTCAAGGGCGAGAGCGCCGAAGGTGAATCGGCGGTCTTTGAGTCGACCTTCAAATATGACGGTAAAGACTACGCCGCCAGTGGCAATCCTGATTTCGACACGATTGCGGTGCGGCGTATCAACGATTATGTGACCAAGAGCGTGCTTAAGCGGGCCGGGAAAGTCGTCGGGCACCTGACCCGCGAAGTGTCGAAGGATGGTAAAACCTTGACGCTGACCGAGGCCTTGAGGAACGCCAAGGGCGCGTGGGTGAATGAGGCGCTCGTCTACGATAAGGAGCGCTAGGGACGACCGATTCCTATATCCTGCGATTTGAGCTCATGCCGACCAATCTTGCCACCTCGCCCGCTCGCAGCCCGCCGGAGCCCGAATTCGCTTTCGATATCGGCGACGCGCCCGACTCCCTGGAGCGTATGCGCGGACTCAACGCGCGGTTCGGCGACATCTATCGGATCTATTCACCCGCACGACGGCGTCATGTCTATGTGATCAATCACCCGGACGACGTCAAGCGCGTGCTGGTGTCAAACCATAATAATTATCGTAAAGGGTTCGGTCTCGATCGGGTCAGGATGCTGCTGGGCAATGGCATCGTCACCAGCGATGGCGAGTTGTGGCGCACCCAGCGCTACATGATGCAGCCGTTGTTTCACCGCCGCGTCATTACCCAGTTCGCCACGGTGATCAAGCGGGCCAATGAGCGCTTGATCGCGCGCTGGCAGCGGCACATGGTCGGGGGCGAGCTCATCAACGTCACGGACGAGATGAGTGAGGTCACGCTCGAGGTCATCCTGCGCGCCATCTTCGGCAGCGATCTTGACGCGCTGCCGCCGCAGCTTGGGCCCAATCCCTTCGACATCATCACCAAGGATTCAACGCGGGATCTGAGTTTTGCGGCCAGGTTCTATCAATTGCGCAAGCTCGTACTCGAAATCATCAGGCGTCGACGCGACGATGGCGTGGAGCATTTTGATTTCATCGGCATGCTGCTGACTGCGCGTGATAAAGCCAGCGGCGCGCCCATGGGTGAACGCGAGCTCATCGATGAGGTGATGACGCTGATCATCGCCGGGCATGAGACCGCGGCCAGCGGCCTGAATTCGGCCTGGTACCTGATCTCGCAGCATCCGCAGGTCGAGGGCCAGCTGCACGCCGAGATTGATGCGCTGTCCGAGCAGGCGCCGCTTGACCTGCAGGCAAGTGAATCCCTGACTTATACCCGCAGCGTCGTCGATGAGGCGCTGCGACTGTATCCGCCGGTCTGGGTGATCTCGCGCCAGAGCATTGGCCCCGACGTGCTTGCGGGCTGCGCAATTCCGGCTGGCACCGAGGTGCTGCTGAGCCCCTATCTGGTTCATCGACACCCGAAATTCTGGAGCGAACCGGAGTCGTTTCGGCCCGAGCGCGGCGCCTCGCAGAGCGAGCCTAACGCATCGCAGTTCGCGCGCATTCCGTTTGGCGCCGGCGCGCGCCACTGCATCGGCGAAACCATGGCGCTGTACGAGATGTGCATGCATCTATATCAGGTCGGGCGCGAGTTTCGGCTCACGTGCGCTCCCGGGCAGGCGATGGAGCTGGAGGCACTGATCAACCTGCGCAGCAAGCAGCCGATCTGGATGCGCCTGGAAAGACGTCGTGCCTGAAACATTGCGCTGTGCGGAGAATTTAACGTGTTAATACGGGTTGGCTACGAGCTCATTTATCGCTGTCCGCAGTCCACGCCGATGCTGGCGCTGCTGAATATTCATTATTCGCGATCAAGCGACCTGCTTCGTACGGATAATATGATTACTGATCCGGGGGTCCCATTGGTGTTGTATCGCGATGGGTTCGGAAACTGGTGCACGCGTCTGGTTGCGCCTGCAGGCCGCCTGCGCATTACAGCCGAGGCTCTGGTCCGAGACCATGGGATGACCGATCCGGTCATGCCGAACGCGCAGCTGCACGCGGTTCAGTCCCTTCCTGATGAGACGTTGGTCTACCTGCTGGCCAGCCGCTACTGCGATACGGAGTTGTTGTCTGCGCTCGCGTGGAATCAGTTCGGCGGGATACTCTCGGGTTGGGCACGCGTGCAGGCGGTCTGCGACTTCGTGCACCAGCACATCGTATTTGGTTATCAGTTTGCACGCGCGACGAGGACCGCCTCGGAAGCCTTTAACGAACGGCAAGGGGTGTGTCGGGACTACTCGCATCTGGCGATCGCTCTATGCCGCTGTCTAAACGTCCCGGCGCGATATTGCACTGGCTATCTGGGCGATATCGGCATACCCCCATCCGATATACCGATGGATTTTGCAAGCTGGTTCGAAGCGTATATTGGCGGCCAGTGGTATGCATTCGATCCACGCAATAATGAGCCGCGCATCGGTCGCGTGCTGATCGCGCGCGGTCGGGATGCTGCGGATGTGCCCATCAGCATGACTTTCGGCCCAAATGTCCTGGAAGGCTTTCGCGTCTGGGCAGAGGAAACAACGTAGTGTGGAGGCCCTGTCGAATGAAAAGACCAGAATTGACGAGCGCATTACTCGCACCGGCCTTGCTACTGGCCTCGATGGGGATTTGGGCGCAGAGCATGCCGCCGACTCACGGACCGGCGGAGAACGGGCAGCCAGCCTGGTTTCTGCAGGGCACATTTCCCGATCCGACCGGCTTCACGTTGGTCGATCCGGACGGCCACGTGAACGTGATTGCTCCGGAGGCGCGCCCGCCGTACGCCGCAAGCGCGGATTCCGGACCCAATTGCAGCCATTCTCCCATTTGCGGCCGCCACGGCGGCAAGGCGCGCAGCGCCATGCAGCGCGTCGAGTGGCAGCAGCAGATGGGATATTCGTTTTCCTATCCGTATTTTGTGCCAAAAGGCGTAGGCGGTCTCCCATCGGTGGCGCTGGACTCGCGGGGCAATCTTTGGGTCCTCAAACGCAGCCTCCCGGGTGTGCCGCAATTGTTCAAATTCGACAGCAATCACAAACTGATATTGACCATCGGCGAGGACGTCATCGGGCATCTGGCCAAGGCGCATGGCATGGCCGTCGATGCGAACGACAATGTCTGGATCACCGACGCCGGCTTGGCCATCGTTATGGAACTCTCGCCGCAGGGCAAAGTACTGCGCACCATCGGCACACGCGGCCATCGCGGTGATTGGGACGAATCCAAAGGGCAACGCTTGCTCTGGCAGCCGGTCATGGTCGCCTTCGCACCGAACGGTGATCTGTACATTGCCGGAGGCCACGCCAACGAGAGCCCGAATGATGTCGATTCCGGCGATCCAACCAACAAGGAAGGTGTCGCGCGCATCATTCATCTGGATAAGGACGGAAAGTTCGTCAATCAGTGGTTCGGCAATGAGGTCGGCAACGGCAAGTTCGACTCGACGCATGGCTTCGCGATCGATCCCACGAACGGGGATGTCTGGATCGGCGATCGCGAGCAATATCGCATCGTAATCTACAATGCGAATGGCGAGTTTCTGCGCACATTGCAGATGCGCAATCTGGTGTGCGCGCTGAATTTTGACCATCAGGGCAATCCCTGGATGGCCAGCGGCCAGGACGGGCAGTTTCTGAAGCTGGATCGCAGCGGCAGAGTGCTTGGCGCGATCGGCAATGGTATGGGAATCGGAGTGGGTCAATTCATCGAGGCCAGCTACTGGTCGTTCGATCGACGCGACAATCTATATGCCGGCGACACCAGTGTTGGACGCGTCACCGTGATGACAAAGTAAAATTGCCATCCGGCCGCTGAAGCGGCGGCGCTTCACCGGGTGACGATAGGGCTTGACATCGGTTCGAACTACGTTAAGCCTACCCAGACGTCCGCCCGGAGCGTGGGCGACAGGCTGTTATCGGCATCACGTGAAACCGGCTTCGAACACGTTATTTCCATGGCGGCTACGCCGGCGCATCGCGCTGGCGATGGCTGTGGCCATCACATTTGCCGGTATCGCGCAGGCCTCCCACCATCACAGGGACGAGCTCGCGCGCGGGACCACGGATGTGCAATGCCTGCTGTGCCTGTTCGCGGCTGGCAGCGCACCAGGACCGCCCGCCATCGTCCACGCCGTAGTGCCCAGCGCTCGCAGCTACCACTTTCCAACTTCGATTTCCGTCCCGCAAAGCAGTGACGCGGCGTCCTATGACGCGCGCGGCCCACCGGCAATCTAAATCCCGCAAATGCCCACTTAAGAAGTGGGATTGACTTTTGTCCAGGCCGAGCGCGCGACTTTCAGCGCTTACGCCTGTCGATTTGCTGATACGGGATTTCATGACATGTCGTATGCGAATGCTTTTACATTGATTGCATTTTGCTTGAGCACCTCAATCGCAATGGCCTCGCAGTCGCCGACCGCGAACAGCGATGACGTTGTCGATTCAGTTGACAGCAGCCATAGCAGCACCGCGAGCAGCAGTGCAGTCGTGGCTGCGGGCGCCGACGCTGCAACTGCAACGAGCAACGCGAGCGGCACCAGCAGTGGCGCTAACACATCCGGCACTTTGTCGGAAGTCGTGGTTGTGGCGACGCGCCTGAATGCGGAGCGCTCCGAAATCGAGACCCAGACTGGTGCGTCGGTGACGACCATCGATTCGGCAGCGATCTCCGCAATGCCTGGCGGTGCCAACGTGCAGCTCAATCAAATCATGCTGCAGGTGCCGGACGTGACGCAGGACTCCTTCGGGCAGATTCACGTGCGCGGGGATCACAATGACCTGCAGTATCGGCTCAACGGCATCATCTTGCCGGAGGGCATCAGCGTCTTCAGTCAAACACTCGATCCGCGCCTGATTTCATCGATGAGTCTGATTACGGGCGCCCTGCCGGCGGAATACGGTCTGCGCACCGCCGGTATTATCGATCTGACAACCAAGGGCGGCCTACTGGAGCCCGGAGGATCAGTGTCGCTGTATGGCGGTAGCCACTCGACGATCGAGCCGTCGGCCTGGTACGGCGGCAGCTCCGGTAATCTGAGTTATTTCGCGAGCGCGTCGATGTCGCGCAACGATCTGGGTATTGAATCTCCCGACGCATCGTCCGAGCCGCTGCATGATCACTCGACCCAAATGCACGGCTTCGGCTACTTCGAGGACATTATCGATCCGAACGATCGCTTGTCGCTCGTGCTCGGTGTCTCAAATGAGCAGTTCCAGATACCGAACCAGCATGACTTGCAGCCCTCGCTGGGTTTGGTAGACGAGGGCGTCACCGATTATTTGAGCAACAACCTCAATGAGAATCAGCACGAGCTCGCGCAGTACGCGATTCTGAGCTGGCAGCACTCGCAAGGTGCGCTGAAGTGGCAGAGCTCTGTGTCCGCCCGCTATACCAGCCTGGACTTTGAGCCGGACTGGGTGGGCGACCTGCTCTACAACGGCATCGCCCAGAATGCATTCAAAGGCGATACCGCTTTGGCCTGGCAGACCGATAGCGCCTATGAGTTCACCGACGCGCACACGATTCGCGCGGGGTTTTATCTACAGCACGACAGCTCTACGAGTAACACGACTACGCAGGCGTTGCCTGTCAGTCCGGTGCCGCAGAACGCTTTCTATTATCCCGTGGGGCTGCAGATCAGCGATGTTCCGGAGGTGATTGTCGATAACGGCTCGCAGACACAATCGATCGAGAGCTTGTATCTGCAGGATGAGTGGAAAGCGCTGTCGCAGCTGACGATCAATTATGGTCTGCGCTTTGACGCCTACCATGGCTATTCCAGCGGCAGTCAACTCAGTCCGCGACTCAACGCGGTTTGGGAACCTTTGGCGGGGACGACCATCCATGGGGGCTACTCGCGCTATTTTACGCCGCCGCCGTTCGAGTTGGTCGGCAGCGAGGTCTTCACCAAATTTGCCAATACGACTGCCGCGCCGCCCGGTGCGGTGACCGAAGACACCGCACCCTTCGCCGAGCGATCCGACTATTACGATTTCGGCGCGCAACAGAAGCTGCTCGACAGCAAGCTCACGCTGGGCGTGGATGGCTTCTGGCGCACAGCACAGAACCTCATCGATGAAGGACAATTTGGCGCCCCGATCATCCTGACGCCATTCAACTATCGCTTTGGCCAGGTTGGCGGCCTCGAGTTCAGCAGCAGTTACACGACGTACAACTTCTCCGTTTATGTCAATGCCGCCGTTCAGTCCGCCAAAGGCAAGGATGTCGAATCCTCGCAGTTCAGCTTCAACGCGCAACAGTTGGCCTACATCGCTGACAATTTCATTCACCTCGATCACGAGGAGCGCGTTTCCGCGTCAGGTGGTGTGTCATATCTGCTGCTCGGCACGCGCCTGAATCTGGATATGATTTTTGGCACCGGCCTGCGCCAGGACCTGCAGCTCGTTGCACCGAATCCGACCGTGCCCGACGGCGTGTTCATTCCGAATGGCGGTCACACTCCAAGCTACACCCAGTGGAATCTCGGCCTCACGCGCGCATTCCAGTATGGCGCGCATGGCCCTCTGACGGTGCGCTTCGATGTAGTCAATCTGTTCGACAAGATCTATGAGATCCGCAGCGGCAGTGGGATCGGGGTATTTGCGCCGCAGTACGCTGCGAGACGGGGCTTGTTCTTTGGACTGACACAGGATTTCTAGCCCATGAAGGCGGCAATGTGCTTGCGCACACTATCTTTAGGCAGACTGTGCGCCGCGGACACACTCGGTCATGCTCGTAGTTTCTACTGCTTCATGCTTCGTCGTATGTACGGTAAGCCACTTAAAGAACGCTCGGCGCAGCGCACCGCGCAACGCAGCGCAGTCAATACATCAGGTTGCGCACTAGGTCCGCCGAAATGGCTTGTCGTCGATGCCGAGTGCTCCTAGGCTCATTACAGTGGATTTCTGATGCTTGCAGTGACGCAAACACGGTTTGACGGAGGTCTAATGGAGCACAGCGGCGCGGCCCACGATATCAACAGCAGCATCGTTACCAAGCGTATCCTGAATATTGCTCAGGGCTCGGAAGCGAGAATCATGGTGGTAGACGACGACGAACTCACGCTCGTACTTATTAGTGATTTGCTGCAATCGCACGGTTTCGAAGTGCGTCAAGCCTCCGATGGGGCGCAAGCATTAAAGATTCTGGAGCACGAATGGTTCCCCGTGATCATCACGGACTGGCAGATGCCGGTAATGAACGGCCTGGAGCTCACGCGACGCTTGCGAGCGCAAGGAACTCTGGACACCTACGTCATAATGCTGACCGCGCTCGAGTCGGGCTCAGACTACGAAAGCGGGTATGAAGCGGGGGTGGACGATTACTTGACCAAGAAGCTGCCAGATATCGAGCTATTTTCACGCATTCACGCCGCCTACCGCACGCTGGAGCTGCGGCGCTCGCTGCGGGATGCGCGCAGCGCCCAAGCGGAGAACAAGGCGGGTTGAGCGGCGCTTGCACGTCGGCCTCAATGGTCCGTGTGCGCTAATCGATCGCCGTCTGCGGTAGGAGTGTCGTAGCAGATGGATCCAGAATTCGGCGACACCACGCAGATCCGCAAGCTCGATCTCGGTGTCGCGCCGCAAATACTACTCGTGGACGACGATGAATTGGTGTTGGCGCACCTGCAAGGAGCAGTGAGGGCGGCGGGTTTCGAAGTGCGTACGGCGGCCGGTGGCGTGGAAGCACTCGCCTGCCTTAACGAGACCTTTACGCCGGTCATCATCGCGGATCTGAATATGCCCGGCATGGATGGACTGGAGCTATGCCGCAACATTCGTCAGCACTCTTGGCCCGGCTACATCTACATCCTGCTGCTCACCGCCCAGGACACTGAGCAGGACATTTTGGCGGGCTTGCACGCCGGGGCTGACGATTACCTTAGCAAACGTACATCGTCGGCCCAATTGCTGGCACGCCTGCGAACCGCTCAACGCCTTCTGACGCTGGAACAGTCGCTAAAGGACGCCCTAAAGCAAACGCGCCGGCTCGCATTAACCGATTCCCTCACGCGCGCTCCGAACCGGCTTTATTTCCAGCAACGTCTCGGCCGTGAGCTTGGGCGGTTGCGCCGCTTCGGCGGCGAGCTGTGCCTGATGTCGCTCGACATCGATTGCTTCAAACAGATCAACGACCGTTACGGTCACAGTTCTGGCGATGCGGTACTGAAGGAGTTCGTGCGGCGCATCGGCCGATCCTTACCTCGCGACACCGATTGGTACGCGCGTACGGGAGGGGAAGAATTCGCTGTGGTACTCGATGGGACCAACATCCCAGGGGCTGGAATAGTTGCTGAAAGACTGCGCCGAGCGATTGCAGACACTCCGATGAAAACGTCTGCCGCCTTGCTTAACGTCACCGTTAGTATCGGAGTCAGTGGATTGTCGATCGGCGCTCATCGTGAGGACTGCACCATTGAGTCCTTGTTGCAGCTTGCCGATCGGAATCTATATCGCAGCAAGGAAGGTGGCCGCAACTGCGTCACTTTGCCTTCACCAATGCTGGCAGTTGAAACGCCGGAACCCAGTGTCCGCGGGAGATCGAGATGAACACCAGCCCGTTGCGAACTATCTTGTACGTGGACGATGACCCCGACATTTGCGAGATTGTGAGGGTCGCCCTTGGGCTGACGCGTAGTTTTACGGTGCATACCGCACACTCCGGCGAACAAGCGCTCATGTTGGCGCTCAAGCTGCGGCCCGATCTGGTACTGCTGGATGTAATGATGCCCGGTCTCGACGGGCCGGGAACCCTAACCCGAATGCGTGCAGATCCCATTACCGGATTGATACCCGTAATTTTTATAACCGCTAAGGCAATGCTTAAAGAAGTTGCGCTGCTTCGGGAGATGGGCGCCATTGGAGTCATCCCCAAACCATTTGATCCGCTGCAACTCAGCACCGAAGTGATTTCCTTTTGGCAGGGGCTTCCGGATGGATCGCAGAGTCGAGATGAAACCGCCGGTCACTCCGGACTGCACCGGCAAGTCACAAAGTTTGCTGAACGGTTTTTGCAACGCACGAAAGATGAGACGGTGCGCCTGCGTAATTTGATCGAGAGCGTACAGCCGGGGAATTTAAGCGAGATCGAGACAGTGAGAAACCTGGCGCACCGGATTCGGGGCAGTGGGTCGACATTCGGATTTGCGCGCGTAAGCGAGTGTGCTGCGGAAATCGAGCGTCTGGTGGACGCGCTCAAGGAGGGCGATGCGGCCTCTGCTACTGCGGTGGACTCCAAACTTCGGCGGCGCTTGACCGAATGTACGCAGCGGCTCAGTCGTGAGGTGGAAGCAGCGGTTGCCCGATAGGCACAGCGCTACGAGAAGTTGCGATTCATTGCAGCGATTAAGGCAGCAATGAGAGCACCGTCTTTGCGATGTTCGCTTCTGAGACGCGGGACTTCACGAGCGTGGCGGCGACCCGCTCCCGCACCTCCTGCGGAACGTCGCTGCCGGAGAGAATCACGACTGGCAACGAGCCGGCATTAAGCGATGGCAGTCGATCAAGCAACTCGAGTCCGTTGCCGTCCGATAATGCAAGATCCAACAGTAGTAAGGTAAACGTTTCATTGCGAAGCAACGTCCTTGCTTCACGTAGAGTGCGAACAGCCACCACAGTGGCATTGCCAGCGAGTGCCGCCTCGATGACCTGGCTCAAATCGCTGTCGTCTTCCACGTGCAATATGCGGGGAGCGCCACTTTGCAGAGCTAACGCCGCAGCGTCCTTACCGAGAACTATCGTTCGGCAGCGAGCCGTATCGGACTCGGCCGCCAGTGTCCGCAATTCCATGGCACCAGCGGCTCGTGGCAACTCGAAATAAAAGATCGTGCCTTGATCCGTGATTGTGGTGAAGCCGATGGTACCGTCCATTGCCTCGACCAGCCTACGCGTTATGCTCAGTCCCAGACCTGTGCCCTCGAAGCGCCTCGAAGACGAGGCATCCGCTTGTGAGAATTTTTCAAACACACGCTCGCGAAATGCCTCAGGAATTCCCGTGCCGTAATCCTCGACCTCAATGCGCACCAGCAAATCGCGCTCGCTGGCCCGTACGCGCACCGCAGATCCCGGCGCGGAGAACTTTGCGGCGTTCGACAAGAGGTTGGCCATCACCTGCATCAGTCGGGCCGGATCTGCCGCTACCTGCGCGCCGACTGGCACTGTTTCCAGGATAAAACGCACCTGATACTTCACGCCATAGGCCTGATTGACGGCCAATGCCTCCTGCAGAAAGTCCGCGACTGGCACGGCCTCGATCTGCATCTCGAGGCGGCCGGAGTTGATCTTTTCCATGTCAAGAATGTCATTGATGATTCTCACCAGGCGCTCGCTGTTCTGATACGCAATCTGCACCATGGCCTTTACTTTTGTCGGCAGCTTGCCGAGCGCCTCGGCATTGATTAGACCCAAGGCGCCACGAATGGACGTCAGCGGCGTTCGCAACTCGTGGCTCACCGTGGAGATGAACTCATCGCGCAGCTGCAGCTGCAGTTTCCTGACCTGCTCTGTTTCGACATGCAGGCGCTGGCGTTCGATGGCGTATCGAATGGCCCGAAGCAGCCCGTGACTGCCGATTTTGCCTTTGATCAGATAGTCCTGCGCTCCCTCCGTCAATGCCTTCGTCGCCATGGTCTCATCGTCGAGACACGTCAGCACGATCAATGCGGTTCGGCCAGCTAGCGCGTGTACCTTCCTCACCGCGTCCAAACCGTTAGCGTCGGGCAACCCGAGGTCGGCCACGATGATGTTTACCGTGGCAGTCGCAAGATGGTTTGCAGCGTCGGCTAAAGTCGAGCATTGCGTCACCTGGCACTTTAGGGAGCTCGACTCGTTGAGCATTTCCTGTAGTAAACGCGCGTCTCCGGGACTATCTTCAATCAGAAGTACCTGGACAGGAGGACCGTTCATCTGTTCGCTGCCGGCGCCTTGAGGTCGCCCAGGTCATTGTTCTTACTTCGCGCCAGCGAAAATCGAAAGGTCGAACCTTGTCCGAGTTGTGATTCGACTGAGATGTTGCTGCCATGCCGCTCGACGATTTTCTTGCAGATGGCCAGTCCGATGCCGGTGCCGTCGAATTCTTCCCGTTTGTGCAGCCGCTGAAACATGCCAAAAATTCTGTCAAAGTATTGGGAATCGATTCCCAAACCGTTGTCCTGCACGGAGAACATCCAGCGCGCCTCGCCGTCAGGGATGGCGGCGATGTGTACGGCAGTGACTTCGGCGCGCCGGTACTTCAGGGCATTGCCCACGAGATTTTGGAATAGCTGAGTCAACTGCAGCTCGTTGGCAAAGACGGCAGGCAGTGGATCGTGCGTCACAAGGGCACCGCTCGCTTCAATGGCGCCGCGTAAGTTAAAAAGTGTTCGTTCCAAAGCGCTCTCACTGGATGTCTCGGACAGGCGCGCCACCGCTGACCCGACGCGCGAATAGGCAAGCAGGTCCTGAATCAGCCGCTGCATGCGATTGGCCCCGTCGACTGCGAAACCAATGAATTCGTCGGCATCAGAGTCCAACTTTCCCTTGTACCGTCTGGCTAGAAGCGTTGTATAACTAGAGACCATCCGTAGCGGTTCCTGTAAATCGTGGGAGGCAATGTAGGCGAACTGTGCCAGTTCCTCGTTTGAGCTCTTCAGCTCTTCCATCTTCCGCAGGAGCAGTGCTTCGGCCGTGTGGCGCACGCTGATGTTGCGGATCGCCGAGGTCACCAGGGTGCCCTCGGCGTTCTTGAGCGGGCTGAGCATGAGCTCGATCGGGAACTCGCTGCGGTCCTTGCGCCGTGCCGTGAGCTCAATGCCCGTGCCGATCTGCTGCGCCAGGGCGTCCTCCGCGGATCGCAAGCCATCTGACACCAGCCGCTCGGCGAATCCTTCGGGGATGATGTTTGTGACCTGCTGGCCCAGCAACTCATCGCGCCGGTAGCCGAACTGCTTCTCGGCCTGCACGTTCAACAGTACGATCTGTCCGCCCTGATTGATCACCACCATGGCATCGGGTGCCGCCTCCAGCAGTGCGCGATACTCAGCTTCCATCAGCCCAAGATGTGTCTTTGCATTGCCGCTTGCAGGAGTTCGAGTAGATTTCATAGTTGCAACATACTTTCGACAGCAGCGTCCGCAGTAGCGCTCTCGCGGCCAATCTTCGCCCGTAATCCCAAGCGCCCAGGCGCGGCCGTTCGTGCCAAACCATGCCGAAGCACTTCCATGAACTTGTCTGCGGGAATTGGCTCACTGAAATAGTAGCCCTGGGCCTCGTCGCATTGATGGGCTCGAAGAAAATCTAGCTCTGCCTGCGTTTCGATGCCTTCCGCAATAACTCTTAATTTGAGGCTGCGCGCCATGCTAATCACAGCGATTACGATAGCGGCTTCGCTGCCGCTGTTGGATAGCTGACGCACGAAGGACTGATCGACTTTGAGCGCATCGAGGGGAAACTTTCGCAGGTAACTCAAACTCGAGTAGCCCGTACCGAAGTCATCGACCGCAACGTGCACCCCTTTCTCCCGCAGCGTCGTGAGGATCGTTACGGTCGAATCGACGCGCCGCAAGAGAACGCTCTCAGTCAATTCCACTTCTAGTGATCCGGGATCCAGACGCGTATCCGCGAGGATGGTAAAAAGATCTTCCAAAAAACCCTCATGTCCCAACTCCGCTCCCGATACGTTCACGGATATGCCGATCGCGGGGAAGCCCGCATCAACCCAACTGCGCGCCTGCTCGCATGCCTGACGCAAGACCCACTTTCCGATTGGTAGAATGAGCCCGCTGTCCTCAGCAATGGGGATGAAATGCGCGGGAGGAACCATGCCGCGGCTCGGGTGTCTCCAGCGTATCAGCGCCTCCGCACCGACAACGGCCCTCGTTCTGAGGCAAATTCTGGGCTGGTAGTGCAGCGTGAATTCATCGCGCTCCAGAGCTCGCCGCAAACTCTCTTCGATTGACTGGCGCTCCACCGCACGGACGTTCATAGCGGGCGTAAAGAAGCGGAAACTATTGCGCGCGTGATCTTTCGCTTGATACATGGCCGTGTCTGCGTTTCTTATCAGCGTCTCGGCATTCATGCCGTCATCGGGATAGGCACTTATGCCAATGCTCGCAGTGACGTGAAGCTCGTGCTGGTCGATGGAATGAGGCCTCGCTACTTCCGTAAGTAACTTTGCGGCTATGGCAGCAGCGGCATGCGGTTGTTTCACCTCAGAAAGCAGCGCGACGAACTCATCGCCCCCTTGCCGGCTCACCGTGTCTGTGTTGCGCACGCAATTCAGGAGCCGTACGGCGACCGATTGCAGAAGTTTGTCGCCAGTGGGATGCCCCAGCGAATCGTTAATGTGTTTGAAACCGTCCAAATCCAGGACCAGCACCGCCACTTGCATCAAACTTGCTTGGGCCAAAATAATTGCCCGGTCTATCCGATCGTTCAGAAGTAAGCGATTGGGCAACCCGGTGAGAACATCGTGCTGCGCCGCATGGGCGATCTTCAATGCATTTGCACGCACCGAGCTCATGTCGCGAAATACCGTAACCGTCCCGATCGTCTCACCTTCACGATTGTGGATGGGGGCGATGGACCTTTCGATAGGAATGGAGAGCCCGTCGCGCCGATCCAGTACGCAGCTCGAGGAAAAATGCATCGCTGAGCTCTCAAGAGTAGCCACTGCGGTCGTGGCTGCATTGGACTTGCCGTTTCTGCTGTCGCGGGTATTGAAAACCTCGAACATGGGGCGGCCGATCGCCTCCTGCAATGACCAACCGGTAGCTCTTTCTGCGACCGGATTAAGATACGTAATATGTTCGCAATTGTCCGCGCACAGGACGCCGTCCCCGATGCATCTGAGTGTGACCTGCGCACGTTCCTTTGCTTCGTATAGCGTCTCTTGCATATGCTTGCGCTCAATCGCATATCGTAAGGCGCGGAAAAGGCCCGTCGCCTCGATCTGGCCCTTGACCAAATAGTCCTGCGCACCCTCCTGCAACGCTTGAGCGGCCAGCGAGTCGTCGTTCAAACCCGTCAGCACGACCAGCGGAATGTGCGGTGCGGCTGCCTGGGCCCGCCGCACAACCGACAGACCGGTCGCGTCGGGTAATTCCAGATCGAGCAGAACAATGTCCACCTCACCTGCCGAAAGGGATGTCTCGGCCTCTCGACAGGACTCCACATGCGTCAACCTCGTGATCTGCGCAACTTGCCGTTGCTCGTCGAACATCTCGCGGAATAAGCGTGCATCTCCAGGGTCATCTTCAACCAGAAGAAGTCGCTTGACCGTGTTCTCGCTCATGCGTGGAAGCCGGGCAGTTTTACTGTCGTCATCCAGAATTCGTTGATCTGCTTCACCAGGCTATAGAACGCCTCCAATTCAACGGGTTTGCTCAGGTAGCAATTGGCCTTGAGTTGATAACTCTTTACGATGTCTATTTCCGCATCAGATGTGGTCAGGACGATTATTGGAATCGTTCTTAGGTTCTCGTCTTCCTTGATGAGAGTCAGAACCTCGCGACCGTCCAGTCTGGGTAGATTAAGGTCCAGCAGGATGAGATCCGGGCGAGGGTTACCATCGTGCGTGCCTGTATGCCTTAGGAAGGCCATGGCCTCAACGCCATCGCTGGCCACATGCAAACGAACGCTTTCGTTGGCTTCGCGGAAGGCTTCCCGCGTGAGGCGCACATCGCCAGGACTGTCTTCTACTAAAAGGACCTCCATGGGCTCACCTCCTTCTCCAATGACCTTCGTCATGGGTTCTCTTATTGTCATGGTTGATCACTGGTAAAAGTGAATCTGTGCATTTGTGCCGCATAAGATGGCAAACCGCAGCGAGCTTTGTGGCGAAGATCAATCAGTTGCTGAATGTAATGTGTCGGCCAAATCGTGCCTTTACGCCTGTTTCTAGCTTTGTATCGCGTGACGCTCTGTACGGGAAGCAACATATGAAATGGATTCATTCGATGGAGCCGGGAATCCGTGATGCGCTTCACGCCCGCCGCGCGTGCGCCCTCGCGTGCGGGCGACGGAGCACTTGACGCAAGGCGTCGCGTACGTTGTTCGGCAGCCAGTTCAAGGAGGAGACGCAGTTCACAGTTGGCGTTGCGTGGGAGTTTTTGTGTTCGGCAGCGCACCGAAACCCAGTCACGCGCGCGGTTAATGCTTTCCCATGATCGTCGATCCGACGATGGCTTGTTGAATGGGATGAAGGAGCTAATTCCCTGTTGCCACCAGACTTGGGTCACCGCAGCGCGGCCCGCCCGCGAGGCGACAATAGTACCGAAGAAGGTAAGCGGCTAAACCGCCGCACTAATGCCGTAGTCGCGTGCGCGACCGACATCGAAGGGCTGACAGTGCAGCCCGCCCGCGTCACGATGGCATTGCGCATAGAGTTTGAGCGCAACATGGACGCGGTCAATCCCCGGTATCACGATAATCTGCAGTATGTGGCGGATGTCATGAAAGCGAATCCGACCGTCACCGCCGCCGTGGAAGGGCACACGGCCAACGTGCAGGCAACCGCGCAGTTGGCGCTGGAGATCTCCCAGCGACGTGCACAGAACGTCGTGAATTACCTGGTGGATGACTCTGGCATCGACCGCTCGCGGTCGCGGGCCGAAGGATTCGGCGACGGGCGGCGATTCGCTTACAACACGAGCGCTGAGGGTCAGCAGGAAAATCGCCGGGTCAATGTCATCATCGACTATCCGCGCAAATAGGGCTTACGGCGAAACTTGGCTCCGCCGTGCCGTCTAGTTCAGACACACCACCAGACGCGCGTGATAAGTGCGCCACTCGATTGGAATGACTATCGGGCGGGTGTGAGCCGGATATTCCATCGTTGCATTGCGACCGAGGATGATCGATGGCACCGATATATTGAAGTTGTGCCCAAAATCGCGCCGAGCGTTGCCAGACAGCGTGTTGGCTATCTCTCCGACCAAGTCGCACAGATTGCCATGGCTCATGTCCGTTTCCTGCATGCGCATCAGCATCGCGCACAGCATGATTTTCGGAGCGGTGAAAAATACGATTCCTTCGCGTTTGCCGCTTATTTTGATCACACCGGTATAGTCCGAGACCTCCGGTGAGCGGTTCAGTGCGAGATACGGGGTGCCGCAATCCGCGATTTGCTGCACGGTGGTATCGAAGTAGTTCAGCACACCGTGCACGAATACATTGATTTCGGATTCGGTGTTCACGATGAGACCGCCGACAACCCTATCTCTCGATCAATTTTCGAAGCGCATCGTTAAGTTGCCGCTCGGTGAACGGTTTGCACAAAAAACCAGACGCACCCTTATCGATGGCATCGATGGCGGTCAATTTGTCAGCCAGTGCGGAGATGACGAGGATTCGGAGCTGCGGATCGCGCGCGACCAGCTTGGCCACGCAGTCGCTGCCGTCCATTTCTGGCATCGTCAAGTCCATCGTGATGATGGTTGGCCGAAGCTTAGCGTGCATTTCCAATGCTTCCACGCCGTTGCGTGCAGCGCCTACGAACTCCACGTTGGGAAGGTATTGCGCGCGCTCGATCTGCCGGCAGATGACGTTGGAGTCATCGACCACCATGAGTCGATGCACTTGGGGCTGCGTCATCGCCGCAACGCCTTTTTTTTGAAGGCTGCTCACGCGGCGGACACCCCGGGTTCCTGCGAAGCTGAGGGCTTGGGCAGCAAGACCCTGAAGCGCGTGTATTGACCGGCAGCGGTTGATACACCGATTTTGCCGCCGCAATTGCGGATCAGATTGCTTACCGCGTCCAGGCCGACCCCGCGACCCGCATGCTCAGAGACTTTTTCGACAGTTGAAAATCCTGGCTTGAAGATCAAACGATAGATTGAGCTTTGATCGAGGCCAGCAACCTGCTGCGAACTCAGTAACCCCAGGCGCAGCGCCTTGTCGACGATCTGCTCGTAACTGAGCCCACGTCCGTCATCCTCGATCGTCAAAAGATAGTCCTCAGCGCCATCGCCCACGAAGTTAACGGTCAAGGTTCCCTGTTCGCTCTTGCCTCGCGCCCGGCGTTCCTGCGGCGGCTCTATGCCGTGGACGACCGAGTTGCGAATCAAATGGATGCAGATGTCTTTGACGGTTCCCAGATAAGCTGCCGGAACGTTCTCAAGACCACGCGTCACAAAGCGCACGGAGATAGATCGCGCGGTGGCCACTTCCAGCGCTACCGAGCGCATCAAGTCCCGCAACGGAGGTCCGGAGAGCGCTGGGGCTCGTGCAGCAGCGAATTGCATTGGTTCGGATAACACCGGCACATCTGCAGCAGGTGCCTCGTGCGACAGCGCCTGGCGAAACCGACCTGTGACGTTGCTCGGTTTAATGGCGGCCATGCGATCCTGCATCGACTGGATGCTCGCGATGTGGCTCATGAGCTCGTCGAGCTTTACGACTACGGGTAGAAAGTCGTTGCCATCAAGCGGATCCTTGCTGCGCAGCGCCGACAGCCGGTCCTCGATCCCATGCAGTCGCTGCACGAAGCTAGTCAGGCTCAGCGCCGCGGCTTCGCCTTTTATCGTATGCACTTCGCGAAATACACCGTTGAGCTTCTTCCTCAGATCGTCCTGCACGATGCCGGGCTCGGTCAGCATGTCGTTGCTTTTGCGAAGTGCGGCATCGGCGGTAAACAAGAACCCTTGCAACATCGCTGGGTCAACCCGCAGCAGTTGCATCAGAACGTGGGCCTGCGACTCGCTGTCCGCCTTGACTTGTTCAATCTCGTGCGCCAGCAGCACGCGATCCGTCACATCACTCACGACTCCCAGCAGGTAGTCGCCGCTGCTGTCTTGACCGCGCACGCGCCGGAACGTGAATGCGAGGTAGCGAATGTCGGCAGTGCCGCGGAAAGAGCTGTAGGAAACTTCGATCTGATTCAGAGGATTAACGGATTCGATCAATTCTTCGTGGACGTTGTCTTTCCACAGTAAACGCAGAAATTTAAGCGCCGTGACGAGCGTTTTGTCGTCCACCAGCGGCCGCAGGATCTCCTCGAAGCTGCGCCCCGCGGGATCCTCGACGTGCAGTAGCTCGGCCAGCGAGTCGGAGAAGGTTTCCCCAAGCTGCAGATCGCGATCAACGAGAAACAAGCCTTCCCGTACAGTGCTCAATATATTGGTGACCTGCCGCTCGGCACTGATCGCCGCCGCGGACGACTGGCGCGACCGCCAGGCGTAGTAGAGCATCATCCCGAGCAGAATCGCGGCAACGGCTGTACCGCCCAGCAGCAGCGATCGCAGGCTCTGGTCGCTTTCCGCCACTGCGCTGCGCAGAGTCGTCGCCAGGCGCCTGAGGCTATCCGCGGTGAGCCGCATGCTCTGGGACTGTGGTGAGAGCATGGCATCGACGCTCGTCTTCAACTGCCGGCCGGCCGGTGCCAATTCGGACCCAGTGGCCGTATCGGCATAGAATTCAGTACCGGGCTTGCGGTCGAGGCCTTCCAGCTCACTATCCAGCTTCTGCCAGTGGCTCCATGCCTCAACCAGCTGCGTGGCCACCGCAGCGTCTCCGGCGAGCGCAGCGCGCTGCAACTGCTCCTGCAGCAGTCCGAAGGCGCGATTGGTGTCGGTGCGAATGGCCGCCAGATTGCGCAACGACTCGCCAATGAAGCTGGTGGTCTCCAGCCCATGCTCAACCAGCGTGAGCTCGGAGCGGATGATTCTGGGCCGGGAAGTCAGTTCCGAGGCCAGCTGCAGCGCAGCGGACTCGGATTGCAATTCGTTGGCACGCTTCATACCAATGACCAGCAGCACGGTCAGGGCGGCCGCAAATAGCACGGTCGCGACGATCTGCAGCCACTGTCCGTGAATTGCCCAGGATTTACGAGCCATACTAGCGAGTCGCCTTGAAGTCAAACCGAATTCGGGCGCGAGCGGGTTTGTTGTCGGTCAGTGCGCTGACGTCGTAGCGCCCCTTTAAGACGGCTTGCGTGGCGGTACGATCGAACATGCCCGCCGGTTTCGACTCCACCACGGTGGTATTGCTGGCGGTACCATTGGGCGACAAAGTGAACTCAATCGTCACCGAGCCTTGCGCATCGGCGTCGATGGCCGATTGCGGGTAGACCACGTTGAGCGCGCTCAAAGGCTTCGCGGACAGGTAGGTCGCAGAGGGCTTTGTCGGTGCCACGCTCGTGCTCGTGGCCGCACGCGTCACTGCCGTGGCCACCTGCACGGCCTTGGCCTTGGCCTCAGCGGTGGCGGCTGCGGCGCGGGCCTCAACCAGATCTGTTTCGATCTGCAGCTGGCGCCTGACGTCGGTAACCTCAGTGGTAGTTCCAATCTCGCCGGCGGCGCCGATGTAGCGCTGCGCGAGGTCAAACTGATCCGAATGGACCGCATCCAGTGCACGCGACAGCAGGGCAGCCTGCAGTTCCCGCTGCGCGGCCAGTGTGACGGGATGAGTGCGGTTGAGTGCGCGCATCGCCAGCAGCCGCGTGTGCGCATTATCGTTTGCGGGATCCAATAGGTTGCCCGCGTCGATTGCGGCTTTCACCTCACCAGACATTCCCGTTAGCTGCTGCTCGAGCTTTTTTGCCTCGATCAACCGCCGCAGTTCGGCAACGCTGCCATGGTCAGCACCCGCGACACTCATCTGCGAGATAAGCTGTTCGGCGTTGGTGAGATCGCCCTCAGCAATGTATGTCTGCGCGCGGCTTGCGAGCCATTTAGGTCGCGCCGCCGCGATACCGGCGTCAATGTCTCGCAACGAGTCCGGCTCTACGCCAGCGCCGCGGAAAACTTCGGCCAAACGTATAGCCTCATCGAGCTTGCCGCTTGCGAGGTCGCTTTGGATACGAGCGCGGCCGATGGTGTAAAGGCGACGGATGCCATCGAGCGCCTCCTCGTTGGACGGGTCTTGCGCCAACACCTGGCTATAAAGCTCCAGCGCGCTATCGCCGCGGTCTCCGTCCAGGTGAGGCAATAGCAGCCTCTGGTCGCGAAACGCTGCGCGTGCTGCGGACAGTAGCTCCAGTTCGGTCTGCGAGCGCGCGCTGCCGGCCAGCTCCGACTCGGTCTCAGGCGCCGCCGCGCTCGCGCCAACTGCGTTCCGCACATCAATGATCTGGCGTGGGGAGTTGGGTTTGTGCATCAAGAACCAGACGATGCCGATGATCAGTACGACGACCAGCCCACCCAGGCCCATCGCCGGCGAAATGCCCGGTATCGGGCCGCTGGGGACTGTCTTGGCCGGGCTCTGGTCGGGCAACGTGCTCTCAGGCGACGCCACATCGCGCAGCCGCTTTTCGGCCGCCGCCAGTGCGTCGCCCAAGGCCTGCCCGCCCACCTCCTCGCGAGCTACGACGGTCACGACATTGCTGCGCAGCACCGAAGGCGTCCATTGGCTCGGATCGGCGGCAATGATAATGAGTGGGATATTTGCGAATTGCCGCTCGATCCGCACCAGGGCCGCGGGCCCATCCGGAATCGAGGCCGCGTCAATAATTGCCAGCCAACGCGCAGTTCGCGCGGCGCCGGCGATTGCCGACAGATGATCGATCGTGTGAACCCGATATCGATCGCCCAGAACAGGTCCGAGCTCGATTAAAAGACCGTCGTCTGTCGAGACGATGACGACCTCGGTCTTGCGCATACGGGCTACCTGCGTTTCAGCAGCTTGGGTTCGTGCATGCGCTTGCGGCTTCACGTTCGGTTCGTCCCTTTAACCCCGGCGCGTCCTGAAATCGCGCTACTCTCGTGCGCGACTGCCTGGCGGGCAGCGCCCGGGTTCACAATTCCTCGGCAATTCGTGGTAGGGCTTCACCCTACATGGCGGGTTTGAGAGTCTGGTCACAGAACTGTCAAGTCAAGAATATCAGCGCTGACCCAATTCGCGTGTCGGCCGGCAAGTTTATTTTCTGCAGATTCATGGCTGCACTCGTGAGGCTGATGGCTTCGGCACGGGTGCTGTGCAACTGACTGAGGCGGCTGGAGATTCGCGCCCGGATGCCTGGTGCACGCCGGACTGCAGCGACGCGCGTTGCCGACGCTGGAGTATGATTGCTTCCCCGCAGCACACGCCGGATTTCAAATATGCAGCACCTTAATTCGACTACACCCGTCGTGCGGCGCTTGCTCGTGGCCGTTGTCGGCATCATGGCATTCGGCTGGCTGCCATTCGCGCAATCGGCGCAGGCCCAGGCTCCATCCGCGTCCGGGCCAACGCTTAAGATCGGCGTCATCGGCACCGGCAAGATCGGCGGCGCATTGGCACGGCATTGGGCCAGCGCAGGTTACGACGTTTTCGTCTCATCGCGTCATCCGGAGGAGCTGCAGAGCCTGGTTGCAGAGATCGGTGCGCACGCACACGCTGGTACGCCGCGCGAGGCCGCGGCTTTTGGCACCGTAATCCTGGTGTCAGTCCCGTACAGCGCGATGCCTCAGATCGGTGAGGACCTGCGTGCAGAACTGGCAGGCAAGGTTATCCTCGACACCAGCAACCCAGTCGTGGCACGCGATGGCAATATGGCGATCGAGGCGCAGAAGAAAGGTGCCGGTATTGCGAGCGCCGAATTTCTGCACAGCTCTCGGGTAGTGCGAGCATTTAACTGCATTCCGGCAGCATCCTTGGCCAACGAGGCCAATCGAAAGCCAGAGCGCCTCGCCATCCCGATCGGCGGCGATGACGCCGAAGCCCTCAAGATCGCTCAGCAGCTGGTGCGCGATGCCGGGTTTGATCCCGTGGTCGTGGGCTCCCTCGCGCAGACGCGACAATTCGACCTTGGTCAGCCGCTCGCGACCGGGCAACTCACAGCCGCCGAATACCGCAAGAAAATGGGGGGCTGACAAGCGATCGCTGATCGCGAGTGTTGACGCGCACTATGAGACTCGAAGCTGCTCTGCTGATCGTTGGGCTTTTGATCGGCGCGAGCGCTTCCGGGCAGAGCGCGCCGCTGCTTCTGGGCGAGGACACGGTTAAAGTCTCCGATCATGTCTGGGCCATCATGGGTTTTCCGAATATCGGTATCGTCATCGGCAGCCGCGGCGCGCTGGTGGTCGACACAGGCCTCGGACCGCGCAACGGCGCC
>Ga0302177_10000437_pt1 | contig 32605 bp, 20 predicted proteins | sample I_Palsa_E1_2_FD_198780 | JGI IMG/M metagenome (GOLD analysis project Ga0302177, IMG submission 198780) | Peat permafrost microbial communities from Stordalen Mire near Abisko, Sweden - I_Palsa_E1_2 | ecosystem: Environmental > Terrestrial > Soil > Palsa > Peat permafrost | place: Sweden... | reverse complement strand
GGTAACCGGGGCGCCAGAGGGGGGACTGAACGTTACCCAGGCCGCGAGCTGCGACCCGAGATCCGGCACCCAGCTGATCTATCCCGACCGCCGCTATGCTGTCGTTGGCAATGTCCGGCAGGACATAGGCGACAAGCTACACCTGTCCTTCGACTCCAAGTACACCGACGATATGTCGAGCGGGCTCTACAGCCCGCAGACCCTGCAGATCAACAACGCCGGGTTTACTGGCATTCCCCAGGGCCTGGTAATCCCCGGTCCGAATCTTGCGGCCGACAATGCGGTGTTTGGTGCCGGCGTCATCAAAGCAGGCAATCCGTACTACATCCAGCCCCCGAGCCTGATCGGTACAGCCATGCAGGGCGCGCCGGAAACCGTGTACGCGAACTCCAACGTCTTCGGTGCCGGAGGCGCGATCGACAATGTGTTTCGCGCGCAGTCAGCTATGTTCGATATCGGCGCCGCCTATGACCTGACGAAGACCTGGGAGGTCACCAGCGATTTCGACTTCGGCATCAGCACCAGCACCGCACTGAACCCGGACAGCTCGTCGGTCAATCCGGGCGCGCTGTATAACGCCGAGATCGGCACCACAAACGCCACGGCTTTGGATCCGTTTGGCCCGATGACCCAACCTAGCGTCGCCGCTGGCATCATGGATTGGCCGCTGCTGTTCAAGGCCGTTCAGCGCATCTATGACTTCAACATCAAGGCGGACGGCTCAGTGGTCACGCTGCCGGGCGGGGATGTGAAGCTCGCCGTCGGCGCAGCCGATCGCGACGAGCAGTACGCCGGCGAGGATCCGATCGGCGTCCCGGGCGCCGTCGCTCCCGTGAGTGGTGTGCCGAGCTTTACGCCGGGCAACTACCAGAGCCACAGCCGTCAGGTCCACGCCGTGTACGGTGAGATGTCGCTGCCAATCGTCGGCGCCGGCAATGCGGTACCCGGTGTCCAGAAGCTCGACTTCTCGGTTGCCGGTCGCTACGACCACTACAGTGACTTCGGTGGTACGGGCAATCCCAAGTTTGGCCTGACCTGGTCGCCGATTCAGGATCTATCTTTCCGCGGGACCTACGGCACCTCATTCCATGCGCCGCAGCTGGCCGACGTTTTCGCCATCGATACTCGCGTAAGCGTCACGCAGGTACAATATGGCGCGCTTCCGGCAAGCTACCCCGGTAACATCGCGGCTCTGGTTGCTGCGGGCAATGCGGGTTCTGCCGCCGCCTTCCCGGCCATCTACACGATCGGCATGCCTGGCGGTAAGCCAGGCCTGAAGCCGGAGACAGCCAAGACGGGAACGTTCGGGGTGGACTTTACGCCGTCATTCTTGCCGGGTTTCAAGGCCAATGTTACGAACTTCCTGATCCGGTATTTCAACGAGGTCGAGATTCCGACGACTCCAGGTACGGCGGCCAGCACGAATTTCTGCAACCCGTCTTATATCGAACTTTATACGTTCAACGGTAGCGCTAACTGCGCCGCCAACCCCACACTGGCGGGCATACCGGCGGCACCGCTCAGCGCGGCGCAACTCAACTCCGTCTTAAGTGGCCTGCGCTTCTATGCGCCGTTCACCCTGGCACAAGTGGAGCAACTCGGCCTGCCGGTGTATCTGGTGAGCAGCGCCCAGCGGCAGAACATTGGTACCACCGACATCGACGGTTGGGATTTCGACTTCAACTACGTTCGGCAGCTGCCCTTCGGCATCATGAACACCGACTTCAGCGGTGAATACCTGTACAAGTTTGAGTCGCAAACCGCCCCGGGTGCGGTGTTCGTCGACAACCTGAAGAGCGGTTCGCAGTACTTCCAGAATGACGCGGGTGCCCAGGACATCATTCCCTGGCATTTCCGCTACACGCTGGGTCTGCAGAGTGGCCCCTTCAGCCAGCAGGCAGCGGTGAATTACACCGGGCATTATAACTATCTGTATTCGAAATATAATTACACCGCCAGCCCCACTGGCGTGACGACCCCAGCGATTCAGTGGGTCCAGGAATTCATAACGATTGATTATTCGCTGAAGTACGACTTCCCGCAGAATGACGGCATACTCAGAGGGCTGAAGGCTCAGCTCAACGTCTACAACATACTTAACACGCCACCGCCGCTGGTCTACATCACGGGCACATCACCGTCCTCTGGCTTCAACTCCGCCTCGGCGAGCCCGCTGGGGCGCACATTCAGGTTGAGCGTGGAGAAGCGCTGGTAATTCGACGCCTGATTCAGGACGGCAGTGATGCGCTGCGCGGGCGAGCTTAGGCTCGCCCGCGCAGGTTCTTGGATTTCACGACGCCGTGAGTACAAGAGAGTTAGTGACCTGCGACTGGACGGCGAGCGCGTAGACTGCAACACGCGCAGAACTAGATGCAGGAGGTATCTCATGGATCGTCGGCACTTTCTTGAGGGACTCTCCATGGCGGCCGCCGCACTGGCGATCCCGCCCATCAGCGCTGCGGTGACCTCAACCCGGCGCCTCGCTGGGGTATTCCCTATTGCCTTCACGCCCGTCACCGCAGAGGGCCAGATCGATTTTGATGGCTTGGCCGCGCAAGTGAAATTCTGTCGGCGAGGCGGCGTTCAGGGCTTTGCTTGGCCACAGATGGCCAGCGGATGGATGACGCTGACCGAGGAGGACAGGATGCACGGCGCCGAGGCGCTGCTCTCTGCGGCCCGTGGCGGCTCCACCGCAATCGTGATCGGCGTGCAAAGCAAGACTGCTGATCTGAGCGAAACCGGGCGCTATGCCGCGCAGGCGGAGAAGCTCGGTGCCGATGCGATCATCTGCATACCTCCGCCCGGCATGACGGATCCGGCGGAACTGCTGCACTACTACCAGCAGGTCGGGAAGGCTTCATCCCTGCCACTATTTGTGCAGACCGTAGGGGACTTCAGTGTCGATCTGGTAATGGAGATGTTCAATAGCATTCCGACTTTCCGTTATGTGAAGGACGAGGCCGGCGATCCTTTGAAGCGCGTAACAGAAATCCGCACGCGTTCGAATGATCAACTCAAGTGCTTTTCAGGGCGCGGCGTTGCCACCATGATGACCGAAATGGAGCGCGGCTTCGTGGGCCACTGCCCGTACGTGAGCCTTGCAGATCTGTACGCCTCTGCCTACGACTCCTACCACGCCGGGCGGGTGCGCGACGCGTTCGACGAATTTGGGCGTATCGAGGCGGCTAGTTCGATGTTTACCCAGAGCGACGTCAACGTGCTGATCGCCCGCGGCGTATTCCGCCCGGGCACCACCACTCGCACCAATCCGCCGCCCCCCGGCGCCGCGCCGCCACGCCGCAGTAGCAACGAATCGAGCCCTGACGCCATCAAGCACGAGCTTGATCTGTACTTGAAGCGATATCTGCGCGCATAGACGAGAGCCTCGAGCGGAGAACTGCACGACTTGCGCGCCTTCAGGCCGTCTTCGTGGGCAGCCGCAGGCCCGGGGGTGTCGTGCGCCTGGGCACAGCGCTCGCACTATCTGAAAAAGATAAGCCGAGCCCTCGCATCCATCGCCTCAGCATCGATGCCCTGAACGGACTTGAGATCGGTGAGGTCGGTGAACTTGCGCTTGTTACGTCGTGTCACAATCGTCCGCGCGACTGAATCCGAAACATCCAACACAATCGCGAGCTCATCGAAATCGGCCGTGTTGACATTGATGGTGGTCATCGTCCGATGCAGATAGTCCATGATGTCTTCAAGTTGCTCGTCGGTGCCAACCGCGCCCCGGTCGATCATCTTCTGCACGGTGTCGTGCCAAGCGTCGTAGCTCATCGGCGTGTCCATGACGATCTGAAGACTGTGACATTTGCCACACACGGCTTGGAGCGATCCATGCTCCTGCGCCAAGCTCGGGTCTTGTTGCGCGGCAGGCAATGCCGTATCGGCCGCATGTGCCGCGACCAACCGGAATGCCGCCACAAGCAGCACGCTGCCCAGAGGCAGCCTAAGGCATCGGGCCCTGCGCACGGGCTTTAAGGTCTACCGTACTGAGATCTGCGGATCCGCATAGCACAGGGTGTGATCAATTCCTAATGCACGGTTGCATTGCTGGCTCGGGCGTCTGCGGGTTCCATCAGCGTCACCGTGATTGGCGCGCTGCCCGGCATCGGCATCACATGCGGGCCCATACCTAGTTGCTCCGCGGTTACATAGTCGCCGAAGCTGTTGGCAAACTGGTTGGACACACGTTGCGCGTGACCATTATCGAAGGCGATGTCCAGCAGCTTCTCGCTGTACATCGTATGGCCATATTCGTCCTGCATCTGGCCGACGATCTTGTGCGTCTTGACGTCGATGACATCGCCCGAGGAGGCATAGGCGAGCTTGCCATCCAGGCCGAAAGTTATCCAGAAGGTGCCGCCGGGGGTATCGATGGTATCGATCTCCTTTGGATCTTCGGTATTGGAGAAGATGTGGATCTTTTTGAAGATGCCATCGGCCAGCCAGATCTCGCTTTCATCCGGCGTCAACGCAATGCCATGGCTAGGACAGCCGTGGGGAATGCGTGGACGCGGATTCGCATTCCACTTCGACCTCCAATCCACACTCGTCACCTCGACCGTCTTGATAACCTTGCCCGTCGCGACGTCCGCGATCAGAAAGCCCATGAAATTGTTCTGGTTGGTGTAGATCTTGCTCGAGTCCTTGTTCAGTACGAACACGCGAATGTTATCGGGGAAGGCGATCGTCTTGATGATCTTGCGAGTCTTCACGTCCGAGATCGTCATGACCTTGCCATTCGGGGACATGAAGGCGGTCTTGCCGTCCGCACTGAGGTTCAAATTGTGCGCCCCGAAGCTCTCGGGCGCCTCGAGCTTGCCCAATAGCTTGCCGGTCGTGGCATCGACTTCGTACCAGTAGTCCTGCAGGTCACTGCCCACCACGATTATCTTGCCGTCCGGAGTGACCTGAGGGCGTTCACAGCACTTCCCATCCAGCGTCGCCGACCAGACCATTTTGTCGGTGCCCATGTCGATTGCACCCAGGCGTCCGCGCGCCGCGACGTAGATCAGGTTGGTCACCGGACTCGCCGCCACCCCGGAGACCTGCTCGGGGCTCATGCTGCCGGCATAGCTCCAGGTTGGAATGCGCTTGACGAAGCGGTAATTGTCATTGGCATCCAGCACTATGATGCCCACCCCATTGAGCCACCCCGCGCGCTCGAGCGAGCCGGGCATAGTCACATAGATGAGGTGTCGCCCGCGGGGACGGAAGCTGTCGGCTGGTCCGCGCGCCCGCCTCTGCGCGATCCGCGCAGCCTCGTCCGCCGCGCTGGGGGCTGCGGCAGCAGGAGGGATGGCGCCTGGCATTGCCGAGGTTGGCGCGGACGTCTGTGCGGCCACCATGAGCGGGCCGGCGAGCATCAGTGCGCTCACAAATCGGGAAACCGATTTGAGTTTCATTGCTATACCTCCAAATGCGACGTGTCTGACTTCAGCATCTATCGTGTGTTTTGCGTCAGCGACCAACATGCGTCAGCGAGTCCCCAGCCATTTGTTCCGACGCACCCTTTATAATATATGAAAAACGATCACAACATATGACGGTGCGGCTCAGACGGTTCGCGGACACATGAGTGCTGCAAGACTGTCATCGCGGGGACGCTAGCGCCGTTGAGGTTCCGCATTCACGTCGCTCACGCGCGCAGTACTGGCTTGAGATAGGTGTTGAGCGCATCGCGGATGAACTCCTTTTGATTCTCGGTCAGCGGTGCGCTGTTTCTACCGCCGCCGCCGCCGCCTGCACCAGCGCCACCCATCCCACCACCACCACCACCGCCGCCGCCACCACCCGCTGCGCCCCGTCTGGCCTCGGGTTCCATGGGCTGTTGTCGCGACGTGTTGGTCTCCTTGAATACTCCCCGGGCGACCATCAGGTACTCCGTCGCGCCTGGAATCGTGGCGAAGGCCTGTATCTGGCCAAAGATGACGAAGGCCTCTCTCTTCTTACCGGCCCACCAGAGCTCCTGCACCTGTTGCAGGACGTCCGCGTACTGCGGGGTCGGACACAATCCAACGACACCCAGGGGCAGCTCTTCCAGCAACTGGTTCCCCGTCCCGCCGCCCGCCGCCCAGACTGCGAGCTTATTGTCACTGCCCTGAATCAAGGGCGCGACGCGCTCCAGCGGATTTCCAACCTCATCCTTGGTCGCCTTGATGGTCGGAATCTGCTTGAACATCTCAAGCATGAGCTCAACGCTCAGGGTGCCGCGGGTCTGCACGATCAGCGGCAGCTCGGTCGCCGCGCCGATGGTCTTGTAATAGTCGAGGATGGCCTGATCGCTGACGTTCCAGCCGTTGTTCGGCGGTATGGCAACGATGGCATCCGCCCCATGGGCCGCAGCATGCTTGGCATAGCGAACCGAGGTGCCGATATCCCAGGCGGTGTTCTGTACCGCAATTGCGATCGCCGATTTGCCACCCTTCCCGGCAGCCAGCATCGCCTCTGCGCCTTCGATGCGCTCGGCGTCGGAGAGCGTCGACCAGCTGCTCGCGAAAACGGGCCAGATCATGCCATTGACGCGCCCACGGTTGATGAACCTCACCTCGGCCGCGAGTGAATCCACGTCCAGTTTGTCGTCCGCGGTGAATGGCGTTTGGACAATCGGATACAGGCCGCGCAGCGGCTTGCCGCTCGGCGTCATGAGTTGGGCACCCTTCACGTCTGCAGCCGCTGCGGCTTCGGTCGGCAGAAGTTCCCCTGCCAGCGCGATGAGCCCCAGGGACTGCAGGAATGTCCTTCTACCCAAACCACTCTCGACTCTATAGCCGTCCATCACGCTGCTCCTTGGATTGTCCGGAAATGTTGCCACGGGTCACCGGTTGATCTGCTTCGTGAGCTTGTCGAGCGCGTCGCGGTCGATCGGAAGTCCAAGTCCTGGGTCAGTCGGCGCCAGGACGTAACTGTCGGCATCGATTCGGAACTTGTTTTTAAGGTAAGCGCGGTCGGTGTACTCCACGGGGTGCGGCATCTCGAACCAGTAGGCATTCGGGAGGGCCAATTCCAGTTGGAAGGCCACCATCATGTCGAACTCATTACCCCAATTGTGCGGAGCGCATTCCAGTCCGTGTGCATCGGCCAGTAAACCCACGCGCATCGAGCCGGATATCGCACCCACGTTGTCCGAAATGAGGCGAACAGCGCCCAAAGCATCGCGCTTGATGTACTCGGCGTAGTCGGCGATGGAGTAGATGAATTCGCCCACATGCAGCGGCAAGTGCAGCTTCTGACCGAGCTCGATCAGACCCTCCTGATCGATCGTCCGAATGGGATCCTCGAACCACAGATAATCGAGCTCATCGAGCAGTCGGCCTACGGTTAGGGCTTCGAAGCGGTTGTATCGCTGTACCGGGTCATGCATCAGGACGAATTCGTCCCCCACGGCCTTGCGGATCTCTCGGATCATCTCCATGTGACCAATATAGGTCGGGATCGGCGGACCGTCGCGGTGCTGACCGGCGCCAGGGTGAATCTTGTAGCCTTTGTAGCCGAGCTGCTTGGCCTTCAGCACGTCCGGTACGTAGTCCTCGATGGCCGCCAGATGGTTGGAGCTGGCGTAGGCCATGATGCGGTCCTTGGTATTTGTCCCTCCTTGAAGGATCTTATAGATAGGCCGATTCACGGCCTTACCGAGTATGTCCCACAAGCAAACATCTGCTGCAGCGGTGTAATAGTTCGGCCAGGAGCCGCCGCCGTGGGGCTGCAACCCGGAACCGGCCACGGCTGCGCCGCCGAATGCTGACCCCATACCAGGGCGCTGCGCCTCGCCGAATCCCGCCGGGGGCGCAGCTCCCGGCCGTCGAGCCGGGGCACTATCAAAGCCACCGGGCCCCTTCATGCCGCTGGTCGAAGCCAGCGTCGGCAGCAGGTCAGTCACACTCTTGCCGATCAGGGCAGCCTTGGCCCACTCCAGCCAGCCGTCAGTATGATTGCGATTGCCGAGCGAGTAGATGCCCTCAATCCCACTGCTGGTCACAACCGAAACCAGTTCGCCGGTCTCGGTGGTATTGAGACGGTGGACATTACTCACATCGGTGACATAGACCTTTACCTCTTTGATGGTGAGATCGGGGAGGTCGCCGCGCTTCACGCCCACGGACTGAGCCGCCGCTAGAGCGGGGTCGAACAACGCAGCCGCCGCCGCGGTACCCATGGCCGAGCCATAGATGAATTCCCGGCGCGACAGATCCTGCTTCTTCATAACCCCTTCCCCTTTTGATGACTCGCGTTACTTTTTCGCCCGTGCGAACGAGAGAAATTTTGGACCCTATGCGAACTCACGCCCATTCTCGCCCGCGGCGCACATCGCAGCCGACATCGACTGCTCAAGCTAACGTCGAGTCGGTCTACCGTTGGATCTATCACACAAACGCATGGTTCCCGCTAGATCTCGTACGCGAACGACCGAACGTCACGCCGATCCGAGCGCATTGCTGCAACCCGGATGGGCGCGGCGGCACAGTTTCAGCGAATCGTTCATGGATTCGCGGTCGCGCATCATCCAACGAAAGCGATCCCCCAAAATGCGGCTCGTATCTGCATCACCGTTGCGAAGAGCCATTTATCCAGTCTCGAAAATACTACCCTGACGTACCACATCCTATAATACCGTACCATTGATTCGTGAGCGAGCCACCGAATGGTCGGTGCGCGGACTAATTGGTGCAGCGTTGTCCGATGAATCCGTTTGCGAGTCGCTCTGCGACCAAACCGCGGTGATTATCGGCGGGGCCTCGGGTTTCGGGCTTGCAATAGCCCAGTGATAGTGTCCGAGGTGCCAGGTCAGAGCCTGAGACATCTCGGAGTCGGCGTTAAGCGCCGCCGGCTAGGTCTTCGCACACAAGGTCGTGGATGGATCGGCCGAATACTACGCGACGCATGCCATGCGCGGTGTGGCTCACTTTGCGTGCGCGTCCTACCTGTGGCGATTTCCCTACACGACGAGCGCCCCGCTTGGCTCTTGTGTCAATTATAGAATGTGGTATAAATTCCCAATATGTAGAGATCGATCGGAGCTGGGGGTTCAAGCTACTTAAAGCAAAACCGTCGCAGCCGCGGGCTGCACACGGGTCAGTTTGCTCGCTTGCGACAATCCGCTCATCGAAGAGCTGTGGTCGCTTTTGAGCCACTGACTAAACGACTCTAGGGGGCATCATGGAAAAGAAGCGAGCTTTTAAGCTTGGTGGCGTGACGCTTGCGGCAATGAACGCCGCATTGTTCAGTTTTGGCGCGGGTGCGCAGACTACTGCGCAGACGCAGGCGACCCCAGAGGCGCCGGCCGCCGGAACGTCTGCACAGGCACAAGCCGAATCATTGACCGAGGTCGTCGTTACCGGTACGAGCATTCGCGGTGTCGCGCCCATAGGGTCGAACGTGATGAGCGTTGATCGCGAAGAAATCGATCAAACGGGCGCGCAAACAGTGCAGCAGATCCTGCGTACCCTTCCGGCATTGACCGGCATGGGCGCAACGCCTCAGGGCGGAAATCCCGGTAACGATGTGTATATGCCGGCCATTCACGGTATCGGATCCAGCTCAAGCAGCGCGACCCTGGTGCTGGTGGATGGCCATCGCATTTCGCCGGGTAGCCAGCAGCAGACGCTGACTGATCCCAACATCGTCCCACCGATCATGTTGGAGCGAGTTGACGTGCTGGCCGAGGGCGCTTCATCGACTTATGGTTCGGATGCCGTCGCGGGTGTCATCAATTTCATCACACGCAAAAGCTTCGATGGCATTCTGGTCACGGGACAGGGCGGTATCGGTGACCAGTACCACAATGCCGATGCCGGCTTCCTGTGGGGGACCTCGTGGGAAAACAGCTCGTTGATGTTTGGCTATAATTACTCCTATCGCAGCGATCTGGCGTACTCCGCCCGCAGCTCACTCGACCGCAATCATACCGCGGAGGGTGGCAGCAATTTCGATACGTTCTTTTGCAGCCCGGCGTCCATCCAGCCGACCGGCTCAAAGCTGATCTATCTGTCGGCGACTGCGACCAGCGGAACGGTAAACAGCGCTGCCACTTCGCCCTGCGACGACGTATTGGCCGGGGATATCCTGCCGACGGAAATCCGCCAGAACGCCATGATCAAATTCACCAAGGAGATCGGCGACAGGCTCGACATTGGTGTTGACGCGGTCGTGTCACACGTAACTAACAATACTCCGACGGCTGTGGGGACGTTGACGGCGACGGTGTACGAAACGGGTCCACAGGCCAATCCCTTCTACGTGAATCCGCCCGGAGTCACCGCAACCTCACAGACGATACGTCTTAACGCCGATCAGTTGTTAGGATCTGGTACTGCAGACGCTTTCAACAATCAGCAGGATTATTACGTTTCCGGTACCTTCGACTACAAGTTGGGCGGTGACTTCCGGCTCACGGGCTTGAGCCTGTTCGGCGGCGAGCAGAGCTACGTCGGCAACACCGGGGAGTTATGCGCCAGCTGCGCCGAACTGGCACTCAATGGAACGACCAACTCCGGCGGCAGTCTCACCGCGACCTCCATTCCCGGCACCAACACCATTGTTACTAATCTGCCGCTGACCGCGAGCAACGCTCTGGACGTGTGGAACCCCGCCGGACCCACCAACCGCACCTCAGCGGCGGTAATCGCGGGACTGTCCAACAACGTCACCGATTCGCGCTGGTACTATTCGATCGCGCAGCAACGACTCGGCGTAGACGGTTCGCTGTTTCAACTGCCCGGCGGCCCACTCAAGGTAGCGGCCGGCGTTGAATATGTGCATTACGGTCTCATCATGGACAAGACCTACCCCAATAACGCGGGGCCCTCGAGTCTGGAATCGCAGACCTTTCTGCTCGACCTCGACCGTAACGTCAATTCAGCCTATGTCGAGGTCCTCCTTCCGGTCATCGGCGAGAACAATCAGTTGCCGTTCGTGCGCAAATTCGATCTGAGCGCCTCGGCGCGCTATGACAATTACATGGGCCTGGCCACGACCAAGAATCCACATTTCGCGCTAGCCTGGGAAAGCCTGCCAGGCGTAACGTTGAAAGCCAATTACTCAACTTCGTTCGTCGCGCCGCAGCTCACGAGCGTCGGCAACGTTGCCCAGGGTGGACTGACCAGCTTCAGCGGTGTCAGCTCGTCGAACACAACGCTCAGTGTGCCTCTTGCCAATTTCCCACTAGCAGCGGGCGTGCCTGGCGCCACCTGCAACGCTACCACCTGTACTATCGGCTCGGCAGTAAATGGCATCAGCGTGAACGGTGGACCCGCTCACCCCATGCCTGGAAGAGGGCAGAGCTGGTCGGTCGGCCTGGATCTGGCCCCGAGTTTTCTGCCACACTTCAGTGGGAACGTCACGCTGTTCAATACCTACCTGCTCAACCAGATCTCGGGTAACAGTGCTTCGAATGCGATCAATAGCGCGGCACTGAACAGTGATCTTGAATTCTGCCCGAGCGGATGTACGGCCGCGCAGATCGGCACTCTCGTGCCTGCGGGGTGGCCGCAGCTAACGGCTCTTCCGTCGACGGCGTACTATGTTCTGTCGGTACGGCAACAGAATCTGTTGAATCTGTATACGCAGGGCATCGACGCCGACTTGCACTATAACGTTCCCACGGCCAATGTCGGCGTCTTCAGAGCGGGCCTGGATCTCACCTACTTCACCAGGTTCGATCAGTCCATCGCCGGCGGCCCAACGTTCAGCGTACTCAATACCACGGGTTTCAATAACACCTTCCCGTCGATCCAGACGCAGGGCCGCATGGATCTGGGCTGGGATTACGCCCATGTCACGACCGACGTTTTCTTCAACTACATCGGCTCTTACCGCAATTGGTCGAGCTCATCAGTGCTGCCGCTCATCGAGCAGAACGGAGTGCCTGTGAGTGGTGGTGACCCTGTTGCCAGCACTACGCTGTTCGACCTGCATGTGGGATATAACTTCGGCGATAGACTCGCCGGTACCCAGGTGTATCTCGATATGACAAACATCTTCAATCGAGCGCCGGTGTTTTACAACGGCTCCACTGGTTACGACCAATACACCGGTAACATCATCGGTCGCATCACGACGGTGGGCTTTCGCCTGAAGCTATAACTGCAAGAGTTTTGTCAGGTTCGACGCGCGATGACTGCCCGTTCGATCCGGAATAGGAAGACGGCAGCGATCTTGACGATGCGTCCATAGCGCTTGGAACCGTGATGGGTCGCGTCCAGTCAGCGCGCCAATCGAACAAGAACGTTTGCGCTGCGGAGCCATTATTACCATTTAATCTCGCTATATGACATTTCTGCAATGTCTTCACGCGACAGGGCGACCCGCCGTCGCCGACCGTCGCGAATCGCACGACGCATTTCTCGTGATGACGATTAGGGGCCGCGCGAATGGGAGCGCAGCCAGTTGTTTCGCAGATTATTCCGCGACCCTGATGCAGGCGCCGGTAGCGAAAATCGCGGCACCACGATCCGCTCCGCGTGCGTTCAGTATGGGTTGCACATATTCTGAGATGTAGTATAAGGTCCCAGCATATAGTCAAGACCAAGTGGCATCGTTGGGGTATTTGCGGGGCGGTGCGCGCGGACTGAAGTGAGTTCTGCGACAAAATCGCGGTCAGAGCCGCTCGGATCTCGCGCGCGCGTTTGCAGAAGAATCGGTCGCGCCTTTAGCGGCGATAAGAACGTTTGGGGGGCAAGATGAAAAAGATACTTTGCGTGGCTTTGCTATACGGGACGACCGTTAATGCGTTTGCCCAGGTTGCGGCTAACTCTGCGACAGAGGATCAAACCGCGTTGCAGGAGGTCACCATAACGGGCACGTTGATCCGTGGTGAGGCTCCGGTCGGAGAGACGCTCCAGACAGTCGATAGCGCCGCCATAGTCGCGTCCGGCACAACCACCACATCAGATCTACTCGCGACGGTGCCGGCGTTAAATAGTTTCAACATTGCTCCGCAAGGCGGTCAATCGGAATTCAATAGCGGCGGCTCATCCACGCCAGGCCTGCACGCCCTGCCCGGCACCGCCACCCTGACGCTTATTGACGGTCACCGGGCAGTGGGCGATACCCCGCTGCTCAACGTGCCCGATCCTTCCTCGATCCCGCCCAGCGCTATCGATCACATCGAGATTCTTGCGGATGGCGGCTCGGCAATTTACGGCTCGGATGCAGTGGCTGGTGTCATCAACATCATTCTGAAGAAGAACATCAATATCAACGAGACAACTGTCAGCTACGGCGGCACGACCACGCCTTACAACCAGGACAGCATCGGTCAGACCTTCGGTAAGACTTGGGACAGCGGATCTGCATTGATCGCGGCAACTTACGCAGCCAATTCGGACCTCAGGAACAACCAAGTCGAGTTTTACCAGACCGCGCCTGCTGGCTTATCGTTCAACCCGGTCACCAACTGCAATCCACCGAACGTCGTGATCAACGGGAAGAATTACTACGGGCCCGGTCTCAACGCAGGACCTGCTACCACCTGCGATCCGAATGAAGACTCGGATCTGTACAACCAGGAACGTCGGTATGCGGTGATCGGAACTGTCCGGCAGGACGTGGGGGATCGCGTTCACCTCTCCCTTGACGCCAAATACACCGATGATCTGGCCAAGCAGCTGATCTCGCAGGTATCGAATGAAAACGTCACGCTCAACAACACCAACCCGTTCTTTACGCTGCCCGGTGGAGTTACGGCGACTTCCGAACAGGTGCTATGGAACACCAGCAATCTGAACACTCCGCTGTACGACATGTACAGATCCCGCTCCGGCATGGTCGATCTTGGCGCCGACATTGATCTCGGAGCGAAGTGGCGCTTGAGCGCCGATTTGGATTACGGCTGGAGCAGCAGCGCCGCTCTAAATTCAGATAACGGCGGTGTCGACATCACTGACTTGAATGCAGCCGTCAACGGCACGACGACCACTACGGCGCTGGATCCCTTTGGCAATCGCACCAATCCGACAGTGGCTGCGGGAATCCTCAACTATCCGCTGTGGTTCTACGGCGAGCAGAAGCTGTATGACGTCAACGTGAAGGCGGATGGCCCAATCTTCACGCTGCCTGGCGGTGATGTGAAGCTGGCGGTCGGCGGCGCCAATCGTCACGAACAATATAGCGGCTCGGATCCAATCGGCATTCCGGGACAGTCCGACTACACCGATAACTTCGAGAATGCGAGCCGCCAGGTGAACGCGGTATTCAGCGAGCTCTCGGTGCCCGTGGTTGGCGCGGGTAACGCAATGCCCGGCGTGCAGCGCCTGAATTTTTCCGTGGCCGGCCGCTATGACCACTACAGCGATTTCGGCAACACGACCAATCCGAAGTACGGAATTGACTGGACACCGATTGATGGGCTCAAAGTTCGTGCCAGTTACGGCACTTCGTTCCACGCCCCACAGCTGGCCGACATCTACGGCATCGACACTCGCGCGGGTGGCACATTCCCCGCCACTCCACCGCCGGGCTATGTGGTTCCTGCGGGCCAGACTTACGAGGAGGCTTACATCGCGGGCGGCCGCCTTGGCTTACAACCCGAAAAGGCTAAGAACGCATCTTTCGGATTCGATTGGACGCCGCCAGAGGTGCCGGGCTTCAAGACGAACATAACCTACTGGATGGTTAGATTCTCTAATGAAGTTCAGATCCCGATCTCCTTTAATGTGAACCTGCCCTCGCTGGAGTCGCGATTCCAGAATATCAACGTCGTTGATCCGGCAACCGGGGTGGTGGGTCCGTTGACGCCGGCGCAGATTGCAACGATTCTCGCTGGCATCCGTCTGACCGGGGCCTTGACCGAGGTTCCACAGCCTCCGATCTGGGAGATACTCGACGCACGGCGCGCCAATATCGGCGCCACCGCGATCGACGGTTGGGACTTTGATTTCAGTTACAAGCTGCCGGTGTCGGGTGGGAACGTGTTGGCGGAATTGAGCGGCGAGTATCTGACGCAATACGAATCCAACGCGGGTCCCGGCACACCGTATTCGAACAACCTGACGAACGGCGCCAGCGAGCAATCGAGCGATACCAGCGCGTATAACGTGATCCCATGGCACGTGCGCGGCACACTGGGTTGGCAGAGTGGTCCTCTAACAACGCAGGCCGCATTGAACTACACGGGTCACTATAACTTTGGCTACGTGACACCTTGTGGTGTCACCTCGTGCGCCGCCATCCAGTGGGTGCAAGAGTTTATTACGGTTGATTTAGTCGCGGCCTACCAACTGCCCAATGACCTGCGCGTGCAGCTCAACGCGTACAATATTCTCAACGAGCATCCGCCGCTGATCGAGGCGGGCGGCGGCTTCACCACACTGTCAGCCAACCCACTCGGGCGACTGATTCAATTGAGTCTGACCAAGCGCTGGTAGCTCACAATAGCCGACGCCAGGCGGTCCGCGCGGACGAATATCCGCGCGGATCAATACAGCTGGGTGCGATAGCGCTCTTCGATCGCTTTCTCGTAGTTCTCGGCCTCGGCCTCGGCACCCTTGATCTGATCGGCCAGCACCCGGCCGAGGCTCGGAAAGGCACCTTTCGGGACTCTTTTTTCCGGATTCCACAGCTCCGAGCGCAGTACCGCCTTGGCGCACTGGAAGTAGACCTCTTCAATGTCGATGAGCGTCGCCGCTTTGGGCGGCTTGCCATTCACGGCCATGCTCGCCAGTAAGGCCGGCTCGAGGCTGATTCGCACGCGACCGTTGACTCTCAAGGTCTCATTAACCCCCGGCACCAGGAACAGTGCTCCGATCCGCGGGTTCTCTATGACGTTCAGCATGGTATCCACGCGCTTGTTGCCGGTGCGATCCGGGATCGCAATCGTCTGATCGTCCAGTACGGCTACGAAGCCCGGCGCATCACCGCGAGGGGTAGCGTCACAACGCCCTTGCGCGTCAGAGGATGCCAGCACGACAAACGGCGAAAGGGCTATGAACGCGCGGCAATGCTTATCGAGTCGTCTGAGCTCCTTGGCCAACGACATGTCGCTGGGCGTACCGTAATGCGCCCGCACCGAGGCGCGATCGGGCAAGTCGCCCGTGCTCACGCTCGCCCCGTCACGCGAGCTCACGTGCGGCGATGGACACCGCATCGAGCGTCGCATCGATCACGGCATCGTCGTGCTCGGTAGAGACAAACCAGGCCCCGCGCTCCAGTGCTCGTACGCCGCAGCCCAGTAGAGCCGTGGTAAAGGCGATATAGCGCTGGCGATCGGCGTCCAGCAAATCGTTCCAATCGCGTGCAGCTGTGCTCAGACCAAAGGCCACGTGGAAAATTGCGGGAAAGCCGCTCACGACGCTGACTATCCCGGCCTCGGCCAAGCGCGTACGAATGCCATTCATAAGACGCAGTCCCCGCTCTTCCAGGCGCGCGTAAGTGCCCGGTTGCCCGAGGCGCTCCAGGGTCGCGACGCAGGCGGCCATGGCAACGGCCTGGCCGTTGTAGGTGCCCCCATGCACTACTCCGTGGGTGAACAGATCCATGATGTCGGCCCGGCCGGCGATGGCCGCTACCGGGAAGCCGTTGGCAATTGCCTTGGCAAATACGGCCAGATCCGGCGTGACTCCGAAGCGGCCCTGCGCGCCGCCCGGTCCGAGCCGAAATCCCGTTATCACCTCATCGAAAATCAAGACCGTGCCGGTCTCATCGCAAACTGCGCGTACGCCCTCCAGATAGCCCGGCAGTGGCGCGATGGACCCGGCGTTGCACATTGCCGGCTCCATGATGACGCCCGCAATATCGCGCTGCTGCAGCCGCGTGCGTAATGCCTGCAGATCGTTCCAAGGCAGCACGGTAAGCTTCTCGGCAGCTTGGGCAAGCTGACCGCGGCTGCCAGGCACCGGCTCGGTGGCACCGCGCGGCGGAGCGGTGGACCAGAGCACGTTGTCGAACCAGCCATGATAATGACCGGCAAATTTCACCAGATTCTCGCGCCCCGTTACTGCGCGCGCCAATCGCAGCGCGCCCTGGACCGCCTCCGAGCCGCTGGAATTGAACCGCACACGCTCCGCGCACGGCACCATCTCGCACACGAGTTCGGCAGCCCGCGCCTCGATCGCGCTCTGGCCTCCGAACAGGATGCCCCGATCGAGTTGCCGCTCCACCGCGCGGCGCACGTCGGCCGGTGTATGGCCCAGGATCATCGGACCCATGCCAAGGTAGTAGTCGATCAGCCTGTTGCCATCCGCGTCGATCAAAATCGCGCCCTCGGCGCGCTCGAATACCAGCGGCGTTGGCGAGATGCCCATGCGAAAATTGCTGCCGACGCCGCCGACCAGGTGCCGCGCGCTCTCGGCGATGCGCCGGCGCGAGCCATCAAAGCCGCTGCCGGAAGCTCGCGGGTCCGTCGGCCGGGTGACTCTCAACTTATCAGGCATTTCAAGACCCTAAGGCGCGCGGCTCACAGCTGTCAACCACGTCGGCAGCAGCGGCGAGATGGTATAAGTCTCCCAGCGCGCTTGCACAGGAGGGCCCGTGTCGGAGCGTAATCAATGACTTAAGGAACGATCTACGTTCCTTTACGGGAATGAGTATGGCGAAAATCAAACTGCTGGTGATCTCGCCGCCCGACGAGCATGTCGTGCGCAATCTCGGGGCCTTGCGTGCGCTCAGCGATGTCTCTATCAGCAACGATCAATCGGAGGTGGAGCGATTGTCCCAGAGCGCCGAGGTCATGCTTGTTTCCGGTGCGGGCAAGGCACTCAATTTCCCGCAGATTTGGCAGCAGGCGAAATCGACTCGCTGGGTGCACTCGCTCTCAGCGGGCGTAGAGAAGCTGTTGTTTCCGGCTTTCATTGAAAGCAGTGTGCCCTTGACCAATGCGCGCGGTGTGTACAAGCGCTCTCTGGCCGAATTTGCCCTGCTCGGGATTATGTATCACTACAAGCGGGTGCGGCTGATGCTGGAGAATCAACTCCAGCGCAAATGGGCTCAGTTCAACGTGCAGTTCACGATTGGGCGGGTCATGGGTATTGTCGGTTATGGCGAGACCGGTCGCGAATGCGCGCTGCTGGCCAAAGGCGTGGGGATGACGATACACGCCCTGCGGCGCAACCCGAACAAATCCGACAACGATCCGCTGGTCGACCGTATTTTTGGTCCGCAGCAGCTGCATCAGATGCTGTCGGGAATCGATGTACTGCTGTGCGCGGCACCGCTGACAGCCGCAACACGTCACATGATCAGTCACGCCGAGTTTGAGGTGCTCAAGCCCGGCGCAATTGTGATCAATCTGGGTCGCGGTCCGGTGATCGATGAGTCGGCACTGATCACGGCATTGCAGAGCCAGAAGCTGCTGGGGGCCTCGCTTGATGTGTTCGAGCAGGAGCCATTGCCGGAAGGATCGCCACTTTGGGGCATGGAAAACGTGCTGATTTCCCCGCATTGTACCGACTGGACGCTGGAGCCGGCGGCGGACGAACTGACCATGCGCTTCTTTATCGAGAACTTCCAGCGCTACCAGAGGGGTGAGCCCCTGGAAAACATCGTAGACAAGAGAGCTGGTTATTAGGGACGCGCTCAACGCCGCGAGCACTGGGTCGCTGCCGTAGTGGAGACGCAGGCCAAGCTTCCTCCACATGCCTGGCGCATAGTCGTGCTGCTTTGGTTCACGGTGCTGTCCAACTATCTTGCCCGTGCCTTGTTCACGACTATGCATGGCTCGATCGTTACGGCGATACCCATGTCGGAGGCGCAGTTTGGACTGCTGACCTCCTCGCTACTGTTGACCTACGGCGTGGCCAGCCCGTTTGCGGGCTTTCTGTCGGATCGATTCAACCGCAGCCGCGTCATCGTCGGCAGCATGCTGCTGTGGTCGATCGCCACATGGGTCGCATCCTTTTGCCGGACATTTGAGCAGCTGGTCGTATTGCGCTCGCTGATGGGCCTCGTTGAGGCGTGCTATATGCCGGCCGCGCTCGCGCTGATCTGCGACTATCACCGGGGTCCGACCCGCTCGCGCGCCATTGCGATTCACCATACGGGGTTCGTCGTCGGTCTCGCGTTGAGCGGCTTGGGAGGCTGGCTCGCGGAGCGGGAGAGCTGGCATTTCGCCTTCGCCCTTGTCGGCCTGACGGGCATCGCGTACGCGCTGCCACTGGCGCTGCTGCTGCGCGATGCGCCGCGAGCATCCACGGTGGCGACGACACCAGAGGCCGCCAAGAGCGGGGCACGCCTGGGCGCAGCATTGATTGGCCTGCTGGGTCTGGGCTCCTTTGTCCTGATGCTGGTAGCGCACGCGATTTTGAATCTGGCTGACTGGACGGTCATCGGCTGGGCACCCGTCTTTTTTCAGGAACGCTTTCACGTAACACAGGGCGTCGCGGGCATCTCGGCGACCGGTTATAAGAACCTCGGATTGATTGCCGGTTTGTTCATTGGGGGCTTCTGGGCCGACCGCTGGAGTCGCACCAACGCCCGAGCCCGTATGTATGTGCCGGCAATAGGTTTCGTCATCGGTGCCCCTGGCATCGTACTGATGGCTAACAGTAACGTGTTGGGACTGGCAATTCTGGGCCTGGCGATCTATTACCTGTTTGCCTCATTCTATGACTCCAACACCATGCCAGTGCTGTGCGAAGTGGTCGATGCACGTTACCGCGCCACCGCCTACGGGATGCTCAACTGCGTGGGCATGATTGCGGCGGGCCTGGGAATTTACTTCTTTGGCCACTTGCGCGACCTGAAGATCGATCTGCGCATCGTCTTCGATATGGGTGCAGTGCTTTGCGTGATCAGCGCGCTGATCTATTTTCGCCTCAAGGCGAGCCCCGGAGCGCTCAGATCGGATCGAGCGGAAACAGCGGTCGAGTCACCTTCGTGAAGGGGACCCGCAGCATGTTGGCACAGGTCGGGCCGGGTGTATCCGCCATGACAATGCGATCGGCCACGCGCGCGAAGGAATGACGAAATCCGCCCGGGGACTTCACGAACACCAGGCAGGCTGCGGGCGGAACCAGGCCGACGGAGAAATACATCTCGCTATCCCACTCGACGGAAGGCAGCGTGCGCACCAATACTCGCAAGGAGCCGATCGCAAGCACCGCAGAGGGCCCCATCTTCACGTGTAGATCCTGATCGCGCATCTGGTATTCGCCGTCCGAGGTAAGCAGCACCTCCCCGACACAGCGGATGGGTTCACCATCCTTGGTCGAGAAATGATGTCCCAACGAGAGCTCCAGAACGGCGCCCTTGCCTGCCCGATGCGCCGCGGCCGCGGCCGGCGGGTCACACAGCGTCAGGTAAGTCAGGCGCTCGGCCCGATCAATATGACTTGCTAGCAGGGTGCGCAATACTGCAGCGTTATCGGCTGCGGATCCGCCGGTGGGCGCATCGCCCGCGTCCCCCACTACCGTCAGTCCATCGTCGGCGTGGGCGCCGCGGATCGCGTCGTCAAGGCTAACCAGCTTCGGATCGAAATCATGACGCCGGCTCCAGGCCATATCAGCCAATTCGGTAGCCACCTGCTCGGCTTGCGCGATGTCCTTATCCGCGCATACCAGCACGGCAAAACCCAGATCAGGAATATCGAGCCAGGGTTGAACCGGAAAAATGGAGGCGTGGAGCGCTCGTCCCGACTCTTCAGCCCGCCGCGCCGCCTCGGCCACCCCTTGCAATGGTCCGTCCGAGGTCCGCGCTGCCGAGGCGCTCAGCACCATAGGGCGCTTGACCAGAGCCATCACGGGTTTGCGCTTTCCCGCCAGCGTATCGAGCATCAGCCTTGCAGTACGTTGCCCGGTCTCGTAAATGTCCAGATGCGGGTAGGTCTGGAAACCGATATGAAAGCAGTTCGGTTGCAGCATCCGCCGGGTGATATGTCCATGCAGGTCGAAGCAAATGCCGATAGGCACGTGCGCGGGCAGCAGCGCGCGCATGCGCTCGATGATCTCCCCATCCCCGCCGCCGTCGTCGTCTTCGACCATGAGCGCTCCATGCAGCGCCAGCAGCAGTCCATCCACGGGACCGGCCGCACGCAAGCGCGTGCTGAGCTCATCGAGCAACGCCTCGAACGTCGCACGCGTCAGGGGACCGCTGGCCACTGCCTCGGTGGCAATCAGTGGGACGGGCACGGCACCGGCTTGCCGCAGGACCGACAGAAAACCAGGCACCGCGACATACAGTCCCTGGTAATCGGGACGCAATAGCGCATCGCCACGCAGGAAAAGGCACTGTTTGAAGGTCTCCAGGACCGTAGGCATCGGCGAAAACGAGTTGGTTTCCTGGGACAGCAAACCGACGGCTATGTGATATGCCATAATCAGGGCTCCCGCAAAGCGCCCATCCTCAGCGCCTTGGCTATCAGAATGAAATCATCCAAGCGAACACTGCGATCTCAGGCGTGGTTTTCCGGACAGGATCGCAACGCCTTCATCCATCGATCGTGGATGCGTGGCTTCCCGGCTGACGAATTCGACGGGCGGCCGGTCATTGGTATCTGCAACACATTCTCGGAACTGACCCCGTGCAACGCGCATCTGCGCGATCTGGCAGAGCATGTAAAGCGCGGCGTCTGGGAGGCTGGCGGGCTTCCGCTCGAATTCCCCGTTACGTCGCTCGGCGAGACGAATATCCGCCCGACCGCGATGATACTGCGAAATCTTGCCAGTATCGACGTGGAAGAGTCGATCCGCTGCAATCCAATCGATGGCGTCGTGCTGCTGGTGGGCTGCGATAAGACCACACCAGCCCTGCTCATGGGAGCTGCCAGTTGCGATGTGCCTGCTATCGTGGTCTCCGGTGGACCCATGCTGCGCGGTACCTTTCGGGGCCAGAACATCGGGTCGGGCACTGACGTGTGGCGACTGAGCGAGGAGGTCAGAGCCGGAAAACTGACTGCGGCCGACCTGGCCGTGGCCGAAAGCGGAATGAACCGATCCGCCGGCAGTTGCAACACGATGGGAACGGCCTCGACTATGGCCTGTCTGGTCGAGGCGCTGGGCGTGGCATTGCCAGGCAACGGGGCCACCCCCGCAGTCGACTCGCGCCGCGGCGTGCTTGCACATCTGGCCGGCCGGCGCATCGTCGATCTGGTCAGAGAGGACGTTCGACTCTCGCAGATTCTTATCAAGCCTGCGTTTGCAAACGCGATCCGTGTCAATGCCGCGATCGGTGGCTCAACCAATGCGGTGGTGCATCTGATCGCCATTGCTGGACGCATCGGCGTCGATTTGAGTCTCGATGACTGGGACCGCCTGGGTCGGGCAATACCGACTCTGGTTGACTTGATGCCCTCGGGCCGATTTCTTATGGAGGATTTTGCATACGCCGGAGGCTTGCAGGCTGTGATGCGCCAGCTACTGGAGGCACGACTGCTCGACGGTGATCAGTTGACGGTCAATGGCAAGACCATCAAAGACAATGCAAGCGGCGCCGAGGTTTTCAATACCGAGGTCATTCGGCCCGTGGCGGCGCCGATGACCGCGAGCGGAGGTATCGCGGTGCTGCGCGGCAATCTCGCACCCAATGGGGCGGTGCTTAAACCGTCGGCTGCGACTGCCGAGTTGATGCAGCACACCGGCCGCGCCGTCGTGTTCGATTCGATCGATGATTTTCATGCGCGAGTTGATGACCCAACGCTCGAGATCGATGAGAGCAGCATCATGGTGCTGCGAAATTGCGGCCCTCGTGGCTACCCGGGCATGGCCGAGGTCGGCAACATGCCCTTGCCCGCGAAGCTGCTGGCGCGCGGGGTGCGAGACATGGTGCGCATCTCCGATGCACGCATGAGCGGCACCGCCTACGGCACGGTCGTGCTGCACGTGGCTCCCGAAGCCGCCGTCGGCGGACCGCTGGCGCTGGTGCAATCAGGTGATCAGATTGCATTGGACGTGGCGGACCGGCGTCTGGAACTGCTTGTCGAGGCGGCCGAGCTCAAGCGGCGGCAAGAGGCTTGGCGTGCGCCACCGAGCACAAAGCAGGGATATCAAGCCTTATACGTCGAGCACGTACTGCAGGCAGACCGCGGTTGCGATTTTGACTTTCTGGTCGGCTGTCGCGGCGCAGCGGTTCCTGCGGAATCGCACTGAGCCCGCAGGCCGCCCACGCCCGCTCCGTCATGCGCACGCGCGTCTTGCAAACGCAACGACTGACTGTGCGTCACTTCGATCGTGCCGATGCCGCCTTCATTCTCGAGCTTTTAAATGAGCCCTCCTGGCTGCAACACATTGGCGACAAAGGCGTTAAGACACTCAGCGAAGCCGAGCGCTACATTCAGGACGGACCGGTTGCCATGTATGTCCGACTCGGCTTCGGCCTCTATCTGGTCGAATTGGCAGGCAGCGGCGAGCCCGTGGGTATGTGCGGTCTCGTGAAGCGCGACTCATTGGAGGACGTTGATCTCGGCTTTGCTTTCCTGCCACGCTTCTGGGGCAACGGTTATGCTCACGAGGCCGCGGCGGCAGTATTGGCTTATGCGATCGTAGATCTTCGAATCGATCGGATCGTGGCCATCACTTCGCAGACCAATCAGCCCTCCAGTAAACTGCTGCGCAGGCTGGGATTCACATTCGAGCGCTTGCTTGCGGCGCGCGGCGGGGGCCAGGAATTGATGCTCTATTCGATCACGTCGCCAAGCGGCAACGCTGCAGCGTAATGGTTGTGGCGCCATGAAGAAACTCAAAAACGAAGCGGAAGTGTTCAAAGCGGCTTTGCTTGCCGGCATTAAATATGCAGAAGGCCGCAAGGCGGTCGAATTCGAGCCGACTGACTCCGCGAGCGACAAAGCGCTGTATGTGTATCGCCTGCTGGTGCACGACAAGCTCATTTCGCCGATGCCGGAAGAGCAGATTAGTGAGAAGGCGATTCGGCATCGGCTCGCGAGCTGGTATGCGCATCAATTACCGGACGGACATCCATTGTTGCAATAGACATTACTCTAGGGCGGGCCTCATGGACAATCTTAGTCGCCGTAACTTTGTCGGCGCCATGGCGCTGGGAATGAGCGCAGGAATCGGTGTAACGCCAGCGCTCGCATCGGCGCCGAGCGCCGCATCGCAGGCCCGTGCGGCTACCCTGAAGCCTGTTCGAACCAGGATTGGCCACGAAGTACAGGGCGTTTTGACGGACAAGATGGCGGCCTATCTCGCCCGCTACGGAGTACAGGGGGTCGGCTGCGCCGCCGACATTCCCGATCCGGCGCGTGTCTACGCCACAGTCGCGGAACTGAGCCAGGCGCGCGAGTTGGCGGAACGTCATGGCCTGACGATGGACATTGCCGAATGTGCTCTGCCGACCACCAATGTCGATGAGCAGGCGCATCCGGCGATTGATCTTGGGGAGAGCCCGCAGCGCGATCGTGACATTGAAGCCTTCCAGATTCACATCCGTAATGTGGCAACCGCGGGAATTCCGTGCATCAAGTACGCGCTGACCATATTGGGCGCCGTGCGTACCGGCCTGACTCCCGGTCGGGGCGATGCCATGAATCCAACCTGGCGCCTGCAGGATGCACCGAACCTGCCATTGACACGCGCCGGCGTGGTGAGCGCAGACTCCTTTTGGGAACGCATCACCTATTTTCTGGATCGCGCGGTGCCGGTCGCCAATGAATATAAAGTGCGCCTCGCGCTGCATCCGCATGATCCGGGCGTGCCGCCGCAAGGCTACAGAGGCGTGCAACGTGTGCTGGGTACCGTAGAAGGGATGAAACAATTCATCGGCATCCAGGAGAGCCCCTATCACGGCCTGAATTTCTGCCAGGGCACGGTCGCGGAAATGCTGCAGGGTCCGGGCAGCGAGATTTTTGACGTTATTCGCTATTTCGGTAGCCGCAATAAGATCTTCAACGTGCATTTCCGTAATATCCGCGGACATCGCGACAGTTTTGTCGAAACCTTTCCTGATGAAGGTGATGTTGATTTTGTCAAGGCGGTGAAGGTCTACCGTGAGCTCGGCTACAGCGGCTTGTTGATGCCTGATCATGTGGCCATGACGCCTGGGGATCCCAGCGGCACGCTGGAAAACTTTGCATTTGATTTTGGCTATTTCCGCGGCTTGCTGCAGGCCGAAGCGCATGTCGTCTAAATTGCAGCTGCCGCTGCTGCTCGCATGGTTGTGTGCGGGTGCGGCATCGGCGGCATCATCGATTCAATCCCCGGCAGATTTCGACGCGTCCGGCTGGACGGGATGGGGCAACAGCCTGCGTTTTGATCGCTTTTCTCCGGCGGCCCAGATCAACGCTGCCAATGTCGCGCAATTGCGGCCGGTCTGGAAATACGTCCTGAATCAGACGGGCAACTGGGAGGTCACGCCGATCGTCGTCGACGGCACGATGTATGCGCTGGACATGCAGGGCATGGCCTTCGCGCTGGACCCCGAGACGGGCCGCGAGTTATGGCGATTTTCCACTGGTGTTCAGCGCAAAATGCGCGCCGTAGCCTACTGGCCGGGGGATGCGGCTCATGCGGCGCGAATCATTCTTGCTGTGCAGGATCGAATCTATGCGCTCGATGCGCACACGGGTCGGCCCGTCGAGGGCTTCGGTGGCGCTCTGGGCTATATTAATATTCGCGAGGGCTTTGCCGATCCCGAGCAATCGTACGATGTCACTTCGCCGCCGACTATTTATAAGAATCTGTTGATCACGGGCCCCGGGACGCAGGAATTCGGTCCAAAGGGACCGCCGGGCGACCCACGCGCCTATGACGTGATCACCGGCAAACTTGTTTGGCATTTCAATACCGTCCCGCGCCCCGGTCAGCGCAATGCGGGCAGCTGGGGCGCGAATGGCTGGCAGAACCGGGCCGGGCCGAGCAGCTGGGGCATGATGTCGGTCGATGAGGAGACCGGGATGGTATTCATCCCCACTGGCAACCCGGCGGATAGTTTTATCGGAACCGACCGGCCCGGCGACAATCTGTACGCCAATTGCATCATCGCGCTCGATGCCACTACCGGAAGGTATCGCTGGCATTTCCAGATCGTTCATCACGATCTGTTTGACTATGACGCTGCCGCGGTGCCCGCGCTGATCGATCTGCGCATCGATGGCAAGCCGGTGCCCGCCTTGGTCGAAGTGAGCAAGCAAGGCCTGATGTTCATCCTCAACCGTCGCACCGGCAAGCCGGTATTCGGTATTGAGGAGCGCGCGGTGCCGCGCAGTACCATTCCCGGTGAACAATCCTCGCCGACTCAACCCTTCCCACTCAAGCCTGCGCCGCTGGCCAAGATGGGCATGACGCGCGCCGACATCAGCACGATCACTCCCGAGACACAGCGCTTCTGCACCGATCTGTGGAACCGTCTGGGGTTGCAGGACACCAGCGCGTTCACACCGCCGCGGCTGGACGGGCCCAGTCTTTTCATGCCCTCCAATATCGGCGGCGCCGGCGGTGTCTGGGGTGGCGTGTCGATAGACCCCAGATCCGGCTTTATCTTCGTCAACACCAACAATCTGCCCGCCTACGCCTACATCATTCCAGATGATGGCAAATCTAACGGCCTCGCTGTCAACGGCTACCGGGTCGACAGGGCGTATACGAAGCTCCTGGATCAGTATGGTTTGCCCTGCGTGCAGCCTCCCTGGGGCGAATTGATCGCTGTCAACGGCAACACGGGTGAGATCGCCTGGCGGCGCCCCTTGGGCAGCGCGGAGGTGTATGGCGATGTCGGCGCGCATACTGGCCTGATGAATCTTGCCGGCTCGCTCGCGACGGCGGGCGACCTGGTGTTCATCGGGGCCACTGGCCTGGGGTACCTGGGCGCGAGGGTCGAGCAGCCCATGTTTCACGCCTTCGATTCGCGCACGGGCGTGGAACTCTGGAGCGTGCGCATGTCCTCGCCAGCCGAGAGCTCGCCGATGAGCTTTGTTGGCAAGAGCGGTCGACAATATATCGTCGTCGCCATCAGCGGCTCATCACGACCCGATGGCGAGGCGGCATTGATCGCGTTTGCTCTGCCCCGGCCCGGCGATGATCTTGTAGATCTCAAACCGGCGCCACTGGCTCAGCAACCGTCTGCGCCGCCAGCAATGGCCGCGCCATTGCCAGAAGGCCCAGGGCGTGCAGATCTCGTGAACGCCTGTGGCAGCTGTCATTCACTCAGCGCAGTGACAGCGCGCCCGCGCTCCCCGGAACAATGGACGGCGCTGATCGAGGAGATGCGAGGGCGCGGCGCAAGAACGGACGATGCGGCGGCCGCGCGCATCCGCGATTATCTGAGTGCCCATTTCGGTACGCCATGAGATCCACGCGCGCTGCTCTTGCTGCAATCAGGCGAGCTCCACCGCCACGATCTCATGTAAGGCGACGCGCGGCACGGTGACGACGAGTCGGGTGCCCTCAGGCCGCGCACCTACTGCCTGATCAGCTTCCAGGAGCCGGACACCGCGGACGTGCGCTGTCTCGGGTAACTTCAACTCTACGGTGAAGGGCCCCGCCGGTACGATCTCCCGGTAGGGACCTTTCATGGTCATCGGGTTGGTCAGGTTCACGAGGTGCACGGTGAGCGATGAGCGCTGGCGCCAGTACGCGACGTCGAGCAGCCCGGCCCCGGTCACTCGGAGCGGCGCGCTCTCGTCAGCGGCCCACTCCACGGCGTTGCGCAGCAATGCCAGGTGATCGGGATTCAATATCTCCCAAAACGTACGGTCCAGGTCCATCGGGAAGTAAACGACGCGTCCGCGCCCGAATTCCCGGCAGAAGGCCATCGGTGTGTCGGTCACAGGCTCGCGCGTAAAAACCTGCTCCATCGGCAAGTCCTTGTAGGACGCGACCAGTGTGAGCGGGGCCACGCCGGCCTCATGCGCGATCACGTGCACGCGCTTGACTGGGCCAATCACGCGCGGTGCGTCCTCCAAACCGCGCAGCAGCGGATGCGGATGGCGCAGAGTCAAATAGGAGTTTGTCACCCTTTCGTCGACCTGGCCTGCAAAGGAGCAGCCGAACAAGTCGGCGAGCCCGAAATCTGCGCGGCGCGTACCTGATTCGTCATAGAGCGAAGTCTGGTGCGTGGCCACGAGACGTCCCCCTCGCGCCACATAGTCACGCAACTGCTGGCATTGGGCGAGCGAGAGTCGCTCGACATTGGGCAGTATGAGGACTCGATACCGATCCAGCAGGTCCGCATCCAGCGAGCGATCGTAGATCATCTGGAACGGGATACGCGCCTCGATGAGAGCCTGATAATAGCCGTTGACGTAGTCAGCGGGGATGCCCACGCCGGTGTCCGACGACGCGTTGGTGAGTTGCTCGGAGCCCGCGACTATCGCCACGCGCGCGAAGTTGCTGGTATTGCGCAGGTAGCGTTCGTTCTTCCAGTGCCAGTCGTAGATGCGTGCGACCACGGGCATCCAGCGCCGGTCGATGGGCTTGGCGTTGAACTTCACCATCCACGGCCTGAATCCCTGTGCCATGCCGCTGGCGACCCAGACCCTGATCTCCGCTTCGCTCTGCACGGAGTCCTTCCAGCGGTACGCTTCCTCAAGTCCCACGCTGAAGATTCCACAGATTGGTTTCTCGCCCATCGTCATGCGGCAAATCTTCGCGTGCTTGCCGTTTTCCCACGGCGGTATCACGCCCCGCCGCGCCTGGCTGTCGGAGCACAGCAGCGGCGTAAATTCACTGTAAGTCTTCAGATCGCGACCCGGGCCACCGATACCGTTGGGAACGAGAAAGGCATCCGGATTGATCGCACGGATTTCAGCGTTCCACAGTTTTGCCAGCTCGAGCAGACGCGTCGCGGACCAGTCGGAATAGGCGCGCTGTAAGGGCGAGTCGGCACTCTCGGTCTGCGGGATTTCTTGACCGCTCGCGGCCCGGAACAAAGTTCGGCAGGAGTCGCAGAAGCACCGCGACTGTGTCGCCCACCGATTGGTAAAGATGGCATCAACCTGATAGGTGCGCATGATCTCGCGCATGACGCTGGTGATGAACTCAAAGTTATAGCCACCGAGCGCGCAGTTCATATAAAGATCGGATGAGGCGAAATAGCGCTGAGCGCTGCCGTCGGCGTGGCGCGCCACCCATTCGGGGTGTGCGGCAAAGACATCTTCCCTGAACCCCCCGGGCTCCACGCGCGCAATCACATTCATGCCCAATGCCCGGCAACCCGCCACCATCACGCCAAAGGCATCGACCCGATCGACGCCCGGGGCACGCGTGTGGAGCGCAATCTTGGTCGGATAGTAGGCCGTAAATCCGCCGGCGCTCAGGCAAGCGCCATCGGCGTGGATGCGCTTGAAGTAATTCAGCCAGAACTGCGGATCGAAATTACCGGGATCGTCATCGGTGAAGGCGAGCTGCGCCCAGCGCATCGGACGCTCCTGCCAGGCGCCCCCAGTCATGGCGGATTTGGCCGCCAGACTCATGACCGAAGACAACGCGCCGAGCGCGGTAACCGCGCCCTGGAGCACCGTGCGACGAGAGACTGATCCTGGCGCTTTTGCTTTTTTCACCCGATTGCTTCTCGCCTCAGATAGAAAAAGCGCTTACTGGATAGTCATCTTGTCTAGCGCGTCGCCGCCGGCCGGCAGACTGGTGTCGCTCGCCTTGAAGCCGTTCACCTGAAGGACATAGGCGACGATGTCGGCATAGACGTCGTCCTGCAGTGAAGCGGGAGCGGCAGGCGGCATTGTTCTGGAGTGATCATATAGAGCGCGCACGGTCTGACCGAGCCATTTATTGTGGAAGTACTCGCCACTCAGCGGCGGAGCGAACGTACCGTTGGTTAAGGTGTTCCCGTGGCATACCGCGCAATTGGCATTAAAGGCGCTCTTGCCCGCGGCGGCCTGGGCGGCGGTGAACTGTGGCAGCATCCCGGTGCTCACACTCGGCTGCATCGGCGCGCTCGTCTGACTGGTTCGGCTCGGTTCAATTGGCGCACCAGTGCCCTCGCCTACATACGTAAAGACGAGTATCGCGCCGGGATTCTCCACCTTGGTGGCCATGCCGCCAGCCAGCGCTTCGAGCAGCCCGCTGTTATCAGTGGCGATGTAAAGAGTCCTGCCATCGGGACTGATGGCCAGGTCCCGAAGACGGTTCTCAGACTGGAAGTAGCGCGAAAAGTGACCGGCCGCTGCTTTGCCATCGGCGGTCAGCGGCAGTACATAAAGTGAGCCGCGCTTGAGGGTCGTGATCAATAAAACCTTGTTCCAGCCGGGAATGCCTTTGCCCTTCGAGGCATAGTAATGGACACTGGATGGGGCCACTGTCGGCCAGCAGATGACATCGGCGCCTTTGCATGCCGGATCATGGAAGTTGAAACCGGTCGGCACGGTGAACATCGTCGCAATCGGCGGCACGAACGGCTCCTTATAGGCCGATTCGGGCTCGCGTGGCACAGAGGGGTCGATAACGATATCGCTGAAGGTCAGCTGCGCGCATGGCGTGGAGGCATCGGCCCAGCGCGCGTACTCATAGGCTTTATCATCTTTGAAACCCGCGACATTAGGCCAGCCGTAGTTGGATCCGGGCGTCAGAATATTTATTTCGTCGTCGGTCTTCGGTCCGTGCTCGGACTCATAGAGCGTGCCGTCCGGACCGAAGTCGAGGCCCTCCCCATTGCGATGACCGTAGGTGTAGACGTGACTGACGACACCGGCCAGTTTCGGGTTGTCCTCGGGTATTGAGCCATTCAGGTTCAGGCGCAGCGATTTACCCATATAAGCGGAATAATCTTTGCGACTCACCTCGTCCTGGGTCGGTAGTCGCTGCGCCTGGATGGGCAGGCAGAAATTGCCGAGCTGATCGTGACCCCCATCGCCAATCGTAAAGTAAAGCTTCTTGTCCGGACCGAACCTGAGCCGTCCGGATACATGGTCGTTACCAACCGGCAATCCGGTGATCACATCGACGGGTTTCGATAACGTGCCACTCGCCTTGTCGTAAGTCAGGCGCACGATCTTGCTGTATTCATGATGCCAGGGACTGGCGGGATCCGGGAACCACGGGTTGGGTTCTTTGTTTCGATCCACATAGGAGTAGGCCACGTAGACATAATTATGGCTGGCACTGCGCAGCAGCTGCGGGTCCAGCGCCATGCCCAACAAACCGTCCTGGGCACTGAGCGCGGAAACCTCATCAATAGTGATCGCGACGCTCTTCTGGCCGCTGACCGGATCGATGCGCGAGATACGTTTGCCGGTGCGCTCGGTCACCCAGAGCATGTTGTCGGGCCCCCACGTCAGTGCCCACGGCCCAGCCAGTCCGGATATCAGCACGCTCCTGCGAAATTCCTTCGTTCCTCGCAACACCGATTCCGGCCCCTCTTGGGCCACGGCGAGTCCCAGAAGAAGGAACGTAATCGACAAAGCCGCTGCGCCAGCGATTTTATTCATTGAGTCTGACTCCATACGACGGTAACGTCTGTATGACTGGTTATTAGTAACCGCCCGATTTAAGAGGGCTATTTTATCAAAGTGCGCGGCGCCGTGTGTCCTGGCTTTTGGGGGCGTCGTCTATGGAACGGTGATCAGACCGACTTCGGACTGAATTTCACCTCTGAGCCGCAGGTTCTACACGTCAGTCTGGGCGTCTACTAAAGCCGATGCGTCAGATCATTGCGAAAGAAAGCATTGAGTTCATTGCCCGGATGCGCATCGGCGAATCCGGCAAATACCCCCTCCTTCGCCAGCAACGTTGCGGCGCGCGCGAATGCACCCCACGCGCAGCGCGCTAACGCCCCACCGACACTGATGCGACGAACGCCGAGCGCCGCCAGATCCGGCACCGTCAGTTCACTCGGCCAGCCGATGAGCACGTTCAGCGGATGTGGTGCGATGCCGGCTACGACCGCCGCAATTTGATCCCGCGTACGCAGGCCCGGCGCATACAGGCAGTTGGCGCCAGCGTTGGCGTAGGCTTTGAGCCTGGCGATGGTTTCAACAAGATCGGTTCGGCCAACCAGAAAGCACTCGGCGCGCCCGACCAGAAGCGTATCGCCGCCGGCTTCGTCTATGCTCTCGCGCGCCGCCCTGATCCTCTCGACCGCTGTGCTCAAATCATAGAGCGGCCGCTGCGGGTCACCGGTCGAGTCTTCGATTGAAAGACCAGCCACACCGCTCTCAACCGCCAGTCGCACGTTGCGTGCGACCCCCGCCGCATCGGCGGCGAAGCCGCTCTCGAAGTCGGCATTGATCGGTACGTCAGTGCTGGCGACGAGGGTTTGCAAGTGCCCGAGCGCCTCGCTGAGTGAGACGCCGCCATCCGGCTGGCCCTGCGACCAGGCGAAACCGGAGCTCGTGGTGGCGAGTGCCTTGAAGCCGAGAGCTTGCAGGAAACGCGCACTGCCGACGTCCCAGGGATTGGGAATGATGAAGCATCCGGCCTCGTGCAGCTGGCGAAACGTGCGTCGCTTGTCGGCAACGCTCGGGTGCGTCATGCCGCCAGATCCCTCGTTTCCAGTGCCTGTAGCACCTTCTTGTGCTCCTCGCGCAAGGATTCCAACAGCAGGCACGCATCCTCGAGCTTCCCGTTGGCAGCCGCAAGCTCTACTTCCTTGCAGACCTCAGCAAAGACATTGGCACCGACGTTTGCACTGGCCGATTTGAGCGCATGTGCCGCCTGCCGCATTGCTTCCGCGTCCTGGCTCAAGGCCGCGGCGGACAAGGCATCAGTCAGCGCGATTGAGCTCGAGGAGTAAAGCCCAAGCACTTTGAGCAGCAGGTTCGGACGACCCG
>Ga0302177_10000432_pt1 | contig 32721 bp, 26 predicted proteins | sample I_Palsa_E1_2_FD_198780 | JGI IMG/M metagenome (GOLD analysis project Ga0302177, IMG submission 198780) | Peat permafrost microbial communities from Stordalen Mire near Abisko, Sweden - I_Palsa_E1_2 | ecosystem: Environmental > Terrestrial > Soil > Palsa > Peat permafrost | place: Sweden... | reverse complement strand
CTTCGTCGCCGGGGATGGGCTGTTTGAAGGGGAGTTTGAGTTGGGCGGAGCGCTCTTTGGCGTAGGCGACGGAGGTCTCGTAGCGGTGATGGCCGTCGGCGATGATGAGCTTTTTGTCGGCCATGGCGGTGAGGAGAAGATTAATGATGTTAGGGTCAGTGATCTTCCAGACGCGATGGACGACGTTGTACTCGTCGGTGATGGCGAGGTCGGCGGGTGAGGTGTCTGGCCCATTGGGTCCGCTGGCGCCGAAGATGAGTCTTTCGGCCGTGAAGGCGGGGTCGGAGTAGAGCATGTAGATCTGCTCGCAGTAGGCGCGGGTGGCTTTGAAGAGAGCGAGGCGGTCGGATTTGTGTTTGGGGAAGGTTTGTTCGTGGCGATAGACGACCTTGTCGGCATAGTCGTAGAGGTGGCCGAGGGCGATGAAGCCGCGGCGTTCGCGAATCTCGTTGGTGCCGGGGACGGTGTAAGTCTGGGAGTAGCCGTAGACCGCAGGCTCGGCCTCTTCGGCGAGGATGTGGTCTTTTCGCCAGCTACGCAAGGTTTCGGCTGCGCGGGTGTAGACGTTGTGCGCCTGCTCGCCGACGGGAAGGAACTCCTGCGGGTCGGTGTCGCCGGGTTCGTGTTTGCCTAGGATCACGCGGATGAGGTTGTAGGAGCTGGCTTCGTAGTAGAGCTGCTGCATGGCTGGGGTGATCTTGTCGTAGGGCTGGGTGACGACGTCTTCCATGTTGACGCGGGCGGGATCATAACGGAGGGCGCGGAAGGGGTAAAGACGAGCCATGCTTTGAAGGTTCTCCAGAGTTGGATTATGAGGTGATTGTACGGGTTGGAGCGTGAAGAGAGCATAAGAAGGGGTGTGGCGAATCCGGAAACGCACGGAGAACGTTGAGGAGACAGTACTAGCAGTATCCGGTCCTGGATTGATGACAAAAGGTGTTGACAAGGGGTCTATTATCTTCAGAACACGGAATCAGATGGATCTGCGGTCCATGGATTTGAGTGATTGGTGGAGGCGTTGAGAAAGACTTCACGCAGGGCGCGACGGTTGAGTGTCGCGAGTATTCATAGGTGCCGAGATGCGGATCAACGTTCAAAACAGGGTGATTTTCGGGAACCACGAGCGAAGAGAATCGGCGACTGGTCGACGGGGAGGGCGTCGGGCTTTGTGGGGGCTCGTCGCAGCTTTGTGCGTTGGGTTATGGAGTGGGGTTTGCGTGGCGCAGGAGCAGGAGAATCCTCTGGATGTAGTGCATACGCCCACGCCTGCGCCTCCTCCGAAGACACCCGAGGAAAAGAAACCGATAATAGAAGGAGCGGCGAATGCGGCTGCGTTGGCAACCTCGAGGCGAGATGCCAGGATTCGTGTTGATGTGAATCTGGTGCTAGTTCCAGCGACAGTAACCGATCCGATGAATCGGCTGGTTACAGGATTGGAGAAGGAAAACTTTGAGGTTTATGACAACAACATCGGACAGATAATCAAGAGTTTTTCAACACAAGATGCGCCGGTAACGATCGGGATTATTTTTGACCTGAGCGGAAGTATGTCGTCGAAGTTTGTGCGGGCTCGAAAGGCGTTGAGTGAGTTTTTGAGGACGTCAAATCCGCAGGACGAGTTTTTTGTCGTGGGTTTCAATGACCGGCCTGCGGTGATCGTCGACTATACGTCCGATGTGGATGATGTCGAGGCGCGGATGGTGATGTTGAAGCCTGAAAACCGAACGGCGCTGATCGATGCGATCTACCTGGGAGTGGATAAGTTGAAGCAGGCGAAGTATGAGCGGAAGGCGTTGCTGATTATCTCGGATGGAGGAGATAATCGGAGCCGGTATACGGAAGGCGAATTGCGACGGGTTGTTAGAGAAAGCGACGTGCAGATTTACTCGATTGGAATCTTCGACCAGTACGCGCCGACGACCGAGGAGCAGCTGGGGCCGATTTTACTGAACGATATCTGCGATATGACAGGGGGAAGAATGTTTCGGGTGTCGGAGCTGGGGGATTTGGGAGATATTGCTTCGCGAATCAGCGCGGAGCTGAGAAACGAATATGTGATCGGATACAGACCTTCGGAGGTGAAGCAGGATGGGAACTGGCGTAAATTGAAGATACGACTCGTTCCGCCGCCAGGGCTTCCGAACCTGACGGTACATAATCGCCAGGGGTACTATGCACCTTCGCAGTAAGAGCTTTCGGCCGGGGATGGCCGCCTTAGGATGGTTGATGCTGACGACCGGCGGGGTGGGATTGGCCCAGCGTCCAACGTCTCCACCGTCAGCCTCGAAACAGCCCGCGTCGCAACAGCCGTCGTTGACGGTGGATCGCGATCCTGTGGCTTCTCCCGATCCTGATCCTCCAGCGCAGAGCCAGACTGGCGCGCCACAGGGAGTGGGGAGTAGCTCCATTGCTCGTGAAAACGGAAAATATACGCTACGAGAAGATGCTGGATGGCAGCGGGAAGTCTGTTCAGACGCTGGATAAAGATGCGTTTCACATCTACGAAGATGGGGTTCCACAGACGATCAACTCGTTCCGTCATGAGGATCTGCCTGTTTCGATAGGTCTGCTGATCGATAGCTCTGGTTCGATGTACGACAAACGGGTGGCGGTGGATAAGGCTTCCTTGGACTTTGTGAAACTTTCGAACCCTCAGGATGAAGAGTTTCTCGTGGACTTCTCATGGGAGGCTTTCATCGACCAGGATTTTACGAACAATATCGACAAACTTCAGCAGGGGTTGGGATATATCAAGTCCAGCGGCGGGACAGCGATCTATGACGCACTTGTCGCATCGGCGGATTATCTGAGCAAGAACGCGAAGCATCCGAAGCAGGTGCTATTGGTCATTACGGATGGCGAGGACAATGCTTCGAGTGCGACGTTGGAGCAGACGATTCGCAGGATTCAGGATCTCGATGGGCCGGTGATCTACTGCGTTGGACTGCTCTTTGGGGATGATACCGATAAGCGCGAGTCGCGTCATGCGCGCAGGGTGCTGGAGACACTGGCTGAACAGACAGGCGGAGCGGCCTACTTTCCGAAGTCGGTGAATCAGGTGGATGAGATTGCTGCAGAGGTAGCGCAGGATATTCGTACGCAGTACACGATTTCGTATCACTCTACGAAGTCGCCGACGTTGGGCGGGTACCGCGAGGTGCACGTGGAGGCTAAGTCCAAAAACTTTGGACGTCTGTCGGTGCGCACGCGAACCGGATATTATCCGAGGGTGGTAACGGATGCCAGCAAAGGCGCCGCTGGCTTTAGTGACCCCGAAAAGAAGAACTGAAGCGTAGGATCGCTGATGGAGTTTGCAGGCAAACGCCTGAGTAGATACCCGTCTGTCAGTACGATTGAATCTGACGGTCGATTTTGTGTGTGAAGGATTGGATTGATGAAGGTTGTAGAGAGCATCTTGGAATTGGTCGGCCAGACGCCGATGGTGCGTTTGCGTCGGCTGGAGTTGGGAAGCGGCAGCGAAAACTGTGCGGAGATCTGGGCGAAGCTGGAGTTCTTGAACCCTGGTGGAAGTATCAAGGATAGGGCTGCTCTTGGGATTGTGCTGGATGCGGAGCGACGAGGTGTGTTGCAGCCGGGCGGCACGATTGTGGAGGCTACGGCTGGGAATACAGGCGTCGGTCTGGCGTTGATCGGTGTGAACCGTGGGTACAAAGTGATGCTGTATGTACCGGAGCAGTTTGCCGAGGAAAAGTGCAAGCTGATGCGCGGGCTAGGGGCGACGGTAGTGCGGACTCCGGAGGCTGAGGGGATGACCGGGGCAATTCGGAGAGCGTTGCAGTTTGAGAAGGAGACGCCGGGAGCGTTTGCCGCACTGCAGTTTGAGAATCCAGCGAATCCTGACTTTCATGAAGAGACGACCGCAGCGGAGATATGGGAGCAGATGGAAGGCCGCGTGGATGCCTGGGTTTCGGGCGTGGGATCAGCGGGAACTTTCACGGGGGTAGCTCGATTCTTCAAGAAGAAGCGAGCGGAGATTTTAACCGTCGCCGTTGAACCGCAGGGAAGTGTTCTTGAAGGAGGTGAGCCTGGGCCGCACAAAGTAGAAGGAATCGGAGTGTCGTTCATCCCTGCAACATTTGACCGCTCTGTGTGCGATCGCGTGATGATGGTGATGGATGAGCCGGCGTTAGCGATGGTGAAAAAGCTGGCGGCGGTAGAGGGCGTGTTCGCTGGCTCCAGTGCCGGGGCGATGTTATGCGCAGCAGTTGATGTGGCCCGGGAGTTGGGAGCAGGGAAGAGAGTAGTTACGGTGATTCCGGATTCGGCGGAGCGGTATCTGTCGAAGGGGCTGTTGAATTAATTGGTTTTATTCTAATAAATGTAAGCATAGAGGTTACAAATGGCGGATTCGAACAAAAGGTTAGGCTTCGCGACACGTGCGATACATGATGGACAGGCTCCGGATGAGTTGACTGGTGCGGTCAATGTGCCGATCTATCTGACCTCGACGTATCAGCAGGAAGAGATTGGTAAGAACAAAGGACATGAGTATGCTCGTCTGACTAATCCGACACGAGACGCACTGGAGGAGAGCCTTTGTTCGCTGGAGGGCGGAACAAGTGCGCATGTCTTCGGCAGCGGAATGGCAGCGATCACCGCGTTATGCACGATGATGAAGTCCGGCGATCACGTGGTCTGTTCGGACAATGTGTACGGGGGTACAGGACGACTGTTCGATAAAGTGCTCACGAACTACGGGCTGACGTTTACTTATGTCGACACGAGCGTAGCAGAGAACGTCGCCGCGGCAATTACGCCAGCGACGAAGCTGGTGCATATCGAAACGCCGACGAATCCCATGATGTCGTTGACCGATATCGGCGCAGTGGCAAGGATCTGTCATGCGAAGGGCGTGGAGTTGAGCGTGGATAACACTTTTCTGTCGCCGTATCTGCAGCAGCCGATCGCTCTGGGCGCAGATATCGTGATGCACTCGACGACGAAGTTTTTGAATGGGCACTCGGATGGGCTGGGTGGGGTATTGATCTGCACCAAGCCGGAGCATGCGGAGACGTTTCGGTTTGTGCAGAAGTGTACAGGCGGAATTTTGTCGCCGTTTGAGAGCTATCTCCTGCTGCGTGGAGTAAAGACACTTGCGGTGCGGATGAAGCAGCATGATGCGAATGGGCGCGTGGTTGCCGACTTTTTGAAGGGACATAAGAACGTGCAGCAGGTGTTTTATCCCGGGTTGGCGGAGCATCCGCAGCATGAGTTGGCGAAGCGGCAGCAACACGGGTTCGGCTCGATGATCTCGATGGAACTGGGATCACTCGAGAAAGCGAATACTTTTGCGAAGTCGTTGAAGCTGGGGTTGCTGGCGGAGTCGCTGGGTGGGGTGGAGACATTGATTTGTCATCCTGCGAGCATGACGCATGCTGCTGTTGGTGCAGAGGGTCGCGCACGGTTGGGGATTACAGATGGTTTGATGCGGGTTTCAGTGGGTATCGAAGATGTCGAGGATATCGTGGCGGATCTGGGGCAGGCTTTGGACCGAATCTAAATTCCTCTTCAATTGAAGAAGGCGGGTGCGGGTTCGATGCCTGCACCCTTTTTTCATCCCGATAGCTAGCGTGCCAGAGTATGCATGGATGTGATACATGTATTAGCGCAGGTTATGAAGTTTTGGAGGGTGCATGTTTGGATTGACCGATGAGCAGAAGCAGTTGCAGAGTGCGGTGCGTGCGTTTGCCGAGGGCGAAGTTGCGCCGCATGTTTCTGAGTGGGATGAGAAGAGCGAATTTCCGCACGAGGTCGTGAAGAAGCTTGGAGAGATGGGCTTGCTGGGGGTGATCTTTCCCGAGTCGCTGGGTGGTGCGGGAATGGGCTATGTCGAATATGTGCTCGCAATTGAGGAGCTTTCGCGCGTGGATGGCAGCGTAGGGATTATTGTGGCCGCGCATAACTCGTTGTGCACGAATCACATCATGCTGGGTGGCAATGATGAGCAAAGACAGCGATGGATTCCAAAACTTGCGAGCGGGCAGTGGCTGGGTGCGTGGGGGTTGACGGAGCCGGGTTCAGGCTCGGATGCTGGCGGGGCACGGACTACGGCGGTGAAGCAGGGTGACAAGTGGATCTTGAATGGGAGTAAGACCTTCATTACCAATGGAAGTTATGCAAACTGCGCTGTGGTTTTGGCGGTGACGGACAAAGAGAAGGGTACTCGTGGGGGTATTTCCGCCTTTGTGGTGGAGCGAGGGACGAAAGGATTTCGCTCGGGTCGGAAGGAGAACAAGCTAGGACTTCGTGCCAGCGATACGGCAGAGTTGATCTTCGAGGACTGCGAAGTTCCCGCGGAAAATCTGGTCGGCAAAGAGGGTGACGGATTCAAAGACGCCATGCGCGTCCTTGACGGAGGGCGAATTTCGATAGCGGCGCTGGGCGCTCGATGCAGCGATGAAATATGCGCAGGAGCGACGGCAGTTTGGTAAGGCAATTAGCGAGTTTCAGGCGATTCAGTTCAAGCTGGCAGATATGGCGACCCAGCTCGACGCGGCGTGGTTGTTGACGATGCGTGCGGCCCAGATGAAGGACGCAGGCAAGAAGGTGACCCTGGAGTCGGCGATGGCCAAGCTATATGCGAGTGAGGCCGCGTGCAGAATCTGCGATGAAGGCGTGCAGATTCATGGAGGCTATGGCTTCATCAAGGACTACCCGGCAGAGAAATTTTATCGTGATGTGAGGCTGTGTCCGATTGGTGAAGGGACCAGCGAGATTCAGCGGATGGTGATTGCGCGGGAGCTGCTCGGCAAGAGTCCGAGCCGTGGCTAGAGCGACTTCGTGCCGACTAGATTTGTAGTCGCAACTTCCATCTCGTCAGGAGTGCAGAGAGAGCCAGGATTAGAGCTGTGAAAATTATGCATCTTAGTACGCCGGCTAGGCCCATGTTGGCGTGCTCTGAAAAGTATGTGAAGCCAAACGCAGACGCGATGAAGAAATAGAAGTCAGGGAGAAGATAGGTAAGCAACGTATTCTCGCCGGCTGGGCGGACGAATGTAGCCCAGTTAACTGCTCGCTTAATGTCGCAGATCCAATAGAGCAGCGTGAATAGCAATATGCTGCAGCCGATGCTGTAGAGACACCAGGTTGGCGTAGCCCGGATCTTTGAGATTCCTAGCGGGGTGAGAAGCCATCCGCCCAGGAAAGCGATGGCAGCAAATAGGATTGCCACGAAAGATTTTTGTCGAGACGTGGTCTTCCGCGTCTCGTGACTATTGACGAAGATCCCCGACGTGACGACGCCAGCTAAAGCGATTGATGCCATGGCTCCGTTGCCGAATGGCCAGATGTATAGCGGAAGGCCGTGGAGAAACGTAAGCCATTTGGCAGTTGAAGCAATACATAGGACCGTCATGGCAACGAACCACGCGAGAGGTGCCAAGCGCCACCGTCGCGTTGCGATGTAGAGGATGGAGACCGCAAGATAGGTATAGCCGAGGAGGCCGAGAATCTCCGGATAGGATGTACTAATCCACGCTGCGTGCCCGTCGGTGGTTGATCTGCGGAAGATGACGAACATGGCTACCATCAGCGTGAGGCCGGAAAATCGCAGAATCCGAAACAGAGTTTGGTGGCTGGTGGAACGACCGTACACATTCCAATAAAGCACCGCGCCGGTAAGCGCAAGGATGGTCCAGAGCATTGGACCGATACCCATCAGCGAACGGCTTCCGAGTTCTGCGTTCGCAAGAATGAGCCCGAGGATGACTAACGCGATGGCGCGTGAGATCACATGAAGCCAGAGGCTCGGTATGGATGGGTTTTTACGAAGCCGATGTTCCAGGGCGATGGGAATTGTCATGCCAAGGATGAATAAGAAAGCAGGGAACACCATATCGACGTAGGTCATGGCATCGATCTTTGCGAGTGCATGATAGTTCCACCATGGAAGGCCCTTTACCTCGGCCAATTCGTTGACAAAGATCATGAGGGTCATCGTGAGCCCACGAAAGATGTCGATGGATGCGACGCGGTCGACGCGAGTTGAACTAGCCACGCTCATAGGGGGTCGTTCTATTGTCGAATTCATCTAGAACCTGGTGCCACGGTAAAAGTATTTGCTAAACCGGTATTAATCGAATTGAGAAGTATGTTAGCGGAGTCGCCCGAGTACTCCCAGAACATGACGCCGGCTAGTTTGTGATCCAGCACGTATTCGCACTTCTTTTTTAGCGATTCAGGATCTTCATACGATATGAAGGTTTGCGTCGTCTGGTTGTAAAGATAGGGAGCAGAGGACTGTGCATCCCAATACCGAGTGTAGCCGCTACTCTCCAAACCGATTAAAGCGCTATATGGAAGATAGACGTTGGGCGCTTCTTTGCCCGGTTGAAAGAGCCCGTGATTGGAATCGGGAACCTGACTCCAACTCTTTCCATAAAAAGGGACACCGAGGACAAGCTTTCCGGCGGGAACTCCAGCGTTCTCATATTCCTGCACAGTGCGATCCGCCGATATCTTCTTTGGGTCTGCGGGATTAGTGAAGAGCGGCGCATGATGTCCGGTTGTTTTATCCCAGCTCGGAACGTAGTAGTCGTAGGACATCAGGTTAACTGTGTCCACATATCTCTGGACCTTCGCCATCTCGGTGTGCTCGAGGAAGTCAGTCGAGGCACCGGTCGCTATCGACGTTACCAGATGCCGATGAAGGCGCTTTTCTTCATGGTCGAATCGAGCCCTTAGCTCTTGGAGCAGAAGCGTATAGTTCTGCTTGTCTTCTAAACGGTAGCGATGATTGTCGCCGGGCAATCCTGGATACTCCCAATCGATGTCGAGACCGTCCAGTTTGTGCTTTCCGATAAATTTGACTGCGCTTTCAATGAAGATTTTTCGGCTCTGTTTTGTTAGAGCCATATCGGAAAAGTTGCCGGACCAAGTCCATCCGCCAATCGATACCAATACGGTCAGAGAAGGATTATCGCGCTTCAGAGTGTTGAGGAATGCGAAGTTTTCAGCGTCGTTCGCGAAGCCTTCTACAATCTGACCATTTTGTAGATCAGCAAAGGCGTAATTGATCCGCGTTAATTTGCTCGCTGAGATCTCTCCTGGGGTGAGGGTTCTGTCTTTCGGAAAAATATACGCGATGATCTGTTTTTTCGCGGCAGGAGATTTCGCAGCTTGTAGGACTACCGGGGAGCACACAGTCAGAATAAGAATAGTTAGGCACGAATGGACAGCGCGGGCCGAGAAAAGCTCAGAAAGTTTGCGATGGTGTTTCATGAATTTCCTATTCTTGCCAAGTGAACGGAGCCAAGGAATTTCTTGTTGTTGAAAATCTCCTGCAATAACGACTCTCTTCCATCAGTATTACGAAAAATGAAGGACGGCGAAGGTCTTTCGCCGCCCCGGAAGATATTCCCTGTTTATGGATTAGAAGACGAACTTCAACGCCAGCTGGATATTGCGAGGCTCGTTGACCGTGTTGCTGATCTGGCCGAAGTTATTTCCTGGGCTAGCGTTGTTGCTTGGTGGGGCAAGGCTGACCATATTGAAGGCGTTCAGAAAGTCGCTCCGGAACTCGATGTGACTTCCTTCGGTGACTGCGAAGTCCTTCGATAGGGCAAGGTCAATCTGCTGATAACCCGGATCCCGCTCCGAACCTACCGAGGCGTTGCCAAAGCTAGAAGCACTCTGTTCCTGGTAGGCGCATGTTCCGTTATCGGTGTCGCTTGCGCATGTCTGAGCTGATGGATCAGTCCCGAACCAATTGGTTTCTGTACGACCACTCACATGCAGTGGGCGAAGGTGGTTGGCGCGAGCTGCTCTGGCATTGACCGAAGTAGAATAAAAAGCATTCGACGCTACGGTGATGGGAAAGCCGGTGTGGAAGCTCATGATGGATCCTAGTTTCCAGCCACCAACCACCTCATCTGCGATGCGGTTCATGCCGCCGCCAAACTGACGTCCACGGCCGAAGGGCAGTTCGTAGTAACCAGAGATGGAGACGTTGTGTTTGGCATCGAAGTAGGTTGGACCATAGTCTGCGCCACCGTTGTATGCATCCTGCCAGTACGCACTCTGTGAGTCCCCAGCGCCGCCGCCCGCACCGTAGTAGCCAAGGTTGTTGCTGAGGCCTTTGCTATACGTCCAGTTGGCGAGCAGCTCAAGACCGTGGCTAAGGCGACGCCGTCCGGTTACCTGGAGGGAGCTGTAGTTCATGATCGCTTCCGACTCGGTATAGCTGATGTTAGAAATCTGGCTTAGAGCTGGGTTGAGAACTGAAAGCGTTGTGATTGGAAGAGCACAGGTGAGGCACGCACGCTGGTTTCCTTCGCGCGGATCTACAAGGTGGGTCCCGTTCTGTCCCAGGTAAGCGACCGTCACGGAGGTGAAGTTGTCAACTTGATATTCAGTAGTCAGGTTGTACTGCTGAATCAGGGCTGGCTTCAGATTTGGCTGCCATGCACGCACGTTACCGGAATACACGGACGGATTAGACGGACGATAGAAGCCATTGGTGGTGCTGAGGAAGGGCGCTCCACCCGCGCAGGCAAGGCCCGCGGTGCAGGACGCATCGACGAAGAAGGGCGGGTTGAGAGTGAGCCGTAGATTGGCTCCCGTGCCCTCCAGGAAGTTGGTGATGCCGTAACCGCCACGGAGTACGAATTTTTCGTGGAAAGACTCCGGCGACCAGGCGAAACCTAACCTTGGCATGAAGCCTTTGTGGTATGCATCGTACAGAGCGCGTGGTGCACCGTCGACGCCCGCGTTGGTGATCACGCCAGTGGTGAGGTTAATATTCGCCTGCTTGTTATTCACTTCGATATAGGGCTGGTCGTACTCCCAACGCAGACCGAGGTTGATCGTCAAGTTGGAACTTAGCTTGTAGTCATCTTGTACGAAGACGGCGGGTCGGTACTGACGTTGTCCCCAGCGACCAGTCAAAGCTCCCTGTCCTTCGGAGGTGACCTGGTCGGCTAAGAAGTCGCTTACGAGGCCATTGAAGTTGAACCAACCCAGCGTTCCATCGTTGCCTGAGTAATAGCGATTTTCCTGATAACGAAGCACTTGAACGCCGAACTTCAGTGTCTGCTTGCCACGCTGCCAAGTGAGGTTATCGCCGTAGGTGTATGCATTCACAATGCTGTCGCTGTCGATACCGCCGTAGGAGCCATTGCCGTCCTGTCCCTGTGGAGCGCCGATGTCGTCAACCGTACCCGAGTTAGCGCCATTGCCGATGACGAGAGTGCTGAAGCCCGGAACGAGTTGTGTGCCTGGGATGCCAAGCTTCGCGTTCCCAGTGAGACCCCACTGCCCTGAGACGTCGGTCGGAGTCTGGATGTATCGTGTGCGACCATAGCCGGCGCGAGCCTCATTGACGAGGCTGGGCGAGAGCACGTGCGTCCAGTTGAGGATAAAACCGGTGTAAGGATCGTTGTTATTGGTGGGAATATCGGTGGGCAAAGCGACCTTCGAGTAGCCGTCGGTCTCACGTCCAATGGAGAAGCGTCCAGAGATCGTGTCACGGCTAGTCGCTCTCCAGTCGATTTTTATGTCGCCCTGATTGTTGTTGGTGGCCTGGCCCGATGCGCCGACGTAATTTACAGAAGTGCTCGTGACTGCATTGGGTTCCGGATAAAGCTCCGGGTGCGCGAAGAGATAGATTGCGGCGGGATTGGTGATGCCGGGAAGCAAACGATCTGCCGCGGAGACGACAGTTCTGTTTTCGATCGTAGAGTTATGCTGTCGCGCTCCCTGATAGTCCACGAAGAAGAAGAGCTTATCGCGGAAGATCGGGCCGCCGAAGGTGCCACCGAACATGGCGCGGTTGAACGGAGCGCGCGGTGCGCCGGTTAGTTTTGCAGCCCACGTATTTGCGTTCAGGTTTTGGTTTTCACCGAAGAAGAAGGCATTGCCGTGGAATTGATTGGTTCCACTTTTGGTGACCATGACGACCTGGCCGCCGTTTGCGTTGCCATACTCCGCGGTGGAGTTGCCGGTGATGATGCGGACTTCACCGAGAGCGTCCACGTTTGGGCTATATCCGATGTAGTTGTCGATCGCCTCGTTGATGTCGGCGCCGTCGAGGGTGTAGTTGTTGCTCTGTTCGCGGTTGCCGTTGACGTTGAATCCACCGTTGTACGCGCTGCGACCCACGTTATCGAGCGCCTGGGGGTTGGGTGAAATGGCACCAGCCACCAGCAGTGTGAGCGACGAAAAGTTGCGGCTCTGCAGCGGTAGTTCTGTGGCAGCGGCTGCGGTAATCGTGTCGCCTGTAGTTGCGTTCTCTGTATTCAGGATGGGAGCAGTGTCAGTAACTACGACATTACTGTTTGCTCCACCAATCTTCAAAGCTACGTTCACCTTCGCTTCCTGGTCGACCTCGAGCGCAAAGGGACTCGTACTTTGCGGAGCGAAGCTGGTAGATTCCACAGTGATCTTGTACTGTCCGATCTGCAGAAAATGGAGAGAGTAGATACCACTCGGATTAGTCACAGTGGGAGTGGCCACGCCCGTGAGAACGTTCGTAGCGGTTACCTTAGCGCCCGCTACGACAGCCCCAGTTGGGTCTGTCACGGTACCGGTGATCGATCCGGTGATGGTCTGCGTGAATGCTGGTATACACATCACGATGACAAGCGCTAACGCTGAAAGACAACAAAAGGCGTGCTTTAGTCCTTTGTGCATTGCGTTCCTCCAAAAGTAAATTTCCGAGTGAATTGCTTATGCCTTTGCGAGGTTCTCGCGGTCGGCTTTTTCTGGCCCATCATGCTTGGTACAACGGATCCGGTGCATTCAAATGGATAAGATTTGAGTGACTATTTTTTGAATAGTTCCCATGTTGAACGAAGGCTGCCGCAATCATCGTTCTGGTGATCTCTGAAGGCGGTACTCCATTTGCGAAAAGCAGAAAGTACTGTTTCGGATTCGTAGTCAAAGAAGGACAAAATTTATTCGTAAATTGAAATGTGCGGATGACAGATCGTATAGACAACTGTACTGAAGTGCAAGAAGAATTTGTGAAGCAGGCTTAAGTTCCGGGAAATAGCGCATTTGGGAGACCGAGAAGAAATGCCTTAGCCAGATCGAATTGTGCAGGAAGTTGCACTCTGGACTTTCCAGCATCAGCTTATTCGATCGTGGTTGTCGGGACACGGATGGATGCGCGGTATCTGTTTCCGTAGTAGCGAGAACAGGCAACTTCGATTGGTATCTCCGTTGTTGTCATGATGACTCGGGAGATTGACAACATAATTGCGCCCTTGGGAATGGAAAGCAACTTGGACTCTTCGCTCGTTGCCGGCGAGGCTTCGAGGACCTCATCGGCCCAGGCTGCGCGAACGCCGTATTTGTCTCGAAGTACCTTATAAAGCGACTCGGATGCAAAGTCGATTCGTTCGAGTCCCGGATAGTGTTTCAACGGAATATGTGATTCTTCCAGCGCCATTGGATTTCCATCCGCGACCCGCAGCCGGCGCAGTTGCAGAACCGAGGAGTCCTCTTCTACGCGAAGCTGTTCAGCAAGAACTCCTTTGGCAAGCATGACAGTTTGTGCAAGCAGGCGCGAACTTGGTAGCATCCCACGCTGCTTCATATCCTCAGTAAACCCCCTGAGGTGCATGATGTTCTTTTCCAGCTTGGGTTGTGTGACGTAGGTGCCTCGCCCTTTTTGGCTCTGTGCATAGCCTCGGCTCTTCAGATTATGCAGGGCCTGCCGAGCCGTCATTCGACTTACCTGATAGGACCGAGCCAGCTCATACTCCGAGGGGAGGCAGTCGCCCACAAGCAACTCGCCCGTTTGAATCCTCTCTATCAGAGCCTGCTGAATCTGGTAGTACAGCGGGATAAATCCGGCCTTGTCCAGAGACAAAGTGTACGAAGGGGATTGGACATCAGGTTTTTCCACTATGTCACCCAGCACGAGCATTTCTGTCTACAGTTTTGCTAAAGAAGACATCCGCCGAGAACGGCGAAATTACCGTTGATGGCGGTTAATCCTAGGCGCGGCGGTCGTCTGTGTGATCCTCCTCGTATGATTCCGAGTGGCGACAGTCGGTGATTCCATTTCTTTCTGGTTTTGTGATTAGTGCATGAGTATAGTCGTCCAGACAGGCTGAAGCAACGAAAAATAGACAACCCTTGGAATCGAGACTTGTCGATCGCTAGATTTATAGCTCATGAATTATTGAGGACAGAAAAATTAAACATTCGTGGATGAGTTTTTGGGTCATCTGTTTGGCAGGGATAGTCACGTCGACGGCTGCAGGCGAGCTCAATGTTCTGGTCGATCAGGTGGGCTATGAATCGAACTCACTCAAAAAAGCCATCATCGTTGGGACACAGCAGGATCACCCTGAAAAGTTTTCGCTGTTAGATGCAGCGAACGGCAAGGTTGTGCTCACCGGAAGTCTTGTGCCAAGTGGTCAGGTAGACTCCTGGGGCGGCCGTGTCTTCTGGACAGCAGATTTTTCCTCGCTAAGGACCACTGGCCACTATGTAGTTCAGATTCAGTCGCCCACAGAAGTGATACGGTCCTGCTCATTTGATATCGACGATGATCTCCTTGAACGCAACACGCTTTCCAATGTCATCTTCTATTTCAAAGGGCAACGTGCCAGCGGTTTGATGGATCAGGCAGATCGTCATCTGCCTCTACCGGCAGGTCAGCCAGGTCTTGTTGATGCTCACGGCGGTTGGTACGACGCAACCGGCGATTATGGCATCCATCTTTCTCACCAAAATCCCACGTCTTACTTCAACCCTCAACAGGTGCCGCTGGTCGCCTGGAGTCTATTGAAGAGTTACCAGATTCTCAAGGCGCGACAAGACGACAACTTCAGCGAGTATTTACGACGTTTGCTCGACGAAGGACTTTTTGGTGCGGATTTTCTCGTACGAATCAAGCGACCCGAGGGCTCGTTCTTCGAAAGTATTAATGCTCCAGGAAAAGATAAGCTGCCGGAGGATCGTGTCATCGGCAATCCAAACTGGCGAACGCAGATCAAAAAAAATGCGTCAGACTCAACCGAGCATATACAAACAGCCGATGGTCCACATGCGTACGAGGCCAGCTTCCGTGCTGGTGGAGGTATGGCCATTGCAGCTTTGGCGCTCGCAAGTACTATGCCGGTCGATGGAGAGTTGTCTCGCGCTAACTACCTTCAGGCTGCCGAAGAAGCGTTTCAGTTTCTTGATGGACACAATCGCGAACTGGTCAACGACGGCAAGGAAAACATCCTCGATGATTACTGCGCACTGATGGCTGCGACTGAGCTATATCGTGCGACACAGAAAGAGGACTACCGCCATGCGGCGGATCGTCGAGCCATGCATCTCATGCAGCGTCTGACAAGTACTAAGGGGCTGCACGACTACTGGCGAGCAGACGATGGATCGCGACCCTACTTCCATCCATCGGACGCAGGCTTGCCTGTCATCAGCCTTCTTGAATACGCGCAGATTGCAGTCCCTGAATCGCAGCGACGTGTTCACGACGCGGTGGAGCGGTCGCTTCATTTCGAACTTTCTGTGACCGGAGAAGTTAACAATCCGTTCGGTTATGCCAGACAATTGGTGCGTATGGGAGATGGTAAAGTCCGCACTGCTTTCTTCTTCCCCCACGACACAGAAGCAGCGCCGTGGTGGCAAGGTGAAAATGCGCGGTTGGCCTCTCTGGCGGCTGCCGCCCGCATGGCTGCTCCACTGTTTGTTGATAATCCATCCTTCCAGTCAAAACTCAAGGAGTATGCCTGGAATCAGTTGCACTGGATTCTCGGAAGAAATCCATTTGACTCAAGCATGTTGATGGGAAGCGGACACGGGAATGCCGCATATATGTTCTTTCGATCCTACAAATACACAAGCGCTCCCGGCTCCATCATCAACGGCATTACTGCGGCGGCCGACAACGAAGATGGCATAGCTTTCAACGAAGGATATGCTGTGACAGGTAAAGATGAAGACTGGCGTTGGACGGAGCAATGGCTTCCGCATGCTGCGTGGTATCTCTACGCCGTTAGCCTTCCACATTAGGTGGAAGAAGAATGCGACCGACTTGGTGGATGAACTACACTTCCTGGCTCAAAATCAATGCAAACGCCTGAAGTTCTTCGAAACGCGCGACCGTATTACGGGAATATTCCACGTAGCGAGGGTCTTCGAGCATCGACGAAGTCACAAAAGCAGTAGCAGGAACTATTTCGAAAGTTGTTTTTCTTACGACGCCATCTGCCAGTTCATCAATATAAACCGCCAGCTTTCGGCGCATTTCGACGAGATCGGGTTCGGTAAGGAAGTCTTTGCTTTCTTCGCTGTAGAGTATGGCGAACTGATTCCAGAAGAATGCTCCAGCAGTTAATGACGTTCGAAGAATCATCTCGCTTGTACGAAGATGGCGTTCCCGGTCAACTCCGAATTCGTAATCAACAGCATCGTTCATAGTTCGAAGAGCTACAACCGTTTTGCCGACTTGATCCCGCAACGCGTCCGCCTGTTGAAGCAAATCTGCACGATCCGGAACTGTTTCAAAGAGCCGGAGGAAGCTTGCATCGCTCTTTAGAACGCCTGCCAAGCCCCGACGCATTACTGTGACCGTACGTACTGGCCAGATCTGATCAAGGACAAACCACATCACAAGGAGTGCGAGCAGTATGCCGATGAGGCGATCGCGTGCGGGAGCAAGTTCGGTGGGAGCGCTGAAATCTTCGAATGCCACTAAGTAGAAGGAAAAAGCAACCTGTAAACCGACATAGTTGAACTTTGGGCCTGCTGCTGTCCAGGCTGAGCCGAATGCAATAAGTGCAACTAACACCACAAGCGATGTAATTGAATCCATATGCGGAAATAGCAGCGAGATTGCTCCAAGACCCAGAATGAGACCTCCGATGATCGAACCCAACAACCGGAAGAAGAGTCTTTGTTTTATCGCGCCACTACTACTCAACCCCGTGACTATGACAGTAATCACTGAAGTTGAGATTCCAGGCCAATCAACAGCGTTATACACGAGATAGCAGAGGGTCGCGCACAGGCTGATCTTGAGTCCGAATGCGATCGTGTCACTTCTCCCCACTGCGCCTGGTATGAAAAACGGTGCTTTTTTCGCAGGTAAAGCAACCAACTCTTTGTTGCCCATCTCGGTGGCATCGGACGGCATTGTCAGGAGCGCATGGATCGCGCCTTCGACTCGATCTAAAAGAGTCACACTGTTCTCAGGCATAAAGCGCAAGCGCTTTTCGATCTTTGGGATGAAGTTAGGAATTAGTTCACGACATTGCTCAGCGATAATTGCGCATCGTCTTCTTAGCTCTGGACTATCTTCCTCGGTGTTCTGAAGACCAAACGCTGCGGAGACATCCATAATTTGGGACAGCATCGTAACGCGCAGGCGAGTTCCCGGAGGCAGCTTACCCGCGTCGAGATTTCGCTCTGCGATCTTGTTATAGAGCTCTAGCATTCCTGTTGAACCGGCTATAGCGAGACGTGATACGGGCATTGCTACCGCAGATCGCTCCGCTGGGCTCGCAGTCTCAGCGTAAGTCGTGAACATCTTCTCCAGCGCTTGATAACGGATCTTGCGCTGTTCTTCTAATTTCTTTGCAGGATCGCGATCGCCGAATACATACTCAACTAGGACAGCAGACCCAATCGCGACAGCCAGCGTAGCAATCAACCAGAGCGAACCCTTGACGAGGGTGTCTGCAGGCACATGTTTATCCCAGTTCCCAATTACGGTGCAGAAGATCAAGCCCCAGGTGGATCCGAGAGTCGGGAAGTTAGACGAGGCGACGATTACGCCTGAAATAAACGTAACGATTGCCAGGCTGAGCACGCGGGCCATAGGATCGTTGTCACTGAGAATGACAACCGCGAGTTCAACTGCAATCGAGAGGACAACGGTAAGCAAGGAAATCAAGCCCGTTCGAAAGGAGATCGAGGGGCTATCTCGGCCAATGAGAAAGATGAAATACATGCCGATGTAGATCGAGGGCATCTGCCAGACCAGCATGAGTATCAGCGCAATGATCGTCGCAAGAACGATACGAAGAGAGCTGTTGAGGCGGCCGGGCGTGGGCTGCAGATCCTCCCAAAACTTACGGCTGAGAGAGCGGATCGTCCCAGACAGTGATGTGTCGGCCATCTGCTATCTCACGACCGTCACTGCGGTAGCGCCGATGCGAAACAGATCCGGATCCGGATCCTTTACCCGAACCCGAACGGGAAACCGAGTGGACAGATGAACCCAATTCAGAGTGCGATCGATATTGGGGAGTCCATCCTTGACGCTTCCATCTTCCGGAAAGACGCCATATCCGATACTCTCGACCGTACCATTGAACCTTCGATCGGGATGCCCCATCAGATAGACATCAACATGCGATCCGATGGCGATATTCTTCACCTTCGATTCGCGGTAGTTTGCTACAACCCACCAGGTCCGAGTGTCTATCAGGGTGAACAGAGGGGCGCCAGGACGCGCATATTCACCCACTGAAATATTCATATTGGTTACATACGCATTGAAGGGAGAAACCACACGGCAGCGTTCCAGGTCGAGTCTCGCGCTATCGACCTTGGCTGCCTTTCCCGGCCGCTCAGACATAAGTGTGTCAACCGTATCGATCGTGTGGATGGCCTGCCCCAACTTCGCCTGCGATTCGGCTGCAGCTGAGTCTGCCTCTTGTTGACGAAGGATGGATTGGGTGAGTTGAGCTTGAGACTGCTCGAGCGCAGCCTGCGCTTCATCGAAGTTTCCCTGAGCCACGCGCACCGCAGTATTGGCCTGATCGATCTGCTCCACAGTCACATATTGCTTCTTGAGCAACGGCTCTATGCGATGCAGATTGTTTGTGGCCAGTTTCAGCTGCGCCTCCGCTGCTGCGACCGATGCCTGAGCGCGAGAAACGGTGGCCTTTGCCACATCAATACTGCTGCCTGCAGTTTTGACCCCGGTCCGAGAGCTGTGCACGCTTGCCAGAGCAGCGTCGGCGGCGCTGCTCTGGGCGGCAATCTTTCGTTTTGCATCGATAATCTGCTGTTCCAGCGCCTCCTGATCGGACAGGGCTTGCTGCAAGGCATATTCATAGGGACGTGGATCGATAAAAAACAGTAGGTCACCCTTCTTCACGAAGGCATTGTCTTTTACCGGCAGTTCAACCAAACGTCCGCTTACTTCAGGAGCAATTTCTATGAAATTCGCTCTCACGCTCGCATCGTCGGTGCGAGGGTGCAGATCGGTCTGCAAGATCACAGCTATCAAAGCGATTACTGCACAGACAACAACGCCAATGCCGATCCAACGGCCAATTTTCTTACGATTTAGAGTCTCGGTTGCTTGATCCATTTGTCCTCCTTACCGAAAAAAAATCAACCAGAGCAGGCTTGTGAAAAGCACGACGACACAAGGGTAAAAGAGTGCGACGGGACCAACCTCAGACTCCAATTGGTATCGCGCCAGAATGTACCGTACGACAAATGCGAGGATCACTGCTATCGACAAGCAGAGCATCCAGACTGGGAAAAAAGAGCCAATAATATCAATCGAAGGCGCGTGTCCGCAGCCGGAGCATAGTAGACATAAAGCTAATAGGTAAATCGGACGCTTTTTTATAGTGATCGTCACTTCTGGCCGTCCTGTGTATGTAATTTCGTTGCAGCGGGTTTTGCTCTCAGCAGGTTTCCAGTTACAAACTCAAGATCAACCGCCTCCAGAAGCAACTGCGATCGTGCCGAAACACCGGAAAGCCGAGCTTGTGCCAGCTGTCTTTCCGCCGTGACAACATCAATCAGATTTTTCACTCCATACTTATAAGCTTCAAGCGAAGCGGAATACGATTCGTTTGCAGAGTCGAGCAACGCAAGTGCCGCCTGCTCTTTTCTCAATGCGGTGCGGAAAGAAATAAACGCCGTCCAAACCTCGCGTGTTGCCTGGTCATGCTTTGCAGTCATCACGTCCTGCGCTTCGCGTCTCTTTGATTGAGCAATCGCCACTCCGTTTTTACGCGCTCCGCCATCGAAGATCTGCCACTCAACTCCCAACTCGGCCGACCACGTGGTCACATTCGCATAGCCAAGCAAACCGTTGTCCGCTGTTGGCCAAATTGCTGTCTGTGCTGCTGAGCCTGACAGAACGATCTTCGGGCGGTACTCAGCCTCAGCAGCTCGTACCGCATCGTCGGCCGCACGAATCTCTGCCGCCTGAGCCATCAGGTCGGGACGATCTGATAAAGCTCGCTCAATCAATTCATCAACTGAACGAGTGAGCGATTCGGGCAGTGGCACATCCTTCTGCGCGTCGATGGTTATGTCCGGGGAAGGCTCGACACCTATAGCTTCAGTAAGCGTTACTCGCGAGATCTTTTCGTCGCCGTCCGCGGACTCAAGATCAAATACCGCCTGCGATGTCTCCGCACGGGCGTTGAGGACGTCAGGCAAGGTAGATCGCCCATTTGCTAACTGATCTTCGGCTGCATCCTGAGTGGTCTGCGCTGTCTTCAGCGTTTCCTGAGCTGCCTGTAATCTCTCCTGCGCCGTAAGTAGTTTGTAGTATTCGGTAGCGACAGAGAAGGCAACCTCTTGATTTGCCTGTATGAAGTTGGCACCAGCGGCCAGTTTTTCAGCCGTCGCACCGTCGACCTTGGCTCCACGTTTGCCAAAATCGAAGAGAAGATACTGCAATGTAATTTCAGGCTGAATCAAGGGAATCTCTACAGTCGAATACCCCCGAGGCAGCAGCGATTCTGGGAATGGTGTAATCGTTCGCTGGTCCGCAAACACCGCAAGCCCGGCGAGCACTGGGTAGTAAGCGCTCTTCTCTATGCCGAGCTGTTTGGCCTTTTGTTTGGCTTGCTCCCAGACAACTCGAGTGCGCGGATTATTCCGTTCCGCAATGTCGATAAGCTCCGCAAGCGTGTAGACCACTTTAGGATCGAGAACGGCAATCTTTGTCGAAGGAAGGGCATGAGCTGCGCATTCCGAGGCGGATCCCGGCGTGGACGCCGTTCCCGCGCACTGCGCCACCCCGCTTCGCGGTGTCCAGAAACACACAAACGAAAACAGAAACGCAAGCCTGAGCCCGGATCTACAAAAAAAATGCATCGCATCATTCATCTGAGAATGGCCAAGTCTATCAGTTCGCCTCCGACAGACAGAATTGTATTTCCGATCACGAGAAGATGAAACGATTGTTTAGCCTGGAAGGCAGAACCGGATCGCTCGGTTACTCAGGCAAGTGAACGGCGTAGCACCGTCCTGGCGCGCAACAAGCGAGATTTTGTAGCTGCGACGGAGATTCCCGCGATATCCGCGATTTCTTTGATTGAAGTATCGTGAACCTGTTGAATCTCTACGATCGTGCGAAGCGCCGGTCTCAGCCGATGGATAGCACGCTTCAGGTGGTGCTCTCTTTCAGTTTTTGCATAGTGCTCTTCAGTATTGATTCTTCGGTCCGCCACCTCCCAGTGCTGCCAGGTCTCGCCTTCCGCGCCACCGTCCATCGAGATCTCAGGATGGGCACGCTTGCGGCGCAAAATCATCAATGCGGAGTTGATGGCAATGCGGGTCAGCCATGTTGAAAAACTTGATCTGCCATCGAAGTTCTTCAGATGGACGTAGGCTTTCAGAAAAGCGTCTTGAAGTGCGTCCTCTGCGTCCTGTCGATTTCTTGTGATCCGATACATCGTGCTGAAGGTTTTCTTTGAGTGACGATTCCAAAGCTCGGAGAAGGCCTGATGTTCTCCGGTCTTCGCTGCGGCGACCAACATCTCATCATTAGAAGTCTCGAGGATATCCTGCACGCTTAAAGTTCCCGTCGAAAAGAATGAGTTCATCGAGTGCCTTTCTAGGAGGTTATAAAATCGAAAGTTGGTATCAGGTACGCAGTTAGGAAATTCCACGCTACGTGACTACATCATTAGAAAATCAATTTGGATATTGAATAGATTGCTGAATTTATACCGTTCAAGAGCGGAAGTGCCATCTAAGCTTGAACATCCAAAAACATTAGAGGCAGTAGCGATATTATTTTGTTTCTTTGAGCAACAACTCTTGTAATTAAGAAAATTCAACTAACATGAGCGTCTGCGAAGCAGATGTAATTTCTTCTTCAAACTAAAGCGGAAGTTGATAGCTCAACAGCCTAAATCGTGTTTCTATTGGGGCCCCCTTTAGAGGGGGTAGCCGGCCTAAAATTGTGTTTGTTCGTCAAGTATTCACGCTGCACAGACTGCGTTAGTCGCCACTTATGGTCTTGTCGGAGGACGAAACCACTAACCTTCTGCCAAACATGCGCGCGTCAAGGGAGTATGCTCCAGGACCCAACAGCCCTAGAGAAGCTGCAACAAGAATTGATGAGAGCAGAGGAGTGGAGATTAGGTTCCTCACGTCAAGCAGCATGGCGACCTCCACCAGGCAACATGCGATGGAACAAATCGGAGTAAACAATCCGAGACAGACTGCCAGACCAAGCAAACCCAGGCTGCCGGTTTGCCAAACATGAGCGCCCGGATCTCCCTGCGGTAGAACTTCCGTAAAGAGCGTCGCAGCGACAGAGACACGCAAAAGAATCAAAGCAACACCCGCCGCTCCCGTCGGGAACATCGAAAAAAGTCTCTGCACAGACGTGAGCCTAGTCTGACTACGGATAACCGGCAAACCCGAAGAGAGGGTAGGAGTAGCAATACTTTCGAGGGGTACTGTACCGGGCTCGTCACTCGCATCTTTGCAGAGGTGCTAAACCGAAGAATCAGTGAAGGTTGATGTCGTTTCCGCACAAACACAGGAATAGAATGAGATTGCTCGCCACCGGGTCAGGCTGGTCAATGCTCGGGCATTTACCCATGCGCCGTCTTGTGAAAGATCAGATCAGAGCAGAAGGATCGCAATGAGTGAGGCACGTACAATCAAAGTTCTTACAGTTGATGATCACCCTCTTCTTAGAGCAGGAATCTCGGGCGCGATTAACGCGCAGCCCGACATGTCCGTGGTTGCAGAAGCAGCAGACGGTGAAGAGGCAATTACGTCTTTTCGCTTACATCGTCCGGATGTGACACTGATGGATATCCGGATGCCCAAGACGAATGGCATCGACGCAATCTCAGCCATTCGTAAAGAGTTCCCGAACGCACGATTCGTGGTTTTGACCACTTACGGAGGAGATATTCAAGCTCTTCGCGCCTTCAAGGCCGGAGCAGTCGGTTATCTCCTGAAGAGCATGTTGCGCACTGAACTCATCGACACCATACGACTCGCCCACGCCGGTATGAAGCGGATACCGCCAGAGATAGCTCAGGAACTTGCAGAACACGCTGGCGACGAAAGTCTGACTACTCGAGAGATCGAAGTGCTGCGCGATGTCGCCAAGGGAAGCTCTAACAAGGTAATCGCTGGCCGGCTCGCGATCTCCGAACATACCGTCAAGGGACATCTCAAAAATATCCTCTCCAAACTGGATGCAAGTGATCGGACTCATGCCGTAATGATTGCTCTAAAGCGTGGTTTCCTCGATATTTGATCTCAGTCAAAACTCTATTAATAAAACGAGCCACGCTTCGCAAAAAACTCATCGTCGGCGTCGCTGATGGAAGCGAGTGAGCAGCGACCGGATCGATCCGTGCCGATGTACTGCACCTCTATCATGATTTTTCCGTCTTTGTCTCTCATCCGAGGGGTCTTCTCTCATTAAGTGGCTACCGAAACTGACTCTACTTAGTCAAAAAAATTGACGCGAGAATAGCAACCAAACTGTAAACTTTAGGTTAGACATGACATGTGCGTCATGTAGTTCCAAAGATGCGGTTTACGGCTGATTCAAGCGTCGCTCAGGTCGCGTGCATCGGATGATCTCTAATAACGGAAGAAACAGCGCTTGATCCTATGGGGGATAACGAGTTTACGCGATGAGTCCAATCAATTTCAGGCACCCTGCTTCAATGTTTTTGTGTCTCGGCGCCTGTTTAATAGCAGGTTGCAGCTCTAAGCCGTCCGATCCGAAAAGCCAGGCCCCTCCGCCGGCAGTTGTTCACGCCGACGCGGATCCAAATATGGTGCAGGTTGATCACCCCGATCAGTTCGCACTGGTTTCGGCGACCGACTATGCGGCAAGTTCCACCATTCAGGTCACCGGCACGGTAAATCCCGATATCTCCCGCACCATCCCGGTCATCTCTATAGCATCAGGCCGAGTCGTCGAGGTGCACGCTCGCATCGGAGACTACGTCAAGAAGGGGCAGCTCCTGATGGACGTTCAGAGCACTGACGTCTCTGGCGCCTTCGGTACCTATCTAAAAGCGGTGAACGACGAGCGCCTCGCAAAGGTTCAGCTCGACCGCGCCAAAATCCTCAACGACAAAGGCGCCATCCCCAACAGTCAGGTCGAGATCGCCCAGAACGCCGAAGAAGATGCGCAGGCCGCTCTCTCAGCTTCTGAAGAGCAACTCCGCGTCCTCGGTGTCGACAAAAATCATCCGGCCGCAACCGTTAAAGTTTACTCTCCAGCCTCGGGTTTCATCATCGCGCAAAATGTCACCAACGCTGCAGCAGCCGGAGTCACCTACTCCGGCTCGGCCAACGCCTTCACCATCGCCGATCTCTCGCACGTCTGGATCATCTGCGACGTCTATGAGAACGATCTCCCAACCGTACACCTCGGTCAAAAAGCGGACATCCGCCTCACCGCCTATCCCGACCGCGTCCTCACCGGCGTCATCAGCGACATCGGAGCCGTTCTCGACCCACAAATCCGTACGGCCAAAGTTCGCATCCAGGTTGAAAATCCCGGCACGTTAATGCGCGTCGGCATGTTCGCGACCGCCACAATCCACGGGAAAACTCTGCAGACTCACGTGCTGGTACCTGCGACTGCAGTGCTTCATCTGCACGACCGCGACTGGGTCTACACTCCCGCCGGCGACGGCAAGTTCCGCCGCCTGATGGTGCATGGCGGTGCATCGCTGCCGGGCAACATGCAGGAGATCGTCTCCGGTCTTGACGCGGGCCAACAGGTCGTCTCGAACGCCCTCGCGCTCCAGAACACGGCGGATCAGTAATGATTCGTAAGCTCGTTGACTTCTCTCTCAATAATCGCTGGATGGTGCTTGGCATTGCGGTCATGCTCTTCGTTTGGGGCATCATCTCCTTCCATAACCTGCCGGTGGAGGCGTATCCAGACGTCGCCAACAACTACGTTCAGGTCATCACGCAATGGCCTGGCCGCGCGGCTGAAGAGATCGAGCAGCAGGTCACTATTCCGCTCGAAATCGGCATGGCCGGCATTCCCCACATGACCCATCTGCGGTCAACCTCTCTCGCCGGCATCTCCAGCCTCACCCTCATCTTCGACGATGACTCGGTCAACGACTGGAATCGCGAAAAGGTCCTCGAACGCCTCTCGCAGGTCACGCTGCCTGCAGGTCTACAGCCCCAGATGGGCACCGACTGGAGCCCCGTAGGCCAAATCTACTGGTACACACTGCACAGCTCGAACCCACTCTACGACAACATGGACCTCAAGTCCCTCGAGGACTGGACCATCGAGAAGCAGATAAAGTCCGTACCCGGAGTTGTCGACGACTCCAGCTTCGGCGGCATGACGCGCGAGTATCAGGTGCGCGTCGACCCCGACAAACTCGTCTCCTACGGCCTCAGCATCGGTCAGGTTGAGCAACAGCTCGCTAACAACAACATCAATGCTGGCGGCAGCTTCATCGAGCAGGGCCAGCAGCAGATCAACATCCGCGAGGTCGGACTTTATAGAAATGTTCACGACATCGAAGAGACCCTCCTCAAAACTCAAACCGGCACCGCCCTTCGTGTCAAAGACATAGCAGTCGTCGCGCAGGGGCCCAAAATTCGTCTCGGACAGATTGGCAAAGCCTGCCGCTTTGGTGTCTTCCCGCAGTCCGATCCTCCAACCTCCTGGAGCTCATCCGACCCCTGCATTGACCATCAGTCCAAGCCAGGAGACAAAAAGGAGATCCGCCACGAGGACGGAAAGATCATCGATGACGGCGACGTAGTCGAAGGGATCGTGGCCCTCCAGAAAGGGGACGACTCTGAGTTCGCTCTCGCAGGCATCCATAAGAAGGTCGACGAACTCAACACACGAATCCTTCCCCCAGGCGTAAAGGTCATACCGTTTCTTGATCGCAGCGACCTCCTTCACTACACCACGCACACCGTCCTTCATAACCTCACTGAAGGCATCATCCTCGTTGTCATCATTCTTTTCTTGTTCCTTGGCAATGTACGCGGCGCGCTCATCGTGTCGCTCACCATTCCGTTCTCCCTTCTCTTCGCCTCGATATGCCTTGACCTCCGCCACATTCCCGCGAATCTCCTCTCGTTAGGTGCGCTGGACTTCGGCATGGTCGTCGACGGTGCGGTCGTCATGGTGGAGAACATCGTTCGCCATCTTAGCCACCAGCGCAAAGACGCCCTCACTCCTGCCGAGCAAATCCGCGAAGCGGCGCACGAAGTGCAACGTCCCGTCTTCTACGCAATCGGCATCATCATCACGGCCTATCTCCCCATCTTCACCCTTCAGGCGGTCGAAGGGCGGCTCTTTCAACCGATGGCTTGGACGGTAGCCTTTGCACTCCTGGGCGCCTTGATCTTCTCCATCATCATCGCCCCGGTCTTAGCGAGCCTGCTCTTCCCGAGAGGCACATCCGAGTGGCACAACCCTGTCATGGAGTGGCTGACAGATCGCTATCGCCACGCCGTCCGGTGGGCCATCGAACATCGCAAAGTTACTTTTTCTGCAGCTGGCTGCGCGCTTGCCTTGGCGCTCTTCCTGGGCCTCAGCGGTGTTATCGGATCAGAGTTTCTACCTCACCTGGATGAAGGCGCCATCTGGGTACGCGGCACGCTGGCACCCAGCACCGGGCCTACCGAGAGTCTGCGCATCATGAACCAGGCTCGCATCGTTCTCTCCTCGTTTCCCGAGGTTACCCAGGTCGTGAGTCAGACCGGACGCCCCGATGACGGCACCGACGTCACAGGCTTCTTCAACACGGAGTACTTCGTCGATCTCAAGCCGAAGGAGCAGTGGCGTCCTGCGTTCAACAAGAATAAGGACGAACTCATCGGCGCGATGGATCGTGAACTGGAGAAGATGCCCGGCGTCATCTGGAACTTCTCGCAGCCCATCTCCGACAACGTCGAAGAGGCCGTCAGCGGCGTCAAAGGCGAGCTTGCCGTCAAGATCTACGGTGACGATCTCAAGGAGTTGGAAGCCAAGGGCGACCAGATCGTCTCCATCATGAGCAAGATCAAGGGCGTTCAGGATCTCGGTCTGTTCCGCGTCATCGGTCAGCCCAACCTGAACTACACCGTCGATCGTCTGGCCGCAGCCCGCTTCGGAATCAACGTTGCTGATATTCAGGATGCTATCCAGACAGCGGTAGGCGGTAATGCGGTCAGCCAGATCCTTCAAGGTGAGGCGCGCTACGACCTCGTCGTTCGTTATTTGCCGCAGTATCGTGACACGCAGGATGCAATCGATAGAATCCGTCTCCTCTCTCCATCCGGCGAACGTGTATCGCTTGCCCAGTTGACGACAGTGAAGATGGAAGATGGTGCAGAGACTATCAGTCGCGAGGCAGGGCAGCGCTTTGTTGCTATCAAGTACAGCGTCCGTGACCGCGACCTCGGCAGCACCGTCGAGGAGGCAATCGCCAAAGTCAACGATCAGGTGAAGTTGCCACCCGGCTACAAGATCGACTGGGCCGGTGAGTATGAGAGCCAAAAGCGCTCCTCACGCCGCCTCATGCTGGTCTGCCCGATCACCGTCGTCATCATCTTCATCATCCTTTATTCCATGTTTCACTCCGGCAAATGGGCGGGCCTTATCCTCGTCAACGTCTCCATGGCTCCGGTTGGTGGCTTGCTCGCCCTGCTCTTCACCCACACCAACTTCAGCGTCTCCTCTGGCGTCGGCTTCCTCGCGCTCTTTGGCGTCTCCGTACAGACCGGCGTCATCATGTTGGAATACATCAATCAGATGCGCGTACGCGGGCACTCCATCGAAGAGTCTGCAATCGAAGGAGCTGTGCTTCGACTTCGCCCCATCATGATGACCATGCTCGTCGCCACTCTCGGTCTTCTCCCCGCTGCAACTTCACACGGCATCGGGTCAGACTCCCAGCGTCCCTTTGCCATGGTGATCGTTGGTGGTCTCATTGGCGCACTCCTCATCAGTGTCTTCCTTCTGCCCACACTCTATGTCTGGATCGCAAAACCCACTGATGTTCTACCCAGCCCAGAGACGGAGTTTGAGAACTAATGTCGTTCAATCGCGTAGGCAGAAAGCCAGTTGTATCGTTCCAGGTAAAAGGAGGTTCTGAAAGCCCTATGGCCAAAAAGAAGCCCAAAAATAAGCTTCAGACCGTCCTTGCCGCTGCTTGCCTCCTGAGCATCTCTTGCGCTGCCTATTCGCAGACTCAACCGTCCAGTTCTGCCCCCGTGATTCTGACAATGCAGCAAGCAGTCGATATCGCGCGCATGAAGAATCCTACGCTCCTCTCTTCGCAGCAAAACCTCTTGTCGGTCAAAGCGCAGGAGGTCCAAGCCGGTGTCCGCTCCAACCCATATCTGACGGGCGGCGGCTCCAATGTCACCCTCGGCGCCGACTCCAACAACCCATATGATTACTATGTGGGCGTAGGGCGTCTCTTCGAGCGCGGGGAAAAGCGCCGATGGCGACTCGACAGCGCTCGCTCCACTACCGCTCAAACCGACGCGCAGTATCACGCGCAGGAGCAGCAGACCATCCTCTCAGTCCGCCAGGCCTTTACCAGCTTCGTAATCGCCAAAGCAGCAAAGAAACTCGCGGATGACAACCTGGCAGACTTCAAGCACGAACTTGATATTGGCCGCGAGCGTTACAAGGCAGGCGATATTGCCAAGCTCGACTTTGAGCGGCTCGATCTGCAACTCGCACAATTCGAAACCGACGAATCGAACGCCATCACCAGCGCTCAGCAGGCCAGCATCCAGCTCCAGGCGCTACTCGGCTACGATAAACCGCGCACGGACTTCGACGTAATCGGAGATGTTGTTCCACCCGTGGTCTCCGAAACGATGGAGAGCCTCGAACAGAAAGCAATCGCCGCGCGCCCCGACTATCACGCCGCCCATCTCGGCGTAGCTGTCGCCGATGCCAACGTCAAGCTCGCCTATGCCAACGGCACCGCCGACCCCACCGCTGACGTAACCTACAACCGCAACGGCCCCGACAACTCCCTCGGATTTGACGTCACGCTTCCTCTGCGCTTCTTCGACCGCAACCAGGGCAACAAAGACACCGCGAAGTACACAGCGCAGGCCACTCGCTTTACGGAACTGGCGACGCGAAACCAGGTCTTCGCCGACGTCGATCAGGCATGGTCCGGCTATGCCAACGCCAAAATCCTCTCAGACCGCTACAACGGCCACTATCTCGACGAAGCCAAAGACGTTCTCGACATCTCGAAGTTCAGTTACGAGCACGGCGGCCTTGCGTTGATTGACTATTTGGACGCTCTGCGCGACTCCCGCTCCGTCACCACAGACGCCCTCAACGCCTACTCCCAGACCTGGATGGCAATCCACCAGCTAAGCTTCTCCACCGCCACCGAGATCATCCCGTAAACGCCACCGAATCGTTACAACGATCCATAAGGAAGCGATAGACACACCACGTAAGCGCATCGTGGGGACAGAACACAAAACCCCAACCGGGCACTCCCCCGTCGAGTCGAGACTTGCACGTGCGTCCGGGCGCAGTCCACCAGCCCCAGGAAGCTCCAAAGAGTAGTCCGCCGCGCGAATGAAAAATAAAGTTGAAAAACATGGCGTATTTTTTGCGCTCAAAAAAGTGGTTGCCAAAACACCACATTCACCACGCGTTTCACCACAAACTCACCACGTTTTTACCACCATCTGCAGCCATAAATAGCCAAAAACCCCTTGAAAAAAGGGTTCTTAGTGCCGTTCAGATATTTTTTAGAGAATTTGGAGGCGCGGGTCGGGATCGAACCGACGCATAAAGGTTTTGCAGTTTTGATGCCTTCATCTAAACCATCTGAGGCATACCTCCGAACCCAGCGCATGATGGTCGTATGGGCAAGACTCAGCACGCGCTCAGCCATCATCTCGACCAGGTCCCGGAAGCTGAACTTGTAGCGTAGGTACCAGCGAACGCACAGGATGATCACCTCGCGATCAAGTGCCGCCCTGCAAACAACTCTTCGATACTGCTCAGTTTGCTCATCGCTGGTCCTCAACTCCCCGAAAGACCAATGTACCCAACCGAACTCGCTATTTGCACCAGAGCCGTCTGCTCCATCATTTCGTTCATCCCGGAAATAGTGGATAGAACACTATCGGGGACCGTGAACATCGCGCTGCTAAGAGCGCGAGCGTTCGCTAGTTCGCTCTGAACAAACGCTGACACACCTAAGCTGTCGATCACTTCTCCTTGGTCAGTGATTGCCTTCATAGCCTGAGCCAATTGGGACTTTACACCAAAGTCGATAGCCGCCGATTTGAATAGCCGCGCGACTTCAGATTCGCCACGCATCAGCTGGTCAGCAAGATCGTTATTGTTCAGGTCACTCATACTCCGATGTAAGCGTCATCTGCTCTGTGTCACATCACAAATTTCTTGCACTCCGATTGAGTGCGTCATATTCCGGTTTACTCGCAGAAACGATAAGTTCGCAATGGCACCGGCTATGGGAGCTATTATTCTGCGGAGAAGAAGCGCTTCCGCTGCACCCACTTAAAGCCTTCATGCTTAGTGATTGCAGCAATTTCGATTGGACCACCGACTGTTTTCTTACGCGTGATCGCAAAACGGACGAATCTTCTTGTTGTTTCCACCATGAACCGCGCTAGATCAATTGCATACTGTATCGGTGCCGCCGTCAGGATCCGCGTTTTCGCATTGGTGATGTTGGCAAGCCACTCGACATCAGGAGATGCATCGGCAAGCGCCTCGTACTGCTCCAGCGTGAGGACACGTTCACTATCAATACTGACTAGCTCGTATGCCACCGCCTGCCCGTTGCTTAGGTTTCTAAACAGATAATGTATTTTATCGAGTTAGAAAGTCAGCACACTCGGATGGGCTTTTCTCAATCTCTTTTATTTTGACGTTGCAATCGCAATCATCGCCGCAGGCACCCAAGTTGCCACTTTGAACATCATCGATGATTTCATTTTGATCCCGCACCTTTTGATTCCGAGTGAGGGTCAATTTGTATTGTTATTTTGTTTGAGATCAGGCGTGAGACACCGGAGCCTGTAGCTTCTGGCACAACACGCAATACTTGAACAACATATGTGCCTGGTTCGGTTAAATCGCATGTCCCGCCTAGCTGGACTGTTTCTTGTAGATGATCACCCGGTCTCAGCGTAATCGCTGACATGCTGAATAATGGTATCCCATTATTCGAACTCGGTTGATTCTTGAGATCGCGTTCTTGCACGAAATGACTATAGCCAATGTAGCGAACAATGGTCTGGTAACCAACCGAGGTATCACCCGTGATTTGATCTATTGTGACGTCATGGTCGGACGAATTTGTAAGCGTAGCGGTGAGTTCCACGGTACTTCCGTCCAATGGGCCCTTGGGAGCAGAGATAACAAGTTGAATCGGATTGGGCGCGCTCTCGCCCACCAACTTGCTTGCCACGAGACCACCGAGCAAACAGACTAACCCAATACGTAGACCAACGGTTTTGGAGGTCATCACGCTTTCTCCTTTCCTCGCATAGAGTGCTAATCCGCTCTCACTTACATTATTCCTCTCACAATGTATTGCAATGCGGCTCACTGGGGCTTGTTAAGTAGTTGCTCCACTGGTTGGGGTATGAAGGATTAGGCACAAAAGGGGCAACATATTCTGAACTGCCTTTTCTGTCAATACTCCAGAGGCCACTAAAGAAGGATCCACGAGGTTCCGCTGTACCCGTAAATCCCCATGGCAATACCCCTAAAGGAGCGGGAATGGCATCTGGTAAAGCTGGCATCCATAAGAGATAGGTTTGAAATGAATCGCTCAAAGACATTCTGTTTATGGTGTCAGGGAGAAAGACGCCTGGGCTATCGTTTTCTGGAACTTCAGCTGGCGAATATAGATGGTCGAAGGCATATGGATATGTACATTCTTCCGTTCCGCCAGACGTTCGGTCATACACTTGAACCGAGCTTGCCACCTGAAGCAGATATATGTCCCCCGTAAAGCCAAGCGGGTCTGTCAGATTTGGAGTTATTTCTATACCGCTAACATTATTACTAATCAGTATGTTGTAAATCCTGCGCAACTGCATAAATTCCTTTGGTGGATTCGAATATCGCCCGACAATGGTTGGGCTTCCGATGTCGCCGCTCAATAATGGTTGGCCGGGGTTTGTAGGAGTGGGTTGTAGGATTTCAAATGTCGCCTGCGCCGAGACCGATTCTCCACCGGAAAGCGTCGCAGTGTATGTCACTGTACGGAAGCAGACCTGTTGCCCATTAACGCTTTGCATCGAACAAGAGTTCAAAGCATCGATCCAGTGATACGTAACGGTGTCAGTCGCAAGCTCGCTTGCCTGAACCAAAACAAGCTGACAATCCGCATTTGCGCATGTGGGGCTTACGGACCAGTAAACTGGACCATTTTCTCCATACGATTTGACTAAGTTGCCGGGTATCGACCAGCTTTGGCTCTGAACCGACGCTCCATTCGCATTTGATATAGAGGATGTCAATACGATCTGCTCGCCAATAACTACGAT
>Ga0302177_10000430_pt1 | contig 32859 bp, 29 predicted proteins | sample I_Palsa_E1_2_FD_198780 | JGI IMG/M metagenome (GOLD analysis project Ga0302177, IMG submission 198780) | Peat permafrost microbial communities from Stordalen Mire near Abisko, Sweden - I_Palsa_E1_2 | ecosystem: Environmental > Terrestrial > Soil > Palsa > Peat permafrost | place: Sweden... | reverse complement strand
GCGTATCTTCTGCACCATGTCGACCCAGGTCGAGCGCTCACCGACGTCGCCCTGCAGAAGGAGCGTCTCAGTGCCGCGCTCGCGCAGCTCCTTTGCCAGCTCCTGCGCCTCGCTTGCGCCGGAGCGGAAGTTGAGGGCGACCGAGGCCCCCTCCGCGGCGAGCAGCGTCGCGATGGCGCGTCCGATGCCGCGCGATGCGCCGGTGACGAGCGCGTATTGGCCGCTCAGTTTCCCCATGAGATGACTCCTTCCATTTATCTTTTGCCAAGAAGGCCGCGGACGCCCACTTTAGCATTACCCCTGCGTTCGATCTTGCACCGCTACTCGCGCTCAGCGAGCCAGGCCGCGATCTTGGACGGCACCTCGCGCTGCGCGCGTGCGCTCACGTACATGCCGATATGGCCCACATCCACGGCATGCGCCGTATAGTCCGTGCTGCCGACGAGGCGCGCGAGCGGCACGCTCGCGCTGGGCGGTACGAGGTGATCCTTGCTGGCATAGATGTTGAGCACGGGCTGAACTATCCGTTTGAGATCGACCCGCTGACCCCCGAGCGTGACGCTGCCGGCGACGAGACGGTTCTCCTGATAGAACCATTGTACAAACTGGCGCAGGGCCGCGGCAGCCTGGTCCGGGCTGTCGAAGATCCAGCGTTCCATGCGCATGAAATTCTCAAGTTGGCGCTGATCCGCGCCCCCTTGCACCATGTCGACATATTTCTGCTGTGTGAGGCGAAACGGCATCAGCGACAGATAGATGCCATTCAAGCTATCGCCGGGAACGTTGCCGCCCTGCGCCAAGAGATTCACATCCAGCCCCTGAACCCACTTCGATAGAAGGTTTTCCGGGGTTTTGAAATCGACCGGTGTCACCATCGTGATCAGGTTCTTGACGCGCTCGGGATGAAGCGCCGTGTAGCAGAGGCTGAAGGTGCCGCCCTGGCAGACACCGAGCAGGTTGACGCTTGGGATCTGATGCGCATCGAGAACATGCTGTACGCAGCGGTGCAGATAGCCTCTGATGTAGTCATCGAGATCGTTGAAACGATCACCTCCGTCGGGATAGCCCCAATCGATGAGATACACATCGAGGCCGGCCTCGAGGAATCCGCGAATCAGCGACCGATCGGCCTGCAGGTCCATCATGTCCGGACGGTTGACGAGCGCGTAGCAGATGAGGATGGGTGTGACGCCCGCGGGACGGGCGAGCGGCTCATAGCGATACAGGGCAACTTTATCCTCACTCCATACGCGCTTTCTTTCTGAGCAGCCCGGGCGCGCGTGCGCCGCGCCCGCAAGTCCCGTCAGCGTGGCGCTCAAGCGGCGTCCGAACTCGAGCATCTCGGCCGCGAGCGCCTGGGGGTCCGGCGGTGCGCTGCTCACTTCGGGGCCCGCGGCCGGCGCCGCACGGCGCGTTTCTTTTTCGCAATGGGCGGTGGCGGTGGTGGCGGCGATGTCTGCGAGCGCACTTGTGCACGCAGCTCCTTCACCTGCTGATGCAGTGAATTGACCTCGGCACGCGTCGGCAGATCAAATTGCCGGGCCCACGATTCAAGTTCACGTTGCTGCTCGGCGCGCACGGCATTCGAGCTGTTTGCGAGATCAGCGATGAGCCGGCAGTACTCGGGGCTGTGAGCGACGCCGCCGTACACTTCCTCCGCACATTCAATCCACAGATCGTAGAAACTCTTGATGCTCGCAGCGGCGCCGCCCGGCGCATCAGCACTTCTGGCGCTCACGCGTTCGGTAAATTTCCGGGTGGTGTCGGCGCCGATCTTGATCCACTGCGCGGCAAGCTGGGTCTGCAGTTCCTGGTATTGCGCGAGCAGGCGCGAGAACTTCTGCCAGGCTTCCTGTCGCTCGCGTGTCAAACCGAGCGCCGCAAACTGCGGCGCTGCATCTTTGGCTCCCGCGGCGTGCGTCCACGCGCCGGGAGGCTGCATCACAGTCTGCCACCACGTTTGAGCATCGGGCGCCGTGCGAAAGTTTGCCATCTGGCCCACCTGCGCGCCGAGCTGCTCAAACCAGGCATTCATGACCGCTGCAAATGAGCGCGCGCGGCTCGCAAGATCGGCTCCTTTGCCATCCTCACCGCTCGGTTCCTGCAACATGGCGCGTCCGAGGTTGAAGTACTGCTCCCACACGGCGCCGAGCTGCTGGAAGGACGGAGGTAAGCCGCTGCTGCCGGCCATGGCGGCACCTCTGGGCCACCATTCAAAGAGTGCGGATCCCTGCGCTGGAGCGGCGCTCATTTTGAGCCAGCCTTGCAGAAGCTCCCGCTGCATCTCGGCGACGGTTGAGCTCCAGGGATCGCTCCGGGGTGCGTCTTCAGTCATCGGACTTTCCTTGGCATGTGCGGCGCAGGACAAATGGAATGCTCGAACCGGCAGGCGGCCTCGCGCTCGGAAACTGGATTATGCAATGCCATGATTACTAAGAGACAACTGCGTCACGTTCTGTCCATGGCCCATATGTTCTGCCGCCACGGCGAGTTGTGCACCGCATACATAGAAGCTTACGATAGACGCCATGATACCTCCGGCCGACCGCTTCCCGCACTGCATGGCCGCTCGCGCGGCGGTATTTGAGCCCGCCCGCGCTCGGGTCGTGAGCCGCCAGCCATGAGCGCCAAGCGCATCATCAAGAAGTACGCGAATCGGCGCCTCTACGATGCCACGGCGAGCCGTCATGTCACCTTGGATGATCTGCGCAAACTCATCGTCGGCGGTGAGCAGATCCAAGTCGTCGACGACAAGACGGGCGAGGATCTCACACGCGCCACTTTGCTGCAGATCATCGCTGAGCAGGAGCAATTCGCAACCCCGGTATTGAGTACCGAACTCATGGAGACGGTAATCCGCTTCTACGGCAATCCCGTGCAGGAGATGCTGACGCGCTATCTCGAGCAGAGTGTCGGAACAGTGCTGCGACAGCAACAGGCCCTGCAAGCGCAAATGGCGAAAGCGCTCGAGGCGCCGATGGCGCCGATCGCCGATCTGGCGCGCCAGAACATGGCGCTGTTGTCCACCATGCAATCTTCAGTGTTGTCAGCATTCGGCGTGCCGAAGCCGGATGAACCCGAAAAAAGTAGCGCGGAAACGGACGACGAGAAAAACAAACCCTAGAGCTGGCGCATCGCAGTCGCACGCTGCGTGCGACGTTAGCAACGCGATCTCGCGTCCGCTCATGCCGAGCTGCAAGGATTTAATGATATGCAAGTGCAATCGAAAACCGTCGTCATCACAGGTGCCGGCCGCGGCATCGGACGCAGTCTCGCCGTCCAATTTGCGCAGCGCGGTGCAAATCTCGCCCTGCTCGATCTGAATAGCGCCGATCTTGACGAGAGCCGCGCACAATGCCTGACTCACGGTGTCGAGGCCCGCTGCTATCAGGCCGACGTTAGCGCAGAGAAGCCCGTCATCGACGCGATGAACGCGATTGCGCGTGACTTAGGACGCTTCGATGTGATCGTAAACAACGCGGGAATCGTCAACGATTCGTTGCTGATCAAAGTCAAAGACGGCGTCGTGTCGGACAAGATGAGCCTCGCGCAGTGGCAAGCCGTGGTGAACGTAAACCTCACGGGCGTGTTTCTCTGTGGACGCGAGGCCGCCGCGCACATGGTCAAATTCGGGCAAGGTGGCGTCATCATCAACATCTCGAGCATTTCGCGCCACGGCAATGCGGGGCAGACGAATTACGCGGCGACCAAAGCGGGCGTTGCGGCGATGACGGTCGTGTGGGCAAAGGAACTGGCGCGCTATGGGATTCGCTCTGGCGCGATAGCCCCCGGCTTCACCAATACCGACATTCTCTCCGGCATGCGCCCGGAGGTGTTGCAGAAAGTCATTGCCCCAGTGCCCCTGCGGCGCCTGGGGGATCCGGCCGAGATTGCGCACGCCGCACTCTTTATCGTGGAGAACGACTTCTTTACAGGCCGCTGCATCGATCTCGACGGCGGCTTGCGCCTCTAACGCGGGCGCACAGCGCGCGAATCCCGCGTCGTGACGGCGCTTGCTAGAGTCAGTCTCTCAAGTGGCTGCCGCGCTGAGAGCGCGGCGATGAGCGTGCGCGCAACTCCCCAGACTCGCGTCACCGAATCGGCAAGCAACCCGTCGGGAAAAGGCGGCGATTCGCTCATGCAGTATTCAAATTCCGCTGCGGCAAATCCGAGTCGCTGAGCAATCAGCCGCTCGACCGCCTCGGCTTCGTATTCGCAAATCGCGCGCGGCGTGCGTGCGCGCACGGAAGCCACGTGCGCCAAGACGTGAGTCAATTCATGCGCGAGCGTGAGGAGTTCCTGCTGCGGGCTCAAGTCAGCTCGCAGGACAATCCTCCCGCCGTCGACACAGCCGCCGATGCCGTGAGGCAGGCTGGCATACCGAACAGCAGCCCCGCGACGCCGCGCGAAGTGATGGAGTGCCAAAAGTGAGCGGTCGATCCCAGGCAGGTCTCGGCGTCCTCGGACGCTTGGCCTCATACTGGGATGCTCAATCTCGAAGCGCTCTCGTTTGCCAGTGTGCTTCATAGTCTCTCCATCCCTGCCCTAACCGCTGCAACGCCTCTTGCGTCGCATTAATTCCGCCCCCTTGACCTCTCCGAAGTATAGAAAGATCTATAATATTCTCTTATAAAACATGGCATTACATTCCATGCCACCATCGCTCAGTCGCATCGGGCGATTTTGTATGCACCGCATACAAATTGGTGTATGATTCAACTCCAGATTGACCGCTAGTTACGATTCTAGGAGAGCCTCATGACAGACCGACCCTTTGATATGAATACTTGGTTCGACAGCTATCGCAGTGCGTTCGCGCCCGTGTTGCGCGCGCAGCAGGAAGCGATGAAGAGTGTAGAGCGCCTCGCGCGATACCAGTTCGCAGTTGCCGGCGACTATCTTGATTGGTCGCTTGCGCAGACGAAGGCTGCGGTGGGCGCGAAGTCCGTCACGGAACTCGCATCCCAGCACACCGAGATCAACGGCCGCTTCGGCGAGCAGTTGAAGAAGCGTGCGCAGGAATTCACCGCGATCGCGACAGAAACGCAGGGTGCCGTGACCCAGTGGCTCGGCGAAGCGACTGCCAAGGTTACCGAGGCCGCCAAAAAGGCCGCGTAATCTGACGATCCCTCGTCTTGCGAGGTTCAGAACAGGGGCGACTTCGGTCGCCCTTTTCTGTGGGAGTTCGAGGCATGCGCTAACCTTCAGCATGGTCCTTGCGATGAAAACAACCTGATGAGCACGCCCCAATTACCGAGTGTAGCGCCCGTCGACACGCTGAGCGACGAACGACAGCTGCGGCGTCATCTGTACGCCCAACTCGCCGCCGTCACCGGCGGCATCGCCCCCGATGACTATATTGCCGCATGGTGGGATTGGTATTTGAATCTCACGCAGCATCCGCACAAATCCTCCGAGCTCGGCTCTGCGGCGCTGGAGGGCGCGCTCGACACTTGGCAGTTCGCACTGCAGGCGAGTTCCGGGACACCCCTGCCCCCCTCCTCGAGCGATCCGCGCTTTGCGGGCGCGGCATGGAGCCAATGGCCCTTCAACATTTATACGCGCGCGTATCAGAACTGGGCGTCGTGGTGGCAGCAGGCCGTGAGCGACGTTCCCGGGGTCGCCGACAAGAATGCCAAGCTCGTGAACTTTGCGAGCAGCCAGATCCTCGAAGTGGCCTCGCCGTCCAATTATCTGAATACAAATCCTGAACTCCTCGAAACGACGCGTACCGAGTCCGGACAGAACCTCGTGCGTGGCTTCAAGCACTGGGTCGATGATATGCAGCGCACGCTCAATCGCGGCGCGCCGGCGGGCTCTGAAAATTTCAGGGTCGGTGAACAGGTCGCGGTGACTCCCGGCAAAGTCGTGCTGCGCAATCGACTGATCGAACTTATCCAGTACGCGCCGCAGACGCCGAGCGTCTATGCCGAGCCCATCCTGATCACACCCGCATGGATCATGAAGTACTACATTCTTGATCTGTCGCCGGTGAACTCCCTCGTGCGCTACCTCGTCTCTCAAGGTCACACGGTCTTCATGATCTCCTGGAAGAACCCCAACGAGGCCGATCGCGATCTTGGCATGGACGATTACCTGGAACTTGGGCTGCGGGCAGCGCTCGCTGCCGTCAGCGCGCTCGTGCCGAAGGCCAAGATCCATACGGTGGGCTATTGCATCGGCGGAACGCTCCTCGCGATCGGCGCCGCTGCGCTTGCGCGCGACAACGATCATCGAATTGCGAGCCTCACCACACTCGCGGCGCAAACGGATTTCAGCGATCCCGGCGAGCTGTCACTGTTCATCAGCCCGAGCCAGCTTGAGATGCTCGAAGCGGTCATGCACAAGCAGGGCGTCCTCGCGAGCGACAAGATGGCGGCATCCTTCATGTTGTTGCGCTCGCGTGATCTGCTCTGGACACCCGCGGTCAACAAGTACCTGCGCGGAAAACTCGATACCCCAAATGATCTCATGGCGTGGAACGCCGACGGCACTCGCATGCCCTGGCGCATGCACACCGAGTATCTCTACCGGCTTTTTTTGCACAACCAGCTGGCTCTTGGCCAATTCCCCGTGGCCGGCGAGCCGATTCACCTGCAATCCATCACGGTGCCGCTGTTCGTCGTCGGCACCGAGACGGATCATGTCGCGCCATGGCGTTCCGTCTACAAAATGCGCGCCCTGACGCGCTCCACGGACTATACGTTTCTGTTGACGAGCGGCGGACACAACGCCGGCATCGTCAGCGGACCCGTGCATCCGCGACGGCGGCATCGCCTGATGACGTGGAACGATGCGACGACAGTTCTCAGTCCCGAGGAGTGGCTGAAGCAGGCGGAAATGCGCGCAACCTCATGGTGGCCCAGCTGGCAACAATGGCTGCGCACGCATTCGAGCATGCCGCAGGTCGCGCCGCCCGCGAGCGGCGCGACCGCAGAGGGCTGTACCGTGCTCGGCGATGCGCCGGGCGATTACGTCCGCGAAAAATGACCGCGCACAGGGGTCTCGCGGCACCGCGCAATCTTGCGCCGGCGCACAGCTAGGAGAGCCGCCCTCGAGGTCGGATGAAGACCCGCCGCCTGCATCAGGCAGCAGCCCGATTCACCAGGGCGGCGGCACCGGCACGCGGGTCAGAAAGTCGGTGAGCGCGAGGCCGATCAGGATCGCCAGCCAAACGAACCCGAGTGCGGCGGCGATCCGCGTCAATCGACGAGCTTCGCTCTCGTGCATGAAGACTGCCATCACCAGCAAGGTCTTGGCCACCGACACACCCAGAGCGATTACCGTGTTGAACACTCCAAGCTTGAGGAGGGCCGCACCGGCGCTCAGCGCCAGCAATGCCAGCAGGGCGGCGAGCACCCACAAATACCGCCGCACCGGCGTAACCCGCGGCCTGGCGTTTGAGACTGTCGCGGCCGTGCTCATCCGGCGCGCCCGACGAGATAGATGAGGGGATACACAAAAATCCACACGATGTCGACCAAATGCCAGTACAGCGCCGTCAATTCCGGCGTCGTGTAACGCTGTGATCCGTACGAACCGCGAAGCACACGCACGACCAGCACGAGAATCACGCTCACACCGATGGCGACATGCAGCGAGTGAAAACCCGTAATGCAGTAATACAGGCAGAAGAACAGTTCAACTGCCCGCGCCTGAGGGCCGCGCTGCAGGAAATCGACCCCGGGAACCAGATGCTCGGTGTACTCCTTGTGGTACTCAAAACCGTGCATCACCAAGAATCCAAGGCCAAGAGCTGCAGTGCCCGCCAAGAGGCCCGCTGCCAAACGGTTCTGGTCCAGTTTGACCGCGCGAGCGCCAAGGGCAATGAGACAACTGCTGATCAACAGCACGGCGGTTTCGGCGGTGCCGAGCGCCATGTCGGTCTGGCGGCTGGCCACGGCGAATCCTTGTGGGTAAAGAATGCGGCAGATCGTGTAGCTCGCAAACAGCACACCGAAGAACAGCACCTCGGTCGCAATGAACACCCACATCCCCAGCGTCGCAGCCTCACGTTGCTGGGTGGCGTCGTCGTACTGCTCCTCGACCTGCGTTCCGTTGACGCGCCAGTCGACGTCGGCGGCGCGCGCATTCACGGCGCTGGCTCGTCGTAGGCGTAAGCCTCGCGTACCACCGGCCGGCGCCGGAAATTCTCCTTTGGCGGCGGCGAGGTTGTTTGCCATTCCAGTCCACGAGCGCCCCACGGATTGTCGCCGGCGGTACCACCGCGCCGCAGGGACCACAACAGATACGCGACCGGCAGCAGGTATGCGACTGCCAATATTGAAGCGCCCGCCGAGGAGAGTACGTTGAGTATCTGAAATTCAGGAAGATAGGAGTGATAGCGCCGCGGCATACCCTCGTAGCCCAGAATGTACTGCGGGAAAAACGTCAGGTTGAAGCCAAAGAACATCAACACGGCGGCCGAGCGAGCCCAACCCTCGGGGTAGGTCCTGCCGGTGATCTTGGGCCACCAAAAATGGATGCCGCCGAGATAGGCCATGACCGAGCCGCCCACCATGACGTAGTGAAAATGTGCGATCACGAAATACGTGTCCGTGAGCGGCACATCGAGCGCCGGTGCGGCAAGAATCAGTCCCGTCAGACCCCCCATCATAAAAAGTCCGACGAAACCCAGGGCGTACAGCATCGGAGCCTCGAATGTAATGTCGCCCTTATGCAGCGTTGCGGTCCAGTTGAACACCTTGATTGCCGATGGCACGGCGACAATAAAGCTCAGTATCGAGAACACCATGCTCGCGTACATCGACTGGCCGGAGACGAACATGTGATGGCCCCAGACGAGAAAGCCGATGACGGCCAGCGCCAAGATGGAGTACGTCATGAAGCGGTAGCCGAAAACCCGGCGCCGCACGAAACACGCGATAATCTCGCTCACGACCCCCATCGCCGGCAGGATCATGATGTACACCGCGGGGTGCGAGTAGAACCAGAACAGATGCTGGAACAGCAGGGGATCACCGCCGAGCGCCGGATCAAAAATGCCCACGTGCGCCAGGCGCTCGAGCCCGATGAGTGCCAGCGTCATCGCGAGCACCGGGGTTGCGAGCACCATGACGAGGCTGACGGCATACATCGACCACACGAAAAGCGGTAATCGGAACCAAGTCATGCCGGGAATGCGCAGAGCGTGCACCGTGACGATGAAATTGAGCCCGGTGAGGATCGAGGAGAAGCCGGTAATGAATACGCCGACGACGACCAGGATCACATTGGTATTGGAGAACATCGTCGAAAACGGCGTGTAGAAGGTCCAGCCGGTATCGACGCCGCCCGCGAGCAGCGCGGCGACGGTGAACAAACCGCCCGCCATGTACAGATACCAGCTAAGGAGATTCAGACGCGGGAAAGCCACATCGCGCGCGCCGATCATCAATGGCAGCAGGAAATTGCCCAACGTAGCTGGAATGGAGGGAATCAGAAAGAACCACACCATGACGACGCCGTGGAAGGTAAACGCCTTGTTGTACGTTTCAGCATTCAAGAGTAAGCCGTTGGGCTCAACCAGGTTCAGGCGTATGAGGGTCGCGGCAATGCCGCCGAGAAAGAAGAATCCGGTAATGCCCAACGCATAGAGAATGGCGATGCGCTTGTGATCGCGCGTGCTCAACCATGCGCGCAAACTTTCATCACCGTCGAGAAAACCTTGTCTCGCGGAGGGCACCGGGATTGTCGCGTCAATCGTGCTCATGAGTGCTCTCCGATCCGATCGCCGGCGGGTCATTCGCGGTGCTCGAGGTGGACTTCAGGTAGGCAATGAGCGCAAGCAGATCCTCTTCGCTCAACTGTCCGGAGAAGGACGGCATAATCGGCGCGAAACCCGCGACCAGGCGCTGCTTCGGCAACAGAATCGCATCCCGGATATAGCGATCGTCAGCGATGACGGTGCTGCCGTCGACGAGCTGCACCCACCGTCCGTAGAGACCGTCCAAATCCGGCGCGTGCACCGACGCATTCGCACCATGACAGCCGCTGCAGCCGTGGTTACGAAACAGTGTCGCTCCGCGGGCTGCGAGACTTTGGGCTCCACCGTGGCCTTCCAACCAGCGCGAGTAGTCTGCCGGGGCCATGACCACGATATTTCCACCCATCCGCGCATGGTCCAGGCCGCAGTACTCGGCGCAGAAAAGCGGGAAATTTCCAAGCTGTGTCGCGGTGAACCACAGTTGGGTGTAGCGCCCCGGCAGCACATCCTGCTTTACCCGAAACGCGGGAACATAAAAGCTGTGAATTACGTCCTCGGAGGTCATGGTCAGGCGGATCGGCTGGCCGAGGGGAACATGCAGGGCATTGATCTCGCGCTGCCCGCCCGGATGCTGCGCTTTCCACATCCATTGCTTGGCGATCACGTAAACGGTCTGCGAGTCCTCGGGCGGCGAGCGCATCCTCGCAAAGACAAAAAGGCTCCACGTGAATACGCCAATGAAGAGAGCCAGTGGGATCAGGGTCCAAGCCAGCTCAATGCCCGTGCTCTGCGCCAGGCGCCCGCTGCGATCTGCCGGGCTGCCGCGCCGATACTTCACCGAGTAAACGGTAATGGCGATCAGGACCCCCAGCACGACGATGACGCACAGAGCCAACATGAACCAGAAGAGCGCGTCGACCTGCGGCGCGATACTCGAGGCCTGCGGCAATGAGCTCAATGCGCTCATGGCAAAGCTGAGGGCTTGGCGCGGCTTGCTGCGCCGCGCCGCAGGTACAGCACCAATGCCGCAAGGCCAAGTACCGTCGCGAGGCCCAAGAACTGCATCACCCGGCCGACGACCACGCTGTAGCGACCCGTAGCCGGGTCGTAATCGCAGCACATGAGCAAAAAATGGTCGACAAGATTGCCGATGCGCCCCTGGGAGGCATTCACCAGCGCAAGACGCAACGTTTGCGGCTCGAACTGCGCGCCAAACAAGTATTGCGTGACCTTGCCTTGCGCGCTCAGCAGCACGACGCCGACGTCGTGGTCGTATTCGCCGTTGCGCGCATCAAAGAAATAGCGGAACCCGACGCGCCGCATGATTTCGGAGCTCACAGCCGGCGCGGCGGTCAAATAATGCCAACGCGTGATATCCCTGCCCGCGTGTTGTGCCGCATCGCTGCGCTGAGCGTTGCTCGCATCCGCCGGCCCTTCGTGCGGATCGACGCTGAGCAATATCACAGCGAAGTCGCTGCCGGCGTTGAGCCCGCTACGCGCGAGCGCGTTGGCCACGCCGGCACGGACGACGCTGCACAGATTGATGCAGCCATAGTAGCCGGGCACCAACAGTGCAGGCTTGCCACCTAGCACATCGTGCAGCTCTATGCTCGTGCCATTGGCTTCGTGCAACCTCGCGTCGAGGGGCAGCTGCGCGCCGAGCTCCTGGTCAAATCCGACTTCGGAGCGCAGATCCACAGGAGCGCGCAAAGACGCGGCGGCGCTTGCTAAGCCAGCCGCGAGAAGCCCAATGGCAAGCAGACCTCCGGCGCGCCGCTTGCCGAGGTGCTTCACTGAAGCCGCTCCTGCACGGTTGCCGCGGGTCCTGTCGCTGCGGCTGCTGGATTCTTCTGCGCCTGTTCAGCTGCATAGATTGCCATCGCGCGCTCGATTGGGATGCGTGCAATGCGATGAGAGGAATCGATCCACGCGTAACCCGACAGCAGCACCTCCTCCTGCTGTTGTGATGTCACAAGATCGCTGCGCGGATGAGCTTGTAGTCGCGGCGCGGGCGGGAGCGCTGCGGCTTTTGCGGCGAGCCGTGCGATCCGCGGAATCATGTCACGCTGCACGACTTGGTACAGCACGACAATGATGACCAGCACCAGCGCCGCAATGGCTGCTCCGACCCAAAGCACGCGCTCGGTCGCGATCGCGGTCGATTCGTGGCCGAACGGTCGTGGTTGCCGCTCAGGCACGAGCATGTCCTGCCACGCTCCGACCTGAAAGCGGCGCGCTTGCCTGCATGCGCTGTAGAGATGCGCGGCCGCTAAAGACCCACAGCCACAATGCACCCAAGCCAAGCGGCGCCAATAGATCAGTCCACCTTAAAGCGAAGCCTTGCGGCCGTTCCCCGGGGATCACGAGCCACAGCGCATCGGCCAGATTGGCGAGCAAAAGAAGCGCCGCGATCCAGGCGAGGCAGGTCCGACTTCGCTTGGCGCGTCGCGACAACAGCGCCGCGAACGGCACGAAAAGATGAAAGGCGATCAGAAACCACGCCAAAATTCGCCAACTCGTCAGCGTGCGCGGAATGTACCAGCTTGTTTCCGCCGGCAGGTCCGCGATCCAGATGGTCAGATACTGCATGAACGCGAGATAGGACCAGACCAGCACGAACATGAGCAGAAGATTACCGAGGTCGGATGACAGGCGCGGCAGCTGTGCCTCGTTCACGGTGCGCATCAAACACAGAGTTGCAAGCGCCGCCGCAGCCAGCAGCCAGCCTATTGCGACCATCATGCCGAATACGCTCGAATGCCAATGCGGCAGCAGCGACATCACCCAGTCAACGGCCGCGAGCGAGGCGGTCAGCGCGAAAGCGATCAATCCGGGCGCGGCGATGCGCGGCAGAAGCGCTGAATTTTGCATCCGACGTTCAAATAACACTAGCAGGACGAGCCATACCGCGAAATAAGCGATCGTGCGGCCCATGAAGAAATGCGGTTCGAGGTACCAGGACTGCGCCTGCAGCAGCGCGTCGTGGGCGAGCAGCTGCGGGCTCGCCCATGGATAGAGCACCCGCACGCCGATCAGGACGGGCAACGCCATCAGTGCTTGCAGAGGCAGAGTGCGGGCGGCGGCCAGAAGGAACGGCCGCATATGCAGACCCCACGCGCCGCCGGTCAACACATGAACCATCGCGAGCGCGAGACTGCCCACCGATAAACCGCTCAAGAAGACAAATGCAAACAGGTAGGATAAGAGCGTCTGCCGCGGCGCTCTTAAGCCCAGAAGCACACACCCAAGAAGCGCAAGCACTGCGACCATGAGCGCAAGGCGCCGCCCGCGCTTGCCCACGAGCGCGGCATTCATGGTGGAAGACTGCGCAATGCCGCCACATCCAGCGCGTTTAGCTCAGCGCTCGGCGCGTGCCGGCTCAACTGCAACGCCCGGATATAGGCAACAATTGCCCACCGGTCCTCGGGCGTGATGCGATCCGCATAGGGATACATCACTCCGAAGCCGTCGCTGATGACTTGAAAAAAATGGTTGTCCGGCGCTTCGCGCAAGCGTTCGCTGTGGTAGCTCGGCGGCGCCGGAAAGCCGCGGCGCACGACCATGCCGTCGCCATCGCCCGTGCGGCTATGGCACGGGGCGCAGTAGACATCGTAACGATCCTGCCCGCGAATGATGAAAGGTAGCGTGATGGGTATCGGATTGGCCCTGATCGGATCACTGCGTCCGCTGCTGCTACCGGCCAGAGCGCCGGCGGAATGCGGCACTGTGCCGGCGACCTGCGGCCGCGAGGAATTGCCGTCGTCGAACAGTTTGGACGGCGCCAGTGGCTTGAATTTCGGCTGTTCGTACATGTCGTGCATCTCGCGCTCACAGCCGCAGAGCGCATAGGCCGCAACGGCGATCCACCAGACGCGCCGTGTCATTGCGGCACCTCTTCGACCGCCAGCGCCGACAGCGACCTGCACAGCTCGCGCACGGTCTGTACGTCAATACTCGGGTCGTGCAAGTGCACGACCATGAAGAACCGATCGGCGCTGGCGCGCTCAAACGCCTTCACGTCGAACAGCGGATGGTTGAGGCGCGGCAGGCCGTTACCGATGAGCATAGCGAGCACGCCGAATACGGCCGCGCCGAGCACTGTCATCTCCAGCGCCGCCGGTAGAAACGCCGGCCAGCTCGCCGTCGGCCGGCCACCGACATTGATCGGGTAGTTAAATACTGCCGAGTACCATTCGAGCGCATAGGTACCCACGCCGCCGATAACGGCACCGAGCAGCATCCAACTCGCAACACCATCGCGACAATAGCCGAGTGCCTCGTCCATACCCTCCACCGCACACGGGGAATAAGCCTCGAGTACGAAATTTGGCAGTTCGCGACGTACGCGGCGCACCGCGTTCAGCAGCTCTTCGCCACCGGCGAATTCCACGAGCAGGCCCTGCGTGTGGCTCGCGTTCACGCGGTACTGCCCTCCCCTTTGCGCACGAGTTTGCGCAGCTCAAACATCGAGACGACCGGCAAAATGCGTACAAACAGGAGAAACATCAGCAAGAACAACCCCATCGAACCGATTAGAAATGCAATATCCCAAAACGTCGGGTAGTACATGCCCCAGCTCGATGGCACGAAATCCTGGTAAAGAGTGGTGACAATGAGCATGAATCGCTCGAGCCACATGCCGATGAGTACCGCAAGCGCAATGCCAAAGAGCACGATGGCATTTGAGCGCACACGCGCAAACCAGAGCAACTGGATCGATAGCACGTTGCAAACGATCGTCGCCCAAAACGTCCATGCATAGGCGCCGGTGAGGCGCCGCAGCACGACTGCCAGCTCGTAACGGTCCATGCTGTAGAAGGCGCTGAATACTTCCGAGAAATAGCCGTAGGTCACCACGAGCCCAGCCGCGAGCATGACTTTGGCGAGGTTATTCAAATGTCTGCCGGTGATGTAATCCTCGAGTCCCAACATGCGGCGCATGGGTATACCGAGCACCAATACCATCGCAAAGCCTGAAAAGAGCGCGCCGGCGACGAAAAACGGCGGGAATATGGTGGAGTGCCAACCCGGCGCCGCCGCCTCGGAGAAATCCAGCGCGACCATGCTGTGCACGGAAAAGACCAGCGGCACCGCGAGTCCCGCGAGCAGCAGGCTCAGGCTCTCGAAGCGTCGCCATTGTCGCGCTTCGCCGCGCCAACCGAGGGCGAGAAAGCCGTAGAAACGAGCCGTGCGCAACGTCGGCGCGCGGTCGCGCAGTGTCGCGAGATCCGGAATCATGCCGACGTACCAGTACAGGATTGACACGCTGAGATACGCGAGGATCGCAAAGAAGTCCCACTCGAGGGAGCTGCGCCATTGCGGCCATACGTTCATCACGTCCGGGTAAGGAAACAGCCAATAGAAGAACCACGGCCGCCCGAGGTGCAGGATCGGGAAAATTCCCGATACCGCAACGGCGAACACGGTCATCGCTTCGGCATAGCGGTTGATGGAGCTACGCCAATCCTCGCGCGCTAGATAGAGTGCGCCCGAAATGAACGTGCCACCCATGCCGATGCCGATCCACCATACGTAGTTGCAAATGGCAAACGCCCACGCCACAGGCATATTGATGCCCCAGATGCCCACCCCCTGGCGCAACAGCCAGCCGACCCCAAAGAGCAGCAACGAGCACAGCGCCAGTGCGACGGCAAGCCCGGAAAGCCAGTACCAGCCGAAGTGCCGATGCAGACTAATCACACTCACAGTTTCGGTGACGGTCGAGTGAGTCTGCCCCGGCGCCAGGAGCAACGGCTGCGCCGCGTCGCCCGGTAGCGCGCTCATGCGTTTTCCTCCGGCAACGCCGGATTGGGATTGCGCAGTCTCGCGAGATAACTTGTGCGCGGACGTGTATTAAGCTCGCCCAGCATGACGTAGGTGCGCGGCGAGGACTTCGCCTGCGCCACGCTCGAATTGGCGTCCGCGATATCGCCGAAACGGATCGCCTGAGTGGGGCACGCGGCCTGACAGGCCGTCAATACTTCGGCATCCCGTATGCGCCGATTCGCTTTGTCAGCTTCAATATGCGCAGTTTCGATGCGTTGAATGCAGTAGGTGCATTTCTCCATGACCCCGCGTTGGCGCACTGTCACTTCGGGATTGCGCTGCGCGGCGAGCGTTTCGCCCTCCGCGGTGAACTGCAGAAAATTGAACCGGCGCACCTTATAAGGGCAGTTGTTGGAGCAGAAACGTGTCCCCACGCAGCGGTTGTAGACCTGCAAATTGAGGCCTTCATCGTCATGAACTGTCGCACCCACCGGACAGACGACCTCGCAGGGAGCGTGCTCGCACATCATGCACGGCACCGGCTGTGAGTACGTGCGGGGGTTGTCCGCCGTGCCTTCGTAATACCGATCCACGCGAATCCAATGCATTTCGCGGCCGCGCTGCACCTGCTCCTTGCCGACGACCGGAATGTTGTTCTCCGCTTGGCAGGCGATCGTGCAGACCTTGCAGCCGATGCAGGCATTGAGATCAATGCTCATCCCCCACGCGTATTCACCGGGCGGGTAATCCGGATAAAGACTTGGAGTCGCAGTCGGCGACGGATTATTTCTATTGGCGAAATGTGGATCGCGTTGATACTCGGCGAACGTGCCCACGCGTAGAAGGTCGCGGCCTTCCACATTGAAATGATGCTGCGTTGCTGCCAAGTCGTGGCGATCGCCGGTTTTTTGAAGCCGTAGCCCGCCGGCATTCCACGCAGCGGATGACGCGCGCAGGACGTACGCATCGAAGCCCTGCCCATTGCCGACCCGTCCGGCGCGCCGCCGCCCGTAACCCAGATGCAACGTCACGCTGCGTGCGGCCTGTCCCGGCATCACCCACACGGGCACGCGCAGCATGCGCCCGGCAAGGTGCAGCTCAACTACATCGCCACTTGCTAGCTCGTGCTGCGCAGCCAGCTGCGGGCTGATAAGTGCGGGGTTGTCCCAGGTCAATTGCGTCAGGGGTTTTGGCAGCTCCTGCAGCCAGCCATTGTTCGACCAGAACCCGTCCCCGATGGTAGGGTCGGGACGAAACAGCAATTCAAGCGACGCATCGTCGGCTTTCCTGGGGGTAGCCAGCGTCAGTGCAGCCGCGCTCACAGGAAGCACAACCGACGGCAACGCCGTATTCGCAATGACTCCGCTCTGCAGCGCCTCATTCCAGGCAGCGTCGTCGGGAAAGAATTCGCGCCATTGGCGGCGCACGATCGCGCGCGCATCGCGCACACCGTCTTCAAGCATCATCGCCAACACTTCAAGAACGGAGCGTCCTGCGTACAACGGCGCGATCAGAGGTTGCGCGATGCTTGCGCTGCCGTCATAGGCACGCGCGTCCGACCAAGTCTCCAATTGATGGGCCAACGGCAGATGCCATTCCGCCAGCGCGCCGGTCTCATCGGTGTATAAGCCCAGATGTACCATATGCGGTACCTGGCGCAGCGCTTCGGCAAAGTTCAGATCCGCAGGCGCGTCGTAGGCGGGATTGCAGTCCAGGATGAGCAATGTATCAACCGAACCGGCGCGCATTTCCCTGACGAGATCGACGATCCCTCGATCGGCGTCGGGCACTTTTTCGACCGGCGTGCTGTAGTCAATCGTTGCTCCGACATTGCCGAGGGCGCTGTTCAGCACGTGGCCCAGCGCATGCATCCACGGAGGCTGCGAAGGGCCGACCGCGATCAGCGAGGCGCCACGATTGGCTTGCAGGTCGGCCACGAGCGCATCAAGCCAGTGAGACTGTCGTGCGTCTGGAAGACCGGCGACGTCGAGTGCGACACCTAGCCGTTGCGCCAACCGCCGTGCGAAGTCAGCGATTCGATCAGACTCAAGCGGCCAGCGGTGATCAGCCATCCCTCCGGTCAGCGATGGCGTGGCCTCCAGAACATACAAACGACTGATCGCGCCATGCGTGCTTTCTGGAGTTCGCGTCGCGGCAAAGTCTCGCGCGTAGCGCACGCCGCCAGCCGAGTCGGTGAGAAAATCGGCCTCCAGTGAGACGATCACCTTGGCGCGATCCAGATGCAACCGTGTGGATCGCGGCGCTCCAAAGGCGAGCCGGGCGCCCTCATATGCGTTGGCGTTGCCCGCGGGCTGATGGACGTGCCAGCGTGCCTGTGGAAACCTCCTCAGCAGCGAATCCAGCTGCGCAGACACGGTGGGTGATGTAATGGTCCCTGTGAGCACGCGCAGACCCGACCCGCCCGTGCGCTCGCAGCTTTCGATCCGCTGCACTAATGCGGCCGCGAAATCATCCCACGAGGCGGTATCGGTGTGCCGCATGACTGTCTGGGAGCGGTCCGGATCCCACAATTGCAAGATGGCCGCCTGAACGAAAATGTCGGTGGCGCCGAGACTGGCGGGATGCTCGGGATTGCCTTCAACCTTGGTCGGGCGACCCATATGACTCTCGACGAGTACGCCCTGCGCGTAACCTTCGCGAACGAGGGTAGTAGCGAAGAAGCGCGGCAGTCCGTCGACCTGGCCGAGTGGCGAATGCACGTACGGAACTAACTCATCCTGCGGTGGATGACTGCATGCCGTGACGCCCGCCAGTGCAAGCGATGCGCCGATAAATTTCAAAAAGCGGCGCCGATCGACCGTAAGCTCATGTGCGAACTGCGGATGCTGGTGGTGCAACCACTGCTGAAATGCTTGGCTGTCAGCGAGTTCTTCTAAACTGCGCCAGAACGCCCTGCCGTTTGTGAGCGCGAATTGCGCACGATCAACCCCCGAGGCGAATTCGGAATTGCCGCTCAGCGATGACATAGTGAACAGTCCGCAAGGCGGCGTTTGTCGATGTGGTACTCGTTAACTAAGCGGCTGCCCAGGGCGAGCTGATCCTGCGCGTGCCAGTCCGCTTTGTATACATCTTCGCGCGGCCGCAGGAACCGCTCCGGGTTACGGTGGCAGTCGAGACACCATTGCATGGTGAGCGGCGTTGCACGCGCGGTGAGGGGCATCAGGTCGACCTGACCGTGGCAGGTAGCACAACCGACGCCCTTGGCGAGGTGAATGCTGTGATTGAAATAGACAAAATCGGGCAGCTTGTACAGCCGCTGCCAATGCAGCGGGATGCCGCTTTGAAAGGCGCCCACAAGGGGCGCGAGCGCAACCTGCTCCGTGTACAGCTGCGAATGGCACGTCATGCAAGTTGACAGCGGCGGTATTCCTGCAAACGCTGAATTTTCCACCGCGCTATGGCAATAGCGGCAGTCGATCCCGTCGTCACCGACGTGGTGCTTATGGCTGAAGGGCACCGGCTGCTCGAGCGCTTCGTTCAACCCACCCGGATAGTTAGTCAACGCACGCCACAGAAAGATGGCTCCGACCGCGACAATCGCCAGACCCAGTAGCCCGACCTTGACGTAAAACCCGAATCGCCGATGGAAAAGTTGTGCCACGTCAACGATCCTGTTGCGTTCTGCTCTCTAACAAGTTCGTCAAGGCCGCCAGGGAGTAGGCGTCGCGGTGTCGCGGAACGATGGCAGCGCCGGATTGATTGTTGTCAGTTGATCTCTTGGACAGCTCGAAGGGCACATGCGTCGCAAGAATCGTTCCTCCCATGCGAGACGTTCCCAGCGGAGGTTAACGCAAACGCCGTCCGGTTTTCGCGTGCCGCAATTGGACAGTGGACCAGCGTCCACGTAGCCCTAGGCACGCATGGCTTCTCGAGCACACTCCGCACGCGCTACCCGCCCGCGCGCAGGATCGCCCCACATCCGAGAGAAAAGCCCCGGCCGACGTAAGGGCTAGTGGTGGCAACGAACTACCTATAGATCATGGGGTTACGTCGGTATCGGGGGAAAACTGCTGGCGAACACTGCCCAACATGCATGAAAGTCCACCGCCAAATGCGCGGTCCGTGCCCAGCGGCGTCTTGCCGAACGTGCTAAAGAACGCAAGCACGGGAGCGCCCGTCGGCAGCACAAGGGAATTACGTGAACCAAAAAGCGGAGCGGGACCTCATCCACGACAGGCGTGCCGAGCCCGTAGAACCCGCGATGCGCTCGAATACGAAGCGGTCTGATCCACGATGCGGGAAATTGGGCCTGCTGCGCTCCTGCCCCAACAACGCGCCGCCAATGCACGCAAATCAGCGGGTCCGATTCTCACCGGGTCCTGACTCAGTCAGACGGTTGTACTTCTTCAATATTGCGCGCAGCCGATCGTGCGGCAGTGCTATGACCGTCCGGTCGTCGATGCCTGTCATCGTCTTGGCGGCTACCATCGCATTGATGACCGCCTCTTCAGTCGCTTGGACCGTGGCGAGAAATATGGGGTCCAACGAATCGTTGGGCAGCATCGTAAGCTGACGAAGTCCGTGCGGAGAAATGGCGCCGGGGTTGGCCGTTGAAAACGCTAAGAAAATATCACCGGATCCATTGCCGCCATAACTACCGTTTCTGGCCAGTCCGAGGGCCACGTGTCGCGCCACCCGCTTGAGCTGGGTCGGAATCAGTGGAGCATCGGTCGCCACTATCACGATGATGGAACCGACGTCGCCATCCCAGACCGTGTGTCCGGGAATCTCGCGGCCGACGTTGACGCCCGCCACGCGCAACTCCGTGCGCGCACCATAGTTGCACTGCACGAGTACGCCGACAGTGTAGCCGCCCGTTTTCGCTTCTAGCACTCGCGACGCGGTGCCGATGCCGCCCTTGAACTCATTGCAGATCATGCCGGTTCCGCCGCCAACGCTGCCCTCCTCGACCGGGCCCGAACGGGCGACGTCGAGCGCATGAAAGGCATCTTCGGGGTGGACATGAAAGCCGTTGACGTCGTTGAGGTAACCGTCCCAGGTCTCCGCTACGACGGCTGCCGACCACCAATAGCCTTCTTCGTCCGGAACGCCGCGCCTGACCTTCCATGCGATGACGGCGTCGTGAACGACTCCCACGCTGTGCGTATTCGTAAGCATCACGGGGCCGTTGAGAAAGCCTGAGTCTTCCAGCCAGATCGTGCCCGTCATCTCACCGGCGCCATTTTCGGTAAACCATCCGGCAAACACGGCGTCATTGGAGTCCTTCCCTCGCGGCAGGATTGCCGTGACTCCGGTGCGCACCGGACCAACGCCGACCTTGAGCGCACCGCTGCCGGAGATCAACGTGGTATGGCCAACCTCCACACCTGCAACGTCAGTAATTGCATTGAACTGGCCGGGCGTGCCGTCGAAGGGCACCCCGAGATCGCGCGCTCGAAGCGGCGGCTCGCGATGATTGGAATCACTTTGCGCCAGCACCGGACCTGCAAGCACCAGCAGAATGCATGCGCCGATATATCGACTCAATGGCGCGACGGACACTTCCTTCACGGCCGCCCCGCCGCGCCGGCGAGCGATGGCTTGCGCGCGGCCCAGATATCATCGAGCAGTGCGGGTGCCGATCCGTCCCTTTCGAGATGCGGGTAGCGCAGTCCATTGTGATAATCAATACTGACGACCTGAAAGCGATCGCCGGTTTTGACGATGAGGTCAATTGGCAGGGTCGCGTCCTTTGCCCCACGGATCGCATCTTTTAGTACATCGGCACTGTAGGCGGTGTCGTTGACCGCTAGAATCTGCGCGCTCTCAGTGAGCTTCGCCTTGAATGCCGGACTATCCCAAACGACCTGCATCACGGTGCCATCTTTGTCGTCGAGCTCAACACCAATGGAAAAGCGCAAATCTACGCGCTTGCGCTGCTCATCGCTCGCCTTCACCAACTCGCTAGGAGTGTCGGTATACACCAGCTTGTAACCGCCGCGACGCAAACCATCCAATGGCGCCGGCTTTGCGAATCCATCGAGGCGCTCCCGTAAAAAAGCGGCCCAGTCGCTCGGCTCCACCGCATTCAGCGCCTTGACGACATCGTCAAAGGAATACGTGATCGTCACGAAGCTGCCGTCATTCATGCCGAAGAATGACCGCGCGAAGTCATCCAGTGAACGCTTGCCGTGCGAGCGCTCGCGTATCAAGGTGTCAACGTCAAGCCAGATCAATTGGCCCTCCGAGTAATAGTCCTCGAATCGCTGCCAGTCGTGCCACGACATCGGTCGACGCGGATTGATGATCTCGTCATTAGTCGTATCCTGCAACGCGCGCCACCTGCGGCCGGGTTCGTTCTCATAATAAGCGGCGTCTAGAGCGAGCTCATCCAGGGCCTGCTGTTTGGTCCACAATCCCGAGCGAGCAGCCAACACCTCCCCCCAGTATTGCGTTTGGCCTTCATACACCCATAAGAGACTGTTCCGCATCGGCACGTTGTAGTTAGGTGTCCATAAATCCGCTGGGCGACGAAATTTGCCGTTCCATGAATGCGTGAATTCGTGCGGCAGTAGATCCCGGTCGGAGGCGGTTTTATCCCATTCGGTAAATGCCTCCGGATCGGTGCCGTTTTCGCTCGATTGATGATGCTCAAGACCGGCCTGCTGAATCTGATCGCTCAGCGAATACAGAAAATCGTAGTGCGCATAGTGGTGCGATCCGAAGAGAACATACGCCTGCTGCACTAGCGCACGATACGCTGCAATTTGCTCAGTTTTCATCGGCAGCAGCGTCGGGCGATCCGCGAACAGATTAAGATGGATTGGAACTGGGCTCCCCGGATCGAGGTCGATACGAGACGTAAACCGCCCGGCGTACACCGGGCTGTCGATGAAAGCCTCAAGACTGAGGCGCTTGAATTTCGTTTGCGGGCCATTTGTTGATAGCACCTCCAGCGCCGAGCCGAACTTCCAATCAGCGGGCAATGTGAGGCTTGCCTCCACCGGAATCTGGCGAGCGAAATATCCAGCCGGATACAGGACGACGGAATTCCATTCGAGCATGAGAAGGTCGCGGCTGATTTCCAGCGGTGCGACTTTAGGGCTGGTCGGCGACAAGTACTCAAAGTCGATGTCCAGCAGCTTGGCGTTCGCTGGCGCATGAACGTGAAATGCGTAGATGTCAACTGGATCGCGAGTCCAGGAAACCGGCGCGCCATTTGCCGTGATCTTCAACCCCGCGAGCCTGTCGATAGGACCCTCGGGGGCGTGCGTCCCCGGCAGCCACTCAGGGTAAAGCAGAACAGTATCTGTGCTTATACCGCTCAAGATCTCGTGAACGCGCACGATACGCCGCCCGACGTCAGATGCATCGACTGCAATCCGAATCTCCCCCGGATATGCGTGATCCTTGGGAGCCGCGATCGGCCCGCCAAGTGCACTCGGATTGGGACCAGGACTTGCGATTGCCGCTACGCCAGTAACTGCTGCGCAACAGAACGCTATCTTGATAGCAGTTCGATTCATTCAATGTGCCTCTCAATGTTCCACTGTTGTTCGATTACTGGCGCGCGCCTGGCCATCGAAGGTCACGGGTGCCCCGGCTTAGTCTCGCATTATTCCGAATGCCGCGAAACATCTCGCGCGTGCTCGCAGCATTGCGTCTGCTGGCGCTCACAGCAAATTCCGTAACACTCGATGGAACGGGCGATCAGGCCGGCGAGCATTTCACGTACACTCGGGGGGCAATCGAATGAAATTCATCGGCGAGTTCATCCACGGTGGTCGACCGATGCGCGTCGAATTGCTATTCACCGAAGATTCGCGACTCTGAGGAGCGCGGTCGGTCAGGATGCTGGTGCGCCTACGAGCCCGTATCGATCCGCTTACTGCGCTTTGTGAAATACAGCAGGAGCGTCGCGACAAGCGCGTAAAACAGCAGCTGCCAGGGCGCTTTGCCGAGATAAATGTGAACTGCGGCAGCGAATGCAAATGCGCCAAGAAGCAGCGCAAAACCCGCAACAATCAGCGGCTCGAATGCAAACAGCGCGGCGCCGAGAAGTTCTGTTAGCGCAAGAACAATGCGCGCCTGGTCGTCCAGGCCCGCGGCGCTCCGCGCGCTGATTGTCACCGCGTTTGACAGCAACGGAATTGTAAGCGCCAACAGCCAGCCACTAAGAAGGCCGCGCGCACTCGCCATAATTACCCGGATTGTCGTGCCCCGCGCGCTGAACGCGGCAACACAAAGACCTTGCGCGCGAGCTCCGACGCCAGTTGCTCGCGTGGATAAAACCGCAGGAGGAGGTCGCGCTCCAGGAGATCCGTGTTCGTCCGCGCGAATCCCTCCCAGCCCCCGCCGTTGCCATTTTCATGAAGCCTCTGCCGAATGAGTGCCAGATATGCCACGGTGATCGTCTCGTGGTAGCGATCGGGTTTGCCAACCGAGTTTGCGAAAGCTTGGATTGCGCGGCGGGTCTTGGCGAGGGCGATCGCAAGATCGCCGCAAAGTGTATAGAGGTACGCGGCGCGCATGTGGGCGGAGTGCCCGAATTCGTGCTCACTCAGCGCGCAGGACTCGAGCGCTGCTAAGAACTCCTCATCACTCATCACCGCTCCTTCAGCCGGTGGCTAGCGCGCGCGTCAAGATTCAATTCGTAGATGCCCTTGAGTTCCGCGATCTTGCGCTGTGTCTGAGCGTTAAATGGCGCTTTACCCTCAAACGCGTGCAGCACGATTCCCTCCAGCAAATCCCCGAGAGTCATGTTCTTGTACTCCGCCAGAGCTCTGAGCACCTTCAGGAGACGACGTTCCATACGTACTCCGGTCTGGATGCGCTCCACCATAAAGCGCTCCGTTGAATTTGCCATGACCATTCCTCCGCAATCGGCGATTATTGTACCCTGGTACTTTGGTACCATACAAGCGTGAAATCTCAGTACCGCGGCCGCTGCGGGTTTAATGACTGATCAACCTACGTCGACGGCGATATCGGCCCAAGCGGCAGATTGGCCGGGGACGCCCATATATGGCGGTAGACAACCCCCCATATTAGAATGGTTTTGTTCCACACTCCGGGCGTGCCTAGATGAAAAAGCGGCATGCCGGGCACGCGCGTCGCACAACAGGATGGGGCTCATGTTGTCTGGCTGGCTGCTGTCCGCATTGGCGGTTGCATACTTAGGCTTCCTGTTTGCGATTGCGTTCTACGGCGAACGGCATTCGACCTATCCCAATCGACAGCGGCTACGGCCCTATATTTATGGCCTGGCGCTTGGCGTGTATTGCACATCATGGACGTTTTACGGTGCCGTGGGCTCTGCGGTCCGGGAAGGCTGGGAATACCTACCGATTTACCTCGGACCGACCCTGGTTTACCTGCTGGCGCTCCCGTTTCTGGAGCGTCTGGTCGAGGTTGGCCGAGCTCACAAGGTCGGGTCGATCGCCGATTTCATCGCATCGCGTTTTGGTAAGAGCCGCTCGCTGGCCGTGCTCGTGACACTGATAGCGGTCACCGCGGCTATCCCCTATTTAGCCCTTCAATACAAGGCCGTTGCAGCCAGCATTGCGGCGCTGACGACCGCCGCCGCAGGACCCGCACCGTGGTATCGCGATTCCGCTCTCGCCGTGGCGTTGGTCATGGCGCTGTTTGCAGTGCTGTTTGGCGCCCGCCGAGTCGATGCCACGGAACGTCACGAAGGACTGATGCTCGCCATCGCTTTCGAGTCACTGCTCAAGTTGACGGCGTTTGTGGCTGTCGGCCTGTACGCCTGGCTGCAACTGCGAGGACGTCCATTCGAGCTTCCCGCGGGCCTCAAGAACGCCTCTACCATGTTCAACGGCAACGCGTTCATTGCAACTTTGCTTGCCGCGGCCGCGATCTTCTGCTTGCCGCGCCAGTTTCAGGTCAGCGTGATCGAGTGCGCGGACAGTGGCGATGTGCAGCGCGCACGCTGGATTTTGCCGCTTTATCTCGGAATGTTTTCCGTGTTTGTCGTACCGATCGTCGCGCTTGCCGTAAGCGGCGCCCATGCAGTGCCGGCCGGCTCTGACATGCTGGTGTTGACGTTGCCTCTCAATTACGGAGCTCCGTGGCTTGCCGTGCTCGTATTCCTCGGCGGGCTATCGGCGGCCACGGCCATGGTCGTCGTGGCCAGCATCGCTCTGTCGACGATGATTGCGAACGATATTGCGGTGCCCATCTTGTGGCGTCGTCGACTGGAGGCCGGCGCGAGCCTCGGGCGTCGTATCCTGTGGCTGCGTCGATTCGCCATCGTTGCCCTCGCGCTGCTGGCGTTCTCTTATTACCGCTCGACCTCCGGATCGACCAGCCTTGCGTCGTTCGGCATTCTGGCCTTCGCGGCCGTGGCACAGTTCGCCCCCGGAATCCTGGCGGCGCTGTACTGGGGGGGCGCCAGCCGCGCCGGGGTGTTTTGGGGAATGTTCGCCGGGTTCATTGCCTGGGGTTATCTGCTGTTCCTGCCGAATTTAGTCGCGGGCGGCGTATTGCCGTCGCACGCCTTCACACCCCCCGAGGCTCTGGCGTGGCTATGGCCTCGTACGGTGACCGGTTACTCAAGTCTAGGCGCCGCTGGCCCGGTCGCACTCGCCTCCTTGACATTGAATGTGGTGATCTTGGTAGCGGCCTCGTTCCTTCGCGGCGTAACTCTGCAGGAGCGGCGCGCCGCGCGCGTGTTCGCCGCACTCATGCGGCCCACGATTACCGCCAAGGTGGGTGATCTTGAGGCGGTAGCAGGTCGAATCATCGGCCAAGCAGCGGCGCGCCGGTCGCTTGCCGAATATGCCGCCCTGTCGGCGCGCCCACCGTCCAAGCCATCCGATGCCGCTGATCGGGGCATGCTGCAACATGTCGAACGGGTGCTGGCTGGCTCCATCGGCGCGTCCTCTGCTCGCATCGTCTTGACGCATGCGCTCAAGCGCAAGGGGCTCGACGTCGACGAGGTCGCGGAATTATTGGATGAAACGTCGCAGGAACTTCGCTTTAGTCGGCAACTGCTGGCAGCGACGATGGAGAACGTTACACAAGGCATCAGCGTCGTTGACGCGGACATGAATCTGGTTGCCTGGAATCACCGCTATCTGGAGCTCTTCGATTATCCAGGCGACTTGGTATACGTCGGCCGCCCGGTAGCTGATCTGATCCGCTGGAATGCGCAGCGTGGCGAATTCGGCCTCGGCGATCCCGAGCAGCAGGTGGCAAAGCGGCTTGCGCACATGCGTGCCGGTACCGCCTACAGCTATCAGCGCGAACGTAGAAACGGCCAGGTGTTCAGCATCAACGGTCAGCCGATGGCCGGCGGGGGTTTCGTCTCGACGTATACGGACATTACCGAATTCAAACGCACGGAACAGGCGCTGCTGGATGCGAAGCAGGAGCTGGAGGCGCGAGTCGAGCAGCGCACGCGGGAGCTCAGCGATGCGCTCGATGCGCAGCGCAAGGCCAAACTTCAGGCTGAGGCTGCCAATATCGGTAAGACGCGCTTCGTCGCTGCAGCGAGCCACGATCTGTTGCAACCCCTCAATGCGGCGCGGCTATTTGTCTCGGCGCTGGAAGCTCGGGCTGCCAAGCATCCCGAGCTTGTGGAGCTCGCCAGCCGGATCGACGGCTCGATGCGCGCAGCCGAGGAACTGCTCAAGGACCTCCTTGACATAGCGCAGCTGGATATCGGCGTGATGCGTCCGGATATCACTACGTTTTCGATTGCGGAGCTATTGGACGATCTGCGCCGCCAATACGCGCCGCTTGCGCTCTCGCGGCGCCTGCGCCTCAAGGTCGTCAGTTGCCGAGAGGCCGTGCGCAGCGATCGCGTGCTGCTGCGCCGAATCCTGCAAAATTACCTATCCAATGGGCTGCGCTACTGCGAACGCGGCGGGGTTCTGATCGGGTGTCGGCGGCGCGGAGCGGAGCTCGAGATCTGCGTATACGACACTGGACCCGGCATCGCCTCACATCAGCGCGAGCACCTGTACGTTGAATTCACGCGGCTCGAACAGGGTTCACCGTGGGGCGAGAAGGGATTGGGGCTGGGGCTTTCCATTTGCGATCGACTGGCCCGGCTACTCAACCACGAGTTGACCTTGAGCAGCCAACCAGGCCACGGCTCGGTGTTCGGCGTCCGTGTTCCACGTGTAGCGCAGGCGCGACGCTCCGAGCGGCACAGAATGCCGACGGCTCCGCCGGATCCGGCCGGCCTGCGCGAATTCAAAGTCCTGGTCGTGGACAATGACCGGACTATTCTCGATGCGATGCAAGCTCTGCTTGAGCAGTGGGGCATTCGTGTGTACAAAGCGCACGGCTCGAGCGAAGCCCTGCAGCTGATCGATTCCGAAATCATCGACGCCGTGCTGGCGGATTATCATCTCGGCGACGGCAGCACCGGACTCGAGCTCATCAAACGCATCACTGAAATCCGCGGCCCGAGTTGCGCGGCGGCTCTGATCACCGCGGATCACGGAGCGGAGTTGACGCGCGCGGCCCGCCGGGAAGGCGTCCCCCTATTGCACAAACCCCTGCGTCCGGCGGCGCTGCGATCGCTGCTGAGCGCGTTCAAACTGCGCTTGACGCGCGGCTCTGCCGCTTAACCTTCAATCAATTTCTTCGGGTGGCGGCCTTATGTCGTTCGGATCGATCAACAGGCGTCCTGCCAGCAGCACGGCCTGCGTGCGGTTGGCGGCACCCAGTTTGCGCAAAATTGCCGTCATGTGTGCCTTCACGGTCGCTTCGGTGATATGCAGTTCGTAGGCGATGTGTTTATTGAGCCTTCCTAAGCACAGCATGCCGAAGACTCGAAACTGTTGAGCCGTCAGTTGCGCCATGCGCTGCGCGAAGTCGAGCGTAGCAGCTTCGGCCTCGGTGTCCGCATTTACACCCAGACCTGCCGGGGACACGAACTCCCCGCGCAATACCGACTGAACGTTGTGGCCGATGGTGGCGGCGTCGGCGGATTTAGATACGAAGCCCTGCGCCCCGAGCGCCATGGCCTGACGCACGGTGCGAACATCGTCCATCGCGGAAACCACGATCACGGGCAATTCCGGATGGGAACCGCGCAGGTGGGCCAGGGCGCAGAAGCCGTAGGCTCCCGGTAGATTGAGATCGAGTAGCAGCAGATCGGCATGCGGATGCTCCTCGAGGGTGTCAAACAAGCCGGCAACACTATCGGCCTCCAAGAACTCACAGTTGGTGCAGGCTGTCGCAACGGCACCCTTGAGCGCCGCACGGAACAGCGGGTGGTCATCGACGATGAGGACTTCGTAGTTCACCTGCTGGCACCAGCGCGTTTTTTAAAGCATCCAGATTTCTGCGTCCGAGTCATTGTGATCTGGGTTTCGAGCAATTGCGACACGACCTAAGGGGTCGCCGGTCGCAGACGAGTTGCCACGACGCCACGGTCGAGACCGGCGGCCTACGACCTTAGTCGAATGGAAGCACTGGAAAGGTGCCTACTACGACTAAAGTCGAATGTCGCTGCACGCGCGCAGGGACCAATCTTCGCCGGCGAGCTTGAGGCATTGATAACAACAGTGTGAAGGGGGGGTCCATCATGGCAACACCCGGCGACGTGGATTGGGATGCGATCATTCGCGATCCGCGCTTTCAGAGCCTGCACAAGCGAAAAAATAGCTTTCTCTACGGCCTGATGGCGCTGGCAGTCGCCTATTACTTCTTGTTGCCGATCGGTGCGGCGTACTTCCAGGACCTGTTTAAGATCCGTGTCTGGGGTGTCATCAACGTCGGGCTGCTCTTCGCACTCAGTCAATTCGTGGTGACGTGGGCCATCGCGATCATCTATTCGCGCAAGGCGAGCCAAGACTTTGACCGGATGGCCGCAGAGCTATCTGCCGAGTTCGCCAAACCCGGTGCGCCGACGAGCGCGGGAGTCTAATAATGAAATTCGTCTCAAAAAAATGGCCCGCGGCGGCACTCTTGGCGGTCGCTGCGCTTAGCGCGCGCGCAGCCTTTGCACAGACCGCAGCCGCGCCGGATTACCGCTGGCTCACGCTCGTCGTGTTCGCGGTGATCATCGCCATCACGATGTATGTCACTTATCTGGCCGCCAAGCGTGTGCGCTCAGCTTCGGACTTCTATACCGCCGGCGGCAGAGTGAGCGGCTTCCAAAACGGATGGGCGATCGCAGGAGACTATCTCTCCGCGGCTTCATTTTTGGGAATCGCCGGCCTCATTTCGCTGTACGGCTATGACGGCTTCATGTATTCGGTCGGCTTTCTCGTGGCCTACATTACGGTGTTGCTGCTCATTGCCGAGCCATGCCGCAATATCGGTCGCTACACGCTCTCGGACATTCTGGCGTACCGTAATGATCCACGTAAGTCGCGCATCCTCGGCGCCCTGTCGGTCATCACCGTATCCACATTTTATTTGACGGCCCAGATGGTCGGCGCCGGCGTGCTGGTGAAGACGCTGATCGGCATCAACTACGAGACATCGGTCGTCATCGTGGGTGTCCTGATGCTCTCCTACGTACTATTTGGCGGCATGGTAGCGACCACGTGGGTGCAGATCATCAAAGCGGTGCTGCTCGTGGCCGCCTCACTGGTCATCGTCGCACTCGTATGGGCTCCTTACGGATTCTCGCTCCCCGGCTTTCTGCAGGACGTGGTGTCGGATCCGAAGGTGCAGGCGCGCGTGGCCACGCTGCTCGGCGATCCGGCCAAGAACATGTCGGCGGCGGAGCTCGGGCAGCGATTCCTGGAACCGGGTCTGTACTTGAAGGCACCGATCGATCAGATCAGCCTGGGTATGGCGCTGGTGTTCGGGACCGCAGGTCTTCCGCACATACTGATGCGTTTCTTCACCGTGCGCAGCGCGCAACAGGCGCGCAAATCCGTGGTGTGGGCCATGATCGTCATCGGCGGCTTCTACTTGCTCACACTGTTCTTGGGATTCGGTGCGGCCAAAATTGTCGGGCCGGCTGATATTGCCGGTGTCGATGCAGGCGGCAACATGGCGGCGCCGGTGCTGGCGCAGTACTTAGGTGGCGGCCCCAATTCCTTTGCCGGCAATTTCATGCTGGCGTTCGTTTCGGCGGTCGCTTTCGCCACGATCGTGGCGGTGGTCGCCGGCCTTGTGCTCGCCTCGGCATCAGCCCTGGCTCATGACTTGTATGTGGGCGTGTGGCGAGCTGGCAAGACGGTTACGCCGCAGGGACAAGTCAAAGCGGCACGCGTCGCTACGCTCATCGTCGGTGCGCTCGCGATCGGCATTGGCATCGCCGCGAAAGGCCAGAACGCCGCGGTATTGGTAGGGCTCGCCTTCGCCGTTGCGGCTAGCGGCAATTTTCCGTGCGTGCTCTTGACCCTGCATTGGAAGCGCTGCAACACCGGCGGCATCGTGGCGGGCATGTTGCTCGGCACCATCGCGGCGGTGGGCCTGACACTGGTATCGCCAAATCTCACCTATCCGAAAGCGGTCAAGGCGGCCGCCCACAAGGTTCTGGATGCGGCCCCTGCCAAACGCGCGGCCGCCACCGAAGCGCTGACCTCGCCCGATGCGGCCGCGGCGGCAAAGGCGAAGAAGCAGCTCGCTGCTCTGGAAAAAGCTGTGACCAAGGCCAATACGGATCTCGCCAAGTGGGCCAATGATGAAACCTCGTTCATGGGCCTCGAGAAGCCGCTCTTCGAGCTGAAGAACCCTGGTCTCATCTCCATCCCGCTTGGCTTTCTCGGAGTGATCTTCGGCTCTCTCTTTGTGCGCGACCGGCGCGCCGAAGCAATGTGGAACGAGGTGTACGCGAGGCAGAACACCGGGCTACTCGTATCCAAGTCCGTCGCACATTGAGCGTGCGCGCGTTAGGCGTTTATCTTTTAGGAGGCACATGATATGAAAAGATATGGCTATTTGACGGGAGCGGCGCTCGCTCTCACATTGGCGTGCACAGCCGCTCGCGCGGAACTGAAGGATCCTTTACCGGACAGCCTGTCGCTCGGCGGCATTACTTTGTATGGAACGGTCGATATCGGCTACGCATACCAGAGTGCTGGCGTACCCCTTAGCAGCCAGTATGTCGGAGGCCTCGAGTATCAGGCTTTCACGACAACACGCAATTTCGCAGGCTCGGTGTCGACGGTCGCTGAAAGTGGCCTCGAGCAATCCAAAGTCGGGCTCAGGATCTCCCAGGCGGTCACCGACGATTTGAGTCTGGTAGCACGCCTCGAGACCGGCTTTAATCCGCTGTCGGGCCAATTGACCGATGCATGCGCGGCCCTCGTCACCAACAGCACCAGGCCACAAGGCTCTCAAACCGCAAACGCCGACAGCAGCCGTTGCGGCCAGCCGTTCAATAGCGTTCTCTTCGGCGGCGTAAGTTCCAAACAATTTGGCACGCTGACTGTCGGCCGTCAGAACGCGCTGCAGCTCGATACCCTAGTTTTGTACGATCCGCAAGCTCTCTCCTATGCGTTCTCGTTTCTCGGCTATTCAGGCTTTAACGGCGGCGCGGGCAGCACGCAGGGGGCGCGCTGGGATAACTCGGTCAAATACGTGTATCAAAACGGCCCTGTTCACGTAGCGGGAATGTACTCCACCGGCGGGGCGGATATCGGCGTCCTAGATAAAGCCTACGGCGCTAATGTCGGGGTCACGTTCAAAGGGCTCTCGATCGACGCCGTCTACCAGAATGAGAAGGGCGCCGTGAACCTGAGGAGCTCTTTCGATAACGGTGGTGTGGATCCGGTGCCCACGCCGGGGTTGGCCGCCTACATGTCCAACGACACGTCGTACAACCTCATGGGCAGATATACCATTGAGTTCCCTAATGCGACGAAGGACAAACTGACGGTGTTCGCTGGCTACTCGCATATCCAAAAGGCGCACGGCGACTACTCTGCCGGTGTCGAGGCCCAGGGCAATTATCAGATTGATGTCGGAATCAACATCAACAACTCCGCCGAATACAACATGGAGTGGGTGGGCGCGAGATACACCGTCAATACAAACTGGAATTTCAGCGCGGCGTACTATCACATCACTCAGAACAGCTGGACGATTGGTCTCGGACCTACGGGCAACCAGAACATCGGCTGCAGTGGGGCGGGCCTGCTGTGCGCGGGCGACTTCAACGAAGGCTCCGCTGTGGTGGACTACGTGTTCAACAAGCACTATGACCTGTATGGTGGTGTGAACTACTCGCAAGTCACCGATGGTCTTGCCAACGGCTTCGTCGGCACCACCAAGGACGGAACCACCGGAAGCCAAAACCAGACGACGGTCATGGTGGGCGCTCGCGTGAAATTCTGACGCGAGCGAGCGATGCAGATGGGCTGAGCTGAGCGCGCGCAGGGGTTGCTCGAACCACGCGTGCCGGCTGGGCGGCGGAGCAAATGCAACGCTCCGTCATCGAGCAGCGACGGGAGTTCAGCGTCCCTCGCTGCGCACCCAGTCCTGGCGGC
>Ga0302177_10000428_pt1 | contig 32883 bp, 26 predicted proteins | sample I_Palsa_E1_2_FD_198780 | JGI IMG/M metagenome (GOLD analysis project Ga0302177, IMG submission 198780) | Peat permafrost microbial communities from Stordalen Mire near Abisko, Sweden - I_Palsa_E1_2 | ecosystem: Environmental > Terrestrial > Soil > Palsa > Peat permafrost | place: Sweden... | reverse complement strand
AGCCGCGCAGCTGCGGAATGCGCGGCACCGGCACCGCGTCGATATGGCCCTGCGGTCGCGCGCGTCCTGCGCGCCGCACGAGATCCACGGCATGGTCGATGTCGAAAGGCTTGGGCAGATACTCGAACGCGCCGCCGCCATAGGCGGACACCGCGCTGCCCAGATCCGAATGCGCCGTCATTACGATGACGGGCAAAGCGGGGCGCGTTTCGTGGATCCTCTTCAGTAGATCAAGACCCGACAGACCCGTCATGCGGATGTCGGTGACGAGCACGTCGGGCGACTCGCGCTTCAACGCATCGAGCACCGGCTCGGCCGCCTCAAAGGCGCGCGGCGCCATACCGCCGTCGCGCAGCGCGCGCTCCAGCACCCAACGAATAGAGGCGTCGTCGTCGACGAGCCAGACATGCAGTGCGGCGGAATTCATGTGGCCTCCGAAAGGGGTAAAAGCAGGGTAAAGACGGTTCGACCCGGCTCGCTTTCAAATTCAATGAGCCCCCCATGTCGCGTCACGAGATCCTGCGCTACGGCAAGACCCAATCCCGTCCCATTCGCGCGTCCGGTGACGAGCGGATAAAAAATGCTGGCGCGCAGCTCCTGCGGCACTCCGGGTCCGTTGTCCTCAACCTGCAAGCTGCCCACGAGCTTGTGGCGCACGAGGCCGATCGTGACGTTTGACAGGGCGCGTGTGCGCAGCGTGACACGTCCGCGCTCGCCGACTGCCTGCAGTGCATTCCTAGCGACGTTGAGCAAAGCCTGGATGACCTGGTTGCGGTCGAGCATGGCGCTCGGCAGGCTCGGATCGTAATCGCGCTCCAGGAGCACCGATGCGCGCGCCTCGCCGCGCAGCAAATGAAAGACGTGCTCGCACAGCTCGTGCACATTGACGAGGCTGCGCAGCGGCGGCCGCCCGGGACCTGCAATCGAGTCGACCAGCGCCGTCAGCCGATCGGCCTCGCCGATGATGACGCCCGTGTACTCGTGCAGCGTCGGATCGTGCAGCTCGCGCGCGAGAAGTTGCGCCGCGCCGCGCAGCCCGCCCAGGGGATTTTTTATTTCATGGGCCAGCTGCCGGATCATCAAGCGGCTGCTCTCCAGGCGTGCAAGCAAGTCGCTCTCGCGCGATATGCGCTGGCGCTGAGTCGCATCGGCGAGCTCGAGCAACAGATGCGTGCCGGTAATCTGCCCTTCGAGGAGAGTGATCGTGACGTCGAGGACGCGCGCATCGCGCGACGCGCCGGTGGGTTTCAGCACGAGCTCACGATCGGCGATGCCTTCTCCGGAAGTGAGCACGCGCCTCAGGGTTGCGACGAGTCCGTTCGACTCGTGCAGGAAATCTCCGAAAGGGCGGCCGCGTGCCTGCTTCAGGCTGAAGGCGAGCACGTCCTGCGCCGCGACGTTGGCGTAGATCGGGCACAGCTGTGCATCGAGTACGACGATCCCGGTCGACAACGCATCAAGGAGGTCGGCGGGATCGAAATGCGAGAGAACCGAAGGCAGGCTGTGTTCAACGGCCACGGCGCCTCGCGTGGGCGCGTGCCGCCGCGGGATTCGCTAGTGGGGACGCATCAGCGGCGTGGATGGCGCAACCGGTGTGCTGGGCGCCACCGGCGGAGGGGCTGCGAGCGGCGAATTCGGCGCCAGCACTGATGATTGACGCACGTTGAATGCCACGCTCGGTGATTGGCACACGACCGCGCCGGTTGAGTCCTCGATCTTGACCGCGAGCGAATGCGCGCCGCGGTAAACCGAATTGAGCGCAAACTCGCTGTCGACCGGAATATCCGATTGCACCGCGGCGCCGTCCAACAACACGGAGACGCGATCGCCCGCCCGCAAGTCCGGTTCCACATGCACGCTCGCCGGTACGGTCTGCGTGTTCTGGAACATTTCCTGGCTCGTGGGGCGGCTCACGACGCAGCTCGTATACGCCTGCGCCCCAGGCGGGCGGTTGCGCAGTATGACCGTCGGCGCACGTTGGCCCTGGGCTTTGTAGGTCTGTGCCGCCTGCAGCTGGATCTTCTGCGCGCCCGGGTGCGGCTGATCGCTGTAATGCGTCACGCCGTTCTCGTCGACCCACTTGTAGACGGCTGAGCTGCTGCTTGCCGCCTCGGCCGCCGCCGCGGCAACGATGCACATTAAGGTAAAGAGCAGCGTGCGCATACACGCTGAGCATAGCCGCGTCGGGGCCGAAGAACAAAGGCGGACCGCAGGCGCTTAACAACTGTAGTACATCTCCAGCTCAATCGGATGCGTGGACATGCGAAAGCGCGTGATCTCCTGCATCTTCAGGCCAATATAGGCGTCGATCACGTCATTGGTGAAAACGCCGCCGCGGGTGAGAAATTCGCGATCCTTGTCCAAGTGCTCGATCGCCATATCCAGCGAGTGGCATACCTGGGGAATGTGCTTCGCCTCCTCGGGCTCGAGGTCGTACAAATCCTTGTCGGCTGGATCGCCAGGGTGCAGCTTGTGCTGAATCCCATCCAGCCCCGCCATCATCATGGCGGCAAAGGCGAAATACGGGTTGGCGCAGGAGTCCGGAAAACGCACTTCAATGCGCCGCGCCTTCGGGTTTGATACCCACGGGATGCGGATCGAGGCGGAGCGGTTGCGCGCCGAGTAGGCGAGCATGACCGGCGCCTCAAATCCAGGCACCAGACGTTTGTAGCTGTTGGTGCCCGGATTCGTGATGGCGTTCAGCGCCTTGGCGTGTTTGATGATGCCGCCGATGTAGTACAGCGCAAGCTCCGAGAGGCCGCCGTATTTGTCGCCCGCGAAGAGCGCCTTGCCATCCTTCTGCAGCGACTGATGCACATGCATGCCGCTGCCGTTGTCGCCCACGAGCGGCTTTGGCATGAACGTCGCGGTCTTGCCGTAGCCGTGCGCCACGTTGTGGACGCAGTATTTGAGCAGCTGCACCTGGTCTGCCTTGTAGACGAGACCGCCGGCGCCGATGCCGATCTCCGACTGTCCGCCGGTCGCCACTTCGTGGTGATGCACTTCCACCACGAGACCCATCTCCTCACAGGCGAGACACATGGCCGAACGGATATCCTGAAAGGCGTCCACCGGCGGCACCGGGAAGTAGCCGCCCTTCAACCCGGGGCGATGCCCGCGGTTACCGTCGGGATACTCCTTGCTCGAGTTCCACGAGCCCTGCACGGAATCAATTTCGTAGAACGAGCCGCGCACGTCTGAGCCGCTGCGCACGCTGTCAAAGATGAAGAACTCGTTCTCCGGCCCGAAGAGCGCACCGTCGGCGATGCCGGTCGACTTCAGGTACGCTTCGGCGCGCTTGGCGAGCGAGCGCGGATCGCGCTCATAGCCCTGCATGGTCGCAGGCTCAATGACATCGCAGCGGATGTCGATCGTCGTCTCCTCGAAAAACGGATCGATGACGGCGGTGTTGGGATCGAGCATCAGAATCATGTCTGACTCGTTGATGCCCTTCCAACCGCCGATCGAGGAGCCATCGAACATCTTGCCGTCGCGAAAGAGCTCATCGTCGACGAGGCGCGCAGGAATGGTCACGTGCTGTTCCTTGCCCCGAGTGTCGGTGAAGCGAAGGTCAGCAAACTTGACCTCCTTTTCTTTGATCAGCTTGAACACATCGTTCGGAGTCATACCTTCTCCCAGGAAAGGGGTATTGATCAGTGCAGGGCCTATGCCAGGCCTGAAACGGTCGCGAATCAAGCACTTGGCCAGGGGTGGGCTGTCGGGGTCGCACCGCTTTGGTGCGCACGATTAAATCGCACGCACCGAGAGGGTGCGCGATTGTAGCGCACCGATGACCCGCTGTTTACGGGTTAGGATTTATACTCGCCGCCCCATGAAGCCCCCACGCCTCGGCGGCACGCCGCGCACTTTCCAGGAACTGATTTTCGTGCTGGAGCGCTACTGGGCCGACCAGGGCTGCGTCATTCTCGAGCCCTACGACATGGAAGTCGGCGCCGGGACTTTTCACACCGCGACGTTCCTGCGCGCCATCGGCCCTGAGCCCTGGAGTGCCGCCTACGTGCAGCCGTCGCGGCGCCCCACCGACGGCCGCTACGGTGACAATCCTTTTCGCCTGCAGCACTACTACCAGTTTCAGGTGATCATCAAGCCCTCGCCGCTCGATATCCTCGATACCTATCTCGGCAGCCTGCGCGCCTTGGGGCTGGACCCCCTGGTGCACGATGTGCGCTTCGTTGAGGACAACTGGGAATCGCCCACCCTCGGCGCGTGGGGTCTCGGCTGGGAGGTGTGGTTGAACGGCATGGAGATATCGCAGTTCACCTACTTTCAACAGGTCGGGGGACTGGACTGCCGCCCGGTGAGCGGGGAGATCACCTATGGACTTGAGCGGCTCGCCATGTACCTGCAGGGCGTCGAGAGTATCTACGATATCGTTTGGACCGAGGGCCCGCAGGGCAACGTCACCTACCGCGATGTCTTCTATCAGAATGAGGTGGAGCAGTCGGCGTACAACTTCGAGCAGGCTGAGGTTGCGACGTTGCTGCGGCATTTCGTCGACCATGAGAAAGCCTGCGCTGATCTCCTCGCGGCGGGACTTGCGCTGCCGGCTTACGAGCAGCTCCTCAAGGCCTCGCACATCTTCAACCTTCTGGATGCCCGCCACGCGATCTCGGTGACCGAGCGCCAGGCCTATCTCCTGCGCGTGCGCACATTGGCGCGCGGCGTCGCGCAGGCCTATTACAAGAGCCGCGAAGCGCTCGGCTTTCCGCTCGTGAAGCCGGCGAGAGCAGCGGTTGGCGCATGAGAGGCGAGCAACGCGACTTTCTCGTTGAGATCGGGACCGAGGAGTTGCCGCCCAAGGCGCTTCTTGAGCTCTCGCAGGCGTTTCTTGCACTGCTGCAGGCGGGTCTCCTGCAGGCGGGCCTCGACCACGGTGAAATGCGCCCCTTCGCGACGCCACGCCGGCTTGCGGTCTGGGTCAAGCGTCTTGCGACTCGGCAACCCGAACAAAACCTGAAGCGTCGCGGACCTCCCGTGAGCGCCGCGTTCGACGCCGCGGGCAACCCCACGCGCGCGGCTCTCGCATTTGCGCAAAGCTGCGGCACCTCCGTCGAGGCGCTGCAGAAGCTCGAGGAAGCCAAGGGCTCCTTCCTCTTCTTTATAGGCACGAAGAGCGGCGTCGATGCAGTCACGCTGCTGCCGAAGATCGTGCAGAGCGCGCTTGATGCACTGCCCATTCCAAAACGCATGCGCTGGGGCGCGGGCAGCGCCGAATTCGTGCGCCCCGTGCACTGGCTCGTCATGCTTTACGGCAGGGACGTCATTCCGGCGACGCTGCTCGACACCTTCTCCGGCAACTTGACGCACGGTCATCGCTTTCATGCGCCGCGGCCGCTGCGAGTGGCGACACCCGGAAGCTACGCGCGCCTGCTCAACACGCGCGGCTACGTGATTGCCGACTTCGCGGAGCGGCGCGAGAAAATCCGCCTGCTGGCAACGACTCAGGCGGGTGAGCTTGGCGGACGGGCGATCTTCGATGCCGAGCTCCTCGATGAAGTGACGGCGCTCGTGGAATGGCCGGTGTCCGTCGCGGGCCGCTTCGATGAGCGTTTCCTCGAGCTGCCTCGCGAGGTGCTGATCTCGACTCTGCAGGACCATCAGCGTTACTTCCCCGTGGAAGACGCGCACGGAGTGCTGCTGCCGTGGTTCATCACCATGAGCAACATCGAAAGCCGCGAGCCTGACAAGGTTCGCGCAGGCAATGAACGCGTGGTGCGGCCGCGTCTTGCGGACGCGGCATTCTTCTGGGAACAGGATCGCAAGCAGCCGCTTGCCGCGCGCGGTGCGGCACTCGACAGCATTACCTACCAGGCAAAGCTGGGCTCGCTCGGAGATAAGACGCGCCGCGTGCGCACGCTCGCGGGCGAGATCGCCTCTGCCATGCATGTCGACCGCATGACAGCCGAGCGCGCCGCCGAGCTCTGTAAATGCGATCTAGCGACTGCCATGGTCGGCGAATTCCCCGACCTGCAGGGAATCATGGGGCGCTACTACGCGCTGCACGATAAAGAGCCGCAGGAAGTGGCCGATGCCATCCGCGAGCACTATCTGCCGCGCGGCGCAGGCGACGCGCTGCCGATTTCAAATGCGGGCATGGCGCTGGCGCTGGCGGACAAGCTCGACACTCTCGCCGGGATTTTCGCCATCGGTCAAAAGCCGAGCGGCACCCGCGATCCCTTCGGCCTGCGCAGAGCGGCGATCGGGGTGTTGCGCATGCTGATCGAGCGCAGACTCGACCTGGATTTGCGCGCCTTGATCGAGCGCGCGGCGGCGCTGCAGCCAGTGACCGCTGCGGGCACGGCCGATGACGTGTACGACTATATTCTGGAGCGCCTGCGCGCCTATTACCTGGAGGGCGCCGGGCGCGCGGCAGCCACTTCCGCGATCTCGACGGAAATGTTTGATGCCGTGCTCGCGACGCGGCCGCGCTCGCCGCTCGATTTTGATGCACGCCTGCAGGCGCTCGCGGCGTTCCTTGAGCTGCCTGAGGCGGCGAGCCTCACAGCCGCCAACAAACGCATCGCAAACATCCTGCGCAAGGCAGAGGGTGCGCCGCACGCTGCCGTCGACGAAGCCGTCCTGGTGGCGCCTGCCGAGGTGCGCCTGTTCGATGCGATGCGGGCGCTTGCGGATACCGTGTCGGCCACCACCGCGCAGCGCGAGTACACCGCATCGCTCGGCCATCTTGCGCAGCTGCGCACTGCGGTCGATACGTTTTTCGACGAGGTCATGGTGATGGACCCGGACGCGAAGCTGCGGGCCAATCGCCTCGCTTTGCTTGCGGAGTTACGGGGGCTTTTTGCCGGGGTCGCGGACCTGTCACGATTGCCGGGCTGAACCTTCGCATGCAGTTCATCGGCTCCATCGTCTTCACGGTCTTCCTGTTTCTGTGGACGTTCTTCTACGGAATCTTTTTCTCCATCGCCTGCCTGTTCCTGCCCTTTCGACTGCGGTTTGCCCTCGCGCGTGTCTGGGGGAGCGTGCTGCTAGCCGTACTGAAATGGACTTGCCGCCTCGATTACCGGGTCGAGGGGTGGGAGAACATGCCGTCCGGCAACCACGTCGCCCTGTGGAAGCACTCCTCATCCTGGGAAACGATCGCAATGGCGGTCATCTTTCCGCGGCAGGTGTGGGTTTTGAAGCGCGAGCTCACCTGGATCCCGTTCGTCGGCTGGGGCATCCTGCAGCTGCACGCCATTGCCATCGATCGCAAGTCCGGCGGTTCGGCCGTCGCACAGGTGATCGAACAGGGCCGAGCCCGGCTCGCGGAAGGGTCATGGATCATCATCTTTCCGGAAGGCACGCGCATGCCCCGGGGCCAGACGCGCAAGTACGGCGGCAGCGGCGCACTCCTTGCCCGCGAAACCGGCAAGATGATCGTGCCCGTGGCCCATGACTCGGGCGACTACTGGCCGCGGCGCGGGCTGATGAAGAAGCCCGGCACCATCCGTGTCGCGATCGGTCCGCCCATCCGCGCCGCAGAGCTCGAGGTGCGCGAGATCAACGATGCGGCGCAATCCTGGATCGAGAACAAAATCCGCAGTTGGGAGAGCGCGCAGTAATCCGCTGTTGCGCGTGCTGCGATGGCGGATCGCGCGTGCGCCGATGCCCGCGTAGTCCGGCGGCGTTTCGGACGGCCTATTGGCCTGGCGCGACCACCGTGCCGATGAAAAGCAGTGCCCCGGTATCTTCATCGCGAATGGCGTAGAAGAACGGATGGTTCATCGTCATTTGGAACTGCGGCGTCGGCGCTGCCGTGATACTGATCGTGCCTGAGGTCCCACCCGCCGCAACCGTGCCGCTTTCGTCCACCTCCACGATCGTCTTGTGCTCGACGTCGGACAGATAGGTCCCGGGTGCAATGCCCGAGAAATCGGCATCGTTGGGGCTGAAGGCGATACCCATGCCGAGCGCACTCAAACCCCCGATTAACGACGCCCCGTAAGTTGCCGTGAAGCGCGGCAACGCGACGCCGCCGGTCATGGGCTGCAGCTGAGAGATCCAGCCATTCAGAGCCCGTGGCGTCAGACTCGCGATCAGTTCGGCGAGGCTGGTACTCGTATTCGGCAGCAGGATGAGCATGCTCATGCGCGAATTCGTTCCATACGGCATCCGCAGGGCCTGGAATGTCGCGCCCGTGAAATAATCAAACGTTCCAGTCAGATGCATCATCTGGCAGGAAACCGAAGTGCCGTCGAGCTGCGTGAAGGGCGCCGCCGCAGTCTGATTCGGATCGAACGGTTGATTCCATGCGCCTTTGAAGTAGATGGCATTGACGACGACGGCAACGTCGTTGGCATAGTTTCCCGGCGGCAGGATGTTGGTGATGAAGCCGTCCGTTTCGTTCGAGATCCAGGCGTTCACGTTGCCGGGAGCGCCGGCGAGGTCTCCGATCTCGGCGCCGTAGGAGGTCTCGTTGGCCTGCGTGAATGACGGCAGCACGGAGTTGCTGCTGAGATGCATCCACAGCGAATTCGCGACCGTCAAGGCGATCTCCGGATCCGGGTTGACCAGGGCGGCTTGCAAAGCGGCATTGTCACTGTTGACGTCCGCGACGCTCAGGTCCTGGAGCTGCAGCGCCTGCGACATGGCCTGCTCGGTGGAGCCGCCGGCACCGTTCCACAGGATCTGCAGCATGAGTGCGACGCTGGTCGGAGAGATCGCCACATTGGCCGTGCTGCCCTGATCCAGGATTTTGAAGAGGTCCAACCCGAGGGTGTTGTCGGCGGTCACGATGCTCGGATCGACTGCCATCTTCCCGCTCTGGGCCTGAGCGACGGCTGGCGGCAGCGATGCGCTCGTCGGAGTCGGTGGTGGTGTCGTCGCGGGAGCCTGTGCTGTAGATCCGCCACCTCCTCCTCCGCCGCATCCGCCGAGGACGCTGGTCGCCGTTAGCAGCGCTGCCACTGCGGCAGCGCGCGGGCCCGAAAATTTGAGATGCGGCTCCATGGGACTCTCTCGTTGGAGCAATGCCGGAAGCTTGAGTTAACGCACAGGCCGTGAAAAGGTTGGCACGCACAATGGATCAAATACCAATCCAATTTTGCCGCTAACGAGCTCTATTGACTCAATAGAGAGTCAATAGAGCTAAATGATGTCGGCGTCTGCCCGAATTTAGATATCCAGATTGGTCACCGTCAGGGCGTGCTTCTCGATGAACTCGCGCCGTGGCTCGACCTGATCGCCCATCAGCGTCGTGAAGATATCATCGGCCGCGACGGCATCCTCGATCCTCACCTGCATCAGGCGCCGGGTTTCAGGGTTGATGGTCGTATCCCACAGCTGCTCAGGGTTCATTTCGCCCAGGCCCTTGTAGCGCTGAATGGTCTGGCCCTTCTTCGCCTGTTCGAAGAGCCACGCCATGCCTTCCTTGAAGCCGCCGATCTCCTGGCGGTCTTCGCCGCGCGTCACGTAAGCGCCCTCGCCGATCAGGCCGGCAAGGGTGCGGGCAAGATCAGCGATGTGCTGATACTCCGCTGACTCGAAAAACTCCCGCGGCAGATACTTATCACTCGGCGTGCCGTGCTCGGTCTTGTGGACGATGATTCGAGAGGCGTGTGCATCGGCCGCATTGCGCAGCTCGACCCGAAAAGTGCGCGTCCCATCGTGCAGGGCGTTCAGGCGGTTGTGCAGCTCCTGTGCCCAATCGCGCAGCCAGTCGCGCCGGTCGAAATTGGCAGGCGTCACTTCAGGCATGTAGATGAGCTGTTCGAGCAGGCGGTCATCGTAGCGCCGCGACCAGCGTTTGATGATCGCTTGCACCTCAACGTACTTACGCGCGAGAAGCTCGAGCGCCGTCCCCAGAATGGCCGGAGCATTTGCATTGACGTGCAGTGCGGCATTTTCCAGCGCCGTGTTGAGCAGCACCGCATCGAGCTCAACATCGTCCTTGACGTAGTGCTCCTGCTTGCCGCGCTTTACCTTGTAGAGCGGTGGCTGCGCGATGTAGATATGGCCGCGCTCGATGAGCTGCGCCATCTGGCGGTAAAAGAACGTCAACAGCAGTGTGCGTATGTGGCTGCCGTCAACGTCAGCATCGGTGTTTTTCGCGGCTATTCCGCCGAATCCGCAGATGAAGTTCTCATCGCCCCAAACTGAAAAATCGTAAACATTGCCGTTCGAGGCTTGGACCGGGGTGATGGATACGATGGGCAGCGCCATGAGGTCGCCGTCGAGGCACACAAACGCGCGATTCTTGATGTTTGCAGGCGCATCTGAATTGACGAAATTCTCAAGCCGCTGTGCGGACGCGTGATCCCGCCAGACCACCCTCAACTTTCTCAGGTCGTCCTTGGCGCTCACGGAGATTACCCAGTGCGGATGCTTCGTTTCACAGGGCGCGCCACGGATCTCGCGCACAACTCCGTCAGGCTCGCTCTTGTTCAACGACGCTACGACCCCAAAAGAGCTCAGGCAATACGAAATGCCGCTGGCGATGTGATAGGACGAGGTTGCGAAAGAGAGCTGACGCTCGCCGATGGTGCCGTCACCCAGAAAAAAACCGCGCAAAAACGCAAGGCGCAGTGGTTCGGAAACATTGAACACCAAATCCGGAACGCGCTTGGTGATTGAATCCATCCCGTTGAAGCCAAAGACGTGCTGCCAAGCAAGTACGGCGGTGCGATTTACGAGCTTAAGTTCGCCAGCGCCCCGATTGATCTCGTAGTTCTTAGGAGACAGCGCGAAAACCTGTATGAATGCCTCGGCCATTTCATCAAGGAAACGCACGTTGCTCTTGCCGATGCTGAGCCGTACTCCATTGCGATCCGAGCAGGAGCCTTCAGCCAGGTAGAATCCCAGCAATGTCAGGAGTTCTGACGTGACATTGACGAACCGCGGTATTCCCTTGTTGGCGTAATGCTCGGGCGTCAGCTCCAAATCTTCGCGGCCTTCAAACCACTCCAGATCCTCTTCTTCGAGCGCTGAGAGCCGCACGTAGGGACGAACACGGTTGGCCGGCGAGCCGCGATATTGTTCCTCCCAGATTCGCTCAAGCCGACTCGGTCCCACCGTCACCCTTGGCATTACCGCTGCGGCATTGGCCCCGATGACGGCCAGGTACGATTCGCAGTTCGGTAGCGTCGGCCGGGATGTGCCATTTTCCCAAGCGTAAAACGTCACCGGCTGTCGTATGCCGATCCTTCGGCACAGGTCTACGTTTGAAATTCCGCTGGCGCGCCGCAGGGAAGCCAGCTCGTTTCGGACCTCTGGAGGAAATTCAACACGCGGCGCGGATTGCTCCGGGTTGTCCGCGTATTCCGCCAAAATCCGCGTTCGGTACCATTCCTCAACGGCAGGCCCGCGAACCCAAATCTGCTCGCACGCGTCGGGTACAGCGTGCAGCTCTCGCAATAGATCGACGCGTTTGGGCGCGTTCTGCGGCAGCTGAATCGATTTCGGTGCGACCACTTGATCGCCAACGCGCAAATCGTCCCCTTTTCTAAGGCAAACTTGTCCGTTCTCGTGAACAAAAATACTGTGGCTCGCGGTCACTCGAATCGAGCGGCCGTAAGCGGTCTTTACTTCATACAAAACCTCATCGAGCGGATGACGGATGACACCCTTGATCGGTCTGAAACGGACGCGATGATCATCCAATCCGAAACACAAGACCTCGCCCAGCGATGGATCCCGCACGCGGCGCGTAACGCCTTCCGCGTTAGCTTCTATCCCTTCGAGCGCGGTATCGATGAACTCGCCAATGGCGGTCATGCGCACGCCGTCACCGCTGCGCACAAAGACATGCTCCTGCGCATCCACGCTCATGATGATGATGCGGTGATAGCGCAGTTTTTCGATATCAAACTCATCGCGCCCGATGCCGCACCCCAGAGCCGTGATGAGCGTGCCCACCTCCGCCGACGAGAGCATCTTGTCGAAACGCGCCTTCTCAACATTCAGGATCTTGCCCTTCAAAGGCAAAATGGCCTGCGTACGGCGATCCCTGCCCTGCTTGGCTGAACCGCCTGCGGAATCGCCCTCAACGATGAAGATCTCCGACAACGCGGGATCCTTCTCCTGACAATCGGCGAGCTTCCCAGGCAGACCTGCGATGTCGAGCGCCCCTTTACGGCGCGTCATGTCGCGCGCCTTGCGCGCCGCTTCGCGCGCACGCGCTGCCTCAATAATCTTGGCTACGATGGCGCGGGCATCCGCGGGGTGTTCGAGCAGGAAATCCTGCAGTTTGGCGCTCACCGCCGTCTCAACAATGCCTTTGATCTCCGATGAAACGAGCTTGTCCTTGGTCTGCGAGGAGAACTTCGGATCCGGAAGCTTCACGGAGAGAATGGCCGTCAATCCCTCGCGTGCATCATCGCCCGTCGTCGGGATCTTCTCGCGCTTGGTCGACATCTCCTTTTCGATGTAATCGTTCAAAGTGCGCGTCAATGCGCTGCGAAACCCGGCCAAATGGGTGCCGCCGTCCTTCTGGGGAATATTGTTGGTGTAGCAGAACATGCTCTCCTGATAGGAGTCGTTCCACTGCATCGCCACTTCCACGTTGACGCTGCCTTCCTGCGTCTTGAAGCCGCACACTGAGTCGTGAATCGGCGTGCGCGCGCGATTCAGATATTTGACGAAGGCCTGCAGACCGCCGGCGTGCTCGAACACGTCGGACTTGTTCTCGCGCTCGTCGATGAGCTCGATGCGCACGCCGGAGTTCAGGAATGACAGCTCGCGCAGACGCTTGGCGAGCACCTCGTAGTTAAACTGGATGTGCGTGAAAATCTGGGCACTGGGCCGAAAGCGAATAATGGTGCCGCGCTCGGAAGCTTCTCCCACGACCGCAAGAGGTGCGACCGGCACCCCCAACTGATATTCCTGGCGATGCAGTTTCCCGTCACGACTGATGGAAAGCTGCAGGTACGCCGACAAGGCGTTGACCACTGACACGCCCACGCCATGCAAGCCGCCGGAAACCTTGTACGAGCTGTCGTCGAACTTTCCTCCGGCATGCAGCACCGTCATGATGACTTCGGCGGCCGAAACACCTTCCTCCGGGTGAATGTCGACCGGAATCCCGCGCCCATTATCCGAGACGGTGACGGACTCGTCGGCGTGGATGGTGACCACAATCTGGTCGCAATGACCGGCGAGAGCCTCGTCGATCGCGTTATCCACCACCTCGAAAACCATGTGGTGGAGCCCGGAGCCGTCATCGGTGTCGCCGATGTACATGCCGGGTCGTTTGCGCACCGCATCAAGACCCTTTAAGACTTTGATTTTACTGGAATCGTAGACGTCTGTATCTGACATGGATGCGCCTGTAATGAGATTCAACATTATACCGGTTGGACCCTCCCCTGTTCCACGTGGAACGTGCGCTCCGGCGGCCCGAAAGGCTCCCTTTTGGCGTCGAGAGACGTGAGGATGAGCTGGCAATGCAGGCTCTTCACCTGCTCCACGAAGCGCGCCAACTTCCCGGCATCGAGTTCAGCGGCAGGATCATCCAGCAGCAAGGTGGGCACCACCGCCGTGAGTTCACGGAGGAGCTTTAGTTGGGCCACGATCATGGCCGTCGCGACAAGTTTCTGCTGCCCGCGCGACAGGACCTCGCGTGCCGCGCGGCCGTCGATGCGGATTTGGACGTCGGCCCGGTGAGGTCCTGAGTGGCTGAGCCCGCGGCTGCGGTCACGCTCCCAACTGTCCGTCAGGGACTCCTCAAGTGACAAGCCCTGCTTCCAGCCGGTGGAATAGACGAGCTCGGCAGGCAGATCGGCGAGCTGCCGCACGGTCTCGTCCCAATGCGCCTTGAGACTCCCAAGCAGCCTCAAGCGCGCGGCATTAAGAGCCTCACCGTGACGCACAAGTTCGCCATCCCAGGCGCGCGCCGTATCGGAGGCGGTGCGTAGCGCCGCATTGCGCTGCCGAACCGCACGTGAGTATCGCTGCCACGTGTGAATGAAATTGGGTTCCACGTGGAACACCGCCCAGTCGAGCCAGCGACGCCGCCGCGGGCTCCCCTCTTCGATGAGTCGGTGCACTCCGGGCTCGATGATCTGCACCGGGAACGCCTGCGCGAGCTGTGCGAGCGAGCCCACCGCGACACCCGCAATCTCGGCCCGCGTCGTTTCGTCACGAGTCACCTCGACGCGCAAGCGCTGACTCACCGCTTCAAGGGTCCGCCCCAACGCCTGTAGCGTGTCCTGCCCGTGCCGGATCAGCCGCTCGGAATTGCGCGTCCGGAAGGATCGACCGCGCCCCAGGAGGTAGATCCCTTCCAAAAGAGAGGTCTTACCGGAGGCATTGGGGCCGAAAATGAGGTTAATGCCCGGCGCCGGCACAAGCTCGGCGCGTTCGATGCAGCGGAGATTCTCGAGCGCCAGCTCTGCCAGCGGCATGCGGGCGCAGATCAGCTAGAGCCGCATCGGCATGACGACATACTTGGTATTCGTCGTGCCGGGGGCCCGAATGAGGCAGCTGCTGTTGGCGTCGGTAAGACCGATCTCGACGCGATCTGTGTCGATCGCGCTCAAAGCATCCAGCAAGTAGTTGACATTGAACCCGATCTCGACCTCATCCCCCTTGTAGTTGACCTCGACCTCGTCCTCCGCCTCCTCCTGCTCGGGATTATGGGCCTGGATCATCATGAGGTCGGGTTTTACGGAGACGCGCACCCCGCGGTACTTCTCATTCGACAGGATCGCGGTGCGTTGCAGGGCCTGCCGCAGAATCTCCCGCCCCGCGTCGATGATTTTGGTGGGAGCAGCCGGAATGACACGGCCGTACTCCGGGAAACGACCATCGATCAGCTTCGATGTGAAGCGAATTTCGCCGATCTGTGCCCTAACGTGATTAGTCCCTATGGCAAGCTCGATATTTCCCTCCGCACCCAGAATCCGCTGCAGCTCAAGCACCGCCTTGCGGGGAAGGATCACCTGCTGGGCGGACTTCACGCGGTTCTCGAGCTGCGCCTCGGCTAGCGCGAGGCGATGCCCGTCGGTCGCGATCGCGCGCAGCGCAGTGCCTTCGGTCTCGAGCAACATGCCGTTCAGGTAGTAGCGCACGTCCTGCTGCGCCATCGCGAAATGAGTCTTATCGATCAGGCGGCGAAACTCCCCCTGCGCGACAGTGAGCGTCTGCTGCGCATTGATTTCATCCACGACCGGAAATTCAGCTGCAGCCAGGCTCGACAAGGTGAAACGGCTGCGGCCTGCACGCAGCGTCAAACGTTCCCCTTCTGTGGAGAGCGTGACATTCGTCTTCTCGGGAAGTGCGCGAAAAATGTCGAGCAGTTTTCTGCCCGGCACCGTGATGGCTCCATTGTGCTGAACAGTCATGTTGGCCGTGGCAACGAGTTCCACTTCCAGATCCGTGCCGGTCACGCTCAATCGGTTGTCATGCGCCGACAATAAAACATTGGCGAGAATCGGCATGGTCTGGCGCCGCTCCACGACGCCAATGACACTTTGCAGAGGAGCGAGGAGATCATCGCGCGAGGCTGTGAGCTTCATGAATAACTCTTTCTTAAGGATTTAATTTAGTAGTAGTGATAGTAGGTGCTGTGAATCCCGGGGATAAGCGCAGCATCTACTGCACACTCAACTGCTTGCATTCAATCAAACGCTCATCAAACACATGGAACGAGCTGCACACGAGCTGTGGATATCCTGTAGGTGACTTTGCGCGGTCGATCTATCCCCAGGAAATCCACAGGAAAATGTACTCACCCAGCCAGAGTTCTCAACAGGTTTGAATAATCTTCGGTCATGCGCCGCTCGCTATCGCGCAGCGCCTTGATTCGTTTGCACGCGTGCATCACCGTCGTGTGATCACGGCCTCCAAAAGCATCGCCAATTTCCGGCAGACTGTGCGTCGTCAGCTCCTTCGCCAGAGCCATGGCAACCTGCCGCGGCCGCGCCACCGAGCGGCTGCGGCGCTTCGACAGCAGGTCCGCCATTCTAAGCTTGTAGTAGTCCGCGACGGTCTTCTGAATGTTCTCGATTGTCACGAGTTTAGCCTGCAAGGACAGTAGATCCTTCAGCGCCTCTTTTGTGAATTCTATGGTGATCGCGCTGCCCGTAAAGCGCGAGTTGGCGATCACGCGCCGCAATGCACCCTCAAGCTCGCGAACATTCGAGCGGATGCGTTTGGCGATGAAAAAAGCCACTTCCTCGGGGAGTTTTACGCCCGTGCCCTGCGCCTTGGTCATCAAGATCGCGACGCAGGTTTCAAGCTCCGGCGGCTCGATCGCCACCGTCAGCCCCCACCCGAAGCGCGATTTCAGGCGCTCCTCGAGGCCCTCGACCTCTTTCGGATAGCGGTCGCAGGTGAGGATGACCTGGTGCTGGCCTTCCAGGAGTTCGTTGAAAGTATGAAAGAACTCCTCTTGCGAGCGCTCCTTGCCGGCGAAAAACTGAATGTCATCGATGAGGAGCGCATCCAGCGAGCGATACGCGGTCTTGAATTCATTCATTTTATTGTGCTGCAGGGCACGCACCATGTCGCTCACGAATCGCTCTGAATGGACATAAGCGACGCGCGCTTCGGTGTCCCGTCCCTTCGTCAAATGAGCGATCGCGTGCATGAGATGAGTTTTGCCGAGACCCACTCCCCCATAGATAAACAAGGGGTTGTAGGCGCGCCCGAGGTTCTCCGCGACCTGCAGCGCCGCCGCTTTCGCCAGCTGATTGCTTTTGCCTTCGACGAAAGTGCCGAAACTAAAATCCGGATTCAGGCGCGCGCCGACGACCAGCCCCTCGGCGCGCCGCGGCCGTGTCGGCGGACTTGCGCTCACAGGGGGAGGCGTGCGCGATCCCACTTCCACCGTGATGATCGGGGCGTCGCCGGTATTTTGGCGGCGCAACAGCTCGCCGATTCTGGGCAGGAGGTTGGCGTTGACCCAGTCCACCACGAAGCGGTTGGGCGCCAGGAGCTTCAGGGCGCCTGCACCTTCGAGCACCTGTAGGGGACGAACCCAGGTATTAAACTGCTGTTCAGGAAGCTCCGCTTCCAGCGCGCGTACGCAACGGATCCACAGCGACGCTTCCACGAGCTCTTGATCTCCGACGGCTGTCTCGTGATACGAGGGGGGGAAAAGGCTGCGCAGTCTATACCTAGAGGCGCAAGGGCTGAAGGCTTAAAAGGCTCCGGTTTTGTGTTGACACTTTCGCGCCCGCCGGCTTAGCCTTGCCGGCCTTTTTCGAAGAGCCTGTGGACCATGAAGCGCACCTACCAGCCGAGCAAAGTACGCCGCAAGCGCACACATGGGTTTCGCGCGCGCATGGCAACGAAGGGTGGCCGCCGGGTCCTAAGCCGTCGCCGTGCGAAAGGCCGCAGGAAGCTCATCCCCTAAGTTCACGGACTTGACGCGCGTTTCTGCCGAGCGGCAGCAGCTGACCCACTCCGCGGAGCGGCGCTTGCGCAAGAAACGCGAATTTGACGCGGTTTATGCACACGGGCGGCGCTTCGGGAACAGCTTCTTCGGTGTGGCCGCACACGCCAACGACAAAGGCTGGCCGCGTCTCGGGCTGGCCGTTGCCGTCAAGACGGCCGGCAATGCCGTCGAACGCAATCGCATTCGCCGCATGATCCGCGAGTCGTTTCGGCTGCATCAGCACCTGATCCCCGCGGTCGATCTGGTGGTGAGCGCTCGGCCGCGTGCCCGCGGCATCATCGCAACTGAGCTGCGCGCGCAGCTCGAGTCTTTATGGCAGGAAGTGAGCACAAAATGCGGTTCGCGGCACAGCTCCTGATTCGGCTGTATCAGTGGACGGTCAGTCCGTACCTGGGCACGCGCTGCCGTTTTTATCCGAGCTGCTCGCATTATGCACATGAGGCCGTCGGGCGCTTCGGAGTGCTCGCCGGCGGCTGGCTCGCACTCAAGCGTCTCTTGCGCTGTCATCCATTACATCCCGGCGGCCTGGATCAGGTCCCACCGCGGGCGGCACGATGAACAATCCGCGCGTCATGCTGTGGCTCGCCCTGGCCGCCATCCTGGTGCTGAATTATCAGGCCTGGGTGCACGATTACGGGGCGACGGACAATGCCGCGGCAACGCACACCGCCGCAGCGGCCGGCACACACAACGGCGCCGGCAACCTCGACTCGGCCGTGCCGCAGACATTCACGACCGACACGACGACTCCGCCCGCCAGCGCTGCGCCCGGCGCCGCAGCTGCAATTCCCAATCCGCCCGCTTCAGAACCCGCCGGGAATTCCGCCGCCGCGGCACCGCACGTGCATGTGCGCACCGACGTGCTCGACATCGACATCAGCCTGCAAGGCGGCACGCTGCAAAGAGCGGATCTCTTGCGCTATCCCAAGGTGAAGGGCGGCTCCGAGCCCGTTCGCCTTATGAACCAGGACAGTGATGAGACCTTGTATCTGCTGAAGACGGGACTCGTAGGCCCCGGTGAGCATCCGACGCAATTTGCAACCTATAGCGCACCCAAGACGGATTACGAGCTCGGCGATGCCAAGCAACTCCTCGTGCCGCTCACCTGGACGGACGGGCACGGTGTCACCGTTACCAAGACGTTCACGTTTGATCGCGGCGACTATCGCATCGGTCTTCTCTATTCGGTCGACAACCGCTCGAGCGCTGCATGGCAGGCGGCGATCTATGCGCAGATCCTGCGCTACGATCCGCCGAGCGCGCGTTCCATGTTCTTCAACGTCGAAGGCAACGCCTTCCATGGCCCTGCCATCTACGACGGTGCCAAATATCGCAAACTCAAGATCGACAATGCCGACGATCGGCAATTGGCGCTCAAGGTCGACAATGGCTGGCTCGCGGCCCTGCAGCACCATTTCGTGAGCGCAATCGTTCCAGCTGCCGGTACCACGAACCGCATTACCCTGGGCGCGCAGGGCCGCCAGTTTCAACTCGCGACCGTGGGACCGCTGCTCGCCGTCGCCCCCGACACGACGGCCACGTATCAGGAAACGCTGTTTGTGGGCCCGAAACTGCAGGCGGATCTGGAGACGGCGGGTCCGCGGCTCGAGCTCGTCGCCGATTACGGCGTCCTCACCATCATTGCAAGACCGCTCTTCTGGCTCCTCGGCAAGGTGTATGCGCTCTTCGGCAATTGGGGCGTGGCGATCATCGTGGTCACCTTTCTCCTGAAGCTCCTGTTCTATCCCCTGTCGGAGGCGAGCGGCAAGTCGATGGCGAAAATGAAGACGCTCTCGCCGCGCATCAAGAATCTGCAGGACACCTACAAGGACGACAAAGAGAAACTCGGCCGCGCCATGATGGAGCTCTACAAGCGCGAGAAGATCAATCCGGTCGCCGGCTGCCTGCCGATCATCATCCAGATTCCGGTGTTTCTGGCGTTCTATTGGGTGCTGCTCGAGAGCGTGGAGATGCGGCAGGCGCCATTTGTCGGCTGGATCAATGATCTCTCCTCGCGCGATCCGTATTTCATTCTTCCGGCCATCATGGCCGGCGCCATGCTCGTGCAATACAAGTTGAATCCCACTCCGCCGGATCCCATCCAGGCGAAGGTCTTCATGATCATGCCGCTCGTCATGTCCGTGACGTTTGCGTTTTTCCCTGCGGGACTCGTGCTGTATTGGGTCACCAACACGTTGCTGTCGATCGCCCAGCAGTGGAACATCAACCGCAGAATCGGCGCCGCTGCAGCGAAGAAGGCCGCGTAGGTGTTAGGCTTGCGGTTTCATGGCTGCCACCGACACCATCGTCGCGCAGGCGACGCCTCCTGGTCGCGGCGGGATCGGGATCGTGCGTCTGTCGGGCCCGAAGACGCCTGAGATCGCGGTCGTCCTCCTCGGCCGACTGCCAAGCCCGCGCCTTGCGACCTTTCTGCGTTTTCTCGACGGCAAGCAAGAGCCCATTGATGCCGGCCTTGCGCTCTTCTTTCCGGCGCCGGATTCCTATACCGGTGAGCATGTTCTCGAATTGCAGGGGCACGGTGGTTCCGTCGTCCAGGAAGCACTGACTGCACGGGCCATTGAGCTCGGTGCACGGCGCGCTTTGCCCGGTGAGTTCACGCAGCGCGCGTTTCTGAACGACAAGCTCGATCTGACGCAAGCCGAGGCGATCGGAGATTTGGTCGACGCGGGATCGCGCGAGGCGGCGCGCGCTGCGATGCGCTCCCTGCAGGGCGAATTTTCCGTCATGGTGAAGGGAGTGACCGAGGCGCTCATTGGACTGCGCACCTATGTGGAGGCCGCGATCGATTTTCCGGAAGAGGAGATCGATTTTCTGGCCGACCGTGCACTCGGGGAGCGTCTGCAGGAGGTGCGTGATCATTTCGACGTCGTCGAGCAGAGTGCGCGTCAGGGACGCCTGCTGCGCGAAGGCATGACGGTCGTCATCGCCGGGCGCCCCAACGCCGGTAAATCGAGTCTCATGAATCGCCTGGCGGGCTACGACGCCGCCATCGTCACGCCGCTGCCCGGCACGACGCGCGATGTGCTGCGCGAGCGCATCGACATCGACGGGATGCCGCTGCACGTGCTCGATACGGCGGGTCTGCGCACAGCGCTCGATCTGGCGGAAGAAGAGGGCATTCGCAGGGCGGAGGCGGAAATGTTGCGCGCGGATCGCGTGCTCTTCGTCATTGATGCCATTGAGGATCCGGCCGGCAAGGCCTATAAAGAGGAGCGCCAGCGGCTGCCGGGCGACGTTCCGGTGACGCTCGTGTTCAACAAATGCGATCTCGCCATCGGCGTTCCGGTCGCCGACACCGGATCCGGGCCGCCGCGCATCACACTGTCGGCGGCAACCGGGCAGGGCATCGACACGCTGCGCGCACACTTAAAGTCGTGCATGGGTTATCACGCACTCGACGGCGGCACCGTGTCAGCACGTGCGCGCCACTTGGAAGCGCTCGCGCGCGCCCGCGCACATGTTGAAGAGGCGGTGCGGCAGTTGACCGAGCGCCGCGCGGGCGAGCTCGTGGCGGAGGAATTGCGAGCAGCGCAGCAGGCATTGGGCGAGATCACCGGCGAGTTTACGACGGAGGATCTCCTCGGGCGGATTTTCTCAGGCTTCTGTGTAGGGAAGTGATATCAATGACCGGACGAACGCTGACACTCACGGACAATATCTACGACTATCTCGTGAAGTACGGGGTGCGCGAGCCGCCCATCCTTGCGCGGCTGCGCGAGGCCACGCGGAAAATTCCTGATTCGAACATGCAGATCGGCCCGGAACAGGGGCAGTTCATGAGTCTCCTCGTGAAGCTGATCGGTGCGCGGCGCTGCATCGAGGTGGGAACGTTTACCGGATATTCGAGCCTGGCCGTGGCTCTGGCGCTGCCCGCGGACGGCAGGATCGTGACCTGCGACATCAATCCGCAAACGACCGCGATGGCACGTCAATATTGGCGCGAGGCGGGGGTGGCCGAGCGCATCGATCTTAGGCTGCAGCCCGCGCTCAAGACATTGCAGGAGCTCAGCGCGCAAGGCGGCGCCGGCACTTTTGACTTCGCTTTCATCGACGCGGACAAGCCCGCCTATCTGGGCTACTACGAAGAGCTGCTCAAGCTGGTGCGCACCGGCGGTCTCATCGCCGTGGACAATACGCTCTGGGACGGCGCGGTGGCCGATCAGAAAATCAATGACGCGAGCACCGTAGCGCTGCGCGCCTTCAATCAGCACGTGCATCGCGATGAACGCGTGGATCTGTCGCTATTGCCGATCGGCGACGGTCTCACTCTGCTGCGCAGGCGCGGCTGAGGGTTCGGCCGCATTCCAGCGGCAGCGTTGGTGCTCTCACGAAAACGCCAGGAACAGGGGACAACAACGCCTGCCCTCGTGACGGTGCGGCGCTATTACGCGGTAGCAGTGACCCTGCGGAACTTCAATTGAACAATGCGTCGGCGCAGACGGAAGCGACGGCCCGCTGACGCCTTGTTACCGACTTTGTAACCTGCCGACGGTACCCTCGTTGGCATGGCTTCGTATTCGCCGGCTCATAAAACAGCGCAGCCGCTCAGGCTCGTCATCTGCGGCGGCGGAGCGAGCGCGGTGCTGCTGCTCGCCGCTCTCAAAGAGAGGAGCGCGCGCCCCATCGAGGTCAGCGTCATGGAGCCGCGGGATCAGCCCGGTGCGGGGGTTGCGTACTCGACGGCCTGCCCAGTGCATCTGCTGAACACGCGCGCCTGCAACATGTCTGCGAACGGGGATGGCAGCGACTTTCTGCGCTGGCTGCAGCGCGAGCGGCCCCTGCGTGGCTTCAACTGGGGTCCCGAGGATTTCGCTCCGCGCCGATATTATGGTGAATACCTGCAGTCTCAGCTGCTCGCGGTTCGGATGGCGTCAAACATCCAAATGTCCTGGCTGCGTACCGCCGCTGCCGGCGTGGTGGCCCGCGGCGATGGATGGGAAGTCATTCCCGCGCACGGCGAGAGCACGTTTGCGGACATTGTCGTGCTCGCCACCGGCAACGAAGCGCCCGCACCCTTTGGCTCCGATCTTTCGCCGCAGGGGCAGAGGCTCGTTCTCAACAATCCCTGGGAAGCTGAACGCAAGAATGAGATTGCGCCGGATGCGCCTGTGCTCATCGCCGGCACCGGCCTTACGGCGGTCGATGTGGTCGCAGAACTTCTGCATCGGCGCCATGTGGGGCCTATCTTTGCGTTCTCGCGGCGCGCTCTCTTGCCGCGCTGCCATGGCCCAGCGGCCGCTTTCCCGCCAGGCCTGCAGCGCGAGTTTCCCTCCTCGCTGCGCGCCATCGTCAAAAAGATTCGGCATTTGTCGGGCGACGATGACCGCGGCGATCGCTGGCGTGGCGTGATGACGGAGATGCGCTCGATGGCGCCCGCGCTCTGGGCGGGGTGGAATGCATCGGAGAAGCGGCGTTTCCTGCGGCATGTGCGGCCCTTCTGGGATGTACATCGACATCGTCTGGCTCCGGTGGTGCACGAGCGCTTCACCCGCGCGATCGCGCGCGGGCAGCTGGCGATCCTGCGCGGCCGGCTTGAAGCGCTCGAGTATCACGCGGCGCGCTCTTCGCTTCGTGCCACCCTGCGCCGAAAAGAGCGGCGGCACGTCCTCGAGGGGGCGGTGCTCATCAATTGCACGGGACCGCAGGCCGACGTGCGGCGTGCGGGCAATCCGCTGCTGCAGAGGGCCATCACGGACGGCGTCGCGAGCGCGGATGCGCTGGCGCTCGGCCTTGCGACCGATGAGCGTTTCCGGGTGATCTCGGGTGCGGGCACTGCGCAGCGCACGCTGTACGCGCTCGGCACGCTGGCGCGCGGCAGCCAGTGGGAAATAACGGCGGTGCCGGAAATTCGCGAGCAGGCGCGGGTCGTGGCACGCGACATAGAGCTTTTCGTCGCGGCCCGGTTGAATCAGACCGCGGACGCGCGAGCGCCGGCGGAAGCCAAGACCTCTTTGGCGGTGTAGCCGCGCCGCCATTGCCCGGGCGCAGGGTTCGAAGCGACACTGTCGAGCTATGTGGCGTCGACATGTCGTTCCTCTGCCGGTTGAGATCGAGGCACCGCTTGCGGCGCTCTTCGGGGATGGCGTGCGCCAGGTACGCATCATCGAACGCTCGCTCTTCGCGCGCCTGCACGCCGGCGCCGTGGCGACTACACGCCGCGGCCGCATCTATCTCACCGGCAGCGCCGAGGACTTCTTCGCCGATCCGTTGCTCATGCTGCACGAGTACTGCCACGTTCTGCTGCAATGGCAGCCGCGGCGCCTGACGAGCGCGAAGTACTTCCTCGAATGGCTGCGCCGCGGCTACTGGGACAACCGCTTCGAGATCGAGGCGCGCGAGTTCGCGCAATCCAATCTCTATCGCTTCAGGGCGCTCCTCTCCCGGCACCCTTAGGGGTTCGGGTACAATGCGCGGCTTTTTTTAAACGCGCCCGGTCACCCATGCGGTTTGCACACTCCTTCGAGGTCATCGTGGTCGGCGGCGGCCACGCCGGCACCGAGGCTGCGCTGGCGTCAGCGCGCATGGGTGCGCGCACGCTGCTCCTGACGCAGAGCATCGACACCCTGGGACAGATGAGCTGCAACCCCGCGATCGGCGGCATTGGCAAGGGGCATCTGGTGCGCGAGATCGACGCGCTCGGCGGCGCCATGGCGCGCGCCACCGATCGCGCCGGCATCCAATTCCGCACTCTGAACGCGAGCAAGGGACCGGCCGTGCGCGCGACGCGCGCGCAGGCGGACCGGCAGCTCTACAAGCGCGCCGTCCGCTCGATACTCGAGAGTGAGCCCAACCTTTCCTTCTTCCAGCAGGAGGTGGCGGATCTGGCCGTCACGGGTGGCCGAGTCACCGGGGTAGTCACCGTCACCGGGATCACTTTCGAGGCTCGTGCGGTGGTGCTGACCGTCGGGACTTTCCTCGGAGGCCGGATCCATGTGGGGCTTGATCAGTACTCGGGAGGTCGCGCCGGCGACCCGGCCTCGGAGCGACTGGCGGCGCGCCTGCGCGAGCTTTCCTTGCGCGTTGCGCGCCTGAAGACCGGGACTCCGCCCAGGCTCGACGGGCGCAGCATCGACTTTTCGGTTATGACGCCTCAGTCGGGCGATGAACCGACTCCGGTGTTTTCGTTTCTCGGGCGAGCCAGTGAGCACCCGAAGCAGATAGATTGTTTCATAACGAAGACAAACGAGCGTACGCACGAGATCATTCGGGCGGCGAGCGACCGCTCGCCCATGTACACCGGTGTCATCGAGGGCATCGGTCCGCGCTACTGTCCCTCGGTCGAGGACAAGGTCGTGCGCTTCGCCGATAAAGGTTCGCACCAGATCTTCGTCGAACCGGAGGGCCTCGAGACCTACGAGGTGTACCCCAATGGGATTTCGACGAGCCTGCCGTTCGACGTGCAGCAGGAGTTCGTGCGCACCATCGCAGGATTCGAGCATGCGCATCTGACTCGCCCCGGGTACGCGATCGAATACGATTTCTTCGACCCGCGCGATCTATCCGCCTCTCTTGCGACCAAGCACCTGGAAGGCCTCTTCTTCGCCGGGCAGATCAACGGCACGACGGGCTATGAGGAGGCCGCGGCTCAGGGTCTCTTGGCAGGTATCAATGCCCGGCTCTTGTGCCGCGGCGAGGCGCCCTGGACCGCAAAGCGCAGCGAGGCGTACCTGGGAGTGCTCATCGATGATCTCGTGACCCGCGGCACCCGCGAGCCCTATCGGATGTTCACGAGCCGCGCCGAGCACCGGCTCCTCCTGCGTGAAGACAATGCGGACCTGCGCCTGACCCCGGTCGGCCGCAAGCTCGGGCTCATCGACGACCAGCGCTGGGACCTCTTTGAGAAGAAGCGGCGTCTCATCGATTCCGGTGTGGCCGAATACGTCGGAATCGACGATCGCCTCCCGGCGCAGCTGCGAGCTGAACTTGAGGCACGCCTCAAGTACGCAGGCTACATCAAGCGCCAGGAAGAGGAAGTCGAGCGGCAGCGCAGAAACGAGGAGACGGTGTTGCCCGCGGACCTCGACTACGCGACTCTTGCGGGGCTTTCGCACGAAGTGCGCCAGCAGCTCATCGCGGTCCGGCCGGCGACCCTCGGTCAGGCGGCGCGCGTACCGGGAGTGACCCCGGCGGCGGTGTCCATCCTGCTCGTGCATCTGAAAAAGCGCAGTCTCACCGGTCGCAGCCGCGTCGCATGACCGGATTCGTGACTCGCCTGCGCGCGGCGTGGGACGAGAAGAACTCGCTCGCCTGCGTGGGGCTTGACCCCTTGATTGAGCGCCTGCCGGCGCACATCGCGGCGCGCGCCTCTCCGATATTCCAGTTCAACAAGGCCATCGTCGACGCGACGGCTGATCTCGTGTGCGCCTACAAGCCGCAGTTCGCACACTACGCCGCCTGCGAGGCGGAGGACCAGCTCGAGCGCACCATCGAGTACATTCACCGCGCCTACCCCGGGATTCCCGTCATCCTGGACGCCAAACGCGGCGACGTGGAAAGCACGGCCGAGAGGTACGCCATCGAGGCCTTCGAGCGCTATGCGGCTGATGCCGTCACCGTCAATCCCTATCTGGGCGGTGATTCGCTGGAACCCTTCCTGCGCTACGAGGACCGGGGGGTGATCGTCTTATGCCGCACGTCAAATCCTGGCGCCCGCGATGTACAGGATCTCGACGTCGGCGGCAGGAAGCTCTACGCCGCGGTGGCCGAGCTTGCCGCGACGCGGTGGAATAGCCGCGGCAACTGTCTCCTCGTCGTGGGCGCGACCTATCCCGAGGAACTGGCCGAGGTGCGCGGCATCGCGGGCGACATGCCTTTTCTCGTGCCGGGCGTAGGTGCGCAGGGCGCTGACGTGCGCGCAGCCATCGAGGCGGGGCAGAGCGCCGATGGGCGCGGCCTCATCGTGAGTTCCTCGCGCTCCATCATCCATGCCTCATTGGGCGCCGATTTTGCCGCCGCCGCACGCGCTGCCACCATCCTGCTGCGCGATCAAATCAATGCCGGGCGTAGACGCGACGCTGCGGCGTAGTCTGCGCGCGGCGACGCTGCTCGCTGTCGCGCTCGGCGTGCTCGCCGGCTGCGCGCGTTCGCCCGATGGGGCGCACGCGGGCAGCACTGCCGAGGCGGGCCCCACATTGGTCATCGGCAATGGACCGGGGCCTGATTCGCTCGACCCGCAAAAGGCGCGCGGCAATGAGGCGCACCAGGTGCTGCGCGATCTGTACGAGTGTCTGACCTCGCTTGACCACAATGCCGCCCCCGCGCCTGGCGTCGCCACCAGCTGGGAGACGAGCGCCGACGGTCGCACCTATACCTTCCACCTGCGCCCGGAAGCGCGCTGGTCAAACGGCGATCGCGTGGTGGCTGCGGATTTCCTCGCCGCATTGCGGCGCCTCGTCGATCCGGCGACGGCCTCGCAATACGCCCAGGTGATCGACGTCGTTGAGAATGCGGGCGCCATCATCGCCGGCAAGATGCCTGTCGATGCGCTCGGGGTCTCCGCCCCCGACGACGCAACCTTCGTGATACGCCTTTCGGGACCCGCGCCGTACCTGCCCGGATTACTCTCGCATCCCAGCACCTGCCCCGTGAACCGCGCAACCCTGGCGCGCTACGGCGCCGGATTCGCGCGGCCCGGCATCATGGTCTCGAACGGCGCCTTCGTTCTCAAGGAATGGGTACCCGGATCCTATGTGCTCGCCGCGCGCAACCGCCAATATTGGAATGATCGCGCGACGCAGCTTGCGGCGGTCAAATACCTGCAGATCACCGATGAGAATGCGGAGCTCACGCGCTACCGCGCTGGCGAGCTGCAGGTTACGGCCGTTGTCCCGCGCGGCCAGTTTGACTGGATCAAGGAGCATCTGGCCTCTGATCTGCACATCGCGCCGCAGTTGAACACCTACTTCTACGGGTTCAATCTGGCGCGCGCGCCCTTCAAGGACAATCCGGGCCTGAGGCGCGCGCTGTCGCTCGTCATAGACCGCGAGAAGCTGGCGCAGAAGGTCCTGCGGGTGGGCGAGCTGCCCGCTTACGGGTGGGTGCCGCCAGGCATCCACGACTACACGCCGCAATCCTTTGACTATCGGGGCGAGCCACTGCCGCAAAGGATCGCCGAGGCGCGCCGGCTGTACGCGGCCGCAGGTTATTCGGCGCGCAGTCCGCTCTCGATCGAACTGCGCTACAACGATGGCGAGATCCATACGAAGGTTGCGATCGCCGTCGCATCCATGTGGAAGGAGGCCCTCGGCGTCGAGACGCGGATGGTGGCGGTCGAGTTCAAATCCCTGCTGCAGGACATCGACCGCGGCGATGTACAGATCTTTCGCTCAAGCTGGGTCGGGGACTACAACGACGCCTATACCTTTGCGCAGTATTTGAAGAGCGATTTCGGCATCAACCTGCCGCGCTACAAGAATCCCAAATACGATGAGCTCCTCGCCGCGGCTGCGGCAGAGGTCGACGTTGCCGCGCGCCGCCGCATTCTCGAGCAGGCTGAACGGCTGATGCTCGCGGATCATCCGCTGATGCCGCTGTATTTCTACGTGAACAAACACCTGGTGAAGCCCAATGTGACCGGCTGGTACGACAACGTGATGAACGTGGTTTACAGCAAGGATCTGGGCCTCCGCGGCAGCGCGGCGGCGGCACCGTAGCGGTAGGAAATCGGAGCCTAAGTGCGCGGGCGTCAGCTGATCTGCAGAGTGCCCATGCTCGGCCGGAAACGCAGCTTGCGCGGCATGGCGCCGCCTGCGACATCCGCGGAGACTTCCGCGATATCCACATCGGCCAGGAAATCCCGGACCAGCGTCAGGACTGAATCGTACGCCTGCTGGTGCGAGGCACCCACGGGCAGATGCGCGGCAATCTTCGCCTGCAGCGCGCGCGCGTCGGGCGCAATCTCACGCAGCGTCTCAACGCAGCGATCCAGGAGCAGCAGTTCGGTGGCAAGCGTCGTGTCGGTCGCCTCGGCCGGCTGCGTGCCGCGCGTAATGACGCGCAGATGCAGCAATGCTCCCGCCTCATCCACGGCGTCATAGATGCAGATGGCAAGCGCCGAGTGCAGATCGACCGTGAACACAGCGTCGTCCGCGACCACTTCAAAGCGATCCGGGGGCACACTGACCTGCCTGTGAGCCGTCTCCATGACTGGCTGTATACCGTCATGCGCCCCATCCGGGTGCTGTTACCTCTCCAAACTTTGAACTGCCGCACGCTGCCGCATGGGTGAATGCGCACGGGTTCCGCGCCGGCGCTCGCCGTTTAACAAGACCCATTCGGGCCGTCCTGATGCAAAATCGCAGGCGGGCGATTTAGAATGCCGCAACCGCCCGCAGATGCTCGCAGCACAGATCCAAAGTCACATGAACGATTTCTATTCCATTCCCGTGAGCAGCATCGATGGCGGCCCGGATCTCTTGGGTCCGTTGCGCGGCAAGGTGATTCTCGCCGTCAACGTCGCGAGCCGTTGTGGCTACACGCCGCAGTACGCGGGGCTCGAACAGTTGCAGCGCGACCTCAAGGCTGAAGCCTTCAGCGTGGTTGGATTTCCCTGCAATCAGTTCGGCCAGCAGGAGCCCGGCAATGAAGTGCAGATCATCAGATTCTGCCAGACCACCTACGACGTTACCTTTCCAATGAGCGCCAAGCTCGACGTCAACGGCCCGCATCGCCATCCTCTTTACAGTTTTCTTACAGCAGCGCAGAACGGCTTTCCCGGGGATATCGGCTGGAATTTTGAGAAATTCCTGATCGGCCGTGACGGGCGAGTGCTGAAGCGCTACGCTTCGGACACCAAGCCCGAGGATAAGGGCCTGATGCAGGACATCGCCGACGCGCTCGGGTGAGCGCGCACCCGTAGGGGGATTCCATGCTGACGGTACGGCACTTGCTCGAAAAGAAGCCCCGCGCGCTGCGCTCGATTGCGCCCGAAGCGCCGGTGCTCGATGCAATCCGCCTGATGGCCGAGCACCATGTCGGCGCGCTCCTCGTCATGCAGAAGGATGAGCTCCTCGGGATCGTCTCCGAGCGCGACTATGCACGCAAAGTGATCCTGCTCGGACGTTCCTCCGCGCACACGCCGGTGCGCGAGATCATGACGGCGCCGGTGATTACCGTGTCGCTCATGAGCACTCTCGATGAGTGCATGCGCGTTGTCACTGGGCAGCGTGTGCGTTACCTGCCCGTGATTGAGAACAGTCTTGTGATCGGCATGGTATCGATCGGCGACCTCATCAAAGCGGTCATCGAAGAGCAGCAGCACACGATCGAACAGCTGGAAAGCTACATCCACAGCTGATGTTCACCCGTGCCCACTTCCTCAGCGCGGCCGCGCTGTCATTGGCGTTGCCGTGCGCGACTCTTGCCGACGCGCCCGCAGATGAAGCCGTGAGCGGGACGCCCGCTGCGCAGAGCTATTGGCCGAGTCTCCTGGGCGAGCAATACACCTTCGTGCTGCAGCACCAGACATCCCTGCATTCGCCCTACCAGGGCCCCTTGAGCCTGAAGCCCGACGGCGACACGCAGCCGACGAATACCATCGGCTTCTATTTCGGCTGGGCGCTCGCCCACTGGGCGCAGTTCTACTTCGACACCGAGAAATTCATGGGTGCGGGGGTGAGCGACGCAACCGGCCTCGGCGGCCTCACCAATGGCGACGTCGTGCGCGAAGGAGCGAACAATCTGCCGAAGAGATTCTATATCGCGCGCAGCTATCTGCGCTTCATGCTCCCCTTGGGAACGGAGCTTACGAAGGTCGCGGCCGGCCAGGATCAGATTGCAGGCACGGAAGCATCCAACCGCCTCGAGTTCAAGGTCGGCTGGTTTGCGGTGAATGATGACTTCGACAAGAACCGCTACGCCGCGAGCACGCGCACCGAGTTCATGAACTGGTCACTGTGGGACAACACCGCCTGGGATTATGCGGCCGATACGCGCGGCTATACCGCAGGTTTCGTGCTGGGCTATGTGAGCCCGGTCTGGTCGCTGAAGTACGGCATGTACCGCATGCCGGTGCGCGCGAACGGCCAGGAGCTCGAAGCCTCGCTGCGGCGCGCACAGGGCGATAACCTGGAGCTCACCCTGTCGCCGTCGCAGGTGAGCACGGTGGTGCGGCTCCTCGCCTATCGCAACACCGCGCGCATGGGCATTTACTCGCAGGCTCTCGCCATTGCGTTCGCCGAGGACGCGATGCCCAACATCGTGGCGGACGATCAGGAGGGACGCAAAAAATACGGCTTCGGAATCAATGTCGAGCAGCCGCTTGCGGATGGCGGCGCGACCGGCGTGTTCGCAAGATTCGGCTGGAATGACGGCAAGACCGAAAGCTTCGCTTTCACCGAGGTGGATGAGCTCGCAAGCGTCGGCGGCGAGCTCTCGGGCAGTCACTGGCAAAGAGGCGATGACGTCGTGGGCGTTGCGGTCGTGGACGAGGGACTCTCAGCCTGGCACCGTCAATACCTTGCCGCCGGCGGTCTGGGCTTTCTCCTGGGAGACGGCCGCCTTGACTATGCGCATGAAGAGATCCTCGAGGCTTACTACCGGCTGCAGCTGCCCTGGCAGTGGGCGCACGTGCAGATCTCCCCCGATTATCAATTTATCCGCAATCCGGGCTTCAACGCGGCGCGCGGCCCGGTGTCGTTCTACGGGATACGCTTCCACGTCGAGCATTGAGCGAGCAGGCGCTACTTGCGCCAGTAGGTCGGCGTGAAGAGCACCAGCACGCTGAAGATCTCAAGCCGCCCGAGAAGCATGGCGAAGGTGCAGATCCACGTCTGCAGGTCGGTGAGACTCTGATAGGTCTTGAACGGGCCGACGACGCCCAGGCCGGGACCTGCATTATTGATGCAAGCGATGATGGCGCCGAAGGAGGAATCAAAATCAAGTCCTGAGAGCAGCAACGCAAAGGTAAGCGCCGCCACCGTCATGAAATACAAAAAGATGAAGGCGAGGATCGAGGCTGCGACGCGGTCTGGAACGGGCTTGCCGCCCACGCGCACGGGCGCGACCGCGCTCGGGTGCACGAGCAAGCGCAATTCACGCAGCGCCTGGCGCGAGAGCACCAGAGTGCGGAACATCTTGATGCCGCCGCCGATCGAGCCCGTGCTGCAGAGGATGCAGGAGAGGAACAGCATCCAGATGGGCGCGAACACCGGCCAGCGCGTGTAGTCCTGCGTCACGAATCCCGTCGTCGTCGCGAGCGACACGACGTTGAAGGCCGAATGTCGCAGCGCGGTGAAAAAATCCGGATACACGCCGTGCACCGTGAGGAGGATCGCGATGCCGACCACGCTCACGCTAAGCAGCAGGAATATCGCCTTGGTTTCCGGGTGGGTGAAATAAGGCTCCAACGTCAGGCGTCGCAGCGCCGCAAAATGACAGGCGAAGTTGAGCGATGCGGTGATCATGATGACGATCAGCACGAACTCGATCGACGCGGAATTGAAATACGCAATGTTGGCGTCGTGGGTCGAAAAGCCGCCGAGCCCCACCGCCGAGAAGGCATGGCAGATGGCGTCAAACCACGACATGCCGCACACCCGCAGCGCAATGATCCCGGCGATGGTGAGAAACGTGTAGGCGAACCACAGGGTCTTTGCCGTCTGGAAGATGCGCGGCGCGAGACGCTCTTCTTTCACCGGCCCCGGCGAGTCGGCGCGGTAGAGCTGCATGCCGCCGACGCTGAGGAGCGGCAGGATGGCGATCGCGAGCACGATGATCCCGAGTCCCCCGTACCAGTGCAGCGCGGCGCGCCATATATTGATGGCGGGCGGCAGGGTATCGAGTCCCTTGAATACGGTTGCGCCGGTCGTCGTCAGACCCGACATCGATTCAAAGAAGGCGTCGGTAAAGGAAAGCCCGGGCAGCACCAGCAGGAACGGGATCGCCGCCGCCGCCGACATCAATAACCAGCCCAGAGTCACGAGCAGGAAACCGTCGCGCGGCTTCAACTCGCGCGCGTAGGCGCGCGTGCTGGTCGCGAGCAGCATGCCCGTACCGACGCATACGAGCGCTGCGATGACAAAGGACTTACCGCTGCCGCCGTACACCCATGAGGTGATGATCGGCACCACGAACGCCGCGGCGAACGCCGCGAGCATCAAACCCAGGACATGTGCGACGCGCAGCACGCGTGCGTGCGCTTACCGGGCAGGGCCCTGGAAAAGACGCTCGACCGCCTCGACATGTCTGCGGTCGGAGAGGAACACGATGACGTGGTCGTCGCACTGCACGACCGTGTCATGGTGCGCCATGATGACCTTGTCGCCGCGCACGATGGCGCCAATCAAGGCGCCGTCGGGCAGCTTGATTTCCTCGACGCGTTTGCCGACCACGCGCGAGCTGCGCTCGTCGCCGTGCACGATCGCCTCCAGAGCCTCGGCGGCGCCGCGGCGCAGCGAATGCACGCGCACCACATCGCCGCGGCGCACGTGGGCGAGCAGCGAGCCGATGGTGATCGTCTGCGGGGAGATGGCGATGTCGATGCTGCCGCTCTCGATGAGCTCTGCATA
>Ga0302177_10000427_pt1 | contig 32888 bp, 32 predicted proteins | sample I_Palsa_E1_2_FD_198780 | JGI IMG/M metagenome (GOLD analysis project Ga0302177, IMG submission 198780) | Peat permafrost microbial communities from Stordalen Mire near Abisko, Sweden - I_Palsa_E1_2 | ecosystem: Environmental > Terrestrial > Soil > Palsa > Peat permafrost | place: Sweden... | reverse complement strand
CGTCGGCATCGCTGCTGTAATCGAGCGTTACGATATTATCCGGGGCAAGACCGCTTAGCGAAATCTTCGCGGTCTCTCCCCGGGCCCAGCCCTTCACTTTTATTCCGTCCCGCGTCAATTCAGATCACGGGTTCACAGGTTGCGGAAAAAGCACGAACGCCGTCATCCCGAGTCCGCCGCGGTGGACGAGGGATCCCTCTCGGTTTAAATTCTCATCTCGCTTCGTTTCACTGCCCATTCCCGAAGAATTTTCGATTGCACCTGCACGCGCTTCGGAATTACGATGGCCGCCTCGACGCCCTGCCGTCGGAGGGACTCTCATGAAAGTCGCGGACGTGATCGCCTCCCGTAAAGAAATCTATTCCATCAGTGCCGAAGCAACGGTGTACGACGCGGCGCGCTATCTGCGCGAACACGGCGTGCGCTCCGCCGGCGTCGTCAACAAAGAAGGCAAACTCATCGGCGTGGTATCGCAAAGCGACGTCTCCGACAAGGTGGCCGCGGAGAACAAATGCCCAGCCTGGATGCGCGTTTCAGAAATCATGACGCCCAAACTCGTCTCGGTGCCGCCGGAAGCGCCTCTCGATGCTTGCCTGCAACTCATGGAAAAATTCGGCATCTATCATCTGCTCGTAGTGGACGATAAATCGCGATTCCACGGCATGATTTCCGTCAGCGACTTGCTCGCCGTTATCGCTTCCGATGAAAAGGCGCGGGCCGACCTCCTCGAAGACCTGATCTTTCCCAAGCGATAGTCGGTGGGAGCCCCCTGCTTCAGCAGGGGGAGCTGGACTTTTGGTCCAGCGGAAGAGAATCTCGCTCTCCATGGGCTTTCAGCCCCGGCCTCCTCGCTCGGCTCAGAAGCTCTTGTACCTGTGAATCCGTTTCCTCACTGCCGGGAACGCGATTTCCGGGTATTGAACCTCTTTTCCTCAACTCACAACACCGACTGAACCCGCCAGGACGTACTCCCGAGAAATCGAGGTAGTCCTGTTACTACCTTGTATCCAGCGGTAAACAGGTTACTTAGCCAGGCTGCACTAAGGGTTCAGCCGCTTCCGGCTGTTCCCACCTATGAACTCGCCTTTGGCGGAAGGAGTGCACTGATCATGGTGGACGGAAGAACGCGAAGCTTGCGCATCCAGCATGCAAGCATCGCAAATCCAAGGAGTTGGGCGGCAAATGGCTGCGGATAGCATCGTAGACGGCTTCGCATCGAGCAAAGGGCAGGACGCGCCTCCGGGCAGCGTCGTCTTTGGCTCATCCGAAGCGATGCGCCCAATCCGCCTGAAGGTCGAGAAGGTTGCGGTCACAAACATACCGGTTCTGATTCAAGGCGAGAGCGGTACGGGCAAGGAAGTCGTCGCTCGTCTTATCCACCAGCTCTCACCTGTCGCCAGCGGCCCATTCGTCAAGGTGAACTGCGCGGCAATCCCCGGGACGCTTCTCGAAAGCGAGCTTTTCGGCTTCCGTAAGGGCGCCTTCACCGGCGCGTACAACACGAAGCCCGGCCGCGTGGAAATGGCTGACGGCGGCACGCTATTCCTCGACGAACTTGGCGAACTCGATTCTTCGTTGCAGGCAAAACTTCTGCAATTTCTTCAGGACGGGCAATTCTGTTCGATCGGGGATCAGGAAGAGAAGCGCGTCGAAGCGCGAGTGATTTGCGCGACCAACCGGCGCCTCGAAGATGAGATCGAAGCCGGCCGTTTCCGCGCCGACCTGTTCTATCGCATCAACGTCATCAGTCTTCACCTTCCTCGCCTGCGCGATCGCCGCGAGGACATTCCCCGGCTCATCGAATTTTTCCTCGCGCAGTTCAATGCGCGCTTTCAGCGCAGCGCTCCTTCGCCCTCGCGCGAACTCATTCAGTCATTTCAGGATGCGGAGTGGCCCGGAAATATCCGCGAGCTGGAAAATCGCGTCGCGCGCTACGTTATCCTGGGCGGCGAAGACGCATTTCGCAGCGAGTCAGCACCCGCGCGTCCAGCGCTTCGCCCGATTCAATTCTCCGAGAATGGCACGATTCCGCTCAAGCGAATCGCCAAGCAGGCTGTTCGCGAAATGGAGCGCGACCTCATTCTCAAAGTTCTCCAGGCCAATCACTGGAATCGCCGCAAGACCGCCCAAGTGCTTGCCATCAGCTATCGCGCCTTGATTTACAAGATTCGTGAAGCAGGGCTTTCGCAACGGCAGAATCGCAAACCCGCGGCAGGACCAGCGGGCGGCGAAGGCACCGCGGCGTAAAGCTATTCGCGACACAGTTATTCCCTCTCAGGAATATTGACCGGTTCGGCGGAAGTGACGGAACGCGAGGTTTGTGTCCCGCCGCTTCCGTTTCGCCGTTCGCATCAGCCCTCCGCGCACAGCCGATGGCAACGATGTTCGTGGCGCGGGCATCTTGCCCGCGTCTTTCCGCGCAGATGCCTCGAACGAACGTCCAACCGCGCTCTGTTAACCGCTCGGGCCATCTGTTGCTCCATTGAAACAATACCGCTAGCCCCGCCCGGCTCAGCCGACTAAACTTTATATTCCGCACTATTCCCGCGGGAACCTGAATGAGTGACAGAACCCAACGCCGCCAAGCCCTTTTCGACGCGCTCGAGGAGCGAATCCTTGTCCTCGATGGCGCCATGGGCACTATGGTGCAGCAACAAAATCTCTCCGCCGCGGACTTCGGAGGGTCATTCCTCGAGGGCTGCAACGAAGTGCTCGTGCGCACGCGGCCGGACGTGATTCTCGGCATCCATCGTGGCTACCTCGAAGCCGGCGCAGATATCATCGAGACGGATTCGTTCGGCTCAACACGCATCGTTCTCTCGGAGTACGGCCTCGAAAACGAAACCGTTGAGCTGAATCGCAAAGCGGCCGAGCTGGCGCGGCAGGCCGCCGATGAATATTCAACGCCGGATCGCCCGCGCTGGGTGGCCGGCTCCATCGGCCCAACCACAAAAGCGATTTCGGTTACCGGCGGCGTAACCTTCGATCAGTTGTGCGAGAATTTCTACGAACAGGGCAAGGCGCTCGTCGAGGGCGGTGCTGACATCCTCGTAATCGAAACGAGCCAGGACACGCGCAATATCAAAGCGGCACTTCTCGGCATCGAGCGCGCAAAAAAAGAACTCGGCTTCGATGTTCCCGTCATGGTGTCGGGAACGATCGAGCCCATGGGCACGATGCTCGCGGGACAAACGATTGACGCGCTGTGGTCATCCATATCCAATGCGAAATTGCTTTCGATCGGCCTGAACTGCGCCACCGGGCCGGAATTCATGACCGATCACATTCGCACACTCAGCGAAATCGCTTCCACGCGCGTATCGTGCTACCCCAACGCGGGCTTGCCGCGCGAGGACGGTACATATTTGGAATCGCCCGAAACTCTCACGACGCAGCTCGCGCGATTTGTGGATCACGGCTGGCTGAATATCGTCGGCGGCTGCTGCGGCACGACGCCAGCTCACATCAAAGCGCTGGCCGCGATGGTAAAAGGGAAAGAGCCGCGGCGCGTTCCCGCGCCCAAACATCAGGCGCTCTATTCGGGCATCGAGTTGGTGGAAGCAGACGATTCGAACCGGCCGCTTCTCGTGGGCGAGCGCACAAACGTGATCGGCTCGCGCGCGTTCAAAGATCTCGTCAACGCGGAAAAATGGGAGGAGGCCGGCGAAATTGCCCGCCGCCAGGTGCGCAATGGCGCGCAAGTAATTGACGTCTGCCTGCAAAGCAGCGAACGCGACGAAGCAAAAGATATTCCGCCGTTCTACGAAAGCCTAATCCGCAAGACCAAAGCGCCCATCATGATTGACACCACCGACCCAGCGTCGGTTGAACTCGCGCTCACTTACTGCCAGGGCAAGAGCATCATCAATTCCATCAATCTAGAGGACGGCGAAGATAAATTCGAGCGCATCTGCCCGCTCGCGCGTGCATTCGGCGCCGCCCTGGTCGTTGGCTGCATTGACGAAGACAAATTGCAAGCGCAGGCGTTCACGCGCGAGCGAAAGCTCGCCGTCGCCGAACGCTCGGTCCGCCTGCTCGAAACGAAATATGGCATCCCCGTCGAGAACGCCATCATCGACCCGCTCGTTTTCCCGTGCGCCACCGGCGATGAGAACTACATTGGCGGCGCGGTCGAAACGATTGAAGCGATCCGTCTGATCAAAGAAAAGATCCCGGGCGTAAAAACGATTCTAGGAATCTCGAATATTTCCTTTGGCCTTCCCGCATCGGCGCGCGAAGTGGTCAATTCCGTTTTTCTCTACTACTGCACGAAGGCAGGCCTCGATCTCGCCATCGTGAACACAGAAAAAATCGAACGCTTCGCCTCTATTCCCGAAGATGAGCGGCGCCTCGCGGAAAATCTGCTGTTCAACACGCCCCCCGCCGACGTTCCGGCCACGCATCCACACGCCGCCGCGCTCGAAGCGGTACCCGACGATTGGCGTCGGCAAAGCCGCGAGCAGAAAATCGCCGTCAATCAATTCCACATCGCGGCTGTCACCGGCCATTTTCGAACCACGAAAAAAGTGAAGAAACTCGCCGCGGACCTCCCGCTCGATCAGCGCCTCGCAACCTACATCATCGAAGGCAGCCAGGACGGCCTCATCGCCGATCTCGACCGCAAGCTCGCCGAACACAAATCGCCGCTCGAAATCATCAACGGCCCGCTCATGACCGGCATGACCGAGGTCGGCCGCCTCTTCAACAACAACGAGCTCATCGTCGCGGAAGTGCTCCAATCGGCCGAGTCCATGAAGAAAGCCGTCAGCCATCTCGAACGCTTAATGGAGAAATCCGAAACCAGCCGCCGCGGAAAAATCGTGCTCGCCACGGTCAAGGGAGACGTCCACGACATCGGCAAAAATCTCGTGGAAATCATCCTTTCAAATAACGGCTACGAAGTCGTGAATCTCGGCATCAAAGTTCCGCCGGAGGAATTGATCCACGCCTGCCAGGAACATTCGCCCGACGCCATCGGCCTCTCCGGCCTGCTGGTCAAAAGCGCGCAGCAAATGGTGATCACGGCGGGGGACCTGCGCGACGCCGGAATCGAGTTGCCGCTGCTCGTCGGCGGCGCGGCGCTTTCAGATAAATTCACCCGATCAAAAATTGCGCCGAGCTACGCGGGCCTGACTCTCTACGCCAAAGACGCGATGACCGGCTTGCGCCTGATGAACGAAATCATGGATCCTTCGCAGCGCGAACAGTTGACTGTGTCCGTCACTGCCACGATGGCAGCGCCATCCGGCAACGGAGCCGAGCCACCTCGAGTTGCTGTGGGCGAAGCGCGCAGCTCGCGCGTGCGCACCGATATTCCCATTCCGCCCGCGCCATATCTCGATCGCAAGGCCCGCGCCTTGCCGCTGCTCGCGGAAATCTGGACGTACATCAATCCTTATATGCTTTACGGCCGCAATCTCGGTTTCAAAGGCAATTTTGCCAACGCGCTTCACGAACGCGACGCACTCGCCCTCGAGCTCTTCCACAAAATGGAGGAAGTGAAGCACGATGTCGCAAAATGGCTGAAGCCGCGCGCCGTCTGGCAATTTCTCGAAGCCGAACGCGACGGAAATTCAATTCATCTGTATTCGCCAGGCGCAACCGATCCAATTCACACCTTCCGCTTCGGCCGCCAAGCGAAACCTGACGGCCTATGCCTGAGCGATTACATTCTCGACGCCGACGAGGGCCGCCGCGATCACATCGTGCTTTTTGTCGTCACGGCCGGCGAAAATGTGCGCGAGCGCGTCGAAGAAGCGAAAGTGGCCGGCGAATATTTCAAAGCTCACGCCACACAAGCGCTTGCAACCGAAACCGCGGAAGCCTGCGCCGAATGGCTCCATCGCCGCATTCGCGAAGAATGGGGTTTCCCCGATCCGCCCGCGATGACCATGCAGGAACGCTTCACTTCGAAATATCGCGGCAAGCGTTATAGTTTTGGCTACGGCGCTTGCCCCAATATGGACGATCAGCAAGGCATCTGGAAGCTGCTGCATCCCGACGAAATCGGCGTTCATCTTACGGAAGGAATGATGATGGAACCGGAGGCGAGCGTCAGCGCGCTCGTTTTTCATCATCCGGATTGCGCCTACTTCACCGTAAGTGAAGAAATCGAAGCCGTCCCGGCTAAACCGGACCCTGTCGTCTGATTTTCATCGAGCAGATCGAATCCCCACCAAGCTCGCGCTGCCCCACATCTTGCATTTCCGAAGTCGCCGCCGGAAAATTGCGGCATGGCACACGAATTCACAACCTCGTACATAAAAGATTCGCTCAGCCTCTTTCAATATTACAAACGCCTCGCCGAACGAGCCATCGAACAAGCTCCCGACGAAGCGCTCTTTACATCGCTTGATGCCGAATCAAACTCCATCGCCGTAATTGTCAAACACATGTCAGGCAGCATGCGTTCGCGCTGGAAGGATTTCCTTACTTCAGACGGCGAAAAGCCCGATCGCAATCGCGACGCCGAATTCGAAACTCCGCCCACAACACGGCGCGAGCTGCTCGAAAAATGGGAAGAAGGGTGGCGTTACCTATTCGCCGCGCTTGAACCGCTAGGCGACGCCGACATTTCGCGAACGGTGACGATTCGCTCCGAGCCGCATTCCGTCATGCAAGCGATCAATCGCCAGATCGCGCATTATTCGTATCACATCGGCCAGATCGTTTTCCTCGCGAAGCATTTCTCCGCCGCCAATTGGCGCGCCATAACCGTGCCTCGCGGCAAATCCGCACAATTCACCGCCGCCGTGAAAGAAGGCCGCGCATCGCAGCGTTAATACGCGTTAAGCCTTGCGCTCGCGAATGATGTCACACGCGCGCTATTTCTTCTTCGGGGGCAGATATTTCTTGTCAATGCTCGCCACGACGACGTAATTCGGATCCACCATCTCCGTCAAGTGAGTTTTCCCCACCTGAGAAAGCAATTCGTAAGCATCGAGCTCGGAGAGCCCGTAGTCCGCGTGAATCCACGAAACAAGCTGCGTGAAGGCAATGCGCAACGCATCGTCAACCGGCCGGTAAATTCCCGCAGCCATGATTTCGTGCTCGTTTTCGAAGCGCGGCCATTCAATCGCCTTGCCTTTAATCAGCCGCACGCGCAGACGAACTTTCAGCGGCACCTCGATCGCCGTTCCTGCCACTTCGCCATCCCCCATCGCCGCGTGCCCGTCGCCCATATAGAGCAGCGCCCCGGGCACATTCACCGGCAAGTAGAGCGTATTGCCGACGCTGACTTCCGGCGCGTCCATATTTCCGCCAAACTCCGCCGGCACAACCGAGCTGCGAGCTTCGCCGTCCGATGGCGCCACGCCAATGCATCCGAGGAAGATATGCAGCGCGATTGTTGTCGAGAAATCTGAATCGATCGCGTGAAACGTCGCCGTGTTCGACGCGTGGTCAATCGGATAAAACCAGATGCGCTCCGGCAGCGGTGGATTCAGCATCGGAGTGTAGTTCGTGGAATTCAGCGCGCCGAATCCTGGAGCGAACGCGCCAACGCCCTGAGTTCCATTCACATCCAGATTCAGAATGTCGATCGCCAGCGTGTCGCCCGGCTCAGCGCCATCAATGTGAAACGGGCCAGTGAGCGGATTATCTCCCTTGACGAGGCTCAGCGGATCACTGGGCTTCTTGATAACGTCGCCGAAACAATCGAGCGTATTGGTTTCGAGAATATCGCCCGAGTGCAGATGCTCCACCGGCGGCGCCGAACCGTAAACATATTTCACCACATCAATCGTGGCGTGATACTGCACCACGCGCGCAGATGAGCCGTCCGCGTTGGCCTGCGCAAACGCAATCGCCGGCGCGCAGAGAGTCGCGGCGGTAAACAGAATCAATTTCAGTCTCATGTGCGTCCTTTCTTCCAAAAAGGCGGCAGCGCGACGCGGAAATCGCCTACTGCTTCTTTTGTCCCGCATCAGTGCCCAAGAGCAATTTCATCAAATCAGTGGCCAGCGCCCCGGCATCCGCGGCATCCGAGTTTATCAGCACGATCACGCCAACGCGCTTCTCGGGCACAAGCATCATCATCGTGCTGGTTCCTTGCTGTCCGCCACTGTGCCCTACATCGAAAACACCCAGCGAATTGCCCGTGCCCCATCCAAGCGCATAACCGGTCGTCGTACCATCAGCCGCCTTTTGCGGAGTCCACATGATGTCTCGAGTCGCGCGCTCGACCAAGCGGTCATACAGTACCGCGATTTCAAATCGCGCCATGTCGTCCGCCGACGAAAGCCATCCGCCTCCCGGAATTTTGTAGCTCGAATCAAGAAATTCCGCGTTCTGAACAGCGCCCGATTTGTCCCGCGTATAAAATCTCGTGCGATTGTGAATGATGGCGAAGCGATCATCCGGCCGCGTATGCGTCATGCCGGCGGGCTCCAAGATATTCTCGCGAATGTAATCCACATATTTCTCCCCGGACGCGCCTTCAATCGCGCAGCCAACCAGCGTGTAACCCATCGTCGAGTAACGAAATTTTGTGCCGGGCGGCGCGACGAGTGGATCGTTAGCGAAGAACTGAATGCCCGCCGCGATTGGATCGTCGAAGTGGTGCGTATTCCCCGCTTCGGGATCATCCTGCGAGCCGGATTTGTAATGCCGAATTCCGCCGAGATGTCCGAGCAGTTCGCGCGTCGTGATCGGCCATTCCTTCCGCGGAAATGCAGGACAATATTTCTGAATAGGAGCGTCGAGATCCAATTTCTTTCGTTCCCAAAGCTGCATGGCTCCAGTTGCCGTAATCGGCTTCGAAATCGAGCCGAGCCGATACAGCGTAGCTGATGTCGCAGCGACGTGATTTTCCAAATCCGCGAAACCAAAACCCGATGACCACACAAGTTCGCCATCTTCGACCACCGCGACCGAGATTCCCGGCGCGCGGGATGACGCCATAAACTTTGAAATCGACGATTCAATCTGCTTCTGCTGCGCGGGACTGAGCTCGGGACTGAGCCTGGCATCTTCGTGGGCAATCGCGAGCCGTGTCGTCGCAGCCATGACTACGAGCGCAACAAATGGCAAAAGTGCCAGACGTTTATTTTTCATCCGGTAGTCACGTCTCTCTCGCACACGCATTTTTTCTCCTTCGGAAGTAACTTGATTCGGCGCCCAGTATAAGTCTTAATGTCTTTTGTCGGCTCCATCACAGCGGAGGAAATTATGCCGTGGTACGTGTATCTCGCTCACTTCTTCGGAGGCGCTTTTCTGGTGAACGCCGTTCCCCACTTCACGTGTGGCGTGTCCGGCCGTCCGTTTCCGTCTCCGTTCGCTTCTCCTCCAGGCAAAGGTTTGTCCTCGCCGCTCGTCAACGTGCTATGGGGCAGTTTCAATTTCGCGATTGCATATTTGCTTGTGTACCGCGTAGGAGAATTCGGCCTGCATCAAACAATAAATGTGCTCGTCGTCGCAGCTGGCGGCCTATTGACGGGAATTCAGTTGGCGACATGGTTCGGACGCCATTTACACGCTCAATAGGTGTCGAATCGAGAGGATCGCCGTCCATCTATACTTCTCTGGCTGGCGCCTCCCAAAAAATCCCTAGCGCCGAGCAAATGCCGACGCTCACTCGAACATCAACAACTGCGAGCACAGTTGCAGCGCCTGACACACGCCTCGGACCGGTGTACGATTCTACGCTGGGAGGGGAGATTCATGACGGCAACTACAGACTGCAAACATCTCAGCGAAATTCGAGACGTTCATCCCAGCGGCAAGGGCTGCAAAGAATGCCTCGAGATGGGCGATACCTGGGTCCATCTGCGGCTGTGCCTGATCTGCGGGCACGTCGGCTGCTGCGATGATTCGAAAAACAAACATGCCACCAAGCACTTTCACGCGACGAAGCATCCCATCATCCAATCGTTTGAACCGGGTGAGCACTGGCGCTGGTGCTACGTCGATGAACTCTTTATGGAGTGAGTCGCGCGCTTCGAGCGATTTCCGGACACCGTATCACGACGCGATACATTGATATTAAGGAGTACGACGCGATGGGAGCAAACCCAACGACCGCAGGAACTCTCGAAGCCTGGCCGGCATTGCCTCTAAAAGAATGGGAAAGCACGCGCGCCACACTGCACATGTGGACGCAGATGGCTGGAAAAATCCGCCTGGCGCTCAGCCCGAATATCAATCATTGCTGGGGCGTGGCTCTTTACGTGAACTCGCGCGGCCTGACCACATCCCCAATTCCCTATGGCGACGCCTCGTTCGACATGCAGTTCGATTTTATCGATCACCAATTGATCGTCACAAAAAATGACGGCGCCACGCGATCGATTGAGCTCGCTCCCAAATCCGTTGCTGATTTTTACGCCGAACTGAAAGCGGTTCTGGAAGCGCTGGACATCGACGTCAAAATCTGGCCGATGCCCGTGGAAATCGCGAATCCGATCCGGTTCGACCAGGATCACACACACGCGTCCTACGATCGCGAATATGTCAGCCGGTTCTGGCGCGTGCTTCTATCCGCGGACGAAGTGCTCAAGGAATTTCGCGCGGAGTTTATCGGCAAAGCCAGCCCGGTCCATTTTTTCTGGGGCAGCTTCGATCTCGCTGCGACGCGGTTTTCAGGCCGCCGCGCCCCGGAACGCTCGGGCGCCGACAAGGTCACCAGGGAAGCTTACTCGCACGAAGTAATCAGCGTAGGTTTTTGGCCGGGCAACGGCGAAGGCACCGACGCAGCCTTCTATGCCTACGCTGCCCCCGAACCCGCCGGCTTTTCAACGGCGAAAATAATTCCCGCCGCCGCGTCCTACAACACAAAAATGTCTGAATATTTCTTGCCCTACGACGAAGTCCGAAAATCATCATCACCGAAGCAAGACCTCCTCGATTTTGCCGAGTCCACGTACGTCGCCGGCGCAACTTTGGGGAATTGGGATCGCGCAGCGTTAGAGCGAACTTCCGTACCGAAGTGAATCGCAGAAAAGTAGTATCTGAGCACGGTCACTCGCCGTAGGAAATGGCGACTCACTCGTATCGCAGTGCGACCATTGGGTCCACACGCATCGCGCGGCGCGCTGGTACGTAGCAAGCCAGCAGCGATATCGCGACGAGAACAAGCGGCACAATGATGAGCGTGACAGGATCCGATGGAACGACGCCGTACAGCAATGACACAAGCACGCGAGTCAGCCCGAGCGCGGCGATCAGACCAACCGCGAGCCCAGCAAGTGTCAGCATAATTCCCTGTCCCAAAATCAGTTTCAGCACATCCCCTCTTTGCGCGCCCAGGGCAATCCGAACTCCAATTTCCGCCGTCCGCTGTTTCACGGCGTATACCATCAATCCGTAAAGACCGACGCCAGCCAAAAACAACGCGACGGCGGCGAACACAGCCAGCAAAAAAGTCTGAAAGCGGCGTCGCGCATTCGCATCCGCAAGCCGCTGATCCATCGTGCGAATGTCCGACACAGCTAAAACAGGATCGATCTCCCGAACCACTCCGCGAATAGCCGGAATCAACTGAGCAGGCGGGATACTCGTTCGCACCGCTACGGAAGCACGAGCCGAGTCTCCCTGCCAGAACGGCCCGTAAACTTGAGGCTCCGCGGCATCCTCGGGACGCGTCTGCCTCACATCCGCGACGACGCCGACGATTGTCTGCCACGGTCCCACTTTCTCCAGGCCGGGGCTGAAACGAAAATGTCGGCCGATGGCATCGCGGCCGCCGAAATATGCTTTCGCGAAGCTTTGATTGACGATCGCGACCGGTGAGGCCGCGTCGGAATCAGCTTCGGTGAAAAATCGGCCCTCGATCAATGGCGTGCCCATCGCCTTAAAATAATTTTCCGCGATTCGCCGGAGGGCGACCAGTTGATCCGGCTTGTTCGCGAACCCTTCCACTTCGAACGTGCTCAGGCTCTCAGCGCTGGTGAGCGGCAAATCGTCCACTAGACCGATCGTCTGCACGCCCGGCAACTCTCCGATCCGCTCCAGCACATTCTCGAAAAACTGGCGGCGCTGTTCGGGCTTCGCGTAGCGGGAATCCAATGAAAAACCCATCGTCAGAGTCGATTGCGAGAACCCCATGTCTACCGATTGCAACTTCAGATAGCTGCGAATCAGCAACGCCGAACCCGAAAGAAGAACCACAGCCAATCCGATCTCGATTACGATCAATCCGTGGCGCAAACGGTTCGAGGTTCCCGCAATTCCTCTCAAGCCGTCCTGCTTCAATAATTCCGAGAGGTTAACCCCCGACACCGCGAGAGCCGGAAGAATGCCGAACAGAATTCCAGTGAGCAGCGACAGCCCCACACTGAAAATCAGCACGCGCGCATCGAGAGATGTCTCATTCAACCGGGGAATATTTCCGGGATCGAAATGCTGCAGAATTCGAATCCCCACCAGCGCAATCGTCACGCCCAGCGCGCCGCCCGCGCACGACACCAACACAGATTCCGTCAATAATTGGCGCACAAGCCGCTTTCGGCCCGCGCCCAGCGCGGATCGCACGCCGAGTTCATGTGTTCGGCTCGCCGCTCGCGCCAGTAGCAAATTGGCGGCATTGCCGCACGCAATCAGCAGCACCAGCGACACCGCGCCAAACAAGAGCCACATCAGCGGCCGCAGCGGCCCGGTCGCGTGACCGAGAAACGGCTGCACAAACGCGCTCCAGCCTCTCATTCCTTCCATATGAAGTGCATCGAGCCGCGCCATGATCGTGCTCAACTCAGCCTGCGCTTGCTTGACAGTCGCGCCCGGTCGCAATCGCCCGATTGCATCGCCGCTCGAATTGTCCCGATCAGTTTTTTGCTCGGCAGTCAACGCCAGAGGAAGCCACACGTTGCTCGACTTCGTCGCGGATTCCACGTCGTAGGGCAAATCTCCGGAGCTCGGATACACGAAGCCCGGCGGCATCACGCCAATAATTTGGTACGAGCGCCCATCAAGCTCCAGCGATTGCCCCAGCACGCCCGAGTCACCGCCGAATTTCGATTTCCACAGCGCATGGCTGATAACAACAACGTCGTCATGCCCCAGCTGATCGTCGCCCGAATCAATCGCGCGGCCCAATTCAGGCGTGGATTTCAGCGTCGAAAAGAAATTGCCCGACACTTGCGCCCCGCCAACGCGATCCGCCGAACCACGCGCCTCGAGATTGAACGCGCTGACATTGAAAAGCGTAATTGCCGAAAATGACCGTGCCTCGCGCTGAATATCGTAGAAGTCGCCGTTCGCGGGCCCGATCGCGTCCACGGGCACCTGAGAAAATCGCGCGATCGGCGTCCAAATGTAAACGAGACGCTCAGGATCGCCGTAAGGAAGCGAACGAATCAGAACGGCATTCACGAGACTGAAGATCGCAGTCGTCGCGCCGATCCCGAGCGCCAGCGTAAGAATCACAATCGCTGCGAATCCCGGATTCTTGCGCAATGTCCGCGCGCCATATCGGACATCCTGCCAAAGCGTCTCAACCCAGACAAAACTCCACATTTCGCGGCTCAGCTCCTTCGTCACAAAAATTGCGCAGCAGCATGATTCCCACAATTCCACCAACGCCGCAACGAAAACTTTGGACCCTCGGCTACATCACGAAGATTTACGAGAAGGCCCGGTCAGATCGAGTTCCAGAAATACCGTACCGGGAATCGGACTCTCATAATAAGGAGCAATCGCTCGAAACCCGTGCGCCACGTACATCGCCCGCGCCGCCGTCATGCTCGGAAGCGTGTCCAGCCGAATCACGCGATACCCGGCGCGCCGCGCCTCACCCAAGACCGCCTCGATCAGCCGCCCTCCAATACCCAAACCGCGCCACCGCGGTCGCACGTACAATCGCTTCATCTCGCAGACATCTCCGGAAAGGGGCCTCACCGCGATGCACCCGGCGCACTCCTCCCCGATGAAAGTCAGCAACAATGCCCCTCCAGGCGGAGCATAGTCTCCAGGCAGTCCCCTCAACTCCGCCTCAAATCCCTGAAAACTGAGGTCAACTCCAAGGGAATCCCCATACTCGCGAATCAATTCGCGAGCCAAAGTGAGCTCGTTACCCCCCAGGGCAGGCCTAATCTTCGTCTCGAGCGGCACTTCGGAACCTCCAGGCACATCCGCTAAGACCTCAGCTTGCTCCCCCCTAAAGGTGCCTACAAGGGCCGTATTGGCGAGCCCAGAGGCCCTCGGCATCGATCTCTCCAGCACCCTTCACTCCATCAAATCCTTTGAATCCTTAAGGTTGCAGCCAGCATCTAATAAACCAGCGACAAATATCCGTCCCGCTTTTTAACGGATAGCAACCATCAAAAGAATGCTTACCCGGCTGTAATGACAGAGCGGCTATAGTGTAGTAGTTGTGGTACCAAGCTAGAAACCGCTGTTATCCGCAAGACGTAAGGAAGGAGCGTTCGAAATGGTCAAGCAGTACATCCTGGCGAGTGACTTCGACCAAACCCTGAGTTTCAACGACTCAGGAGCTCTAGTGGCCGAGATTATAGGCGCGTCGGGTTTCGACAAAAAGGTTGCCGGCCTCTCTCAAATCCACCTGGTTCAGCAAGGCGCGGAACTCGCCTATCTGATCCTTCACGACCCGGATTTTCGCAAGGTTCGCCGCGACGATCTAATCGCCGCGGGCAAGCTCGTCCGTCTGAAGCAAAATGTCGGCTTATTCGCCCGCCTTCTCGATAACCTCGGCGACGGCTACAAATTTCACTTTTGCGTTATCTCGGCCGCGCCTCAGGAAATCGTTCAGTCGGCTCTTGAAGGAATTGTTCCGCCCGAACGCATTTTTGGCACTAAATTTGTGTACGACGACTCAACCGGCGAAGTGCAATCCATTGTTCGCGCCTCGGCCGGATGGGGCAAGGTCGCCGTCCTCGAAGAACAGCGCTCGAAACTCCATCTCAGCCCCGATTGCGTCATCTATGTCGGCGACGGCAGTTCCGATCTGCCGGTGATGATGCACGTCAATCAAAGCGACGGCCTCACAATCGCCGTCTCCGAGAACGAATTCATCACGCGCGTCGCCAAGCGTACCGTGCTCAGCGACAATGCCATGAGCGTTCTCGTTCCCGTGCTCGAAGACGTTCTCCGCTGGGATTCGACACGCATCCGCAGCTTGTTCGCATCGCAAGGTCTCGCCGTCCGCGATTGGGACAAGCGCCGCACCGACACGCTCTCGATTCACGCGTTCAGCGAATCGTTCGAAGCCGCGGAAAATCGCCCGTAACTCAAACCCGCCCCACATACCTTTTGCAAATAGCGCATCGCCGGTCCCTCCCCGGCGATCGACACTTTTACGCCCGCACCGCCGCGCGTCTCCGTCCGCTTTTGTTCGCACTCTTCCGGACAATTCGGTTGCTCTCGCTCGCCTGTTTGTATACAAACGGGAGCGCGACCGGAGATCTCCAATGGCTCACGAAGAACCAACGAAATCCACGCCGACCACAAAACTTCTAATCCGCAACATCGGCCTAATCCTCAGCGGCGATCTAGCTCATCCGATTCTCGACGCCAACACCGTCATCTCCGTGAACGGCAAAATCTCCGCCATAGGAAAAGAAAAGTATCTCGACACCGGCGGCGCAACAACAACCATCGACGCCAACGGTTCCTCTCTCGCTCCCGGCCTCATTGACAGCCACGTTCATCCCGTAGCCGGCGACTGGACTCCTCGCCAAAATCAAATCGGCTGGATCGATAGCTGCCTGCACGGCGGTGTCACCACAATGATTTCAGCCGGCGAAGTGCACACGCCCGGACGGCCGAGAGATGTCGTTGGCCTCAAAGCCATGGCCATCACCGCTCAACGATCCTTCGCCGCGCTGAGACCGAGCGGCGTCAAAGTTCACGCCGGCGCACCGGTAATCGAGCATGGCATGGTCGAAGAAGATTTCAAATCTCTCGCGGACGCAGGCGTAAATCTGCTCGGCGAAGTTGGCCTCGGCAGCGTGAAAGACGGCGAAACCGCGCGGCAAATGGTCGCCTGGGCGCGCAAATACGGCATTCAAAGCACCATTCACACCGGCGGCCCGTCAATTCCCGGCTCGAGCCTGATCGACAAAGACATCGTCCTCGCCGCCGACGCCGACGTCATCGGCCACATCAACGGCGGCCACACGGCACTGCCCGACGATCAAATCACAGCGCTGTGCGAGCAATCGCAACGCGGCCTCGAAATCGTTCACAACGGCAACGAGCGCGCCGCGCTCCTCACGCTGAGGCTCGCGAAAGAACTAAAAAATCTCGACCGTGTAATCCTCGGAACCGACGCGCCCGCAGGCTCCGGCGTTCAGCCGCTCGGAATCGTCCGCCTAATTTCGATGCTCTCGTCGCTCGGCGAAGTGCCGCCGGAAATCGCATTCTGCTTTGCCACGGGAAACACGGCAAAAATGCGCAAACTCGATTGCGGCATCATCGAACCCGGACGCGCCGCAGATTTCGTTTTCCTGGATTACGCGCAACACTCGGCAGGAAAAACGCTTCTCGAAAGCATTCATCTCGGCGATTTGCCCGGAATCGGAATGACGGTGATCGACGGCGTCGTGCGCTCCGAGCGCAGCCGCAACACCCCGCCCGCGACCAGACTCCCGAAAGTCATCTGAAACCAACAACCTCGGGTCTATGTAATCCGCACGAACGCCGAGTCGGCACGAACGCCAAATCGGCACTTGTAGCGCCCGGCTTCCGCGGTTTGTGCGTCCCGACCCGGTCGGGAAGCCGGGCAGCCTTTGACTTTTATACCCGCGCTGTCACGTCTCACGACGACTTCAACCAACCGACCCAAACAAATTTCTCTACCGCAATCCATCTTCACCTTTTATTTCTTCCTTCTTTAATCCCCCCACGCGCGCCAGCGGCCGTCCGCTATCCGTCACCGCCACCGCCACCATAATTTCATTCGCCCGCGGCGCATCATTAATCCTCACTTCCATCCCATCAAAATGGCTGCGCACAAACGCCGCATCTTTGTGCCCAAGAGGAATGTCCAGCGCAACACCCAGCCCGCCGCGCTTCTTCGAAGACGGAATCAGCGCCGCTCCCTTGCCGAGAGCTTTTCGCACCGGCGCGCCAAGCTTCGGATGCAAAATCGCAGCCGCATGTTCAATCTCTCCGTTTTCTCCCACCGCCGCAGCCTTGCCGTAACTTTCAACAGATGTCCCCGAAATTCCAAGCGCCGCCACAGCCCGTTCCGTCAGCAAGCCGCCCAATTCCTCGCCGATGTTCATCAACTCGCTCAAATCCTCAACAAATTTCCCCGCGCATGGATTTTCGATCACAGCAACAGCGGCAGCACGCCGCGTCGGCGGCTCAATCGCGCGTCCCATCTCGCTTCGCGTCTCTTCAACGAATGTAACCAGCTTCCGAATTTTTGCTTTTCCCGTCGCCGTCATCGCAGGCCGTCCTCTCCCTTGATCTCCGACGCTTTCAATCCGCCGACACGCGCATGAACGCGCGCACCAGTAGTCATCACCAGCGCGAGCAACATTTCATCCGCGCGCGGTCCATCGGCCACTCCAACTTCCATCGAATCGAAGTGGCTCCGAACGTACGACGCATTGATGTGCGTGATCGGAATATCGAGCCGCGCGCCAGGGCCTCCAACTTTTTTTGACGACGCCACAATCGCTTTCGCGCCGCCCAGAATTTCCCGCATCGCGTATCCGCCGGGAACATGCCATAGCGCGCCGTGCTCGATCTCGCCAGCCGCGCCGACAATCGCACCCTTGCCGTATCCTTCGACGACGCGCGGATCGCCACCCAGAGCTCGAACAAGCGCATTCGCCATCTCGAGGCCAAGTGGTTTCAGGCCATCCATAAAGCCAGTAATATCAGCGACATACGAGTCGGCAAACGGATTCTGGATTACGGCGAGGGCCGCCGCGCGCCGCAGCGGAACGGCAGGCGCGGGTCCGCCCTCGTGAAAAATTTCTTCCACGACCGTCACGGATTTTCGCACTCTAACTTCCGGCAACGACCATCCTCCTCGAATTTTCTTCTGATGCGGCAGCCAAGAATCTACAGTTCTCGCCCGGCGCGTCAGCGACGCGAGTTTCTCCCTGAAGACAAATCGCCGCGGCGCGCACGAGTCCACGAGCGATGCATTCCTCCGCCGCGGCCGCGCCGGATGCGAGAGCGATATTAATTTCTTGTGCGGCAAGCTCACCAACATCGCGAGTGACGAGCCGCTCTCCAAGATCATTATCCGGAGCAATTTCGCAAGCCGCCACGCGGGTGATCGCCCGATGTCCAGGCAAATCCACCGCGTTCGCGATGATCGTCGCCGCAGCGTCAGCCATCGCCGCGCGATCCGCCAGCACCGTCACCGCATCCGCGATGCCCAAAGAAAAACTTCGCCCGCGCCATCCGCTAGTCGCAATTCCGCGCACACGATCGCTCGCGTCGAGCCTCACCGTTCCAAATAATGACCTCCGATCCGGCCGCTCGATCATCCCGATTCGAAAATTCTCACCAGCCGAAAGATGAATCGCGATATCGCCGCCGTCATTCACGTACGCTCGCGAAAGCGAAGCAGCTTCCGTCATCACTTGCAGAATTTCTTCCGCCACAGCGCCCGCCACAGCGGCCATCGGCGTAATAAAAGTTTGCGCTGCGAACGGCGCAACGGCGTGCGCCATCCTGCGCGCCACTGGCCCTGGAACTTGCGGCCCATCTGCTCGCGCGGCCGATCGTAAAAGCGGCAACTCGCCGCACAACTCATCGAGAACAGTGGCGAATCGCCGCGCCGCCGCGCGATACGCCGCTTCAATTTCCGCACGCTCGCCGAATGCTTCCACAATCAGATCAATCGGGCCGTCATGCAAATGCAACCGGCGATTGTCCGGCAAGAAGCGAATGACAGCTGGCTCTCTCATCACTTCGCGCTCCGCGGAGAATCGGCTCCAAGCCGCCCCGACTCGACGCGCACAGATTCGACCGGCGCTGGACTCTGCGATCGCGAGTCCGGCTGCCCGCGGTTGTTCCCGCCCAGCGAACTAAGCGGCCGAACATGATCCATGTGCCCGCCAAGCGCCGCATAATCCTCAAGCTTCAGTGTGAATTCAATCGGCGCAACAAGCGCCGGCGTAGGCACGTAGCCGAAACCATTCTCCGGCATCCGCGTAACGTCAACCATGAACGTGATTCCGCCGCCGGGCCAAACATAAACCGGCGCACCGCCGCACGTCACTCGCGTGAAATTGTGTTTCACCGAGCGCGTTAGCTTCACGGGATTATCCGTGACTCCCGCGCGCAAAGATCCTCCCGCGCCTCCCATAAACAGCACCGTCGAAAGCGCCGGCTCGCAGTTTTCCCTGATCCGCTCGACGGATGCAACAAGCGCCTCAGGCAAATCCCGCGCCACGGGCCGCAAATCCTCATTAAGTTCGTAATAGGCGTGCTGCTCTCCGGTTGTGCTCACCATGAGCATTCGAAGATGCGGCCACGCGATCTTCGGCTTGAAAGTATCAATGATCGAAAGCGGATCGCTGATGGATGTTCCGCCCCAACCTGTCCCAGGCTCCGCCACTTGAAAATAACGCCCCGGCGTTGACCGGCGCCCCTTGATGCGAATGCCGGTCGCGCGAACTCCCAGAAGCTTTCCGGCTTGATGTTCCGAGAGAACGCCAGTGATGTGATCGTCCACTACGACCACTTCATCCACCGCGCCGAACCATTGCCTCGCAAACATTCCAATCGTCGCCGAGCCGCAGCCGACGCGCATGCGCGCCTCAAGCACGCCATTCACAACCGGCGGCTTCCCGGCTTCGACGATCACGCGCGCCCCATCATCAATCGTCAATTCCACCGGCTTGCGATTGCAGAGATCAAGCAGCGTCTCGCACGTGACGCGCCCTTCTTTTTTCGTTCCGCCCGTCAAATGATGAACGCCGCCGAGCGAAAGCATCTGCGAGCCATATTCGCCGGTGGTCACGTGCCCGACGGGCTCGCCTTCCGCGCGCACAAGATTCCGCTCCGCGCCAAGATGCCGGTCCGTATCAATTTTTACTTTCACGCCGCAATAACTGAAAATTCCTTCGGTCACCACCGTGACCATGTCCACGCCTTCCACTTCGGAAGAGACGATGAACGGCGCAGGTTTGTAATCGGGATACGTCGTCCCTGCGCCGATTGCTGTGACGAACGTTCCCGCGCCTTTTAGAAGCGTTCCATCCCAATCGCGATCCGGTCCGAGAAATCGCACCAGCGGCGCGCCGTGCGATTTCGCGCGATCGAGAACCACCTGCGGATCAACGCGCACGAGCTGTCCGTCGTGATTCGCGTACCGATCGCACGCGCCGGCCATGCCGCGCTTGATGTAGCACAGCACCGGACACGCATCGCAGCGAATCGTCTCTTCAGCCATTGGGGACTCCCGCAGCAGCTGCAGCAAGAATTTCCGCGCGCACGCGATCGGGCGTAGCCGGAATTCGGCGAATGCGCACACCCGTCGCGTGGTGAATCGCGTTCAAGATTGCAGGCGCCGTGGGAATTAGCGCTTGCTCGCCCACACCCTTTGCGCCGAATGGCCCGATAGGCGAGGGATCTTCAATCAATATTGATTCGATCGGGGGAATATCTCCGGCGGATGGAATCAGATAATCGTGCAAATTCTCTCCCTGGCCCGGGAAAAATTCTTCCATCAGCGCAAATCCAAGCCCTTGCGCCGCGCCGCCTTCGATTTGGCCTTCAACGAGCGTCGGATTGATCGCGCGCCCAACATCGTGTGCCGCGGTAATTTTGAGGACCTGAACCGTGCCGAGCTCCATGTCCACGCTGACTTCCGCCATGTGCGCGCCAAAGCCGTATAAGGCATAAGGATTCCCCTGGCCGTCAGAATTGAGCGGAGTCGTGGGAGGATCGAATGTCGCTTCCGCCGAAGCAACGTAACCGCGCGCATCGAGAGGCAAATCGCCAAGAGCAATTCTGCGTCGCTCGCCGCGCTCTTCGAGCGTGATCGCGCGGTCGCCAAATTCGATTCGCGCGCAGTCGCACACATTGGCAATCCGCAAAATTGCTTTTCGCAATTCCGCTCCTGCCATACTCGCCGCCGTGCCTGAAACAAATGTCTGCCGCGACGCTGAAGTTTTTCCGCAGTCCGGCGTCACATCGGTATCCGCAGGAAGCAAATCGAATTTATCCAGCGCCGCGCCGACAGCTTCCGCGCAAATCTGCGTGACTACAGTCGCCGAACCCTGCCCAATGTCCACCGCGCCCTGGTGCAACGCAATCCGCCCGTCGCGCTTGAGCCCAACACGCATTGTCGAAGGATTCGGCAGCGAAGTATTGCCGCACCCATACCACATCCCAGCGACGCCGACGCCGCGGCGAATCGAATCTTTCGCCGCAGCGTTCGCAACGTTCGCGGCTTCCGCACACGCGCGCGACGCGATCCATTTCGAGCGCAGCGCCTCAAAACATTCGCGAATCCCCACACCGCTGCCAAAAACTTGCCCAGTAACTGTGGGACTTTCGTCGTCGAGCGCATTCAAAATTCGGAATTCCAGCGGATCCATTCCAACTTTTTCCGCAAGCTCGTCGTAAAGTTGTTCCTGCGCCACGGTCCCCTGCGGCACTCCAAATCCGCGAAATGCGCCCGCAGGCACAAGATGCGTATGAATCGCGCGCGTGAGTGCGCGATAGTTCGGAACCTTGTACGGCCCCGACGCGTGAATCGGAACGCGGTAAGCAACAGTCGGCCCCCACGAAGCGTACGCGCCCGTATTGAAATCCGCCTGAAAATCCATCGCGACCAGCGTGCCGTCCCGTTTCGCTCCCGCTCGCGCGCGAATCCGCGCCGGATGCCGCTTCGTCGTAGCCATAATGGATTCCGGCCGCGAATAAATCATTCGCACCGGCCGCCGCAAATGCCACGCCGCCACCGCGAGAAACGGCTGCACGGAAAGATCGAGCTTCGTTCCAAATCCGCCGCCAACCGCCGTCGGCAAAATCCGCACCGAGCTTTCCGGCAATCCGAGAATCGCAGCAATATCTTTTCTCGCCATGTACGGCGCCTGCGTGCACGATTGCACTTCGATGCGATCGCCAACGCGCCGCGCAAATCCCGCTTCCGGCTCGATGCAGGCGTGCTCTACAAATCCTGTCTCAACTTCGTTGCTCACCACTACATCCGCATCGCGCAGCGCTGCATCGACATCGCCGCGCACCACGCGCCCGCGCACCAAAATGTTGCCGGGGCGATGCGAGTGAACGAGCGGCGCATCTTCATCGAGCGCCGCTTCGATCGTAGTCAGCGCCGGCAATTCCTCCCATTCGACAGGAAACCCGGCTAAGTCAAACGCAGCGATCGCGTCGGCCTCTCCGACGATCGCTGCCACTGCTTCGCCGCGAAATCGCACTTCGCTTTCCGCGAAGACAGGCTGATCGGCGCAATTCGGAATTACTCCGTAGCAATTTTTGCCGGGAATATCTTTCGCGGTGAAGACTGCGTGAATTCCGAGATGCTCCGCGACGAACGCAGCGAGATCGCCGAAACGAAATCGCGCGCGGTTGTAAGGACTGCGAATCACGCGAAGCGTGAGCGCGGCGGCGGGCGCTTCATCCGCGCCGTAAATTTCGGTGCCGCTAATTTTGCGCGCGCCGTCCACACGCGCCACCCGCTGCCCGACCGCGCCGGACAAACACTCTTGCCGCGACGTAATCGAGCCGAAAGCGGCGGCGAGCACGGCGGAAATAATTTTGCGGTAGCCGGTGCAGCGGCAGAGCACGCCGCCGAGCGCATCGAGCACCTGCGTCTCATCGGGCGCGGAATTGCATTCGAGCAGCGCCGTCGCCGAGACGAGCATCCCCGGCGTGCAAATCCCGCATTGCGCCGCGCCATGCTGCAAGAACGCAGCACTCAGCTTCTCAAAATTCGCGGAGTAACCGCCGAGACCTTCCACCGTGGTAACTTCCGTAGTGGCGCCGTCAAGTTGGGCACTATTAAGCTGGCCGACGGCAATCAAGCACGAGCACGCCGCCTTGCCGTCAATCAGAACGGTGCACGCGCCGCAATCGCCCGCATCGCAGCCCACTTTCGTTCCGGTCAGCCCCAGCTCATCGCGAAGCACTCGCGAGAGCCGCTCGATCGGCGCCGCGCGCACCTCAGTCTGCTTGCCATTTACGCTGATAATCATTGGCTCCGCGGGCCCTCGCATATTCACACGCCACTCGCTGAAGATGGAGCCGCCACGCACGCATCGATCGCGCGCTGCACCAAAGTGATTGAAGCGTCGCGGCGATATGCCGCAGTCCCGCGAACATCGTCAATCGGCGAAAGCGCGTCGAGATAATCCGCAGTAGCTAATTTTCCGAGCCCCGGCCGGGCCGCAGCGCCAACGAGCGACTCTTCCAATCGCGGAAGCCGCCGCGACTGCGCCGAGCACGAACCCACAGCGACGCGCGCTTCGGCAACGCAATTTCCCTCGCCATTTATTTGGGCATTCCACTTGTCATTGAGAATCGTCACCGCGACCATGACAATCGAAATCACCAAATATCGCCGCGCGCCAAGTTTCAAAAACGATGACGCGGCATTCTCCAGCCGCCGCGGCACAGCCACGCTCGTCAAAATCTCGTCCGCGCGCCGCGCCGTCTTGCGATTGCCCAAAATAAAATCGGCAAGCGGCAGCGTGCGGATCCCCGCAGCCGAAGCAAGCCGCACTTCAGCATCGAGCGTCAAGAGCGGCGGAACGCTATCAGCCGCGGGCGACGCGTTGCAAAGATTCCCCGCCACCGTGCCGAAATTTTGAATTTGAATTCCGCCGATTTCGCGCGCGGCGCTCTTCAGCCCGTCGAAGCCGCGCGGCAGCGCCGCGCTGGCAATTTCGCTCCAGGTAGTCCTGCCGCCGATGACAATCCGATCCGCTTCGACGGAAATTTCCTTGAGTTCGCGCACACGCGAAATATCAATCACAGTTTCCGTGATGGGGCGATCCACGCGCGCGGGAAAAAAATCCGTGCCGCCGGAAAGTAGGACGCCGCGCGTCTCCGCAAGCGCCTTCACGGCTTCTTCCAAATTGGCGGGCCGAAAGTAGGTCATAAAATGGTAGTCAAGGGATACCTATTCTCGCGCGAAAAAGGCCCTTAAATGCCTCACATCTTCGCCGCAATTTCGCCGCGCCGGCATGCGACCTATCAGGTCATTTGTATACCAATGAACGGCATTTGTGAAGTGGTGGGTGTGTTTCCGGTAACGCGGAAACCGCGAAGAGGGCGCAGCGAGCAGCGCCCCTACGACCGAAAGGCGACGGCCTCAGGGTAAAGGACCCGCCTAACACGCGCCGCCTTCGGGTCCGCCCCGCTCAGCACATTCGCTTCAACAACCTCAACAACGTCGCCTGCTCGGCTTTCGATAGCGGCTCAAGCGTCTCCTCCGTAATCCTCGCAGCCTCGCGCATCGCCGATTCCGTAATTTTGCGGCCGCGCCCCGTCAAATGAACCATCAACAGCCGCGCGTCCTGCGAATCCGCGCGCACCTCCGTGAATCCGCGCTTGGTCAACCGGTCAATCACGCCCTTGATCGTCGCCGCATCCATCGACGTCAATCGCCCCAACCGATTCTGCGAGCACGGCCCCACTTCGTAGAGCTTCGCCAGCGCCGCAAATTGCGTCGGCGTAAGCTCGTAGAGCATGCGCTTGGTAAAAATCGCGATATGCCGCTGCACCACTTGCCGAAGAATGAACCCCGCCTGCCGGTCAAGAATGTATCGTTTCGCAGGCGCCGCAGCTCCACCCTTCGCCTTAGCCCCCGCCGATAGTCCTCGCCCCAAACCGGCCCCCCCGGAACAAAAATAATGCAGCTGCAAATAGATGCGGGAGTATATAACGCGCCATGCGTGATTTTGCTGAGGAAATTCCGACAACGTCGCGACGATTACCGACCGACCTAGTACAGCACTATGTTCTCAAATTTGAGGTCTTTGGGAACTGTGTAGTCCCGAGCCTGGGGATGAGTCTGAAAAAAGGCACGAATGTTGGAGATCGACATGTATACATCGCTGATTAGTCTTTCTTTTTCCTTCTGGTAACTAGGTGAGAACTCGTCGTCAATCATAGCGTGGGCAGGCTTCTGTCGAAGCGCTCGCACTTCTCTCAGTGTCGCCATGATTCTCGCGGGGCCGCTATCGACCTTAAAACGGATGCGCATGCCAAGCCATTCTTGCAGTAGTCGAAGGCTTGCCTTACGCATCACCTCAACCCGCCCATCGCTTCGCGTGGCCTCACCTTCGACGGACAGCCCCTCCGCTTCAAAGAACTCAAGGTTTAAGTTTTCCGAAATCAACTTGTCGAGGATATGCGCAAACTCGTGATATTCACGACGAGTCGGTCTCATCAAAAGCCCAAATCCCTTGGGCCGTTCTCCGGAAAAATCCTGAATAAAGAGAGGGGGCATCCCCACCCTCGCGCACATCGCGTTGATGTGGAAGAGTTCTGCCAGTAGGGCGTCGTAGACCGAGATCCCGTCTGTCCACTCACCTAGAATCGATCGCCTGTAGTAGTTGCCTTCCACTGCGCAATTTCCTCTAACCCATTGGCTCTGCCAGTGCTGCTGGTGCCTCGGCGTTAGAGACGAAAGATACCTCAGGAACACAACGGCGACTTTCTGGCCACGCGCGTCTGAGCCAAGTCCGAAGCTTCCAAGGATAACCTTATCTGACGAAACCATGCCTCGCGACCGGTAATGCTGGTCGGTGATTGAGATACTTCCAGCGAGGCCATCGAATCGGAAAATATATCTGGGGTCAGACTGGTACCTATCAAGCACGCTGAGTTCAAAGAAGTTTGGTTCGATCTGCGGATGGGATAGCGCAAGCAATCTTGTGAAAGGCCGATTTCGATAAAGATTTGATCGAATCGTGCCTCTCATATGTTTCTCACTCGGATATACACAAATCGCTTCGGCCGAGTCCGGCGTGAGAATCTCTAGCTGTTTTGCAACTTCGTAAGCTGGTAGGCGCTTTATGTGAGGGTTATCCCACTTCCCCGAAATCACCTCAACAAGCTCCCTTTGAACGAGCTTCTTAAGTGCATCGAGCGCGCCAGCTTCCCGACATTCGAGTAGCCGATCCAATGAGACGCCGTTGAAGTCTGGCGAATTCAGGTAGAAGTGAACAATATCTTCTAAAAAGCGTGCTTCGAGGCGGCTTCTGGTCGGCATATTCCTGATTCTATACTAGCCCGGGCGACCGGGTTGTACGGTTAGCATGCATCGCAATTGTTGTGTCAATTCTACGATGAAACTTGTGCGCTCAGTTGCCGAATTTGTAAGCTTTTCAAATTGCATAATTCGCTGCACAATCTGTATCAGGAGGATACGACGTGTGGGAATTCAATTGGGGCGTCTTTTGGGCCTTGCTTGCCGCACTGCTAGTTAAGGCTGTCACGAGGTTCTTGTGGACGTTGTGGCGCGTCGGGAGCGGCTTCCGTAGCTTGAACGAGTATTCAGACGCTATTTCACGTGAGCGTAGTGGTTATTAGAGCTTCTGACGCGTTTTCTTCCGCGCCGCGGATATCGTTTTCTCCACTACTTTGCCGACAGCAATGCCCGGTGGGATCTCTGAGGCAATTGCCTTGTGATCGGAATATCGGGATCCCCGATTTGCCAGACCTCGTTGAATACTCGACCGCTCTGTACGGCTTCTCGCACGCTGCGCTGGACGCTTGATAAGCGGCTTCGACCACACTTCACTTCGATAAATGCGATTTGTCTGACTTGCCGTTCGACGGTTAAACCATCGAAAAGAACGTAGTCCACTGGGTCGCAGATGCAGCGCATATCGCGCGGATCGTAAGCGAATCGGCGAAAGCATGGGGCAACGCGCTCAAGCAGCTTTCCCAAGAGGGTAGCTCTAGAACGATTGACTGCGTCCTTGTTCGCGTCACGAATTAATGCCTGCACTTCTGTTTTGCTGCCTAGAATCTCACGGACGCGGTTGCGAGCGTTCCGCTCAAGATACTTCTCGCTATCTCTGAGCAATCGCTCCCGGTCGCTTAACTCCTCGTCGCGCCCATCTAGCTCAACTCGGCGTGCGTCAAGCTCGTCTTCTTGGTCATTCAAGAAGCTTTGTCGCCGATCGAGTCTGCGAAGCCAGTCCCTCGGTGGGTCGGGACTTGACGAGATTGCTGCGTCCGAGAGCCTAAATATCGAATCGCAGCTCGGGCAGCGGCCCCACAGATGTCGTGCGGTCTTGAAAAAGGAAACTAGATTTTTAACCAACCCGTCAGTACTCATTGCTGTGGCTGACCGTCCAGCCGTATGTGCCCAAGTGAAATTCGCAGGAACGCCCAACCATTGTGTGCAAGAGTTACCCATTTGCCTACCTGTACGGCGGGTCAGGTGTTGCGATACGAGAACTACTTGCCCACGCTTCCGAAGTGGCTCACGCGCAATTGCGATTGCGTGAGTTCCTTGATGTCGAGTTCGCCGTCCTTTTTTACATCGAGCCTGTCGAACTCCGCTTCCATGAAACTCATCCACTCATGCTTGGAGATTTTGCCGGTTTTGCCGGGATTAATCAGGAGCAGCGCGGGCCAGCGCTAAAGCGCGTGATCGCGAGCAGGAATTCGTTCCGGAGCGCTGAAGCGCTCCTCCCCCGCATAAATGCGGTGGCTCCCACCGAAAAGCAAAGCCGAAGAAAGGCATCCCTCTTGGTTTAAATTCTTAAAAGAAGAGGGATCCCATACGAACCGCGGATCCCTCACTTCGTTCGGGATGAAACTAATCTTGCGGTTGACTGCAGTCGTGTAGTTTCAGATTCCTGTTCATCACGGCGCCGCAATTTGCTATCGTTATACTCTGATTACGTGCCTAGAACATACTAGGCGCTGCCAGGGGGCTGTAATGAGCGTTGAGGATGAAGAAAAAAAGGCGCGCGCGCCGCTTGAATATATTGATGCGCGGCATAGGTATGTATTGCTGAGGCATAAGGCTGACGCAGTGGCCAAAGGGCTCGAGGCGGTGGCCAGGATCGTGCGAGACCGGCCCGAAACGATTGCGTTTGAAGGCGACGACGCGGCATTAAAAAACTATATGGGCTTAGGCGCTATTGTGGATGACATTCAGAAGGTCGGAGAAGACCTGCAGAGGCTCACCGATTTGATGGAGCAGCTCGGCTTCCCCGACACTCTTGCCGAAAATAGATAGTTACAGCCGGGCGCTGCCGGGTGTATATAGGTGGTTCGGCCGAACCCCCAAGGATCCGACCCAGAAACGGCCGAAACAGGCTCCGAATTCCCATTCGGGGCCTTTTTTTTTGCGCGGCCATAAATAGAGAGGACTTCACGCTGAAGGCCTGGATTTTTCTCGAAGCGATGTGTGAAAATCCGCCACTGCCGTGAATTCGCGAATACATTGGGGCCGTGCGGTGCTGGGTGGGGTGCTGGCGGAGGCGGCTGTCTTCGCCATCGTGTTTCCGGCGCTGTATCTGTTCGGGCAACGCGCTTTTTTGGCTTCGATTCTGATTGCTTCGGCCGCGATGCCGTTTGTGTTTGCCTTGTGGGTTTGCAGGCGCGTGGAGTCGCGCTTCGTGGTCCACGGTGCGATTGTGGGAATCGTGGCGGCGCTCGTTTATATGGCGATCGCTTGGGGACAGCCGGAGCCGCTGCTTTACAAGATCGCGCACGGGTTAAAGGTGGTAGGCGGCATCGCCGGCGGCTTGGTGGCCTCGCGGCGAAAGCCTTTGGGGTAACGTCTCCGCTGATTTCGTTCCGCGCTTCGTTGCCTTTGCTTCACGTCCGAAAGTGCTTTCCCCGGTAGAACTCCGCGAATTATCGGGATTATGTCCCTAATGGGACAGATATCGCCGGACACGTGGTTCAAACTGGATGCCATTGGGTCCTGAACCCTACGATCTTTGAATCAGAGGAGGCAACAATGCTTGGATACGGGGTAGTCGGAACAATATTGATTATCTTTTTGATCGTTTGGCTAGTACGAAGAGCGTAAGAGCGAAATCGAGTTTGACCGTCAAATTCCTTGGGGCTGAACTCGCCCTAGCGCCAGACAGCCTCGCTAGATTGCATCCGGCACGCTTCGGGTGTATAAAACGAGACTCGGTCGAATACCCAGAATGGCTCCCAGCCCCCGGAGCCATCTTTTCCTCCTGCCCCTCGCACGACATCCCCCCGCATCGCATTCGATGACGGCTCGAATCCAAAATCTTACATACCCGGTCATTTGCGCGATTGATTTCCGTCTGCTAGCCTAGTCACAGCAACATCAGCTATCGAAATCACCAACACGCGTGAGTATGGAGGAGGAACGGCGGGGACGGCTGTTCGTCCCGCCGGCGTTTACTATGGCTGCCGCTGTTTATGCCGTTCATCCAGAGTCTCGAAGGGAGCCTAAAAAGGGAGCCGGAACGAAGCGGTGAAAAGCCATTTCTAATCGATAGGCTAAAACCATTAAAAATCGCCGTAAGCCCAACAAAACAAACAACCGAGGCCGTTTCTAATCGTATCAAAATAGACCCCTCTGCCGGACGCGATCGGAGGCCGAAATCGCCCGCCGCCGCGGTCGCCAAGCATTGCGTGCAAGTGCTGCGCGCAGGTGTTGCTTGCGGGAGGCTTCAGGTGTATAAAATGGGACTCGGTCGAATACCCAGTGAGGCTCCGTGCCCCCCGTTCGGAGCCTTCTCTTTTTGGCTGCACTTTCCCGCTTCTCTTCTCACCTTCGCTTGCCGCCTCCGCACCAGCATGCGGCGAATGTTCACGACACCAATCGAAATTCCGGAGGTTTCTCGCTCGCGCGTGGATGATAGAATGTGGCTATTCCCTCGGAGCCATGATGTGACTGCCGCAATCTTGGGAGTTCGCGGAGACGGCATGGCCGGAACTTGGACTCATGGCGACGAAAGAACGGGATCCTCTGCGCTGCCCATCCTGCGGCAGCCTGAATACTCGCCGGTCGAAACGCCGGCTCCTTCTCGACCCGCTGCATACAATTTTCGGATTCCTGCCCTATCGATGTGAAGACTGCAATCACAGATTTTTCAAATTTGGTTTCTTACGGCGGCAGGAGCGGAGGTCTGATACCGCGCCCTGAATTAAAGTTAGATTTTTGGAGAGGATTATTTCATGGCCGACTACAGGATCGAACCGGATGGCCTGGTGGTGAATTATCTCAGTGAGCGAGCAACGCAGCGGGGATTAGGGCCGAGACCGAAAATAGGGGCGCGCCTGGCGTTCAAGACAATTTCCGAGATGGCGGAATTCGTGCGGGCGGGAGAAGCGGCGGGGTTTGTCTTCGAGGGAAAACAATATCTCGCGGGCAAAACGTAAAAATGCAGGCTATCGCGCGACGGAAGCGGGGCGCTGGGCGGCGGGCGGAATCGGTTGCGAGCGATCGTGGCGGATGATTTCGAGTTGGTCGCCGATGCATGTGCCGGTGCGGCCGACGGTGTGAGTCGGAAGCTCGAGGACGCTGCGTGCGTTGAGGCAAACCTTGGAGATGCGGAACGGGCGGACGTGCTCTTCGACGTGTACCACGCGCTTCTCGCGATCGAGAAATACGAGATCGATCGGGAACATCATGCCGAGTGTGTGCACGCCGTGGCAGGGAATGATCCAGAGGCCGCGGCCGGGGCGATTCCACGTGCCCGTCTTGCCGAGCAAGCCGACGAGACGGCGCACGTAGGTGTCCGCGGCGCTCACTTCCGTGGCCACGAAGCAATCGCGCGTTTTGTTGTACACGTAAACTTCTGAATTGTGATTCAAGACACCAATGCCTCGATTTTGAAATGCCCAAATCAATTTTTACTGGTTCATTGAAAGGCGGGACTTACTCACCAGTCTTACGACTGCGCCGCCAAATAATGATCCCCAAGACAGCCACAGCGAGCACGCCTGCGATAATCCGAATTGTGCTTACATCCATACCACCCATATATTTCCTCCTATGAACGGCGATGAACTGGGCTTACGTCGTTCTCAGCCCTGCGATGAATTGCAGAGCTGCTCCAGATTTTTTTTAACCGCAGAGCTTTAGAAGCTCTATTTGCTGAGCTGCGGAAGCATCTGATGGAGCACGATGACGACCGCAGGCCCAAGCAGCACGACAAAGAGAGCCGGAAACACGAAAAATACCAGCGGTGGAACCATTTTCACGCTGGTCTTGGCCGCCATTTCTTCGGCGCGCTGGCGGCGTTTGGTGCGCAGCGAATCGGCGTGAACGCGAAGCGCTTGCGCCAAGTCAGTTCCGAAGCGATCGGTCTGGACGAGCATGCCGACGAGAGCTTTGACATCGTCAACGCCGGTGCGATCGGCCAATTCCTGAAGCGCCTCAAGGCGGCTTCTGCCGACGCGCATTTCGAGATTGATGAGATGAAATTCATCGCTGAGCTCCGGGTGCGTGTATTCGAGCTCGTCGGCGACGCGGGCGATGGACTGGTCAAGGCCCAAGCCGCCTTCCACGCAGATCACGAGCAGATCGAGAGCGTCGGGAAGAGCCAGCACCATTCTGAATTGGCGATGGCGCACGCGCCAACTGAGCCACATGTCTGGAAGCAGAAAGCCGAAGACAGCGGCGCAGAGCAGAATTGGAATCGGGCTATAGAGATACCAGCCAGTGAAATAAACGATGCCTAGAAAAAGCAGGGGAAAGAGCACCTTGGTGCCGCGCAATACGGCGACGAGTTCGGGCCGGCGATATCCGGCCCGAATCATCAGCCGGTGGAACTGGGTAACCTCGCGCGCGGAGGGAGGCAAGAGCTTGCTGACGTCGGTGAGGACGCGCTCAACTTTTTTGCGGCTCGGCTCGCGCTTTTCGCGGACAACAGCCTGCCCGCCCGCGCCGGCGCCTGTTCCGAGTTGAGTGAGGCGGTCGACGAGAGAGGAACTGTCGCTCGAAAATAAAAGAACGAGAAATACACCGACGAGGACAACATCGAAAAATATCGCGAGAGCGATTACGAGAGTCATGGTTTAGGTCCGGCGCTGCTGCTTAAACCTCAATATTTACGATCTTCCAAATGATCAACGAACCGAGAATCTGAAGAAACGCGCCGACTCCCAACAGTGTCCGGCCCAGGGGATCAGTAAACAAAACACTGGTGTATTCCGGATTAATGGCGCGAGTGATCAGAAGAAAAGTGGGCGGCAGAGCGATCAGGATTGCCGCGGTGAACCGGCCTTGGGCGGTCTTGGTTCGAACCTCGCCGCGAATTTTGAAGCGCTCGCGGATCACGGAGGCGAGGTTCTCGAGAAGTTCGACGAGGTTTCCGCCGGTTTCTTTTTGCACGACGAGACCGGTCACAAAGAAGCGAACGTCAACGAGCGGTACACGCTCGGTGAGATTGTGCAGCGCATCGCGAAGCGGCAATCCGAAATTGTTTTCTTCAAAGACCATGCGGAATTCGCCGGAAACGGGCTGAGGCGTCTCTTTGGACATCATTTCGAGGCCTGCGGTGACGGCGTGTCCGGCGCGGATGGCGCGCGAAAGGAGGTCGATTGCCTCGGGGAAGTTCTTCTCGAACTTACGCAGACGCTGAGTTCGGCGAATGGCAACGAACATCGCCGGAAGCGCGAGACCGAGCAGCCCGAACAAAACAGCGGTGATGATGCCCCAGTCTTCGACATAGCAGATAAAGTAGATGGCGACGCCTGAAATGGAGCTCAATAGCGCCAGAACACCGGGCTTAATCTTTAAACCCGCCTGAGCGATGTAGGCGTTGAGCCTCGCGAGGCCCGACCAGGACAACAGGAGCTTGTTGAGTGCCGGAAGGTCGCTCACCGTCGAGTCGCGGAGCATCGACTTGTTGACCTGCTGGACGCCGACCGCGCCGACGCTGACGTCTTGCAGGCGGCGCTGAACGGCTTCCGACGCCGAATCACCGCGGGTGGCAAAAAGCACGGCTCCGGCGATCGCCAGGATCAGTATGAAAACGAAGATTGCTGCAAACAATGCCATCGCGAATCCTCTAGCGCCGCACCGGCGCCTTTTC
>Ga0302177_10000424_pt1 | contig 32964 bp, 33 predicted proteins | sample I_Palsa_E1_2_FD_198780 | JGI IMG/M metagenome (GOLD analysis project Ga0302177, IMG submission 198780) | Peat permafrost microbial communities from Stordalen Mire near Abisko, Sweden - I_Palsa_E1_2 | ecosystem: Environmental > Terrestrial > Soil > Palsa > Peat permafrost | place: Sweden... | reverse complement strand
ACCAAATCTTCGGCGCGCACCGCGTCCGCAAAGCGTTCGTCGACTCCGAGCAGAATCGCGCCCCGTCCGCGCTGGTTGTGTGTGGCAACGGGAAGCGCATCGAGCGCGCGGTGCGCATCGGCTTCAGAGAAGCCGGATTCGATCAACTGATGCAGCGAGTGTTCGCGAACCATCTGCTGCGCGCACGGGCAGGCGGTCATGCCCTCGGCTTCCACGCCGACGACGCGACGCGTGCCGCGCTCGTCGGCATGCGCAATGCCCACCAACGTGTAGATCTCTTCGCCGCGCTTGCCTGAGACCGGCGTCCAGCGCTCGAGGCCGAAGTCGGCGCGCAAGCGCACGTCGGCGCGAATCGCACGCTGGCTGCGCACGATCTCCCGCGCGATTGATTCGACCAGCCCTTCGATGCGCGCCGGTCCGGGCACAGCGGCCAGCACGTCGAGCGTCGCTTCCTCTAGGATCTCGGAGAAGCGCGACATGTGCACGCCGGCTTTGTCGGGCGCAAGATCGGCAACCATCGTGAATTCACCGTTGAAGACGCGCGGCTGCCCGTCAATCTCGAGCTGCACGATCCGGCGCACGTGCGAGACGCCCACGCGGTTGAGGGAGAGTCGCACGTCGGGCAGCTCTTCCTGACGATTGGCGACGAAGTGCAAGCTGCGCGCGCGACGGCGCGGCGCGGTACTCCCGTTGCTTTGCACGAAATGGGCGAATTGCGGCGCGATCTCGGCGAGCGGCACCGCGTTGTACGGCCGGTGCGCGAGCTTGGCATGCGTCCAATCACCGAAGACCAGAAGGTCGATATCGATGGGCCGCGCCTGCAGCCGCATATCGGAAATCCGTCCGACGGCGATTTCGACTTCACGAACGATCCGCTCGAATTCGGGGCGATCGAGTTCCGTCTCGATCTGCGCGGCAACGTTTAGAAAGGACGGACCACCCGCACCGTCGGCCGGCTCACTCTCATAGAATGCGGAAACACGACCGATGCGCGCGTAGGCACGCAGCCGCTGCAGCGCAGCGAGGATGTTCGCTTGCCGGTCGCCGAGGTTCGAACCGATTCCGATATAGACGTGCACGCTTACCGTTCTTGTAGCAGGGCCTCCGCCGTCGCACGCACCTGGTCGTCTTGCGAGTCACCGACGATGACCTTCCGTAAGCGACCGTGGCGATCGAAGAAGAGTTGCGTCGGCCAGGCGTTGACGCCGTAGGCGTCCCAGAGCGAGAACGCGTTATCGACGGCGACCGGCCAAACGATGCCCTGTTGCGCAAGGTTCTCCGTCACGTAGGCCCGTTGCTTCTCGGCCGGGGTCTCGGGCGCGTGAATTCCGACGATCGCCAGCCCTTTGGTGCGGTCGGCCGCGTAGAGCGATCGCAGCGTGGGTACGACGTTGCGACAATTGAAGCAATCGACGGTAAACACGTCGAGGATCACGACCTTGCCCGCGAGTTCGGCCGCCGTGACGCGGCTGCCGATCCAGTCCTTTGCAGCCAATATCGGCTGAAGTGATGTCGTGGCAAGGAGCACGAGTGCAGCAAGTTTGAACATATCTACAAGTACGCCGCAACCGCGGCGGCGGATCAATATTGGAGCCAGCGTGAGCAACGACTCGGTCTACCCCTTTGCCATCGAACCCAAGGAGACCCCCGCCATTTGGGGCGGCGACGCATTGGTCAAGCATTTCGGGAAAAACGCCGATCCGAACGCGAAGATCGGCGAGTCGTGGGAATGTTGGGACGAGAATCGCGTGCTCAACGGTCCGCTGGCCGGCAAGACGATCGCCGACCTGCGCGCGCAGCTCGGCGCGACGCTGCTTGGTGATCTCGATGCGCAGCAAATTTTTCCGATTCTCACCAAGATCATCGATGCGCGCGACGCGCTTTCGGTGCAGGTCCATCCCGACGACACCTACGCGCAGCGCGTCGAACATCAACATAATGGTAAGACCGAGTGCTGGTACATTCTCTCGGCGAATGACGGCGCGGAGTTGGTCTATGGCTGGGCCCACGACACGACGCGCGTGGAGTACGAAAAGCGCGTGGCCGACGGGACACTGGGCGATATTCTCCGGCGCGTGCCGGTGAAGGCCGGCGAGACCTACTATCTTCCGGCCGGAACGCTGCACGCGATCGGTGCAGGCATCATCCTTTTTGAAACGCAACAGGCGAGCGACTTGACCTATCGCATCTTCGATTGGAATCGCGTCGGCGCTGACGGCAAGCCGCGCGAATTGAACGTTAAAAAAGCGGGCGATGTGCTCGATTATCACGAGGGCAGCCGCAATGCGGCCGAAACGATCGCCTATCACTATGAAGGGCTCGAGCGCACCGCGCTAATCGGAAGCAGCCGTTTCATCGTAGAGCGCGTGGTCGCAACCGACGAAGCCGCGTCGCTACAAACCGATGAGCGGCCGGCGATCGTGATGACCCTCGATCATCCGATGGCGCTGCGCGCCGGCGACGTGGCGCTCGAGCTCGGCCGTTATCAGACCGCGCTCGTGCCCGCCGCCGCCCAGTGGTTTACGGTTTCGGCGATCGACGGCCGTGAAGCGCCGTTTATGCTCGTCGCGCCACCGAAGAGCACCGAAACGCTGACGGTCCGCCTGCTCGCGGCGGGAATCGAACAGGATCGCATCGACCGCTTCATGGCGCAGTTCACATGATTACGATCGGCGGCGAGCGCGTCGACGCGCTAGCCGAACGCTTCGGCACACCAATGCTCGCAATCGACCTTGGCGTGCTCGATCGCGCACTCGATGGAATGTTGGCGGCGGCGGCACCGCACAATATCGCGATCTCGTATGCGGCCAAAGCGCTCTTGCTGCCAGGGCTGGTTGAGCATCTGCATCCCCGGCCGATCGGCATCGATGCAAGTTCGCTCGGCGAGGTGGTGGTTGCGGAGCGCGGCGGCTTCGAGGCATCGCGCATGACGCTGCACGGCGCAGGCAAGATGCCGGAAGAGCACGAGGCCGCACTCGATGGTCGCGTCGGGCGGATCGTGATCGACGGGATGGACGAACTGCGTCGCTTCATTACGCGTGTCAACGCTCGCAGCGCCGACGTGCTGCTGCGCTTCAACACCGGGATCGAAGCGCACACCCACGATTTTATCCGCACCGCCGGAGATCGCAGCAAATTTGGGTTCGCTCCGAGTGAGGCCGACGAGGCATTCGCGCTGCTGCGCGAGCGACCGTCGCTACAGGTACGCGGCGTGCACGGCCACATCGGCTCGCAGATTTACGATGCGCTGCCGTACGTCGAAAATGCTCGACGGCTGATCGAGTTGCTCGATCGCATGCGCGCGGCCGGATTCGATGGGGCCGATACGATCATTATTGGCGGCGGCTTCGGCGTGCAAATGCGTCCCGATGCCATGGATGAGACGATCGACATCGCGGGCACGCTCGACGCGGTGGCACGCATCGTTCCGCCAGGCATTCATGTGGAAATCGAACCGGGGCGCGCGCTAATCGCCGAGGCGGGAACGTCGATCTATCGGGTGATGGCGGTCAAGCGCTTCGAGGGGAGGCGCTTTGTGATCGTCGACGGCAGCATGGCCGACAACCCGCGCCCGGCACTCTACGGCGCTTACCATCATTTCGAAGCCGCCGATCCGCGCACGCCGCTTGCACCCGCGATGGTCTGCGGGCGCTCGTGCGAAGCCGATGAACTCGGTGAGGCGATGTTACCGGAAGATTTGCGCGCGGGTGATCTGGTTGCAATGCTTACAACTGGCGCGTACACCTACAGCATGTCGAGCAACTACAACCGCTTCCCGCGGCCGCCCGTTATTGCCGTCAGCGATGGGGAGCCAACGGTGTGGGCGGCGCGCGAGACGGTCGATTCGATTTTGCGCTAGAAGCAGCCCGCTCCCGGCCCGCGGGCAAGCATCACAGAGAAGGATCCGAGTCCAAGCAGAATCGCAGCAGGCACAACGAACAGCGTAGCAAGCGGCTTGCCCCGCCAAAGATTCTCTCGCACGCGAACAAGTGCAAAGACGACGAGCGCAAGGACCAGCAGCATCGGCAAGAAAGCGAACCACCCAGCCGTCACCAGTATGAGTGGGGTCATAAGAGCATTCTGATAATCAAACGCTGCGGTGGCCCGGCAGACAAGTCCGCCAAGCACTGTGGACAGAGGCAAGATTATCGCAGCGGACATTGCAAGGCTGTATAAGGCGCGCTGCAAACCTTGCGACATCATTTAGTAGCTTGGAACTACTCCCACATCACTTCGTCGACGTAGCAGAACTTCCAATCTTCGCCGCGCTCGAACGAACGCATGATCGGGTGATGCGTGGCTTGGAAGTGTTTGGTGGCGTGCTTGTGCGGCGAGGAGTCGCAACAGCCGACGTGGCCACATTCAAGGCACTCGCGCAGATGGACCCAGGACGAGCCGATCTTGAGGCAATCCTCGCAGCCCTCGGCGCTGGGCTTGACATCGCGGACAGTCTGCGGATTCGCGTGGGAACAGGGGCCTTGGTCCATGGTATCCTCTCAATATGCCGAATTCGTTGCTCGCTCCACTTCCTTATGAAGAGTGGACGCCGACACTAACGACATTGCACTTGTGGTGTCAGATCGTGGGCAAGCTTCGCCTCGGACACGTGCCGTACCGCTCGCACTGGTGGAACGTGACCCTGCAGCCGACCGCCCGGGGGCTTTCCACGGGGCGTATGCGCCAGGGCGGCACCTTTTTTCAGATCGACTTCGATTTCGTTAACCACCAGCTGGTCGTGCAATCGAATCGCGCCCACGAGCCGGCCACGATCTCCCTGCGCGACGGGCTTAGCGTTGCCGAATTCTACACGACGCTCTTCCAGACGCTGGCGGCGTTCGGGATCCAGACGCGCATCGTCGATAAACCCTACGGCATGGGCGTGGACATCCCGTTCAGCGCCGATCGTGAGCACGCATCCTACGACCGCGTCATGGTGCGCCGATGGTGGGAGATCATCTTGTGGAGCGCCGACGTTTTCGACCAATATGCGAGCGAATTCATCGGCAAGGAAAGCCCGGCGCATCTCTTCTGGCACAGCTTCGATTTGGCGATCTCGCGTTATTCCGGTCGTCCCTCGAACAAACCGCCGAGCGAGAATCCCGTTGAGCAAGAAGCCTACTCGCAAGAAGTGATCGCCGTCGGCTTTTGGGCCGGCGATCCCAACACGCATGCGCCGACATACTACACCTACACCGCGCCCGAGCCGCCAACGCTTACGTCTATGCCGCTCGCGCCGGCGCAAGCGGCGTGGGTGCCCTCGGGTTCGGGACACATCGGCGCGCTGCCCTACGACGCCGTTCGCAACGCAGCCGATCCGCGTGCAATGTTGCTCGAGTTCATGCACGCGGGATTCAACGCCGGCACAAAAGCCGCGAATTGGCCCGCGTTTCCTAAGCACGTGCCGTACTGCGATACGCTCTACCGCGCCGACACTAAATAACGCCGCGAAGCCGGTCTCCGAAACGGCCGATCTGTTCTGGCGCGATCGCCACGAAGTTGGTGTATTCGAAATACTCTTCGTAGCGTAGATAGTCGAGCGTATAAAGTCCCTCACGCTTGAGGACAAAAATGCGATAGCCGCTCGCTTCGAGCATTGTGTAGGCCGCGCGCAGCGTGTCGCCGGCGAGTTGCCAGGCGCGATTGTATTCAAACTGGATCACGCCGATCGCACGCGCAGCGATAGCCTCGCGTGCGCCACGCATCACTTGCAGGTCGTACCCTTCGGCATCAACCTTGAGCAAATCGACGCGCGCCCAGCCGGCGTCGCGCAGCGCCGCGTCGAGCGTCGTCACCAAAACTGTGCGCGTGGTTCCGCGCGTGCGCATGAAGTCTGCGACCAGCGTGCTGCCGCGACCGGCATCCGGCTCTTCGAAAAACGCGAGTGATCCGAGTGCGCTACCCAGGGCGGCATTCACAAGCGTGATGCTCGAATCGCTGTCGAAACGACGACGCAATTCTGCGAATGCGCTCTCCGACGGTTCAAACGCAAGCGCGGCGAACGGTCGGCCCGTGCGGCTCTCGCGCGCCATGCCGAGCCAATCGCCCACGTTCGCGCCGACATCGACAAAATGATCGCCGTGGCTCGCGACCCGTTGCACGAGCCAGCGCTCACCCGTATCCAGCGCGTCGGGGCTTTCGGCGAGATGATACTTGATCACGCAGCGGCACTGGTTGCGCAGTGCGATCGCGAGGCGCACGGCCGCCGGTGATTTCGCTGCAAGGCGCTGGAGGCGATCCAGGAGATTCATCAGCGGCGGCACCGCGCCCGCAATTCATCACCAGCGGCACGGGCGTCGTCTTCGGTTAGTGGTCGCGGCGAGGGCCGCAAGCGCGCGATGTCCCAGCGCTCCTCATCACCATTCGCACCAAAGTACCCGTCGACGATCGCCGCCTCAGCGTGCGTCATCACGTGCGCGGCGTCGAGCGGAATGTCGTAGGCGCGCGCGAGCGCGGCTGCAATGCTGCAGAGTGCATCGACCGCTTCCGCAACCAACGGAAATTCGCCGAAGTCATCCGGCCGCGCGTCGCGCATCGCCATCACTGCGAGGCCGGCCGCATAGCTGTTTCGGCTCGCGGTATGCGCGGCGTAAGGGTCGGTGCTTTGGCGAACATCGTGCATGTTCGCACGCAGGTCGCTCGTTTCGACGACAAAGGGGACACCGCCCGCGAGCGCTACGCAGTAGTGATACGACGGATAAACCGTTTCATAATCGCCCGACGACCAGTGCAAATAGATACGCTCGAGCCGGCCCGGCAGAAACTTCGGCCGCCACGCATCCAGCGGCGCGTGGGGGAAGCGATCGAAGCGGGCGAAAGGAGCGGCCATGCTCGCGCTTTTCGCGCTTCTTCTGCCTGCCCCGCTTTTCGAAGCGCCGACTCTGCACGGTGCGCAGGTGAGCGCGTACGTGATTTCGGCGCAGACCGGTGCGATGGTGTACGAACGCAATCCGAATGCCTCGATGATCCCCGCCTCGACCTTGAAATTGCTTATCGGCTCTGCCGCGCTCGACGATCTCGGAACCGCGTTTGCGTTTACGACAACGCTTTCGACCGATGGAACAACCCTGTACCTGCAAGGCGGAGGCGATCCGCTGTTGCAGGTCAGTGACTTCGACGACGCCGCGCGCACGCTCGCAGCACTACCGACGACGCACTTTGACGCGCTGGCCGGTGACACGGGCGACGCATCGGCGCCGCGCTACCCCAGCGGCTGGCAAGTCGACGATCTCGGCAACTCCTACGCCGCGCCGCCAAGTGCACTCTCGATCGGTGAAAACACGCTGCGCATCATGGTGCACCCGAGCGCCCCAGGCGCGCCACCGACACTGTCGATCTCCCCCGCAACCGCCGTCAACGTGATCAACGCCGCCATCACCGGTCCCGCGCACTCCGATGACACCAGCGATGTCCGCGTGTCGTGGGAGGAACCGAACACGCTCGTGATTGTCGGCAGCGTTCCGGCCGACGAAACCAACGATGAGATCGATGCCGCGCTCCTGGATCCTGCCCGCGTGACGCTTGCGCTCGCAGATGAAGCACTTACTCGCGGTCATGTAACGTTCGCGCAGCCACCGCGCATGGCGACCACGCCGGCCGGTGCGCGCGTGTTGTGGTTCCATCACTCCGTAGCGCTTGCGCAACTGCTGCGCGCGATGTGGCTGCCCAGTGACAATCTTCTGGCCGAGTCGCTGCTCGGCGCGTTGGCTCCGACGCGCGACGGGGCAATCGCGCGCGAACGCAGTTGGCTGCAATCGATTGGGATCGATCCGGCGACGACGACGCTCGCCGACGGGAGCGGGCTCTCGTCCTACGATCGCATCAGCGCGCACGATCTCGTGACCATCCTCGCGCACGACTGGAATGGACCGAACCGCGACATCGTCCTCGCCGCGCTTCCCGTCTCAGGCCAAAGCGGCACGTTGCAGACGGCTTTTACAGCTCCGCCGCTGGCCGGAGCGGTCATTGCAAAAACCGGCACGGTCAATCACACGCGAACGCTCGCCGGCTATCTGCAGACTCCGCACGGCACGCTCATTTTCGCGCTAATGATCAACAACTGGATGGGCGATGGCCCGCACGCGAGCGCGGATCTGCGCGCCTTCCAGTCGACCTTCTTGGAGGCATTTTTTGAATGAGCTCGTCGCTTCGTAAGCTCACCTCGATTGAGGACCTGCGCGCGCTTGCGCAGCGCCGCGTGCCGCGCGCGTTCTTCCAGTACGCCGATCACGGCTCGTACACGCAGTCGACCTTGCGAGCCAATCGCGACGATCTCGAAGCGCTGCATCTTCGCCAACGCATCGGCATCGATATGGACACGCGCGATCTTTCGACGACGATCGCCGGCGAGGATTCGGCGCTGCCATTCGCCCTGGCGCCAATCGGATTGTGCGGCATGCAGCACGGCGACGGCGAAATTCTCGCATGCCGCGCGGCGCAGGACGCGGGAATTCCGTTCTGCTTGAGCACGATGTCGATCTGCTCGATCGAAGACGTGGCCGAGGCCGTTGCGAAACCATTCTGGTTTCAACTTTACGTGATGCGCGACCGGGGTTTCGTGCGCGACTTGATCGCTCGCGCGGCGGCCGCAAAATGCAGCGCGCTGATGGTTACGATGGACCTTACTATGCTCGGGCAGCGTCACTGCGACGTCAAGAACGGCCTCGCCGTTCCTCCGGAGATTACGCTTTCGAATCTCTCCGATGTTGCAACCAAGCTCCCGTGGGCGCTCTCGGTGTGGCGCGGCAAGCGCAAGACCTTCGGCAATCTCGCCGGACACGTCGGCGGCATGGAAAGCGTCTCCTCGCTCGCCACCTGGGTGTCCAAGCAATTCGATCCGACGTTGAGCTGGCGCGATCTCGAATGGATTCGCGAGCTGTGGCCGGGCCCCATCATCATCAAAGGCGTACTCGATGCGCGCGATGCGCGCATCGCCGCAAAGACCGGCGCGAGCGCGATCGTCGTCTCGAATCACGGTGGGCGCCAGCTCGACGGCGCGCCCTCGAGCATCTCGGTCCTGAGCGAGATTGTCGACGCGGTCGGCAGCGAGATCGAAGTGATCTTCGATAGCGGCGTGCGAACCGGGATGGATGTGCTGCGGGCGCTCGCGCTCGGCGCGAAATCATGCTTACTCGGACGCGCCTACGTTTACGGGCTTGGCGCAGCGGGTCAGGCCGGCGTGACCCGCGCGATCGAAATTATCCGCGGCGAACTTGAGATCTCGATGGGGCTGACCGCCACTGCCAGCGTCCGCAACGTCGCGCGCGACGTCGTCATCTAAACGACGAGCACGATTTTTCCGCTGGTCGTGCGCGACTCGATGAGCCGATGAGCCTCCGCCGCTTGCGCGAGCGGCAGCGTCCGGTCGATGCGCAGATCGAGTTTGCCGCTTTGGATCGCGCCGAGTACGTCGCCGGCGCGGCGCAACAACTCCTCGCGCGTCGCGATGAAGTTCGGCAGCGTCCCGCCCGCAAGGGTGAGCGATCGCGCCTGGAGCGTGCCCGGCACGATCGGATCGGCCGGCCCGCTTGACGAACCGTAGATCACGACGGTGCCGCGCGTACGCACGGATTCAAGACTTCCCGGCAAGGTCGATTTGCCGACGCCATCGAGCACGAGATCGACGCCCGCGCCGTTGGTCAGCGTCTTCACGGCGTCGACGCAATCGGTTTGCGTGTAGAGAATCACGTCGTCCGCGCCGGCGGCACGCACGATCGCCGCCTTCTCCTGCGTCGACGTCGTGCCGATCACCCGTGCACCGATCGCTTTGAGCATCTGCACGAGCAGCAAGCCGACACCACCGGCAGCGGCGTGCACTAACACGCTCGTCTGCGGCGTCACGTGATAGTACTCGTGAATGAGATAGTGCGCGGTCAGGCCCTGGAGCGGAAACGCCGCTCCTTCGATCATCGACAATTTCTCAGGCAGCGGAATGAGACGGTCGGCCGGAGCGACGACGTACTCTGCGTAGGCCTGGGGAACGCTGGTAAACGCCACACGATCGCCGATGCGCACGTCGCGGACACTATCGCCGAGCGCTTCCACGGTGCCGGCGCCTTCGGCGCCTGCGATGATCGGCGGCGCTCCGCCATACCGTCCGGTGCGCTCGTAGACGTCGCGGTAATTGACACCGATGGCAGCCATACGCACGAGCGCCTCGCCTGCGCCGGGCGCCGGTTTCGGTACGTCTTGGACCTGCAGCACGTCGGGGCCGCCGAATCTGGGGATGACGATTGCTTTCATGCTCCCTATAACGCATCCAGACTCGCGCGGGCGGCGTTCTTATGGATGTATGAGCACACTGGGCACACAAACCGCAACTTTCGCCGCCGGCTGCTTCTGGGGCGTCGAAGCGGCCTTCCGCCAGATTCCCGGAGTCATCGACGCGATCTCCGGCTACATCGGCGGCCAGACGCAAAACCCCAGCTACAAGGACGTTTGCAGCGACCGTACGGGCCATGCTGAAGCCGTCGAAGTCACGTTCGATCCATCCAAGGTGAGTTACGACCAGTTGCTCGACGCCTTTTGGAAGATTCACGATCCGACGCAAGTCAATCGTCAGGGCCCTGATTTCGGCTCGCAGTACCGTTCGGCGATCTTCACCTATTCGCCGACGCAAACGGCCGAAGCGATTGCCTCACGCGATCGTGAGCAAGCGAAATTTGGCAAGCCGATCGCCACGCAAATCGTCCCCGCACCGACGTTTTATCCCGCCGAGGACTACCATCAGAAGTACTTCGAACGCAACGGCGTCGCGTGTCAGGTCAGCCTCTGATGCACCGCGCACGCTTTCTTGGAAGCCTTGCCGGCGCGATCGTTCTCGCGCCCGGGCTTGCGCGCGCCGCAGTGGCAACGACGTATCCGGTTACACACACCGACGCCGAGTGGAAGGACCTGCTCGGCCCAGATCGCTACGTGATTTTGCGCGAGAACGGAACCGAACCCGCATTCTCGAGTCCGCTGATCAGCGAGCGTCGCGCCGGCCTCTACCGCTGCGCGGCCTGCAACCTCGAACTCTTCACCTCGCAGATGAAGTACGACAGCGGTGATGGCTGGCCGTCATTCTGGACCGTGCTCCCGCACGCCACGCTGACCCAGTCCGACTACGACATTCCGGGCGAGGAACGTACCGAAGTCCATTGCAAGCGCTGCGGCAGCCACTTGGGTCACATTTTTAACGATGGGCCGGCGCCGACGCACCTGCGCTACTGCATCGATGGACTGGCGTTGCAATTCGCGCCATCGTCGAACCACTAGGCAATCGCTTGACGCAAGTTTGACCCCTCTGCGCTGCGCTCGCGCAGCAATGATGAGCAGCCCCGTAGAATAACGCACCTCGGATGCAAAGATCGTTCAAAGTGTTCCGGTGACGGCACGCCCGCTCGAGGACTTCCAGCCGGAGGAGGTTCGCGATGATCCGAAGCTTGCGGCATGGCTCGAGCGCGTAGCAGCGAGCCGAGACTTTTCTTTACCCTCGCCGGCTTGCCTTGAGGTGGAAGCCGTGCTCGGCTTCTTCTTCGCGATCTCCGCGGAACTGAACGAACTTGCGTCCGTGGTTAATGGCGCTCTCGGGGCTGCCCGCCGCGACACCGAGTCGCTTGCAGCGATCGCCTCGTCCACCTCGCAGCACGAGCTTTCGATCCGCGAGACCGCTTCGGCGATCAACGAAGCGGAGCTCAGCGCGACGCACGTTGCGCAGACCGACGAGGCCTTGCGACGCGTAGTGTCCGGCGCGTTCGAAACAACCGACGACGCCACCGCGGAGTTCGAGGAGATTCGCACCTCGCTCGCCGGCCTGGGCCAGGGGCTCGCGGCCGGCGTAACCCCGCTTAGGGCGATGGATGAGGCGGTCCGCGGCGTGGACGTCTTTATTCGTGTGCTCAAGAAAATGTCGCGGCAGGCGCAACTGCTCGGCGTGAATGCGTCGGTCGAAGCCTCACACATCGGAGACGCCGGAGCGCGCTTCGCGATTGTTGCATCCGAAGTGCGCAAACTTGCCGGTTCGACGCGCGCCTCGTGCGACGACATCAGCCGGCTGATCGGAGAGCTTGCGCGCGCGACCGACCGGCTGACAGCGGCGACGCAACTAGCACAATTGGCGACCGACGAAGCCTCGCAGCGTATCGATGCCGCATACACGAATCTGCTGGGTGGACGCGGTTCGCTCGAACGCGTGGAAGAGATCGTCGAGCGGATCTCGAGCAACGCAACGGAGCAGTCGACATCGCTGCACAACGTCGTTACGAGCATCGAAGAGATTAGCCGTCACGCAAGCGGCGTCTCGAAAGCATCGGCTGAAGCCGCTGCGCTCGATCTCCTCGGTCTGGTCCAGGAAGCCGAGCGCAGCGTGCGCGCATGGCGCTTACTGCAAACCCCGCACGCGCCTCCGGGCGACGGTACACCATTCACGCGTTGGCTGAGTACGCTGCTCGCCGGACGCGATCCGTCCGAACTGTTTGACGGGGAAGCGGACTACCCGCAGAGTGCGCGATCGCTGCGAGCCGTGCTTGAGGTCGTCAATCGCGACGAACGCGCCGCGCTCGCGCAGATCGTCGGCGCCAACGTGGCAGCGGCGCGCAACGGCTTCTCGTGGCAGTCGATCGCAGCGTCCCTTGATGCGCTGCGCGGCGAGATCGGCAACGTCGCTCTTGCGGTCGAGCGATCGGTGAAGGCGGCGCGTACGGCGGCCGAAATCTCCGCGAGCATGCACGTCCTCGTCGAGGAGATGCGCGGCGCCTACGGCGGCGCTACGACGGCGCTCGCACAAGCACTCGGACGCATCGGTACGATTGTTGGCGGCGTCGATGAAGTCGGGCGCCTGGTCGACGAGATGGAGACGGCATCGGGAAGCGTCGAGCGCATCCTGGTGCTGCTCGAGTCGATCTCCGCCAAGACCAATCTACTCGCGCTCAATGCCGCCATCGAATCGGCGCACGCCGGCGACCGCGGGCGCGGCTTTGCGGTGATCGCGAAAGAAATTCGCGCGCTCGCCCGCTCGACCCACGAATCCACTCGGGTTGTCGCGGAATCGATCGCTCAAGTTGGCCCGACGTCGAGTGCGATTCGCGAGTCTGGTGACGGCGTCGCCACGGGCACGCAGACCGTCAATGGAAGCGCCGAGCTTGCACGTGCCGCACTGACGAAGCTGCATGCCGCATTCGAGGCGACCGTGCAATGCGCGCTCGACGTCTCTGCGACGGCCGATCAGCAGTCGCGCGCCCTCGATGCCGTGCTGAAGCGCGTGAACGCCGGTGCGAGGTCAATCGATTACGCGGCCGCACGCACAACCGACGAACGCCGGCTCGAATTGATCACCTCGGGGAGCCGTTCGCAGGCCATCGCCGCCCGGCGTTCGATTGGCACGCAAGCCGAGCGCGTGCGTGCGCTCGGGATTGAATACGCCAAGCGTATCGAGGGCGCGATCGAAGCAGCGATCGCGTCGAAGAAGCTCACGCGCGACGCGCTGCTGCATTCGGATTACACTCCGATTACTGGAGAGCGGATTAAATCGCTCGCGCACCTGTTCGATGTATCGCGCGTTCCGGCGACCGGATTCGCACCCGAGAAATATTCAACGCGATGGGATTCCCTGATCGAAGCACCGATCATCGACATTCTGGAACATGCGTACGAGGAGCTTCTGCCCTTCGGCATCGCGACGATCGTGGTTGGCGATCTCAATTCGTTCGTCTACGCGTATCCGCGGCGGCAGATCGCGGATTGGACGGGAGATCCGGCGAGGGACCTTCCGGGTAACCGCATCAAGCGGCTCTTCGAGGACCCGGCATCGCTTGCGTACGCGCGCCACGGTTTGGGGCCTGCGGCCGAAAAGCTCGCCAAGCGGGCACCCTATCAGGCTTTTATCGACGCCGGCTGTACTTTGAAGCTTCCGCCGGACGGGCGCCGTGCTTGGGAATCGTGGGTCTATGCGCGCGATACGGGCGTCGCGTGCAACGAGGTCATCGTCGGCCTCTATGTGCGCGGACACCGACACGGCAACGTGCGCATCATTTACGACGCAAACGTCATCTGACGGCTGAGAGTTCTTCGTCTACACCAAAGATCACCGTAAAAAGCGTGGATGCGTCATCCGTACGCCTGCGTGAACGGAAGGACCCGAGCGCGCTTGCCGTTGATCGCAAAGACCGCGTTGGCAACCGCCGGAGCTATAGTGACCGTTGCGATCTCTCCGATACCGGTCGGCGAACCGCCGCTTTCGATGATATCGGCATGGACTTCGGGCGCCTGATCGATGCGCATCACGAGATAATCGTAGAAGTTGTGCTGCTGTACGGCGCCGTTCTTGATCGTGATGATGCTCGCAAGCGCCATGGAAAGTCCGTAATTGGTCGCTCCCTCGAGCTGCTGGCGCACGATCGTCGGGTTCACCGCGCGGCCGACGTCAGCGACGACGAAGGCGCGGTGCACGCGCGGGGTGTTGCCGTTCATCGAAACTTCGGCGACCGTCGCGGCGGCTGTGCCGTTCCAGAAACCGAATGCGATGCCTTGCTTGGTTCCAGCCGCAGGCGATCCCCACGATGCGTTCTTCGCGACGGTTCGCAACACGTTTGCGGAGTGCGGATATTTCTGCAAGAGCGCGAGGCGGAACTCCAGCGGATCCTTGCCGGCCGCGTGGGCCAGCTCATCGATGAATGACTCCATGACGAAGTTGTTCCAGTTTGCGCCGGGTGCGCGCAGGCTGCCCGGGGGAACCCCGCTCTTCGGGTTGATGTAGTACGCGTGGAAGTTCGGAATCCCGTACTGCGAATTCACTACCGAATCCATCGAGACCGAATCCAGTCCGCTCGGCGGCAACGGAAAGCCCAGACCCTGATAGATCGAGTCCATCACCACCGTGTGTTGCATGGCGACGAGATTACCGCGATCGTCGAGCACGCCGCTCACGCTGTTAGCGCCCATAGGCTTATACCAGTCGTGTTGAGTGTCGTCTTCGCGCTGCCAAATGACTTGAACCGGCGCTTTGATCGCTTTGCTCACCCAGACTGCGTCATTGGTGAAGTCGGTGTAGAGCCGGCGTCCGAAACCACCGCCGAGATAGGTCGTGTGAATCTGCACTTTGTTGACGGGAACACCCGCGATTTTCGCCGCCGAGGCCTGTGCCAACGTCTGCACCTGCGTCGGCGCCCAAATCTCGACGCCATCATGCGTCACCGACGCCGTCGCGTTCATTGGCTCCATCGCGGCGTGTGCAGCCAGATTTCCGAAGTAGGTTGCTTCCAAGCGTTTCCCGCTAACGCTTTTCGAGCCGCGCGAAAGCGCGGGAATCGCACCGGCACCGGTCCGAGCCAATTCGAGATATCGCGTCTTCAGCGTTTCGGTACTTTGGTTTGCGAACGGTCCATTGTCGTACTGTACGGTGAGCGCCACTTTCCCCTGAAACGCTGCCCACGAATTGTCGGCGACGACGGCGATTCCGCTCGGAATCTGCACGACGTCAATCACGCCTTTGACTTGCTTGGCCTTGGTCGCATCGAACGATGTAACTTTGGCACCGAAGACCGGCGGATAGAGCACCGAGGCAAACTTCATGCCCGGGACGCGCACGTCGATGCCGTACTTTGCGGTGCCGTTCACTTTGAGCGGCGTGTCGATGCGCTTGTTGACCTTCCCGATCAGCGTAAATTGATCGGGCGTTTTCAGCGTTGGCTTGGCTGGTGCCGGAATCGATGCCGCCGCGGTGACAAGGCTGCCGTAGCTTGCGGTCCGATTGTTTTTTGCGTCAATCACGGTGCCATCTTTTGTGCTCAACGTCGAAGGATCAACGCCCCACTGCTTCGCTGCCGCGGCAACGAGCATCGCGCGCGCGCTCGCACCCGCCGTGCGTAGCGGCATCCACATCGATGCTGTGCTGGTGCTGCCGCCGGTGATCTGCAGGTGGAAGCCCGGGTCGACATACGCAGCGGCGGCTGGTGCGAACTGCATGATAACGTTCGCCATCGGGATGTCGAGCTCGTCGGCGACGATCGTCGGCATGCCGGTGGCAACGCCTTGACCCATCTCGGACTTGTTGACGAAGATCGTGACCTTCTCATCGGGATGGACGATCAGCCATGCATTCGGCTTGAATCCCGCCGTTTCGGGCGATACCGAACCAGCCGGCGCACCGTGACTTTGATTGGCGCAGCCGCTTGCACCAACACCAAGCACGAGGCTCCCGGCAAACATCGAGCCGAGTCGAACGAAGTCGCCGCGATTGATCGTCGTCATGACGGCTGCCCTCCGCCGGTCGCTTGCGCGACGGCTTTGCGAATGCGGCCGTAGGTGCCGCAGCGGCAGATATTCGTAATCGAGCTCGCGAGGTCGGCGTCGGTTGGATGCGGGTTGGTCTTGAGCAAACCCGAGATCGCCATCAACTGGCCCGACTGACAGTACCCGCACTGCGGGACTTCCTCAGCGATCCAGGCCTGCTGCAGAGCATGCGGCTGCTCAGCCGTGCCGAGCGCCTCGATCGTGGTGATCGATTTGCCGACGGCGGCGCTCACCGGTGTGACGCACGAGCGCACGGCCGCGTCGTCGAGATGGACGGTGCAGCACCCGCATTGCGCGACGCCGCAGCCAAATTTCGTTCCGGTCAGCCCGACGACGTCGCGAATTGCCCAGAGCAGGGGCATCTCGTCGGGAATGTCGAGATCGTGCTTCTCGCCATTGATCGTAAGTGAAACCACCTTGCAACCTCCACCAAAAACGTCGGTCCAACGTGCCCACGACGGTAGGCGAAATCCCGAGGGTTGCGCCTAGCGGGAGGACAGCATGTGCTGGTCGTCCGTATCGATGATATCAAGCAATTTTGAAAGCTCGGGGCGCTGTTCCAGGACGGGATGCCGCTCCCGCACGAGGGCCTGATCGTCGGGCGACATGCGCTCGATAACGAAGGTTTCCAGCTTGGCGTTGAGGGCGGGCACCACGGCGGGGTCGATGCGCTCGGCCAGCCACGCGATCACCGCTGCTTCGTCGGGTGCGGCCGCAACCGCAGCACGGAACTCGTCCATGTCCAGTCCCAAGCGGCGCACGGTATAGGCGCTGAAGCCGGTGTCGTGGTTGAGAAAGGGGCCCAGATCGCCGCCGGGCAACTCCGCGCGCAATTTATCGATTGTGCGCGGCAAGAAGTAGTACCCGAGGATCGTCTCCCGCACGCCGCGGGGCGGCTTCTCTCGCAGATCTAGTGGAGTCATAGGATCGTCTTATGATCGATATTCACACGCACCTCCATCCGCCTCGGCTCTTCGCCGCGATCCGCCGTTGGTTCGCGACGAATAGCTCGTGGGATATTGCTGCTCAGCCGCAAGAACCGGCCGATGTCGTCGCCGTGCTACGGAGTGCAGGCGTCGAGCGCTTCGTCTTCTGTAGCTATGCGCATCGTCCCCAGATGGCACGCGACTTGAATGCATGGCTGGTGGGGACGGCCCGAGCCCTCGGCGGTTACGGTGTTCCGCTTGCAACGGTGCATCCCGACGATCCAACGTATCTCGACGATCTTCGCACGGCTCTCGACGCAGGCTGTGCCGGACTCAAGCTTCACGAGGACGTCCAGCATGTCGCCTGCGACGACCCGCGTCTCGATCCCGTTTACGACGAACTCGCGGCACGTAACCGCTTCTTACTCGTCCACGTCGGACCGATACCGTGGGTCTATAAAAAGCGCGAGGGCTACGCTCGCGTCAAAGCGGTGCTCGAACGGCATCCGAACCTCACCGTCGTCGTTGCGCATTTCGGGGTGCCCGATACCATGGATTATTTCGAGCTGATGTCGAGGCATCGCAACCTGTATCTCGATACCACGATGGTGTTCGCGCCGTCCTCGCCGATGCGCGCAAACCTTCCGGCCGTCGACGCAATCGAAGCCAACGCAGAGCGCGTGTTGTACGGAACCGACTTCCCGAACATTCCCCACGAATACCTGGCGGAATCGCGCGGCCTCGAGTCGCTGGGGTTGCGTGCGTCAACACTTCATGCGGTCCTCCACGACAACGCGGAGCGCCTTTTGAAAAACGCGGGGACGTGACTCGAGCCGGACGCTCCCCGCTCGCCGCCGAACTTCCGCTCATGGCCAAAAAGCGTTCCGCAAAGCCCCCAACCCGGCGTCCGCGTGTCACCACCGTATCGCTCGATACGAAGCGCAAGATGGTGGTCGGAAGTGTCAACCCCGAACTCTTCGAAGGCCTCAATCCCGACGCAGCCCAGGCCTGGCGCCATAACACTCTGGGCCGCCTGCTTCTCTTCTCGTTTCACGCCTTTGAGGCGCGGCTGTTGGAGAGCTATCACGCTGCCGGCTTTAGCGACGTGCGTCAGGCGCACTTGAACGCGCTACGACACCTCGACCTCAACACTGGCACGCGTATTATCGACCTTGCGGCGCGGGCCGGTGTGAGCAAGGGTGCGATGGGAAAGATCGTTGTCGACTGCAAGCGGCTCGGCCTCATCGATTTGCGAGCCGATCCAGCAGATCGCCGTGCGAAGATCGTCAGCTATTCCAAAAAGGGCCGTGCGCTCGTCGAGGTCACGCGGCGCGCAGCACGGCGCATCGAAGCGGACTTTGCAAAACTTCTTGGAGCAACACGCTACGAGGAGCTACGCGGTCATCTCGTCACGTTGCGCGAGCAGATTCTGCATCGGCCGCCGTCATAAACTCCGCGAGCACCTCGTTGAATTCATCCGACACGAGGTTCGGGAAATGGTGTTCGGAGGCAATCACGACGCGGCGGCCGCCGCCCACCCGCGCAACTTCATCGCACGTCGCTTCGAAAGCCGGGCTCCAACCCCCGCTCACCACGAGCAACGGAATTCCGGCGGCCTTGATCGTCTCGAGTTCCTTCGTGAGGACATCCGGCGCCGGCAGTTTGAGTTGTAGCAGGCCTTGACCCATCCGATCGAGCGATGCGGGGTTGACCTCTCCGCGAACCTCGGGCGGAATACGAATGACTTTCCCAAACCCGACGACCACATCGATCGGTGATTTCGCCGTTGCATAGAGTTCGCGCAATGCCATACCTTGCTCGCGAACGGCGGGGTGCGCCATCGCAAGCAGCGCCATTGCAGGCTCGATCAGGGTCAGCGAGCGCACCGCCGCAGGCCGGCGTGCTGCGGCCGCGAGCGCGACGGCGCCGCCAAACGAATGCCCAACAAGATGCGCGCTATTGCCGAGCAGTTCGGCCACCAATTCACCATCGAGCTCGGCATCGTCGGGGCGTCCGGGCGACGCCGAGCGGCCATGGCCGGGACGATCCGGCAAGACAAGCTGAAAGCCGCGTTCGGCGAGGCGTTCTTGAGCGGCAAAGTGGCGGTCTGCACTGTAATCGGTCCCCTGGGCACCCCCGTGAACCATCACGACCCGCGGCCCGGTTGTCCCCCACGTGGTAAGATGCATTGACATAGTATACTCCGTTTACTATTCTCAACATCAGCCGCGGACGTCAAAAGCTCCTGCGCGCGCTCGGGGAGATTTCGTTGTGGACTTCTATTTAGGAAGCTATCGCGGTGAGGACAGCCTTCGCCCTGCGGTGATCGTCGACACCGCCGTCGTCGATGTCGTGAAGTCACTTGCGGGGCCCGCGTCGATGTGCGCGTTGCTCGTGAAAGGGCAGGCGTATCTCGATGACCTGTTCGTGCGCGCAACAGCGGAGAGTGCACGAGGCAACGTGGTTGGAACCGTCAACGATCTGCGCTTCGGCCCACCTGTCGTCGACCCGCAGAAGATCATCTGCCTCGGGCTCAACTACCGCGATCACGCCGCCGAAGCAAAGCTCGCGCTGCCCACCGTACCCGTGCTCTTCGCAAAATATCGGAACTCGCTTATAGGTGCGCTGGATGACGTGATCGTTCCGGCCGCCGCAAGCGCGGCCGTCGATTACGAAGGTGAGCTCGCCGTCATCATCGGTACACGGGCCTCACGGGTACGCTCGGAAGATGCGTTACGTTACGTCGCCGGTTACGCGTCGTTCAACGACGTCAGCGCGCGCGATCTGCAGTTTGCAAGTTCGCAATGGGGTGCGGGTAAAGCGGTCGACACCTTTGGTCCGCTCGGTCCCTATATCGTTCCACGCGCCGCGATCCCGGATCCGCAAGCCCTGATGATCACGACCCGCGTCAACGGCAAGCAGGTCCAGCACGCGAGCACCAAAGAGATGATCTTCTCCGTCGCCGAGACGATTGCGTATATCACGTCGTTCATGACGCTTGAGCCGGGCGACGTGATCGCAACCGGTACGCCCGCCGGCATCGGCTTCACCCGCGATCCAAAGCTCTTGCTGCGCGATGGCGACGTCGTTGAAGTCGATATCGAACGTATCGGGACCTTACGCAACACGATCGTATCGGAGCGCACCGCGTGAATCGCAGACCCGGCGTCGTGGGCGCGCACTCACTCGATCACTATAGCCTCAGCGTTCCCGATGTCGATGAAGCCGCCGCCTTCTACGTTCGGTTCGGCCTCGACGTCCGCGCGAAGGGCGACGAGTTCGACCTTTACACCCGGGGCGGAGCGCACCGCTGGGGCCGCTATCGGCCAGGAGCAGCGAAGACGCTCGACTATCTGTCATTCGGCATCTTCGAAGACGATCTGCCGGCGTTTCGCGAGCGCCTGAAATCGCGCGACGTCGCGTTGCTTCGCCCCCCGAAAGAAGCCGAAGACGACGCCGGACTCTGGTTTCGGGATGACGACGGCATGCTCGTCGAATTGCGCGTCGCACAAAAATGTTCGCCCGATGCAAAATCGAGCGTCGACAATCCGACCGTCGGCGAGAACGTCGCAGCCATGCCGCTGCGCGCGAACGCGCCGTTCGTGCGACCTCGGCGTCTCTCGCACGTGCTCGTGTTTACGAGCGACGTGGCACGAGCGATCGACTTCTACACCCACACGGTTGGTCTGGGACTCTCCGATGCAGCGGGCGACGCCATCGCCTTCATGCATGGCTTGCATGGCAGCGATCACCATCTCGTCGCGTTCGCAAAATCGAACGCGCGAGGGTTCCACCACAGCAGTTGGGACGTCGAATCAGTGAGCGACGTCGGCCTCGGCGCGATGCAAATGGCCGACGCCGGCCACATGCGCGGCTGGGGCCTCGGGCGACACGTGCTCGGTTCCAACTACTTCCACTACGTGCGCGACCCGTGGGGAAGCTACTGCGAATACTCGCACGACATCGACTTTATTCGCGGCGACGGCTCCTGGAAACCCAGCCACGTGACACCAGAAAACGGCTTTTATCTCTGGGGTCCCGCTCCGCCCGACGACTTTGCCCACAACTACGAGTCGCCGTCGAACTGATGCCGGATCACGACGTACTGATTGCCGGTGGCGGACCGGTTGGGCTTTCGCTCGCGATCGAACTCGGGCGGCGTGGCGTCAACGCGGTCGTGGTTGACCCGATAGAACCGCGTTCGACACAAGACCTTGCATCGATGCGCGATATTCCAGCGCCGCGTGCGAAGCTCACCAACATTCGATCGATGGAACACGCGCGCCGGTGGGGCATCGCCGAGCAACTTCGCAACACGGCGCCGTTGCCACGCGACTATCCGCGCAACATCCTGTTCGTAACGAGCCTCGGCGGCTACGAGCTTGCCAAAATCGAGTCGGGCTTCGGTTACGATGGCGGTGACCGCGATCTGTTTGCCGAGGGACCACTTCAGTGTCCGCAATTTCTCGTCGAAAGCGTCCTACGCGACTATGCTAAGACGCTTTCATCGATCGCGCTTCGGTACGAAACACGTCTTGAATCGCTCATGCAAGATGAGGATGGCGTGAGCGCAACTATCACCTCCGCCGGGGGGACTCAGAGTACGCTACGAGCCCGCTATCTGGTCGGATGTGATGGAGCGCGGAGTACGGTTCGTCAGCACATTGGCGTGCGCATGGAGGGCGATACCGCGCTTTCCGGATCCCTGAACATCATCTTTCGTGTTCGCGACCTACCCGCACGCATCGACAAAGTGCCCGCGATCCATTACTGGACGATCAACGAAACGGCGCCCGGGTGCTGCGGTCCGCTCGACAACCGCGATGTCTGGTGGGCCGTGCTCGGAAATGTCGCGCAAGACCTCGAAGGCGCACAGGCCCTCGACGCGGCGGCGATCTTGCGCGCCGCGATCGGTTTCGATACCGATGTCGAGATTCTCGACGTGTCGGCGTGGACGCCGCACAAGTTGCTCGCACCGACCTTTCGCGTGGGCCGCGTGTTTCTCGCGGGCGACGCCGCGCATCTGCACTCTCCGTTTGGCGGCCACGGCATGAATCTCGGAATCGGGGATGCTGTCGACATCGGGTGGAAGCTTGCTGCCGTGCTCGCGGGTTGGGGCGGCCCGCGACTTCTCGAGAGTTACGAAGCCGAACGCCGGCCGCTCGCGGCGCGCGTCATCGAAGAAGCAACACGCAACTATGGCGCCGTCTCAAACGCGTTCGTACGCTCCGAGTTATCGGCAGCGACTCCGCAAGGCGATGCGGCGCGTCGTGCGATCGAACCGGAGATTCTGCGCGCCAAGATGCCGGAGTTCCGCAGCGCGGGTTTGGTCTGCGGATACTCCTACGACGACTCACCCGTCATTGTGTCCGACGGGACGCCGTCGCGGGCAGAATCGGTCGTCGAGTTCGTGCCGTGCGCGCGCCCCGGGTCGCGCGCACCGCATCGGTGGCTCGCCGATGGCTCGTCGCTCTACGATCGTCTCGGGTCGTGGTTCACGCTGTTGACCGATAGCGCACACGCGAAGGATGCGGCCACAATCGTGAAAGCTGCCGAGCGGCGGGGCGTTCCCGTCACGCTTCTGATCCTCGACGACGCGCGCTTATCGCAGCTCTACGCCGCGGCTTTCACGCTTATACGTCCGGACCAGAACGTGGCCTGGCGCGCAGACGCGCTCCCCGCCGATCTCGACGCTCTCTTCGACACCGTGCGAGGCGCGGACAAGTGACGACAAGCTCGGCGGCTACGTTGACGCCTTTAGGTATCTGGCGCGGCGACCTGGACGCCCATTTCCTTTGTTACTATTTCCGAATGTTTCCGTCAGGGCGTGGTGGTTAGGACAGAGGTAGCGAAGATTGCTCTCAGTATTATTTCGAGCGTTCCCATCGATATGATCTAGGTGCACTGGAATCCGGCCTGTGCGCGGTTTACGCTCTGCCCATCCGCAAACTTGACATCGTTCGCCGTATTTTTCAATGAAGTATCGGCGAATGTGATGCGACGGGATATCCCAAACTATGATCGTGCCATCGACCTCGCCGGCTAGCCAGCGCTGTACAAAGCTGCGAAATTGATAGTCTATCTGGCACTGCTGGGAACAATACTTAGCGGCTTTTCTCTTAACGCGATTTCCGCAGCCCGCAAGACATTCAGCAAGAAATGGCATTCGCATATCTATATGAGATGCTATCGCTGAGCCATGCGTGTGGCACTAACGGGAAGTTGTGCGAAAAAAGTGGAGCCGACGCGGGGACTTGAACCCCGGGCCTGCCGCTTACGAAGCGGCTGCTCTACCACTGAGCTACGTCGGCAAAAACGGGTAGCCTAGCGCCACCGCCGGGGAGCCTGGTTCTGCGGCTCGACCGCTGCCCCTGCTCCCCAGTGTACGTTTTTAGTTTGAATAGCCTCGGCCGGCGCTCACCGTCTCGGCGCCTTCGAGCGTGCCGAGGAATTCGTCGTGCTTCATGGGGCGCGAGAACATCGGGTAGTTCTTCTCGACCGCGAGGCGCTGCTCGTCGTCGCTGAGCGTCGCCGTGCAATCGGTGAGCGTCACCACGTTGTAGCCCTTCTCGTACGCGGTGCGCATCGTCGATTCGACGCAACAATTGGTGAGAAAGCCGCCGAGCACAACGTTCGTGATGCCGCGGCTGCGCAGGATGAAATCGAGATTGGTGCTCGCAAAAGCATCCAAGCCGCGCTTGCCTTCAACCACGATGTCGCTTTCGGTGGGGGTTAGCGTGTCGACGATTTCCGCGCCCCACGTCCCTTGACGGAACGACTTGCTGTCGACGACACCTTTGAGAATGCCGTAAGGCTCGTTCGTCAGCTCGTGATAGTCCGGCGTAAACGTGATCGGTGCATGGACGATTGTGGCGCCAAGTTCTCGTGCTCGCCCAACGGTGTCAAGCGTGTTGGCGAGCATATTTGTGCTCTCCATGATCGGCTTCACGGCGTCGTGAAGCGTTCCGCCCGGTGAGGTAAAGTCGTTTTGGTATTCGATCAAGACGACTGCGGTGGTCTTCGGGTTCATCGCGTCCTCGCTTTCCCCGAATCGATCGTCGGAGCGGGAGACTTGCACGCACGCAGAAACGACGCCTGCATGGAGTACGATGTCGCAATTTTGGGACTGGGCGGCATGGGAAGCGCCGTCGCGGCGCATGCCGCGAAGCGTGGGCTCCGCGTCGCGGGCTTCGAACGGTTCGCGTTTGCCCACGAGCTGGGGTCATCCGCCGGCCGCACGCGCATCATCCGGAAAGCCTACTTTGAGGACGCCGCCTATGTACCGCTACTCGACCGCGCCTACCGGCTCTGGCGCGAACTCGAAGAGAGCTCGCAGACGGCCCTACTCGACCTCTTCGGCGTGCTGATGACCGGTCAACCGGGCTCGGCGACGATTCGGGGAACGGCGAGCGCGGCAATGCTGTACGATATTCCGGGCGAGCAACTGGACGCGGAGCAACTTCGCGCGCGCTTCCCGCTGCTCGCGTTCCAGCCGGACGAAGTCGGTCTTTACGAGCCCTACGCCGGCGTCGTCTTTCCCGAGCGCGCGATCGCCGCATTTTTGAACGCCGCCCGAAATCACGGCGCGCACCTGTACGACTGCGCGCCGGTCCGCGGTTACGAGGGGACGAGCGATGGTGTTCGCATCCATTTCGATGGCGGAGAGGTCGTCGAGGCGGCACGCGTTGCAGTCTGCGCCGGCGCGTGGACGAGCGAACTACTCGCGCACCTGCATCTTCCGCTGCGGGTGCAACGCAACGTACAGTACTGGTTCACGACCCAAAGCGGAACCGGCGGACCAGCCGACCTGCCCGCGTTTTTTCTGGAGCGCGAGGGACTTCCGGCGCCGCTCTATGGCATTCCCGACCTCGGCGACGGAATCAAGGTCGCCTTCCACGGCTATGGCGAGACGACCCAGGCCGATCAACTCGACCGCGAAGTGCACGCGGGCGAAGCCCAGGTGATGCGCGAGACGCTTGCCGCACTGATGCCGGGCGAGACGCTCAGCCTACGTTCATCCAAGGCGTGCATGTATACGTTGACCCCGGATGGCAACTTCGCGATCGGGCGCGATCCGCGCAATCGCAATGCCGTTATTGCCGCCGGGTTTTCAGGTCATGGCTTTAAGTTCGTGCCGGTCGTCGGCGAAATCGTCACGCGGATGCTCCTTGACGAAGATCCGCAGTTCGACATCGCATTTCTAAGCCTCGACCGCTTGATCAGCGATACGTAAATCCTTGGATGAAGGCGTCGCCGCTGTTGCGGTCGCTCCATACGACCCAAATCGTCCCGGTTTTCGGATCGATTGCGGTGGTGTGCGCACCGGCCGCAATCTTCGAATCATCGAGCAGTTTTGGATCGCTTGTACCATCGTATGAATAGAGGGTAATGCCCCCGCCGGCGCACGCCAGCCACTGGTGCGTCGGTTCCCAGCTACATTGATCGACGTGCTCGGGGAGATTCACCTGGTGCAACAGTTTGCCCGCGCGGTCGTACACGCCGAGCACGTTGTTCTCTCCGCCTGCGAGCAAGGCGTGGTGATCGGCATCATACTGCAGCGGATGATTGTTCTTGAGCTGCGGCGTGGCGATGATCCGCTTGACCTTCAACGTCTTGGGATCGATCACCGCGATTTCGTTGTCGGTCGCGATGTTTTGATAGACATCGTGCGTCTGCGGATCGACCTGAAGATATTCCGGCTTGTGCCCGGGGAGTGTGACGACCGCAATCTGCTTGAAGGTCTTAGTATCGACCACAAAGATCCGATTACCGTCATCTTCATCGGCATAGATGCGCCCGAGGTCCGGATCGTAGGCGATCGCATCGACGACCCCGTCAACGATCGCGGTGCGCAGAATCTGCTGCGACTCTGGATCGACCTCGCTCACGCTGCGCGAATCGCCGTTCCCGGTGAAGACGTGGCCGGTCGCCGAATCCACGGCAAGCCCGTGCATCGGTCCAACCGGAACGATGCCGATCACGTTGCCGGTATCGGCATCGGCAATCAGCAGTCCGCCGCCGCCGGCATGCGCCGCATACACACGGCCGCGTTGCGAATCAATGGTGACGTAGTCGAATCCCCCGCCGGGGTTGACCGGCACGGGCTGGGTGACGGCAACGATCGGCACGCTCTATCCCTTTCTCTCCACGTCTTGATCGTGAAAGGTTCCACGCTTTGCGGAATCGTCGAGTTCCAAGTCTTCCAGATAGTAATAGACAATCTTCCGGTCGTCAAAACCGACCTTCGCCAGGGATCGCCCCTCGATCTCGACCACTTCGTGGATGTGCCCTTCGTGCCCAGCATAGCGGTAGTTCACATCCGAGTAGCCCGGGTCGCCCGCCTTGGGGTGGGGAATCGCCTTGACGCCGCGTAGCGGGGTGTTATGACGGTGCATAGCGTACTACTTCGCCCCATGATCATCACGTACCGTGGTAAGACCCCCAAAATCCACCCGAGCGCGTTCGTAGCGCCTACCGCCGTCCTCATCGGCGACGTGGAAGTCGGCGAAGAGTCGAGCATCTGGTTCGGCACCGTGCTGCGCGGCGACAATGGTCCGATCCGCATCGGCGCCCGCACCTCGGTCCAAGATAACGCCGTGCTTCATGTCACGACTCTGACGCAAATCGACGATGACGTGACCATCGGCCATTGCGCGGTGATGGAAGACTGTCACGTCAAATCGCATGCGCTGATCGGCAGCAACGCGGTGCTGCTCAACGGTTGTGTGATCGGCGAGGGCGCGCTCGTCGCCGCCGGCAGCGTAGTGGGCGAACGTGTCGAGATTCCCGATCGCGTGCTTGCCGCCGGCGTTCCGGCGAAGGTCAAGAAAGCGATCGAGGGCGAGGCGCAACATTGGATCGAGATCGCCGCCGAAGAATACGTGCACCTCTCGCGCGCCTATATGGCGGAAGGCATCGATGCCCTCCGCACGTGAGATCATCACCCGCTTTATCGAGAGCGAAGGGCACCGCGTCGACGTGGCGCCGGTCGATCCCGAAACGGGAGTGGGCGAACTGCTCTTTCGCACGCGTGGGCAGGTCTTCTCGGTGACGACGACCGAGCAGGACGAAAACGCGATGAGCATCTCCACGGCGTATGAGATTCCGGATTGGGCGCGTGAGCGCCATCAGAATGCCGAAGCGCTCGAACGCGTGCACCACGAGCATCCGCGCGTCGACTTCACGCTTGCGCACGATGGCGGCTTATTCGTTGCAACGCTCGACGAAAAGGCTGCAACCCCACAAGAACTGTTAAACGGGTTCTGGACGTTGGTCTCCCGGTTGCGCGATGCCGGAACGCAGGCGATCGAAGATATCGTCGACCGGACCGAAAGCAAGGTCGCCGCCGAGAAGTTCATCAACTCGTTCATGATGGGAGATCAGTGACCGACCCGCTGCGGCCGATCGAACAAGCGCTCGGCGATGAAGGGCTGTTCTTTACACGCGACGACGACGAAGATGCCTACCGGGTCGCGTTCAAAAGTGAAGGCGACCGCTATTTCGTCGTCTCGTACCGCGACGATCCCACATTCGTGATGATCGGTTCGGGATGGGCCCTCCCCGGGGGCGCCGATCCGATCGAAGCGGTCGACGTCGCCAACCGGTTGAACGTGCGCAAGAAGTTCGTCAAGACCGCGCTTTGGCAAGAAGAAAGCGATGTGCTCTTCACGGTCGAGCTTTGTGTCGGCTCGGCAAGTGAGATCCGGCCGCACTTCGGCCGCTTGCTCAATGTGCTGCGCGACACCGCCTCAGAATTTTTCGAACAACTCCGCCCCGAAGCTCCAGAAACGTAACGCAGCGCTGATTTGCCGTGGATCGAGGAAGCGAACTCCGAAGTTTACGAAGGTAAATGAGGGGTGAGCTGACGATGAGTCCACGACTAATCAGGGCTGCGGGAAATGTGATTCGTCCGCGTAGGGGACGAACAGCGTGTACTCTTTCTGGAAGCGCAGCTTCACCGTCCCGGTCGGACCGTTGCGGTGCTTGGCGATGATGAACTCGGTGACGTCGGGATCGGGCCCCTCCGGATTATAGTAGCCGTCGCGGAATAAGAACGCCACCAGATCCGATTCTTGTTCGAGCGAGCCGGAATCGCGCAGGTCGGCGAGCATTGGGCGCTTGTCATTGCGCGATTCGACGCCGCGATTGAGCTGCGCGAGCGCGATGATCGGGACGCCAAGATCCTTGGCCGTCACCTTCATCGTCCGGCAAATTTCGGACAACTCTTCGTTGCGGTTCATGTTCTTCTGCAGCACGCCCGGGCGAAGAAGCTGGAGATAGTCGATGAAGACCGCGCCGAGCCCGCTGGTCGATTTCAGGCGCCGGCAGCGGCTGCGCACCTCGCTGATCGAGAGGCCACCGGTGTCGTCGAGGTAGATCGGCAGTTCGTTCAGGCTGCCCATCGCGCGCGAAATCTCTTCCCACTGATGGTTCTTGATGTTGCCCCGCCGCAAATCGTGCATCGAAAGCTGCGCTTCCGAACAGATCAGACGCTGGATAAGCTCGTTGTTCGACATTTCCAGCGAGAAAAACGCGACCGGTTCCTTCGATTCGCGCGCCGCCGCAACGGCCATATTGAGCGCAAACGAGGTCTTACCCATGCCCGGCCGCGCCGCGACGATCACGAAATTTCCGGGTTGAAAGCCGGTCGTCATGTTGTCGATGTCGCGGAAGCCCGACGTTACGCCCGTCCGGTCGCCGCGCGCATGGAACAACCGGTCGATGTGCTCGAAGGCATCCTTCATGAGGCTGTTGACGGCTACGAAGTCGCCGTGCATCGAGCGCTCGCCGATCGAGTAGACCATCTGTTCGGATTGGTCGAGCGCGGCGTCGACGTCTTCTTCAGCGTCGTAGCCGAGCTGTGTGATCTGCGTTCCGGCGTGGATCAACGAACGCAGCGTCGCCTTTTCGCGAACGATCTTGGCGTAGTAGGTTGCTGAAGCGGCCGTCTGCACGGTATCCATCAGCGAGCTCAAGTACGAGAGCCCACCGACCTTCTCGAGTTGATCGCGCGTGCGCAGTGCTTCGGCTACAGTGATCTTATCGAGCGGCTCGCCGCGATAGAAAAGGTCGTACAGCGCCGTGAAGATAGTCTCGTGCACGTGCGCGTAAAAATCCGCCGCGCGAACAATCTCGCCCACGACGCCCATGATCTCGCGATCGACGAGCACCGACCCGATCAGCGCCATCTCGGCTTCGAGGTTGTGTGGCGGGATGCGGTCAATCGAACCGCTATGCAAATGCGAAATGCTCATCCCGTGATCCTCACGTCCGGCTCTTGCGACGCGTGCTCTGTGAGCGACCTTGCGAACGACGGGTGGATAACTTGTGGACGCGTAATTCGCGCAGCGCCTGATCGACGTTCGCTACCGGCACCACCTCGAGGCCCGAGAGGGACACGTCCACCTCGCGGGCGTTTTCCTTGGGCAGGAGCATAGCGCGCATGCCTGCCTGGCGAGCGGCGTAGAGTTTTTCCACCACGCCTCCTACTGCGCGAATCTTGCCCTGAATCGAGAGCTCGCCGGTGATGGCGACGTCCTGCGGCAACGGCGTCTTGGTCGTGGACGAGTAGAGCGCGAGAAAGATCGCAAGGCCGGCCGACGGTCCGTCGATGTTGCCGCCGCCAACGATGTTGATGTGGAGGTCGTAGTCCGAGACGTCGATTCCGGTCTGCGCACGCAGGACGCTGGTCGCATTGAAGACCGAATCCTTCGCCATGGAACCCGCCGTATCGTTGAAGCGAATTGTCCCCTTGCCCGGTTGCGCCGCTGCAAATGCGACCGCTTCGATTTCGATGATGCTGCCGAGATAGTTGTGCACGCCGAGGCCAAACGTCTTGCCGATCTCACGTGTCGCGCGCGCGCGCACCAAGGTGTGCGGAACCAGCCGGCTGGTTTGCACGACCACCCGCACGTCGGCTTCGGTCAGCGTGACCGGCGCGTTGCTGCGTTTGGGATCGACGCGATAGAGAGCCTGGCTGTACGCATCGGCAACGATCTGCACCGCTTTGCGCCCTTCGATCGTGTACGACGCGATAAGCTGCGGCACGCCGCGCGCAGCCTTTGCCCCGAGCCGCTTGATCGCGCCCTGCACGATCGAAACCACTTGGTGTTGGGTGAGCGGCGAGAAGAAAATCTCCGAGGCGCGCGAGCGAATCGCTGGATCGATCTCGTCGGGTTCGCGCGTGGTCGCGCCGATCAACACAAAATCTGCCGGCGCCCCTTCTTTGAAGAGCCGCTTGATGTAGGCCGGCACGTTCGGTGCCTTCTCGTCGTAGTACGAGGACTCGAACGTCACGCGTTTGTCTTCGAGGACTTTGAGCAAACGTGTCTGCAAAAGCGGATCGAGCTCGCCGATCTCATCGATGAAGAGCACGCCTCCGTGCGCCCGTGTCACGAGCCCAAGCTTGGGCTCGGGAATGCCGCCTTCCGCGAACTCGCGCCGGCTGCCCTGATAGATCGGATCGTGCACGCTGCCCAGTAGCGGATTGGTGGTCTCGCGCGGATCCCAGCGTAGCGTGGTGCCGCTGGTCTCGACGAACGGCGCGTCTTTGGCGAACGGTGTATAGGCGCGCGACTTCGCAAGCTCGAGCACGAGCCGTGCGGCAGTTGTCTTGCCGACACCCGGCGGTCCATAAAGAATCACGTGCTGCGGATACGGCGAGCTGATCTTGGCGACCAGCGCTTTGATCGCGCTTTCTTGACCGACGATCTCCGGAAGGCGCTGCGGACGCAGCTGCTGCAGCGCCGAAGCCGCGAGACTACGTTGCGAGAGCGCTTCGAGTTCTTCGAGTTTGGCTTGGGTTGCCGGCGTTTCGGGACCGGTGTCATCGCGCAACGCTTCCAGCTTGAGATCGTTCAGATACTCCTGGTGGCGCGCGTTCATCTTCTCGGAGACCTTTTTATCGATGGCGTCGCCGACACTCTTATGCGCGAGCAGATCGGCCATCGCTTCTTCGATCTCCGCAATCATCTTGCGCTGCTGCCCGCGGGTCGTCGCCCGCTCGAGCGTCGGGTCCTCTAATACTAAACGCGCGAGGGCGCACAAGCGATCGGGGAGATTCTGCGAACGCATCATCTTGAGCGCGCTCACTTTGCCGGCACGGAGTACGAGCTTCTCTTGCCCGATGGCTCCGGCCAGCATTTCGTAGAGGGCCGAGACGTATCGGTTTAGCTCGTCTTCAACGCCGTACTTTCGTCGTAGGCGCGAAGCGTATTCACCGTTCGTCGCGGCCATGCCCGGCTAGCGGCCTGTAACGGCCCAATGAGCGGCGCCGTTCCCTCGTACGAGTGCGACGGCTAGGCGCGAGGAACGCTGAATGGCGGAAGCCATTTGAGCGACGAGCAACAACGCCGACGTGCTCGTACGAGCGAACCCGAAGGGCAGCCCGATATCGAGCGCATCTGCTTCGTCGCTCTTCGCTCGCAAAGCGCCTCTTTTGTCGCTCATCGCTCCTTGCATCTCCATTCGATATCGGGCTTCGGCGCTGCTTATTGGGCCGTTACAGGCCGCTTAGGCCGAGACGACGTTGATCGTCGCTTTGGCGACGACGTTGCGATGGAGTTTGATTTCCACCGGGTAGGAGCCAAGCGCCTTGATTTGGCTCTTGATTTCGATCTTGTGCTTGTCGACGTCAACGGCGAGCGTGTTCGCGATCGCGCTCGCGACGTCGGCATTGGTCACTGCGCCGAAGAGCTTGCCGTTGCCGCCGGCTTTGGCCTTGACGGCGAGCTGCGTGCTCTCGATCTTGGTGGCAAGTTCTTTGGCGTCCGCGAGCGTTTGCGCTTCGCGCTTCTCCAGCGCGCGCTTTTGATCGGCGTGGAGGGCGAGCGCGCCTTTATTGGCTTCGGAAACGAGGCTACGCGGCAGCAAGAAGTTGCGTGCGTACCCCTCGGCGACGTCGACGACATCGCCCTTCTTCCCGAGCGCTTTTACATCGCTCAGAAGAATGACTTTCATGGTTGAACCCCGTGGTTATTCGGAAACGTAAGGAAGAAACGCGATAACACGCGCGCGCTTGACGGCGGTTGTAAGCAAACGCTGATGCTTTGCGCAATTGCCCGAGATGCGTCGCGGGACGATCTTGCCGCGCTCCGACACATACTTCTTGAGGCGGTTGACATCGCGATAGCTGATGTCGAGCGCCTTGTCGGCGCAGAAATTGCACGACTTGCGCTTAGGGCGGCGATCTTTCACCGCGCGCTTCGTCTTGAGCTTGGTGGCCACTGCAGTTGTCCTTTCGACTAGGTGGTTGAAAACGCGGCCCTTCGACAAGCTCAGGATGAACTATCAGCGCCGCGTTCTAGCCAAGTGACCCGGCAAATCCGGGTCACTACCGGTCGCGACGAGCGGGACCGGACGGCTGATCTTACCATGCCGGCCCCACGCGTCAAAGCGCCTTTTTCGGATACGAACGTACGTTCGGCGTGGCCTCTAGCGCTCCTCTTACTTGGTCGCCCCGAGTTCGATCCCGAAGCGGTTCTGGGATGTGCTGGTCCCGGCCGTCCCAAAGAGCGCTCCCGCGAGCCCGTTGCGAACGACGACGTTGGACCACTCGATTCGAATGATGCCGTTCCCGGCGAACTTAAAGGTCGGGGTCACCGTGAAGGTGGTTGCGTTGCTTCCGGGCCCGTAGAGCAGGAATGCGTTGGGGCTGGTTGCGCTCGTCGCGGCCTCGTTCTCCGCGTATTCGGCGCGAAAACCTACCGACCACGCGCTCGAGAACGAATACGATCCGAGCAGTGAGACCGCGTAGTCCGACTCCGCTGCGGTA
>Ga0302177_10000421_pt1 | contig 33039 bp, 36 predicted proteins | sample I_Palsa_E1_2_FD_198780 | JGI IMG/M metagenome (GOLD analysis project Ga0302177, IMG submission 198780) | Peat permafrost microbial communities from Stordalen Mire near Abisko, Sweden - I_Palsa_E1_2 | ecosystem: Environmental > Terrestrial > Soil > Palsa > Peat permafrost | place: Sweden... | reverse complement strand
CATGGTCAAAAAGGCAGCGATACGGCGGAACATAGGTTTGAAGTCCTTTACCGATGGGGTTCCATCAATGTTACGGCGAGCTCGACCCCGATACAACGGCCGGCGGGAACCGGGCGTTACCAAGTGTGCACGATGTGTGTATAACCGGAAGAACTTGCGAGTCCCTGTGGATTCGGAAAGGGCCGCCCCCCGCACGCGTCTGATACGGAGGCCAATGTCGTTGATTCGCGGGCGAGGCCTCGGCCTCGAAATCCATCTCGCCGGTTGGGAATTCGACGCGGCGGTGAACGAATTGACTGCTCGCCTTGGTGAGCGGTCCGACTTCTATCGGGGTACCTCGGCCCGAGTTGTTCTCGGCGAGGAACCGCTTTCCGACGAACAGGTCGAGGCCTTGCGCGCAGTCCTAAGCTCGGCCGGGATCGAGCTGCGCGCGGTCGAGCCGGCGCCCGACGGCGCGGAGCTGGCCCGCCGCCGCGCCATGCGTCCCAAGCGCGAGCTCAAACTTTCGGACGCAGCGCGTTCGCTTGTGGCCGACTTCGACGGCGCGCGCGCCGACATCGCCGAGCGGCGAAAGCGCGGCGAGGCGAGCGTGCGTCGCACCAATGCCAACGCCGCGGCGGCCGCAGCCAGTGCTGCATTGCAAGTCGCTCCGCCGCCGCCGCCCGGGACGCTCTATCACGTCGGTACGCTGCGCGGCGGCCAAGCCTTGCATCACGCTGGGAACATCGTCGTCGTGGGCGACGTCAATCCGGGAACCGAACTCGTCGCAACCGGGGACATCGTCGTCTTCGGACGCTTGCTCGGCGTTGCGCATGCCGGCGCGCAAGGGGATAACGACGCAAAAGTGTACGCTTTGCAATTGCACGCGACGCAATTACGTATTGCAAGTGTGATCGCGGTTGACGAGGAGCATGCACGCAGCGCGTCGGAACCGGAAGTAGCGTTCGTGCGCGACGGGCGGATCGCGATCGCACCATTTTCCAAGGCAGCGGAGGTAGCCGGTTAACATGGCAGGACGTCGCATCGTCATCACGTCGGGTAAGGGTGGCGTCGGAAAAACGACGACCACGGCGAATCTCGGCGCCGCGCTCGCGAAACGCGGATCGCGCGTGGTGCTGGTCGACGCGGACATTGGACTGCGCAATCTCGACCTCGTGCTGGGTCTGGAGAAGCGCATCGTCTTCGACTTGGTCGAGGTCGTGGAAGGCCGCTGTCAATTGCGCCAGGCACTGATCAAAGACAAGCGCTTCGAATCGCTTGCGATTCTTCCAGCCGCGCAAACGCGAGACAAAGACGCCATCACCGAGTCGCAGTTCGAATCGGTCATCGCGGAAGCCGCGCAAAACGCCGACTACGTCTTGATCGACTGCCCGGCCGGCATCGAAGGTGGTTTTCGCAACGCGGTCGCGGGCGCCAAGGAAGCGATCGTCGTCACGACACCCGAAGTCAGCGCCATCCGCGACGCCGATCGCGTGGTCGGGAAGTTGAACGACCGCGCGCTGCCGATCCGCTTGATCGTCAACCGCCTGCGCCCGGAGATGGTGCGCACCGGCGATATGCTCTCGGTTGAGGACGTGTGCGAAATTCTCGCCGTCGAGCTCGTCGGCGTCATCCCCGAGGATCCCGAGGTCATCGATACGACCAACCGAGGCGAGCCGATCGTCCTCGATCCCGCGGCGCGGCTTGGGATCATCTATGAGAAGATCGCACGCCGTCTCGAAGGTGAGATGGTGCCGTTCACCAGCTTCGACTCGCAGGGCTTCTTCGGCAAACTCTTCGGCGCTCTCAAGGCGGGCTAATCATGCACCAACACATCCTTCGACAGGCTCAGGATGACAGCGGGGTGGAGATTGCTCCCGCGCCCAAGCTCGGGCGCGCGATCGTCGTGACCTCGGGGAAAGGCGGCGTAGGCAAGACGACGACCACCGCCAACCTCGGCACGGCGCTCGCGCAGCGCGGCGCGCGCGTCGCCTTAATCGATGCCGACGTGGGCCTGCGCAACCTCGATATCGTGCTCGGTCTCGAGAGCCGCGTGAAGTACCATCTGCTCGACGTCCTCGAGGACAAGGTCACGCTCGATGAGGCGCTGGTTCGCGACAAGCACAGTGAGACGCTGGTGCTGCTAGCCGCCGCGCAGTCGCGCGAGAAAGACGAAGTCGATACCGAAAAGATGCGAGCGCTGGTTCAAGGCCTGCGCGAGCGCTACGATTACGTGCTGATCGATTGCCCGGCCGGCATCGAACTCGGCTTCAAAAACGCCATTGTCGGCGCCGACGAAGCGATCGTGGTATGCACACCCGAGGTCTCGGCCGTGCGCGACGTCGATCGCGTGGTCGGCTTGCTAGGCAACCGCTTCAAGCCGCAGCTGATCATCAATCGCTTGCGCCCGCAACTGGTAAAGAAGGGCAAGATGCTCTCGGTCGAAGATGTCAATGCGATCCTGCGGCTTCCGCTGCTGGGCGTCATTGCCGACGAACCGGAGATCATCATTACCACCAACCGAGGCGAACCGCTCGCACTGCGCCACGACGGCGAAACGGCGAGTGCTTATCATGCCATCGCGGCGCGCGTCGCGGGCGAAGACGTGCCCGCACCCTCTCCCGAGTTCAAAGAGTCGCTCATGGACAAACTCGGCTCGATCTTCGGAGGGAAGCGCGCATGATCGAGTGGGTGAAAAAAGTGTTCGGCGGTCCAACGTCGAGTTCGACCGCAAAAGAACGGTTGCGCCTGGTGCTCATGACCGATCACCTCGCGCTCGCGCCCGACATCATCGAGAATATGAAACGCGATCTGATCGACGTCATCTCGCGCTACGTGGAAGTCGATCGCGACAAAGTCGAAGTGAATTTTGAACGCGAGGACCGCGCGCTGGCGATGCTGGCGAACATTCCGATCGTGTCGGTGAATCGGCCGAGTCCGCCGCCGCAGCCGCCAACGCAGTCCGGGCCGCCGCCACGACGGCGCAGGCGCAAGAAGCCGTCGGTGCAAAATCCGGCGACCGCACACTAAACGCACGGCGCGATGGCGGTCCTCTCCCTCGGTATTGACACCCGGCGCTACGTTCGCAACTTCAATTGGCCGCTTGCGATCGCGCCGCTGCTGATCGCCATTCTCGGCGTGCTCTGCATTCAGTCGGCCGATCTGCACGATCCCGACGCGGCGGGCGAATACAAGAAGCAGTTTCTCTACATTTTGCTCGGCGTGCCCCTGATGGTTGGGTTTTCGTTGATCGACTATCGCAATTGGCGACGCTGGGCGCCCGGGCTCTACATTGTCAACCTCTTGCTGCTGGGCTTTATTTTGCGCGGCGGCCATTCGGCGCTCGGCGCGCAGCGCTGGATTTCACTCGGTCCGCTCGGCACCTTTCAACCCTCCGAGCCGGCCAAGCTGGTGCTGGCAATTTCAATTGCCTTCGTGCTCTGCCGGCATACCTACGATCGCTTTCAAGATCTCTGGAAGCCGCTGCTCGTGGCGGCCATTCCGGCGCTGTTGATTCTCAAACAGCCGGATTTGGGAACGTCGCTGGTCATCGGGGCGATCCTGACAGTGCAACTCTTTTTCGGGCTGCCCAAGCTCGGCGATTTTCTGATCTACGCAATGGCGGTGCTGACCGCCGCAGCCGCCGCGGTCGGCACGAACGCCATTCTCAAGCCGTTCCAAAAGGCGCGGCTCTTTGTCTTTCTCAATCCGCACGCCGATCCACAGGGCGCGGGCTACAATCTCAATCAATCGAAGATCGCCGTCGGCAACGGTGAGTGGTTCGGACGCGGTTTGCATCACGGCACGCAGACGCAGCTCAACTTCGTCCCCGAACATTCGCGCGATTTTATCTTCACCGTGCTCGCGGAAGAGTTTGGATTTCTCGGTGCAGCCGCGCTCGTGGTGCTGTACGGGGCGCTGCTTTACGGCGGGGTTCGTACGATGATCGCGGCGCGCGACCGCTTTGGGTTTTTGCTCGCTGCCGGGCTCGTCGCGATGCTCTTTTTTCACATTCTGATCAACATCGGGATGACGATCGGTATCATGCCGATCACCGGCATTCCGCTGCCGTTCATGTCCTACGGCGGCTCAGCCATCCTCACGGACTTCGCCTCCGTCGGCGTTCTGTTAAACATCTACTCGCAAAAAGATCGCGACGTCTTAGGCAACGCATGACTCTATCCGCCAAAGCTAAAGCTTTGTCGGCCTAGAGTCGCGCGGCTTCGCTCGCGCTGTACGCTATCCCGCAACCGATTTCTGCTACTAGCACCCATCCCGGCGTCGCGTCAAGGACCGCGCGTTCGACCGGCGTGTGATAGAGCAGCCACGTCTCGCCGGCGTCGCACCGGTTCGCAATGCTCGCAAGTGTTGCCTCAAGCGCCGAACTGTCGAACGGATTGAAGAGAAAGACGACCAGGTCGCCGGGCGGATAGTTTGCAATGCGCGCATCGCCGCGTTGCAGCTGCAGATCGTGGCGGCGCAAGCCGTGCGCACGCGCCGTTTCGAGGTTCTCTTTCGCGACTTCGTAGAGGCTGGGTGAAAGCTCGATGCCGCATACGAGCTTGAATGGATACTCTGCCGCGAGGATCATCGCGCGGCCCATTCCCGCACCTACGTCGAGAAAGGTTGCGTGCGGCAGCGCCGCGGTTGGAACGAGCGCCAGCAATGCGCGAAAGTCCGGGACCGGCACGGCTTCGTAGTGGGTGGCATGCGCGCCGGCATCACCGACCGCGTCAGGATCGAGATCGGTGAGGAACAACACGGCGTGCGTGGTAACACCGTAGTCGTGATCGAACCGGCGGCCTCCGCTGCGCGACTTGGGCACGCGTGAAACTTCCCTATCGTGCGGGCGACTCATTCGCACTGCCGCTCGGCAACGGCACGAGCACGCCCGCGACGATTCTCGCCTGCGACCATCACACTGTCGACATCGCGGCCGCGGATATCGTAGTGCATGGCGTGGGCGACCGCGCCCTGGTCCTCCACCGTTGGAGACGATTCGGCCGGCCTTCGGCCGGTCGCACATCCTGTGCTCCGAACCTTCACCCGCATCGTGCGGGTAGCAGTTGGACAGGCCCGGCGCATGCTGAGCGGATCGTGGCGATGCACTTGGGCATCGCGAACGTGGAGCTGCCGCCACTCCACGTGCACAACCGGTGGAACCCGGTGTATGCGTCCGATTCGCGCTACCTTCGCATCGCGCAGCGCGGCCGCACGCTCGACCCACGCAAACTCGCGCAGCAATATCCGCAGCTCGAAGTGCTCGAGTGTTCGGGCGTTGCGCTGACCTCGCTCGACTTCCCGAGATCGCTCCGTGCATTGCGGCTCGTACGGATCGCTACGCCGGTCGATCTGCGCGAGCTCGCGACGCTTCCGCTGCATACGCTCGCGCTCGAACATCTTCGCGAACTGCGCGGCGTGGAGGCGCTAACGCGGTGGAATTCGCTCGAGCAGCTCGAAATGCTCGGCTTTTGGCAACTGGAACTCGATGACGTCATGTCGCTCGTCGAATTGCAACATCTGGTGCGAGCCGAAATCGACATCGGCGGACGGCGCAAGAACGTCGAACTCTACAAGCGCGCCAATTGGGCCTACCCCTGGCCGTTTGAGTTGGTAGCTTGGCGGCCGAATCGTCTTATTTGCGAAGCGCTGCGAGTTGAGCCGCCTGCACGAAGCGACTGATCTCTTGGGTGATCTTTGGGTCAGGATGCACCCAGACCAAACTCTGAATGTACTTGCCGCGCTGCTGCTTGATGCCAGGAAGCGCACGCCCATTGACCTTGAGTTCCTGGAAAGGCGAGGCCGCACGCCCGTCGGCTTGTCCGGGTTGCTGCGCGCGCAGCACGTCACTCGGGAAGGTGAAGCGCAGCGTCACTTCCCACTCCTGACGCAGAACGTGGTCGATCAAGATGCGGCAGCCGCCGGTGCTCACGTCGATCGCGACGGCTTCCATCACTCCAGGCACCTCGCCGAGCGAGATGCGCACGGGAATGTTGACGTCGATCCGGCGATGGGCGCGCTGCTCTTGCAGGCGCGAGAGCTTGGGCTTTGCGGTTGCGTGATCGCCCCGGCGCGCTACGCTGATCGTGCGCCGTTGCTCGTCAATAATGAAACGATGGAGCGCTTCGCGAGCCTCATCGTCGAGCGCCTCGAACTCCACTGCGTACTTGAAGTTGCGGTCGGCTGCCGAGTAGCTAACCTTGCGGACCTTTCCCGGGAGGCGCAGATGGGGCTGGCCCTCGCGCGGAAGATCGAATTCCACCGCAACCTGGGGCCTGAGCATCGTACGGGCGGTAATCATGCCGCCCCCGCCTGAAAGATCGATCAGCGTCGCCGGCACCGGCGCGCGCACCCCCGAGACCCGCAAGTTGATTCGCAGGTACATCGGCTGGCGGAAGAACACCCGGCGGTTCGATGGAGCAGCCACTCTACCGGTCCCTTGTTGATATGCGAAAGGCGCGGCCCATAAGGCACGCGGGACGTCTCCTTGCATCATGGACCATATGGGCTACGATGTCGAGTGCCCTATGGCTCTTTGGCCCCTTGGCAGGTCTGCTTGGTGGGTCTCCGGAACATCGCAGGCGTTTTAAGATTTCTACTCAGGAGCCCCCGTTCACGGTTGGTGGCCACAGTGTCGCCGTTTAGACGCGGAAACGCGTCCCGTCAAAGTAAGGTGCGCTTGCAGCGCGCCTCGCAGGGCGCTCCTAGACAACAGAGGACAATTTGCCAACCGAGATTCTCATCTCGAGCGACCCGTGGGAAAACCGGGTCGCCATACTTGAGAACGGCACCCTTGCCGAACTCTACATCGAGCGCGAAGAACGAGTCATCGGCTCGATCTACAAAGGAAAAGTTCAAAACGTTCTGCCCGGGATGGGCGCGGCGTTCGTCGACATCGGACTGGGACGCAACGCGTTCCTGTACGTCGACGACATTAACAAACAACCGCTAAATATCGGCGACGTCGAGATCACCCACGGTCACTCCGGCTTCACCATCAGTGAGAAGGTGAAGAAGGGCGACGACGTGCTGGTGCAGATCGTCAAGGAGCCGCGCGGCCTCAAGGGCGCGCGCATCTCCACCAACATCTCGCTGCCCGGCCGTTACCTGATCCTGATGCCGACGGGTAAGTACTCCGGCGTCTCGCGTAAGATCGAGTCAGCCGACGAGCGCAATCGCCTCAAAGCGGTGATGAAGCGCATTCGCCCCGAAGGCATGGCGACCGTCGTCCGCACCGCAGCCTCAGGTGTGAGCGAAGCCGAATTGATCGCCGACCTCGGCGTGCTCATTCGCATGTGGCACGGCATTCTCGAAACGTTCAAACGCGCGCCCTCTCCCTCGTTGTTGCACCGCGACATGAATCTGATCTACAAAGCGGCGCGAGACTTTGTCACCGCCGATGTGGAACGCGTGCTGATCGACGACGAGGAAGAATACCGCAAGGTACGCGAGTTCTTGCAATTGCTTGGACCGCAGTATCTCGATCGCGTCCAACACTACAATCACGGCAAGGATCTCTTCGACGATTTCAAGGTCAACGATGAGCTGCAGCGTTTGCTGAAGCCCAAGATCAATCTGCCTTCCGGCGGATCGATCGTGATTGAGTCGACCGAAGCGCTTACCGTCATCGACGTCAATTCAGGCAAGTTTACCGGCGGCAAGAATCTCGAAGATACAATCGTCAAGACGAACATGGAGGCTGCGGCGGAAATCGCGCGTCAAGTTCGCCTGCGTGACATCGGCGGCATCATCGTCGTCGACTTCATCGACATGGCGTCGGAGGGCGCGCGCAACAAGGTGATCAAAGCGCTCGAAGACGGCCTGCGGCGCGATCGTACGCGTGCGACAATTCAGTCGTTCTCGAACTTGGGGTTGCTCGAGTTTACGCGCAAGCGCATCGGCAAAGACTTGGGTGCGCAGCTTCGCGGCACGTGTCCCACGTGCAGTGGCATCGGTTCAGTGATGTCGCCGCAATCAGTGGCGATCGACACGCTGCGTCACGTGCGGCAGAACGCTCACCACCATCATGACCATCAACCCGTGCTCGTGCACGCGGCACCAACGGTCGTGGCGCAAATGGAGTTCTGGTACGAGGGCGAGGTGCAAGAGCTTGCTAAGGAGCTCAACACCAAGATTCACGTTCGCGTCGATCCGTTGATTCATCCCGAACGTTCGCGCGTCGAACGCATCACCAAGGCGATCGAACAACTGCGCCCGATTCGGGTCGGTGACGAAGTCGAGGTCGATCTCTTGCCGGGGCGTCTGCCCAATCCAACGTCGGCAACGGCGGTCATCGGCGATCGCATCGTTGAAGTCGAGAACGCCGCGAACAACGCCGGCAACACGGCGAGGATTCGCGTGCTCGACGTGGATGACGACGAGGACTACGTGCTCGCCGAGCTCGTCGCCGCGGCCGTCGGCGAAGCTAAGAAGAAGCGCCGTCGCGGCGGCAAGGGACGCAAAGTCGCGCTCACCGCGGCCGAACAGGCTGCCGAGCTGCGCGAACTCGCAGCTGAGGCGGCGTCGCAACTGCAGGCGCGTCCGCCGATCGGCATCACCACGGTGACCGAAGAGGAAGAGGCCGAGGACCCGGGACTCGCGGCCGAAGCCAAGGGCGAACACCAGCCCGATGCAATTATCATCGGCGAACACGAACCACGCGAGGGCGAGGCCGCGCGCGGCAAGCGCAAACGCCGCCGTCGCCGTCGCGGACGCGGCGGGCAAGGCGGAGCCGAGCGCTTCGACGTTGCCGCGCAAGTCGGCATCACGCCGGCCAGTGCTGCAGCGCAAACCGACTTTGACGATGAGGAAGAGGACGACGCGCAGCCGCCGATGCAGGCCGTCGTGCCGAGCACGAACGGCGCAACGATGAACGCCGAGACCGGACATGGCAAGCGCCGCCGGCGTCGTCGTCGTCGCGGACGCGGTGGTGGCGGTGGCGGTGAGCGTGCCGAGGGGCTGACCGGGTCGCTTCCGATGAGCCCGTCGGTTCCGGATCGTCACGTCTTCCGCGTCGATCCGAAAGGATCGGCACAGCCGACCGGCATGACGGCGCCGCGCGAACCTTCGCGAGCGATTGCTCCAATTGGCAAAGCCACGCCGCCGGCGGTGGACGCGCCGCCGCCGCACCTCACGTTACCGGCGGAAGAGTTCAATCAAGCCACGCCCACGCGTCGCCGTCGCACGCGCGTAAGCGGTGTCGCGGGTGAGCTCGAGACGACCGTCGTGGTCGCGTTGCCGGCACCGGCCGACGATAAACCCAAGCGCACGCGCAAGAAGGTTGAGCCCGCTACGGGCGGCGCGGCTGCACCGAAGAAAAAAGCGAGCGCTGCCGCGAGCGGAGTAAAGAAAACGTCGACGCGCAAGAAGGCGTCGACGTCTACCACCACTCGGAAAAAGAAGACGAGCTAGGTTTTACTCTGCGCCGCCGTTGATCTGAGCGAGGTGCGCGATGCGGTCATTGACGAATTGCATCGCGCGCCGCAACTGCGGGTCGCTCTTGGGATCGCCGAAGCGTGCCGAGCGCGGTTCGCTCACCACGATATCCGGATTGATGCCCAAGTGGTTGATGTCGCGATTGTGCGGCGTTAAGTAGCGAGCCGTCGTAATCTTCACTGCCGAACCGTCGGGCAGCGGATAGATTGTCTGCACCACTCCCTTGCCGAACGTCTTTGTGCCGACCAGCGTGCCGACGCCGCTGTCTTGAATCGCGCCCGACGTAATCTCCGATGCCGAGGCGGTGAATTGATTCACCAGCACCGCGAGCGGCAGCGGCACGATCGCGGTGTCGTTGGCTTCGAGCGTCGTGATGTTGGAGCCGCGCGACTCGACTGAAACAATTGGTCCCGATGAGATGAACTTCGAGCTCACGCCAACGGCTGCATTGAGATAGCCGCCGCCGTTGTTGCGCAGATCGAGAATGAAGGCACGCGCACCCTTCTTCTGCAGGCGCTCGAGTGCCGCGGTCAGTTCGGAGGATGTGTCCTTACCGAAAACGGTAAGCGCGACGTAGCCGATGCTCGGATTGCCGGCCGTGCCCGGAAGAATCTTATCGAAGACACTCATCTGATGGATCTTCGCGCGCGTCAAAGCGTAGGGTGAGAGCGTCTTGCCGTCGCGTTGCACCGTGATCGATACCTTGGTGCCTTCTTTGCCGCGCAGATGCGCGCTGGCCCGATCGACCGTCCAACCTTTGGTCGACTGGCCGTCGATCGCGGTGATCAAATCGTCTTGCTCGATTCCGGCTTTATCGGCCGGTCCGTTGGGAACGACGTCGCTGACCGCAATATACTTGCTGGCGTCGTCTTCCTGGATTACGATGCCCGTGCCGCCGAAGTCCGAGCCGTCGAGTCCGGTATTGAGCTCCGCATAATCTTTGGGATCGAGAAACACCGTGTACCGGTCGTGCACGGCGTTGAGCATCCCGGAGATCGCGGCGTAGGTCAGGTCGGTTCCCGATACACGCTTCCCGGCGGCGCGCTGCGCGTCTTCGACCTCGAGTTCGATCGCGCGGACGTTGGCTTCGTCGTTCGATGCATGAAACGAGGGGATCTTGCCGGTTACATGATGCTTGCCAAGTGAGTCCACGAGACCCGCTTGCGCTCCATTGAGCACTTGCTGATCGTCGACACGCTTGTAAAACTCGCTGATGAGATAGTGGTAGCTGGTCGAGATTTCATTCGCTTGCGCGGCGCTAAGCGTGACCGGCGTGGCGGCGAGCGCCGCATGAACGCCGAGCAGCGCGGCGGCAATGCCGCCGGCGAGAATGAGGGAGAGGAGGCGCTTCATGGTAACCGATCTATTTTAGGAGCTGGGTAAGTTGAGCCTTAGCGGCGGCAAGCTGTTTGTCGCCGGGGGAATCGAGCATCACGTCGTCGCTCTGTGAAACGATAACGTCGGGAGTGATGCCAATGTGTTGAATCTCGCGTCCGAGTGGTGTGAGATACCGCTGCGTCGTGATCTTCAGCGCACCGCCGTCCGGCATATCGTAGATGCTTTGGATGACCCCCTTGCCGAAAGTCTTCGTTCCTACGAGTTTGGCCAGGTGGTAATCCTGTAACGCGCCGGCGGTAATCTCGGATGCGCTCGCCGTGTACCGGTTGACCAGGACAACGAGCGGTTGGCCGCCGATAGCGTCGCCCAAGGCCTGTTCGACTTGGCGATGACCCTCGCGATCGATGGTCGATACAATCGTCCCCTGCGGAATAAAGAAGCTCGAAATCTTGATCGCTGACGAGACGAGGCCGCCGCCGTTATAGCGTAGATCCAGAATGTAGCCTTTGGCTTCGTGTGCCTTCCCATAGAGCAGCGCACTTTTGATTTCGTCGGGCGAGGTCGAGCCGAAGTCGCTGAGGCGGATGTACTCGTAGCCGTCTTCCATGTGCTTAGAAACTGTCGGCACGTGAATGATCTCACGCGTGATCGACCAGCGGCGTTCGGTCGTCTTCTTGTACGGGTGTGTGGTGAGGACGACGCGCGAGCCTTGCTCGCCGCGAATCCAATGCTCGACCAAATCGATCGGTGCGCCGTGCACCGCGCGGCCGTCGACCGTATCGACGACTTCGCCGGGCTTCATGCCGGCCAGCGCGGCCGGAGCGCCTTCGATCGGCTGCAGTACCACTTCGCCGTTTTTGAGCTGCAAAATATACACGCCGATGCCGCCGAAATCGCCCCCGTTGAGCGATTCGTTCAAGCTTTGGATCTCTTTCGGCGTGAGGTAGACGGTGTACGGATCGTCGACGGAATTCATCACGCCGCTGAGCGCCGCTTCGGTCAGCGCCGTCGATCCGTCGGCCCCCAGGCGTTTTCCGTAGGTACGCTGCGCGTAGGCAACGACATCGGCCATATGCTGCGCGTCGGTGTTCGGATCGCCACTTGCGATCTCGTCCGGCAGCCGCGGATGGGCAATGTGATTGCTCTGAAGATATTTGGTGAGTGCCGCGTTTTCGCCGTGGAAGGGCGTCTGCGGATCGAACGGCTTGTAGTACTCGGCTTCCAGAGCCGCGAGTTCTTTCTCGAAGAGTTCGGCCGGTGCAACGCTCCCATCGCTTGCATCGCGCGCCGCGACACCAGCTTCGTTGACGCTAACGGTCAGCGGCGCATGCTGCGCGCGCTCCTCGATGTTGCGCAAGCCTAAGGAGAGCGCTCCAACGAGCGCAACGATGAGCACCACGAGCGCCACCATCAGCGCCCTGAATTTACCGGCCATCGGATCGATCATACCCGCCTAGCTTAACGACGGGTGGGGTAGATTCCGTTCCGGCGAGCGCCGCCTTAGTGCAATCTTGTCGCGGGGTCGACGGGTTTACCGTTTAAGCGGATCTCGAAGTGGACGTGGGGGCCGGTGCATTCCCCGGTGCAGCCGACTGCGCCGATCGCCTGCCCTTGCTTGATTTGCTGCCCGGCCGAGACGTAGAAGGCAGACAGATGACCGTAGCCGGTCGAGTATCCGGCGCCGTCGTCAATCAAAATGTAGTTTCCGTAGCCGCCGTACCACTGTGCCATAAGTACGGTGCCGCCGGCTGACGCGGTGATCGTGGTGCCGGTCGGTGCCGCAATGTCGAGCCCTTGATGGAATTCGGGCGAGCCGCCGAACGGATTCGAGCGCCACCCGAACGGTGAGGTGATCGTTCCCGAGACCGGCCACGAAAAGGCGCCCGGCGCGCTCGAAGGTGCCTGGTAGCCGGTAATGCCGGCGGCTTTGCGCTGCGCTTCAAGTTCACGCTCGCGCTCGCGGATCAGTCCCTCGAGCTGCGCTTCTTCCGAGGCGGAGAGATCCTCGATCTGCGCAACTTCGCCGGCGACGTGCCGGCGTTCGCGGTCCGCAACCGCGACCAGGTTGCGCTTCTCGTCGGCGAGCGTACCGAGCTGATTGCGCGTGCGCTGCTGATCTTGCTCTTCGCTCGAAAGCTCGAGCTGCGTGCGCTGCAATTCGGCTTGCACGTCGGCGACGTGTAGCGCTGCCGCGCGCCGTTCGCGCACCGCGCTCTCGTTGGCGTTGATGAGCAGGCGTAAGTCTTCCCAGCGCTCCACGAATTCGGTGAACGAATGCGCCGAGAGCAGCACCCCCGTGTACGAGAGGTCGCCGTTCTCATAGATATCGACGAGGCGGCGGCGCAGCGCATTGTCGTGGATCTCAAACGAACGCTGCGCAGCGCGCAGTTGAACGGTGTTCCAGTCGGCCTTACGCTGCGTCGAATGTTCCTGCGCGTTCACGTCGTTGAGGTGCGCGCTGACCTGGTCGATGGCGGTGTTGGTCTCGTTGAGCTGCGTCTGCAGCCCCTGCACTTTCACGGTTGCGGCGTTTAGCTGCTGCTTCTTCGCATGGAGCTGCGCCTGCAAGGCTTCCGCTTTGCGGCGCTGTGCGTCGATGCGCTGCTGCAGCGTCGTCCCTTTTGCTCCGGCGGTTGCCGGAACGAAGACGAGGATCAACAGAATGCACAGGATCGTCTTCATTGGCGAGCTGCTCATTGGCGGCGCTTGTCCTTCACGTAGACGGAGCCGGCGATGGATTTTGCGTAGCGTTTGAGTTCGGCGGCGGCTTCACCGACCTGTGCGTAGTTGTTGAGTTGGCTGCGATCGTTGCTCACGATCGCCATGGAAATTGTCATAATCGGAAAGCGGTTGAGCGCGCCGCGGCGATCGCGTGTTTCAATATATCCGGCGCGTAGATCCTTGGCCGAATAAAGATTACGGATGTCGTGATCGAACTCGGCGATGATCTCTTTGGCGATCTCTTCGGCGCGCTCGCTCTGCGTCACGACGATGAAGTCATCGCCCCCGATGTGTCCAACGAAATCGTTTGTCGTTCCGCGGCGCCGCGCCACGTCGACCGTCACGCGCGCGAGGAGTTGAATCGCTTCATCGCCATGCGTGAAGCCGTAGACGTCGTTGAACGCTTTGAAGTTATCCAGATCGAGGTAGATCACGGCGAACGGCTCGGCCGAGTCGATGCGGCGGCGCAGCTCGGACTCGATGGCGAGGTTGCCGGGTAATCGGGTCAAGGGAGAGAGCGACGAATCGACCTCCACGCGACGGATCTTGGCGCGCACGCGTGCCAGCAGCTCTTGCGGTCCGAAGGGCTTGGTGATGTAGTCGTCGGCCCCCGCCTCAAATCCGCGCAGCTTATCCTCGGTCTCGCCTTTGGCGGTAAGAATGATGATTGGCACGTTCGCGACGGTAGGATTCTGGTGGTTGCGGATACGCTTGGCGACTTCGTATCCGTCCATGTGCGGCATCATCAAGTCGAGCAAGACGATATCGGCCTGCATCTGTTCGATCAGCACGAGCGCTTCGGGACCGTCGGATGCCGTTTCGACGGTAAAGCCCGCGAGCTCGAGATTCGTCGATATAATTTTGCGCAGGTTGCGATCGTCATCGACGACTAACACGCGATGACCCGGACCTTGTGCGATCTCTTTCACTGCGCGCCCTGTGGGCCGGGCGCCGGGAGCGATATCGTGAACGTGCTGCCGCCGTGCGGGACGCTCTCGACCAGCAGCGTTCCGCCATGGGCCTGTACGATTTCGCGCGCGATCGTCAGCCCAAGTCCGCTGCCCCCGGTCGCAGCGGTGAGATTGCGCTCGACCCGATAGAACCGCTCGAAGATGTAGGGCAGATGCTCTTCGCCGATCCCCACGCCGCGATCGCACACGCGCACGGCAACCGTCGATCCGTCGTCGTGACCTTCGATGACGACCGATGCGCCGTCCGGCGAGAACTTCAACGCGTTGTCGACAAGATGCAGTAGCGCGTTACCAAGCAGCTCGGGATCGCCACTGAGCGTCACCGACGTCGAGCGGCGCTCGATGCGTTCGGAGGCGCTTGGACCAAGACGCGCTTGGGTGTGGTCGAGCAAGCGATCGAGCGAAAAGCTGGAGCGCGTGGAGAGCAAGTGTTTAGCGGTGACACGTCCGACGAGCAACAGATCGTCGACGGCGCGAGTCAAGCGGTCGGCCTGCTCTTCGATGGTCGCAAGGAAGTCGTTGCGGTCATTGGCGAGCGCGTCCGGGTTCGAGCGCATGGTCATCGCAAAGGCTTTGATCGTCGCGATGGGGGTCTTGAGCTCGTGCGAGACCGCCGCGACGATCTCTTCCTTGAGCTGCTCGATCGCGGCGAAGCGAACCTCGCGTCCAAATGAAATCAACCAGCCATCATCGACGCTGAGGACCGTCGCGTGCAAGATGCGCCGGCGCTCGTCGCCGGCGCGCAGAAGCTCGATCGATTCCGGGACGACCGCGAGCCCCAGCGGCGGTTCCACGCGAGCAAAGAGTTCACCGAGCGGCTTCCCGATGGCGTCGATACGATCGATGCCGGCAATCGCCGAGGCGCCCGCGCTCCACGCAGCGATGATTCCATCTGGACCGACGTACGCGATGCCGTCGGAGATCCAGTCCGCCAGCGCATCGAAATCAACGTCGACGCGAAGATGCATCACTACGTCCGTAGATGGCGGCCGACGGAGATCCACGAAGCGACAACGCCGATCGCCCCACCCGCAGCGATGAGTTGCGCCACGAGCAGCGGACCGTCGACCGTCGTGCCGTTAAATTGCATCCAGGGCAGCGCGAGCATCAGCTTCGGCCATAGCGCGTAGCGCGCGGTCACCAGGATGATCACCGCAATCAACGATCCGAAGACGCCGTCAAGCAACCCTTCGCAGATGAACGGCGCGCGGATGTACATGTTGGTCGCACCTACGAGCTGCATGATGGAGATTTCGCGGCGACGGGCAAAAACGGTCAGGCGGATCGTATTCGAAATGATGATGCCCGCAACGACCAGGAAGAGCCCAATCACGCCGATCCCTATGCGGCGGAGCACGCCGCCGACTGCGAGCAGCCGCGCAACAATGGTTTGCGGAAAGACCACGTTTCCGACGCCCGCGTGCGTGCGTAGCTCGTCGGCGACGGCCGGCACGAGCTGCGGATCGCGCACCCGCACGCGCAGCTTGTCGGGAAGCGGATTGTCCGTCAGCAACGAGGTGTCGATGACGCCGTGAGTCTGTGCGGAGAGTTCGGCGAGGCCTTCTTTCTTCGGCACGAATTGCACGTCGGCGATGCGGGCATCGTGCGCAAGCGCTAAGCGCAGCGCGTCTTCCTGTGCCGTCGTGACGTTACCGTTGAAGTAAACCGAAATCTCGATCTGATTGAGCAGATCGTTTCCGAGTCCCGCAAGTGTTTGATGAACGAAGATGAAGGCGCCGAGGAGGACGATGGTCATGGCGACCGTGCCTATCGCGGTCGCTTGCATGCCGGCGTTGCGCGTGAAGTTGCGCAGCACCTCACCCAGAAAGAATTTGACCTTGCCCGAGTCCAAGATAGTAGTAGCCCCGTTCTTCGTCGGTAACGATCCTGCCGTCTTCGAGGCGCACGACGCGGCGGCGCATGCGATCGACGACAGCTTGGTTGTGTGAGGCGACGAGCACCGTCGTGCCCTTGAGATTGATGCGCAGCAATAGATCCATGATCTCGGTTGTGTTCGACGGATCGAGATTGCCGGTCGGCTCGTCGCAGAGTAGGATCTTCGGGTTGTTGACGAGCGCACGCGCGATCGCCGTGCGCTGCTGTTCGCCGCCGGAGAGTTCGCCCGGATACATGCGGCTCTTGTGCGCGAGTCCGACGAGATCAAGCGAGCGCGGAACTTGGCGCATGACGTCCTTTGTGTGCGCTCCGGTCACTTGCATCGCAAACGCGACGTTCTCCCAAACCGTTTTATCGCTGAGCAGTTTGAAATCTTGGAAGACGACGCCGAGATGACGACGCAGCGCCGGCACGCGACTACGACGAAGCCGATCGACGCGAATGCCGTCGACCGTGATTTCACCATTGCTGGGAAGCTGCTCGTGATACAGGAGACGCAGAAGACTGGACTTTCCGGTTCCGGAGTGTCCGACCAGGAACACGAAGTCACCCTTGCCGATCTCCAACGTTACGTTATCAAGCGCTCGCACGCCGTTCTGATAGACCAGCGAGACATTACGAAGAGAAATCATCGCTACAAAAGGGTTTTTCTTAAAGACACGAGCTATACCTCCGGGCTATGAATTTCGATCTGACCGACGATCAGAAGGCAATCCAACGCCTCGCGCGCGATTTTGCGCAGAACGAGGTGCGACCGCGCGCCGAGGAGATGGATCGGGAAGAAGCCTTCCCCTACGAGCTGGTCGCGCAGATGGCCGAGCTTGGGTTCATGGGGTTGCCGTTTCCCGAAGCGTACGGCGGCGCGGGCGCCGACACGGTCAGCTACGCGCTCGCGGTGATGGAGATCGCGCGCGTCGACGCGTCGACCGCGATTACCATGGCCGCGCACATCTCGCTCGGCGCCTCGCCCTTCTACCTCTTTGGCACCGAAGAGCAGAAGCAGCGTTACCTCGTGCCGCTCGCGCAGGGGAAGATCTTGTGGGGCTTCGGCCTGACCGAGCCCAACGCGGGCAGCGACGCCGGCAACGTCCAGACGAAGGCGCAGCTCAAAGACGGAACGTGGATCGTCAACGGCACCAAGGCCTTCATCACCAATTCGGGGACCACGATCACCGGCGGGACGACGATCACCGTCGCGACCGGCACGCGAGCCGATGGGAAGCTGGAGATCTCGAACCTGATCGTGCCGCAGGACACCCCCGGGTTCACTCGCAGCAAGAAGTATAAGAAGATGGGCTGGCGCGCGTCCGACACGCGCGAGCTGAGCTTCGTCGATGCCAAGGTGCCGGAGGGGAACCTCCTGGGCGAGCGCGGCGAAGGCTACCGCCAGTTTCTCCAGATTCTCGACGGCGGCCGCATCTCGGTTGCGGCACTCTCGGTGGGCCTCGCGATGGGGGCTTACGACGAGGCGCTTCAATACGCGCAGGACCGCGTCGCCTTCGGCCAGCCGATCAGCAAGTTCCAGGCAATCCAATTCAAGCTGGTCGACATGCTCTGCGAGATCGAGCACGCCAAGATGATGGTGCTCAAAGCCGCTTGGGAAAAAGACGAAGGGCGCGACTACGTCCAGACCGCGAGCCTGGCGAAACTCTATTCCGGCGAGGTCTCGCGCCGCGTGGTCAACGAGGCGGTGCAAATCCACGGCGGATATGGATTCATGGATGAGTATCCGGTTTCGCGCATGTATCGCGACCAGAAAATCAACGAAATCGGCGAAGGTACGAACGAAGTGCAGCGCCTGGTGATCGCGCGCTTGATGGGCTTATAGACGGTTCGGCCGACCTGCGGTCGGTCGCACATCCTGTGCTCCGAACCTTCACCCGCATCGTGCGGGCTACTCTTCTTCGTCGTTCTCGTCATCGTCGAGCTCGTCGACGCCGTCGGGGTCGATGCCCCAGCCCTCGTACGTTCCGGAGAATGGCGCGATGGCGCGTTCGATCTGCGTGCGCGCCGTTTTGAGATTCTGCACCGTCAGCAGCATCGATCGCGTCGCCGGAATGACGTCGTCGTACACATCCGACGGCGTGTCAAACCCGGCCTCGTTGAGTGCGTGCAGCGCCGCTTTGACGGACTTGTCGGGAACGGCGCAGTCGAACGTCACGTCATACTCTTGCGTGAGGTCCTCGCCTGCCTCGTCCATTTGTGCGATTTGATCGCTGTCGCGCGCGTCCTCGAGTTCATTACCGCGTAAGATATATCGCTCGTAGGCTTTCCATTGGTCATCGCGTTCGGCCGTAACGTCGAGCGAAAGCGATGCGCCGCCCGCATCCTCTTTTAACGCGACGGCTGCTTCCGCGCCGGCCGCGTAGATGTAAATCTCATATTTGCCAGAGCCGCTGACCGTGCAGACCGACTCCGCATCATTTTGCTCGCACGCACCTTCGAGGCGCTGCTCGAGTTCGAAGAGCTCTTCGGCCGCGCTTTCGGTCGGTTGTCCGCCCTCGTCGGTCACGAACCCCGTGATGCGCATCTTAATAAGGAACGGATGCGACTTTTTGAATTCGTCGTCACCATCAAAGTCGACGTCGATCGAAACCTCGAGCGAAGGGTCATCGCTCGACTCGTAGGGAATCCATTCAGACATGGCCCGACGGTTCTCCGCTCTTGGAAAAACCCATGTCGGGATGAGTAGGGGTGTGCCATGCTGTATCGATTTCTTCTCGCGGGCGCAATCGCCGGCATCTGTATCAGTGCTCCGGCGTCCGCCGCGCTGCCCAACGGAACGAAGGCGCCGGACTTCACGCTGCAAGCCACGCTCGGCGGAAATGTCTTCACGTTCAGCCTCGCCGATGCACTGAAAAAAGGGCCGGTTGTGCTCTACTTCTATCCGGCGGCATTCACCAAGGGCTGCACGATCGAAGCGCATGACTTTGCCGACGCGATCGATCAATATAAGGCGCTGAATGCGACGGTGATCGGCGTTTCGCACGATCAGCTCGACACGTTGCAGAAATTCTCGGTGAGCGAGTGCCGCAGCAAGTTTGCCGTGGCCGCTGATACCGATCAAGCCGTTGAAAAGCAATACGATTCGATCCTGGCCGCCAAACCGCAATATGCAGACCGTACCTCGTACGTGATCGCGCAAAACGGCACGATCGTCTACAGCTACACATCGCTCGATCCCAGCGAACATGTCAGCAACACGCTCACGGCACTCAAGACCCTCGAGAACAAGCCCTGAGCGCCGCGATCGCTTGACCTAGCGGATATTTCCGCACGAGACATAGGTGCCCAGATCGAAGCCGCTCTTATGGACGTTGATCGCGTAGTGCCCTTTGAGCAGGTCGCTGAGGTTGACGCCGACCACGAACGAATCGCCTTTACCGCCGACCGTGTCGCGCAGTGCGTATTCGGGTGCCTTGTTGATCGCGCCGCACGTTCCGATGTGGATGTGCGTTGGTTGCGGGAAGGTGGATCCGTCGCTGAGGTTGACGACGACGTTGATTCCGCCGGTCCCCTCAGTGACCGTGGCCGTCCCGTCTTCGCCGCTCCCATTGAGTGCGTGCATCGGTATCGTTACGGAGGTAGGCTCTTGACTCGCAGCGGGTAGCGCAAATGCGGCAAGGAGCGAGAGAGTAAGTACAAACTGTTTCATGCTTTCCACGATCTTGAGAAAGAATGAAGGAAGTCTAAAAGCGAATCCCCACGTCTGTAACGCGCGTGTGTGCGTATTGTTCGGTTTCTGCAAACCAGCGCATACGGACGCTGATCGGACCGCTCGCCGACCCGTCGAGGTGCGCATCGCCGGCGAGATCGAGCAAATCGCGCCGCCAGATCAGATCGAATCGCAGGGCGCCAGTATTGACGGTAAGCCACGCCGAGCCCACGCTCTGCGCCGAGCCGCTGTGCGGATGCACTTGCAGCCACCAGGTGCGCAGGCTCACGCTGGGCGCGATTTGCCAGGCGAGTTGCGCGCCGGCACTGGTATCGTCGAGGCCCGAACTGCTGCGCGTGCCGAATGCGGTGATGCCGACGCGCAACCGCGCAAGATCGTGGTAGGTGAGATCTGCTTCGTCGGTGCTGAGCAGATTCGAAGGTGGGTAGCCGCTATCGCTCGCCTCGTAGTAACCGAACACAGTCTGCAATACGTACCCCGAGCTGGTACTCGCGGCCAGATCCCACGTTGGGCTAGGATGAAGGTCGATCGATGCCGACGCATCATGCCCCGCGACGCTGCTGCTCGCTTCGCCCGGATACGTGTTGACGAAACGAACCGCGTCCGCGCCGTAGGCGAGGGTAGCAGTGTACCAGGGTCGGTTCGCGCTTACGCCACCGTACGCACGCGTTTGATTGATGGTTCCGGCAACATACGGCGCCTCGTTCGGCGACCAGTACCAGCCACTGCTCTCGCGCGTATCGATTTGCGCGAAGGGTGCAATCGTCGCGTGCGAGCGGACACCCACGAGCGCTTCGACATCCGACCATGCATCGTCGACGCCGAAGTTTGGCGAGGTGTACGCATCGGTTCCGCGATCGGCGATCGCATCGGCGTAAATGTCGGTCCCTTGCGTGCGTTCGTACGAGAATCGAAGCGACGAGAACGCGCTTTGCAGTCCACCGCCGCCACTGGCGCTGACGTTCCCCGAACCGCTTGCGAGCGCGAACTGCGCTGAGGCGTTCGTGACCGGAATCGAAAGCTGCGCGGCGACGCGGTTGCGCGTGTCGCCCGGAGCCGATGAATACCCGGCCGCGAGGCCATTTGCGCTGAGCGTTGCAATCGTATTCGAACCGCCGGCAAATGAGGTTGCGCCGCCGATCGTGTCTACCGAATAGGTTCCGAAGCTCGCGATGTCGCCGTACTCGTAGGTTTGCGACGCGCGCTCAACGTCAACGCCGGCGGCGCTGCTGTAGGCAATCGTTGAATACGTGGGAATGCCGTCCGCGGCGTTATAGTCGGGTACACCGTCGAGCACGAGCAGGCCGCCGATGGTCGAGATACTGCGGTCGTGCAACGACGGGCCGGTTAAGGGATTGGTGCTTTCCTCGAGCACCACAAAAGGGGTAAGCGCGACATTGGACTCGGCATGCGTATAGGGCAGGCTGCGGAGGTCGCCCGGCGTCGGACCTTCTAAGCGGACCGCGTCGTAGCGCTGCACGACGGCCGCGACGGTCCCGTCGGCGGCGACCGGCGCCTGGCTGGGACGGCAGTAGTCGCACCGGATTGCAACCGCCGGTCCAGCCCCCTCGATTGCGAACGTTCCATCGCCGGCCGTTCGGACCACCGGTGCAGGTGCCGAGGAGCCGACCAACCGTACGCTTGCACCGGCGATCGGAACTCCATCCTGGTCGCGCACGCTCCCGACGACCAGGGGCGCCGGAGCGACGCCCAGGAGGGCTACGAAAAGTACCCAGAGCGCACTCTTAGTAGCCCACACGCTCGGGCGGTTCATCGATTCCTCAGGTTTTGCTCTATACTGATGTTGATGTTCAGCCGCCTCATCGCGCGATTGGCCCTGGCGGGTCTACTGCTCCTCGCGGCGGTAAGCCTGCGCTACGCGTATGTCGATGCGGGCGTTCTTACCGCAAACGTGGACATGCTCGCGCCGTCGTCACAAGCCACCTTGCTCGGTGCCATCAACGAAGATGGGCGCACCGGATGGCTGTGTCGTCCAGAACAGGCTGCAGGAGCGAAGAACGCAATGAGCGCGGAACTGCCACTCGGGTTGCGGCGCTAGACACTCATGCGCGCGCGCTCGCTAGCGATTGCGGCCGCGCTTGCGTTCGGAGCGGCCCCGGCGGCTGCACAAACGTACGGAGCCTCGCCTGTGCCGCGCAGCACGTCGCCCGCGACGATGCACGCGCAAGCGGTGCAGCGTGAAATCGTCGAACGCTTTCATCTCGGTCTCGCCGCGCTTGATGCGCATCGGTGGAGTGATGCGGGTGCCGAGTTCACACGTATCTTGGCGCTTGGGCCGCGTGAGCCGCAGGGCTCAACGGCAGCGTACGACCTCGGGATAGCGCAAGCGCAAAGCGGTCAGTACGATGACGCAGCGCATTCGTTCGAGCATGCGATAGCACTCGATCCCGGCTTTCTTGCGGCGATGGCGAATTTGATCGCGGTCGACGTGAGCCGTGGCGATCTGGGCGCAGCGCGTATCGTCGCTAATCGTTTTGTCACTCTCGCGCCCGATTCAGCGCGAGCGCTTTATTCGCGCGGCTTGGTCGCTCTGCAGAGCGGCGATCTCGGTGCCGCGCGTGATGACTTCTCCAAGCTCTTGCGCAACGATCCGCAGTACGCCGTGGCGCACTACGATCTGGGCATCGTCGAGGCTCGGGCTGGAAGCTACGATGATGCGCAGCGCGAATTTCAAGCGGCGCTTCAACTTTCCCCAAACTATGCGCGGGCGCGGTTTGCATTGGGAACGGTGCTGCTGCATCAGGGTGATCGCTCGGCCGCTCGCTCGTCGTTTGAACGCGCGGCAGCGGATGCGAATGACGACCCCGCGCTGCGCGGTCTTGCGATCGAGATGCGCAACGCCATCACCGCACCGTAAAGCAACTTTACACTTTCTTCAGAACTAGCCGGTACGCTGCGAGCCTCAACACTTCATTGGAGGCTCTTTTCAATATGCAACGCGCAGCTTTACTCGCCGGGTCGGTATTTGCGCTGACACTTGCGGCATGCGGCGGCGGCAGCAGCAGCGGTTCGCTGGGAACGCCCACGACGACTGCGCCGTCCGCGACAGCAACGCCGACCACGGCGCCCACTTCCGCATCGGCCCAATTACTCGTGACCACGCTCGCGAACGGTAGCCAAAGCGCGGGCTTCACGCTTTACACATTGAGCGACGACACGACGACATCGCTCGCTTGCACCGTTGCGAGCGGATGCACTGGAATTTGGATTCCCTACTCTTCAGGAGCGACCGTGTCAGACGAGACCGCACCGGGTCTATCGACGGGGATCTCGGTCTTCTCGCGTTCCGATAATAGCGCGCTGCAATGGGCCCTCACCGTTAACGGCGTAGCGCGTCCGCTCTATACCTATGCGGGAGACTCCGCAGCAGGCATGGCGACGGGCGTTGGCATCGTTAGCTTTGGCGGCACGTGGGCCGCTCCGACCCCACCGCCCGCCGGATCGGCCACTGTGTCCGGCGAGCCGGACGCGGGAACCGCGACTGCGGCTCCAACCGCGACGCCGGCTAGCCCCTATATCCGCAGCCGGATTCCGTTGTAACATGCGTAGCTTGTTCGCCGCCGCCGCGGCACTGATCGTTGCGATCGCCGCAGCGCGCGGCGAACACAGCGCGCAGCGTGGAGTGGAATTGACCGACCAACTTGGACGGCACTTTACGCTCGATGACTTGCGCGGCCGCCCGTTGATCGTCACCTTTATCTCGGCACACTGCGACGGCGTGTGTCCGCTGATCGAATCCCAGGTTGCGGCTGCGGCGCAGCGCCAGCGTAGCGAGCACGGCAATCTACGCTTCCTCACGATTTCGCTCGATCCCGAGCGCGACACGCACGCCGACCTCGTGCGCATTGCGCATACCTTCAAAGCCGATCCGTCATATTGGTTGATCGCCGGCGGCGACACCGCGTCCGTGCACAAGCTGATGCGGGAGTTTGGCGTCGAGACGACGCGCAACAAGGATGGGTACGCGGAAGCGCACACCACCTTCATCACGGTACTCGACAGCGACGGCCGAGTGGCCGGAACCATGCTGCCGAGACAGCACGCATGATCGGGCTACAAAGAAGTGAGCGATGCTCACTTTTTGTAGCCCTACTGCGTGCCTGGCTGCCGGCGGTTGCCCTCTTGCTCAGCGGGTGCACCGCCGGCGGCGAATTTGCCGCATCCAGCGGTGGTGCCGGCGCGAGCAGTGTTACAACGGTCGACGTCAGCATCGCGGCGTTCGGCGCGCAGACGACGCCGGGCGGAACGGGCCTGGGTTTTTCGCCGGAGGTCGCGACGATCGCCGTCGGATCGGGCGTGCGGTTCGTCAATGTCGACAACACCACGCACACGGTTACCGCGATTCCCGGTGCGACGACATTCCCGGCGCAATCGCCGTTTTCGTCGACGGCCTTGCAGCCGAGTGCGACCGCGGATATCTCGGGCAGTTGGGGAGCGGGCGCGCTCCAAGCCGGACAATCGTCGGGCGTTTTCATTGCCGACCAGGCCGGCACGTACTTATTCGGCTGCTTCTTTCACTACAGCGGCGGCATGCGAGGAGCGATCGTTGCTAAGTAGCGTCCTTTCCCTGCTCCTCGCGATTCCGCTCTTTGCGCAGCGGTATCATCTTGCGTGCGAGCAATGCCACACCGCGATTCCCGAGCTCAACGAATTCGGAAACACCTTTCGCGATCACGGATACGAGCTGGATTTGCCCAAGCACGGAACGACCGGAGTTGCCGTCCGTTATCAGCTCCAGTATCAAGTCGATCCGGTGAACAGCCGGCGTTGGACGCCGGGCGGCGTTCTGCTGAGCAACTTCGACTTCGGTAAGATCATCGCATTCGTTCACTACAACCTCGGCGCGCAAGGCGGCCCGGCCGGCATGTATCTCGGCTATCTCGCGACGTACAACGCGCACACGCAGACGTTGTATCGCGCCGGACTGTTCGAGTTACCGTTGCCGCAATCGCCGGGCCAGCGTCTCGATGATTTGCAAGAATACGGCTACTACGGCGCACACGTCGGGCTCAACGACTTACCTCTGTCTTCACCGCGCTGGGGCGCGCAGGTGGAGCGCACGATCGGAAACGCCGTCGTCGATGCAGTTTTGGACACGGGAGAGTTCAAAGGTGCAGCGTACGGCGGCGCTCCGGTCCCGACCGGCGAAACGACGTCGGCGCAAACGCCGGAACTTGGGCTGTGGGTACGCGAATTCGTCGGATCCTCGACCGTAATCGGCGTCGAGGGCCTCGAGGGCACGCGACGGATCGTGCTCACCGGAAAGGCACCGTTCGATGACGGCTACACGCGCGGAGCGCTCTGGTCGGAGTACACCTATGGACGGCTGCAATTGCAGGGCGAACAGTGGTGGGGCCGCGACTTTAATGCCGACGGCTTCGGCACGCTCGTCGGCAGCTCGGGCGGCTATCTCCGCGCAAAGTACTATTTCGGCGATGACCATGCCTATGTGGGGATGCGTTTCGATGCCTACGACAATCCGCTCATCACGCGCGATATCACGTACTACGGCGCCTTCATGCTTTTCGGGCGCGCACGCGTGCTGCTCCAGCAAGTCCAGACGATCGGGGGCACGGGCAGCTTTGGCGGAGCCCTAACAGTAGCTTTTCCAGCGCCGTTGAAGATGTGAGTGGCCTGCAACAGCCGGATGAGTAGCGCCGCAGCCTCATATGGAATGCAGCTACGAGGAGCGATGAGCGACAAAAGCAGCGCTTTGCGAGCGAAGAGCGACGATGGAGGTGCGCTCCATATGAGGCTGCCCTTCGGGTTCACCGGCGCTGCTTATCCGGCAGCTGCAGGTCACTAATGCGCATCCTGGTCGTCGAGGATAGTCTGCCGGTGGCAAACGCCGTGCGTGCGATGCTCGAACGGCGCAAATACGCGGTAGACATTGCGACCGACGGCGATACCGGCCTCGATTTTCTCTTGCGCGACGCCTATGACGCGGCGATCCTTGACGTTGGCCTACCTCACCGCGATGGCTTCGAGATCGCCCGCCGCGCTCGTGCGCTCAGCATCACGACGCCGATCTTGATGCTCACCGCGCGGGACGGCATCGAAGATCGGGTCACGGGACTCGATTGCGGAGCGGACGACTATCTGGTCAAGCCGTTTGCCGAAGAGGAACTCGTCGCGCGGTTGCGCGCAATCGCGCGACGTGCGCCGCGTCCGATCGTCGATCGTATTACCGCCGGTTCGCTGGTGGTTGATGTGTCGGCGCGCGGTGTGGCCTTCGATGGACGGACGATCGATCTGGGTGCGACCGAGTTTCGCCTGCTGGAATTTCTCGCTCGCAATGCGGGGATTGCGTTTTCCCGCGCCGACCTTCTGCAACGCATTTGGGATTATGAGTTCGACGGGTCGAGTAATATCGTGGACGTCTACGTCAGCCAACTGCGGCGCAAACTAAAAAAGGCCGGTGCCGGCGACGTCATCACCACAGTGTGGGGCGTCGGGTATAAGTTCGAGAAGTGATCGCGCGGCTCGTCGGCGCGTATCTCGCGATCTTCACGGTCGTTCTCGCAGCGGCGTCCTTCGCACTGTATCTCTTCCTCGTCGCGCAATACCACAGTCTGCTTCTCCCAGCGCTCTCGACCCCGGAAGGCGCGACGGTGTATGCGCAGACAATGCGCAAGGTAGCGCTGGAGATTGCAGCGGCCGACCTGCCGCTGCTCGTCCTGGTTTGGCTTGCTGCCTGGGCGCTGGCGCGGCTCTCGTTACGCCCGCTGTTTGAAGCACAGTCACGCGAGCGAGCCTTTATCGCCGATGCCGCGCACGAACTGCGTTCGCCGCTCGCGACGATTGCCAGCGTCGCGCAGGCGGCACGCGGCGATGAGGATCCGCGGCGGCTACACGACGGGCTCGATACGATCGCGAAGACCGCGCTCGAAGCGAGCGCGATGGTGGGCGATCTTCTGACGCTGGCACGCTCGCCGAAGCCGGCATTGCTGCAACGCGAGCCGGTCGACCTCGCAGCCGTCGCCCACAGTTGCTCCCGCGAGCTGGAAGCACGTGCGCGTGAACGCGGGATCGAACTCGAGCTGCAGCTCGCGCCCGCCATCGTCGATGGCGATGCTCGGCGCTTGCAAGAATTGCTACGCAACCTCCTCGAGAATGCGATCCGTCATGCCAAATCGCGCGTCACGGTCGCAACAAGCGTTGACGGCGGCCGCGCCGTGCTGCGCGTGAGCGATGACGGTGAAGGCGTCGTTCCGGAATTGCGCGAGCGGTTGTTTGAACGTTTTGTCAGCGGCAGTGCGGGTGGCAGCGGACTCGGTCTTGCGCTCGCCCAGTGGGTAGCACGCGCGCACGAAGGCACGCTTGCGCTCGACGAACGCGATGGCGGTGCATCGTTCATCGCGAGTTTTCCAGTCGTCGTATAGAACGACGAACCGAAACGCAGGTAGCGGCATATACTGGTTATGATTACACTACCAGCAGCCACACTTGCGCTCGCGCTTTCGAATCCTGTACGGATCTCAACCTGCTCGGTCGATACCGAGGTCGCATCGACCTCATCGGGCGATAGTCCGACGTATGAAGTCATCGGCACCCTGCTGCACATCCGGTTCGTCAACGACGGGCCGACGCCGGTCTCGTCCGTCGCCTTCAACGTTACCGAAGACGGCAAAACGTCGACGATTGTCGATCGCGGCACCTTCTCGCCGGGCGTAGAAATCTCACACACATTCCGAGGGGAAATGTATGGGTACGACGCCAGCTGCAAGATCGCATCGGTCCAGTTTGCCGACGGTTCGGCCTGGATGGCGCCCAACGATCAAGCGGATCCCGCTTCGGCGAACCGCTAGGGCTCTGGCAGCATATTCTGATTATGATTACGCTACCAGCAGTCACACTAGCACTTGCACTCACAAATCCCGTGCAGGTCTCAACCTGCTCAGTCCAGAGCGATGTCGCAACAACCTCGTCGGGCGATTACCCGACGTATGAAACCATCGGCACCATACTGCACATCCGGTTCGTCAACACCGGGCCGGCGCCGGTCTCGTCCGTGGCGTTCAACGTTTCCGAAGGCGATAAGACGTGGACGATCGTCGATCGCGGCACCTTCTCACCGGGCGTGCAAATCTCGCACACATTTCAAGGCGAACTGTATGGCGACAACGCCAGCTGCAAGGTCGCATCGGTCCTGTTCGCCGACGGTTCGGCCTGGATGGAGCCCAACGATCAGGCGGGTCCCGCCTCGGCGAACCGCTAGGGCTCGGGCGGCATATACCGGATATGAAACACTTTCTGATCGGCCTCGCGCTTCTCACGCTCGTCCCCGTTCTGGCGCACGGAGCCCCGGCAAGTTCCATTGTCACCGTGCAGATCCGTGACTACGCGTACAAGGCGCCGGCCGTCACGATTCATACCGGTGATACGGTCCGGTTCATCAACGATGACAACGATGCCCATACCGTCACCTCAACCGACGGGCTGTTCGATTCGAAGGGCCTCGATACGAACGGCGTATGGGACCACACGTTTGCAAAGGCCGGTACGTTCCACTACTTTTGTGAACTGCACCCGTACATGAAGGGCACCATCATAGTGAAGGACGTGAACGGATGAGACGCAACGATTTCTTGAGCCATGTTGCCTGGACGGGGAGCGGTATCGCCTACACGCTCTCCGGCGCCGGCATCTTCACTGGCCGCGCGCTGGCCGATGCCGCTCCGGCCACGCAATTCGTGCAGATCAGCGACAGCCATATCGGCTTTCATCAGCCCGCCAATCCCGACGTTGGGGCAACGTTAAAAGCCTCGGTCGATGCAATCAATGCGATGCCGGTGCAACCGAAGTTCGTCGTGCACACCGGCGACATTACGCATCTGTCGACGCAAGCGCAATTCGACGATGCGCGCGCAATCCTAAGTCAATTGCGCGCGCCGCTAGTTGCCTTACCCGGCGAGCACGACGTGCTCGGCAACGATTTCAAGACCTATCGCACCAACTTTGGGATCAAGGACGCCGAGGACGGCGGCTGGGCCTCCTGGGACGACGGCGGCGTGCACTACATCGCCTTGCTCAACGTCTTCAATTTCGAGAAGATGGGCTTGATGGGCAACGACCAGCTCGCCTGGCTGAAGAAGGATCTGCAGTCGCAGTACCAACAGACGCCAATTGTGGTCTTCACCCACGTTCCGCTCTACGCGCTCTTTCCGCAGTGGGGCTGGACCACCGAAGACGGTGCAAGTGCGCTGGCGATGCTGAGCACCTTCGACCACGTGACGGTCCTCAACGGGCATATCCACCAGATCGTCACCCACGTCGAGGGCAACATCCACTTCGCATCGGCGACCGCGACGGCGTATCCGCAGCCACAACCGGGTACCGCACCGAATCCAGGTCCGGTGACCCTTCCCCACGATCAATTACTGCACGCGATCGGGTATCGGACGGTGCGCCTCGATAACGGCACGGCAGGCATTGAGCAACATTCACTGGGCTAGGAGGCAATGCGAGATTCTGCGCTCGAGCGCGCATTCTCAGAACGGCAATCATGGGCGTACGAAGCGGCGTATCGCCGCTTCGGCGCGCGCATGTACACCACTGCGTTGCGGGTGCTCACCGATCGCGGAAGCGCGCAGGACTGCGTGCATGAAGTCATGCTCCACCTCTGGAAGCGCGGTGACGCGTATCAAGCCGAGCGCGGTGCGCTCGAGGCATTTCTCGTGACCTGCTCGCGCAACCGGGCCCTCGAACGTTTGCGCAGTGCGGGGCGGCAAGCCGACGCGATGCGTCGCGCCGCCACGCCGGACGAAAGCGAAGAGTTGATGCCGGACCCCATTGAACGCGAGCGGATCGCGCGGGCAATCGACGCATTGCCGGTCGCACAAGCGCAGACCATTCAGTTTGCGTACTTCAAGGGCATGACCCACACCGAGATCGCGAGTGCGCTCGGCGAACCGGTCGGAACGATCAAGAGCCGCCTCTCGGCTGCATTACGTGCGCTGCGAGGTTCCCTGGTGACGGCTGATGTTTGAAGTGCATATCGGCGATCTGGCCGAGCTTTACGTGCTCGGGACGCTCGATGCGGGCGAGCACGCCGCGGTCGAGGCGCATATTGCGACGTGCATGCAGTGTTTGCGTCGCGTCGGCGAGGCCGAGGAAACGCTGCTCGCTCTCGAACGCGGCGATCTCGCAGAACCGACGCCCGAGTTCCTCGACCGGCGCATGCGTTTCGGCGCGCCGCCGGCGCGACGCTACGCCGCACTTGCGCTCGCTGCCGCAGCGGGCCTCGTACTCGGCATCCTCACGACGCTGCCGGGATACTTCCGCCCACAAGCATCGCAAGATGCGCTGCTCGCGATGATTCACAGCCACTTCAACCACGCGCAGTTTGTTCCGGCCGGTTCACCGCGTGCGCCGTCCGCGAAGGTCGTCTACGCACACGACCGCAGCTGGCTCTTCGTCCTGGCTGATGGCTCGGAACGCTACGCGGTCTACGCGATCAACGGTACGGCATCAACGCGCCTTGGCGATCTGCAGCCGGAGGGCTCGACGAGCTCGCTCTACGTTGCGCACGTGCCCGCAGCCGATGCCGTCGAACTGCGCGACGGTGAGACGGTGGTCGAACGCGCGGCATTGCGTTAACCCGCTTACTTGAGTTAAGAAACGGTATGGCCCTCCTCGCAGACGCACGCTTGCGTTGAGTCTTTAGACTTTATTCATAAAGCGTGCCTAGCATCCGGGCATGCGCTTGATACTTGCGGGACTTTTTGTCGCTGGTTCGTTGCTGTTATGCTTCGGGCGAGCATCGGCCACGCCCGAATACGCGCGCCAGACCCTGCTTTCGTGCGGCGCGTGTCATGCCGTCGGCACGCAGTTAAACGATTTTGGCCGCGCGTTTGTCTACAACGGCGATCGACTGCCCCGCCTTCTGCCAAAGGACGATGTGCCGTTGCAGATTCGCGGGCAGGGTGTGTACACAAGCGATCCTGATCCGACCGGGCTACCGAAGGCGATCGTCGATGAGGTCGAAGTGCTGTCGTCGGCGCAGATCGGTAAGAACTTCGGGTACGGTATCGAGTCGTATGTCCTTGACGGCGGCGTGCCGGGCGACCAGCGTGAAGCCTGGGCATCGTATAACACGAGCGGTAGCGCAATTCCAGCCGATCTACGCGCCGGACTGCAAGTGCTGCCCTTACCTCTGGACCCCGAGCGATTCCGTGATAGCAACAACCACTATTTGATTTGGGATCAAACCGTCGGTCTCAACACCTTCGACTTCATCGATCCCAAGGGTGGCGCGCGTGTCTCCTTTGGTCGCGACGCGCAGGGCCTTTCCGGATCGGTACTCGCGCTTTATCCGCACGATCAGGGCTCGACGGTGCCCGGCGTCGGCACCGACACCATGTTCACCCTGAAAGATGCATCGCCCGCCTATGCGCTGCAAGTGTACCATTACGCCGGCCAGCGCGACGTCGGCGGGATCGACTCGTTCTGGCGCACCGGCTACGCGCTTGGTCTCTATCGTGGCCGAGCGTGGCTCGATACCACGCTACAAGAAGGCTATGACAGCAACGCGATGGGGGACGGCGTGCCGGTCCGCTCGAGCGGCGGCTTCGCGCAGTTACGCTACCAAATCGGTCCGAATGGCTTTGCGCTCGCGCGCTACGACGGCGTGAGCGACACGAGCGGCAACTTCCAACGCACGATGACGATCGGCTACGGCTTTCGCTTCATGCGTGCGTTCAAGCTCGAGTTCGAAGACCTGGTCTCGCACCAACCGCAGACGCACAATACCTTCTCGATTGTGTTCGGGTTTGGCGTCAGTACCTATCACATCGGAGATGCGGCATACTGAGCAAATCTACCCTGCTTGATCGTTCTGGTTTTGGAAGAGGTTCGGCTCGCCCGGCGCACGCGTTGCGCGGCGATCGCGCGGCTCGGCATCGAGCGCGGTGAGTGTGCGCGGCGAAAGATCGATCACGCTTGGTTCGGGGAGCTCTTCCCCGCCGATCGCCGATTCGTCTTTGAGTTTGCGTCCCTGCGGCAGCAGACGTGATTCGTACGTGCCGACGGCCTCATTGTACGCACCAACCGAACGTTCGAGGTGACGTCCGAGATTGACCAGCCGATCGGCGAAGCGCGCGGTGCGCTCGTAGAGTTCGCGGCCGAGCGTTGCGATGCGCTTGGCGTTTTCTTCTTGTTTGACCGCCTGCCAGCCCATTGCGAACGTACGCAAGAGGGGAATCAGCGAGAGCGGCCCGGCGATGAGCACGCTGCGATCGAGCGCGTACTCGATCAGCATCGGGTTCTCGGTGAATGCGGCGCTCAGGAACGCTTCGCCCGGCACGAACATCACGACGAAATCGGCCGATCCTTCGCTGGATTGATAATTGCGCTTGGAGAGCGCGTCGACGTGATCTTGTAGCGCGCGCGCATGGCGTTTCACGAGTTCGCGCCGCGCGTCGTCGTCGGCGGACTCGAGCGCGGCTTGCAGCGCATCGGTGGGTGCCTTGGCGTCGACGAACACGCGGCGATTGCCGGGCAGCTTGATCGTCATATCGGGACGTCCTCGGCCGGATTCGAACGCGATCGTCTGCTGCTCGTCGAAATCGCAGTAGGCGAGCATGCCGGCCTTCTCGACCACGTTGCGCAGCTGAATCTCGCCCCACTTGCCGCGCGTCGTTGGCGAGCGCAGCGCGGTGACCAGCGTCGAAGTTTGATTCGAGAGTGCGTTGGCGGCGGTTTCGATTTTGTCGGCGCGGCCAAGTAGCTGTTCGAGCTGAGCCCGCAGCGCGCCGCTGTCCTCGGAGCGCTTGTTCTCCATCTCGCGCACCACGCGGTCGAATTCGGTGAGGCGCTCGGTGATTGGCGCGACGATCTGTCCGACGCGCTCGCCCGCCTGATGGGTCGTCGCCTCGCGCAGATCGGTTTTGGCCCGCTCCAGGAGTGCGTCGATCGCCGCGCGTTCGCCGCGCTGGCGCGAATACATCACGAAGGCGCCGAGGGCGATGCCGATGAGCAGAAAGAGGAGATCGACGAGAGCGG